>Ga0209677_100032_pt1 | contig 327457 bp, 294 predicted proteins | sample AraplaCvi_mCL_r2_2_FD_184285 | JGI IMG/M metagenome (GOLD analysis project Ga0209677, IMG submission 184285) | Arabidopsis root microbial communities from North Carolina, USA - plate scrape CL_Cvi_mCL_r2 (SPAdes) (version 2) | ecosystem: Host-associated > Plants > Roots > Endosphere | place... | reverse complement strand
CCTGGCGGCAGTAGCGCGGTGGTCCCACCTGACCCCATGCCGAACTCAGAAGTGAAACGCCGTAGCGCCGATGGTAGTGTGGGGTCTCCCCATGCGAGAGTAGGGAACTGCCAGGCATCAAATAAGTAAAGTTCGCTTTTACGCGGATTGTTATAAGAATTAGCGTGCTGATATGGCTCAGTTGGTAGAGCGCACCCTTGGTAAGGGTGAGGTCCCCAGTTCGACTCTGGGTATCAGCACCAGTAATAAGCGTAGAGTTCGGTAAATTACAGAATTTGCCTGGCGGCACTAGCGCGGTGGTCCCACCTGACCCCATGCCGAACTCAGAAGTGAAACGCCGTAGCGCCGATGGTAGTGTGGGGTCTCCCCATGCGAGAGTAGGGAACTGCCAGGCATCAAAAAAAGACAAAAGCCCTGCACATTGTGCAGGGCTTTTGTCTTTTTGTTCTACGGATCAGCGATTAAGCACGCAATATTCAAACAAAAGGCCATCCTCAGGATGGCCTTTTCTATTTCTGCGCTCTACTCATCAGTGATTAGAGCTTTGCGAGATCCCGATCCCTGTTTGTGACCGCACAAACTGAGGGTAGAAACGCTCCCTTTCTTTCTGTCCTTCCAGTGAGTTATCTGTAATCGAGAAGAACCAGGTACCGGCAAAAGCAACAATCATCGAGAACAGCGCGGGGTATTCGTAAGGATAAATGGGCTTAGCATGTCCTAAGATCTGGACCCAGATAGTTGGCCCAAGAATCATCAATATGACTGCTGTAAGTAAGCCGAGCCATCCGCCAATCATTGCCCCGCGCGTTGTCAGTTTAGACCAGTACATTGAGAGCAGAATAATGGGGAAATTGCAGCTCGCAGCAATGGAGAACGCTAATCCAACCATGAATGCAATATTCTGTTTTTCAAACAGAATACCCAACGCGATGGCGACGATACCAAGCAGAACAACGGTGATCTTCGAAACCCTTAACTCATCACGTTCTGTTGCTTTACCGTCCTTGATGACGCTCGCATACAGATCATGAGAGACCGCCGAAGCCCCTGCCAGCGTTAAGCCCGCGACCACCGCTAAAATGGTTGCGAAAGCCACGGCAGAGATAAATCCGAGGAAGAAACTTCCACCGACCGCATCCGCTAAATGCACGGCTGCCATATTATTACCGCCGAGTAATATACCGCTGGCATCTTTAAACGCCGGGTTTGAGCTGACCAGAACAATAGCACCGAAACCGATAATGAAGGTCAAAATGTAGAAGTAACCGATAAAGCCAGTAGCATAGAACACGCTTTTCCTGGCTTCTTTGGCATCATTGACGGTGAAGAACCGCATCAGAATATGGGGTAAACCGGCGGTACCGAACATCAGTGCAAGCCCCAGAGACAGAGCGGATATCGGATCTGAAACCAGTCCTCCCGGGCTCATGATTGCAATCCCTTTAGAGTGGACGGCGACCGCCTGAGTAAAGAGGGTATTAAAGTTGAAGCCGACAGATCTCATGACCATAATCGCCATGAATGTCGCACCGGCCAGCAACAGGATAGCTTTGATGATTTGTACCCAGGTCGTCGCCAGCATTCCGCCAAACAACACGTAGAGTACCATCAGGATCCCAACCAGGATCACTGCGACATGATAGTTAAGCCCAAACAATAGCTGGATTAACTTACCGGCACCGACCATTTGTGCGATCAGATAAAGCGCAACAACCACCAGCGAACCGCAGGCTGAAAGCAGCCGGATTGGTTTTTGTTTCAACCGGTATGACGCGACATCTGCGAAGGTATATTTCCCCAAATTACGCAGGCGTTCGGCAATCAGGAACAAAATGATTGGCCAGCCGATCAGGAAACCGATGGAATAGATCAGGCCATCATAACCGGAGGTATAAACCAGTGCGGAGATACCCAGGAAAGAAGCGGCAGACATGAAATCGCCAGCAATTGCCATACCGTTTTGCAGGCCAGTAATGCGGCCGCCAGCTGTATAGTAGTCCTGGCGGGACCGTGTACGCTTTGCTGCCCAATAGGTGATATATAAAGTCGCGCCAACAAACAGCACGAACATTACGATAGCTTCAATATTAAGAGGCTGACGTTTAACTTCCCCGGCGATGCCCTCCGCAGCAAGCAAACTGAACGGGAAGGCGAGGGATAGCATCAGTAAAAGAAGAGAGCCGCGACGTGCGATCATGGCTGCACCTCGCGGATAATATCTGCCGTCAGGCGGTCAAACTCGCCGTTCGCGCGAATGACGTAAATTCCTGTCAGCACGAAGGAAATCACGATCAGCCCCACGCCCACGGGAATGCCGCGGGTGATGGTGGCACCGTCATAGAGAGGTGTTCCCAGCCACTGTGGATCGAACGCAATCAGTAAAATGAAAGCGACATACAGAACCAGCGTGATGCCTGACAGCAGCCAGGCAAAACGACTGCGTTTTTGCACCAGTTCCCTGAAGCGCGGATTACTTACAACTCTCTGATAAATGAGATCATTCATCTCAGTGACTCCTGTGAGGCATTGATAGAGTTCACCGCGCCAGGGCGGTGAAAAATTACGACGGCACTTTCATTGATTGTTTTTCTTCCAGCAATTTATCGACTACGCCCGGATCCGCCAGCGTAGAGGTATCTCCCAGATTGCTTGTGTCTCCGGCTGCAATTTTGCGCAGAATACGACGCATAATTTTGCCGGAACGGGTTTTTGGCAACGAATCAGTCCAGTGAAGAATGTCAGGCGTGGCAATGGACCCTATCTCTTTACGCACCCAGTTGCGTACTTCGGTATAGAGTTCCGGTGACGGTTCTTCGCCGTGATTCAGTGTGATGTAGGCGTAAATAGCCTGACCTTTAATGTTATGCGGAATACCCACAACGGCAGCTTCTGCAATTTTAGGGTGAGAAACTAATGCTGATTCAATTTCAGCCGTCCCAAGGCGATGGCCGGAAATATTGAGCACGTCATCAACACGGCCTGTTATCCAGTAATAACCGTCTTCGTCACGACGCGCACCGTCACCGCTAAAGTACATATTTTTAAACGTGGAGAAATAGGTCTGCTCGAAACGTTCATGGTCACCAAACAGTGTACGCGCCTGACCCGGCCAAGAATCGGTGATGACCAGATTGCCTTCGCATGCTCCTTCCTGAGGAACGCCTTCGTTGTCTACCAGAGCAGGCTGAACACCGAAGAACGGCCGCGTTGCCGAACCCGCTTTCAGCTCAGTGGCACCCGGCAGCGGGGTTATCATGAAACCGCCGGTTTCGGTTTGCCACCAGGTATCGACAATCGGGCACTGGCTGTTACCAATAGTCCTGTAGTACCACTCCCAGGCTTCCGGGTTAATCGGTTCGCCAACTGACCCCATGATCCGCAGTGAAGCACGGCTGGTGCCCTCAATGGCTTTATCCCCTTCAGCCATCAGTGCGCGGATCGCCGTAGGTGCGGTATAGAGGATATTTACCTTGTGTTTATCAATAACCTGCGCCATACGGGCCGGTGTCGGATAATTTGGTACACCTTCAAACATCAGGCTGATGGCTCCGCACGCCAGCGGGCCGTAGAGCAAATAGCTGTGGCCCGTTACCCAGCCGACATCGGCCGTACACCAGTAGATATCGCCATCATGATAGTCAAAGGTGTATTTGAAGGTCAGGGCCGCATAGACCAGATAACCGCCCGTGGTATGCAATACGCCTTTCGGTTTACCCGTGGAGCCGGAGGTATAAAGGATGAAAAGCGGATCTTCTGCTTTCATTTCTTCGGGCGGACAATCTGCAGAAATGCCTTCAATTGCATCATGCCACCAGATGTCACGACCCTCTTTCCATTCCCCCTGTTTGCCGGTGCGTTTGAAAATGATGGAATGTGTGATGCTGGTGACCGACGGGTTTTTCAGCGCATCATCCACATTTTGTTTCAGCGGAATGGTACGTCCGGCGCGCAGACCTTCGTCGGCGGTAATCACCAGTCTGGCATTGGAATCGATAATGCGACCGGCAACAGCTTCCGGGGAGAAACCGGCGAAGATAACGGAATGCACAGCACCGATACGGGCACAGGCCAGCATCGCGACAGCCGCTTCCGGTACCATAGGCATGTAAATAGCGACAACATCCCCTTTCTTAACGCCCAGGCCCTTTAAGACGTTAGCAAACTGACAAACATCATGATGAAGCTGTTTGTAGGTGACATGTTTATTCTCGGCTTTCGGGTCATCACCTTCCCAAATCAGCGCGGTCTGATCGCCTTTGTCGCTTAAATGACGATCCAGACAGTTAGCTGCAAGATTCAGAGTGCCATCCTCAAACCAGCGAATATCGACATTCCCCGGCGCAAATGAAGTGTTTTTCACTTTTGTGAAAGGCTTAATCCAGTCGAGCACTTTGGCCTGTTCACCCCAAAATGCGTCAGGATCTTCGACAGACTGTTGATAATACTGCTGATATTTCTCAGGTGTGATCAGGGTACGCTCTGCTATGGAGGCAGGAATAGGGTGCTTATAAACATGGCTCATGGTTTTTCTCCTTTAATTTGTTAATGATATGTCAATAAAAGGTTGGGTGTAGTTTGCGGTATGCCTTTGTTTGTTTTCTGGGGGACAGATCACGCAAGCGGAGAAAAAACAGCAGGATATATTCATTCGTCATGCGGAGCAGTCCACATAAGTCTGGGAAGTTCAGGAGAGAGTGGGAAAGAGATAAAGTTAAAAAATATGATTCTTAATGTGATTATCTGGTTAAAGAAAGCTTAACTCAGGGTTTGGTGTGGAAATTTTCTTATCTATTACGGAACATTTAATATCAGATATTTTAACCTCTGAGTTAATTTCCTTTCATAAATCGCATGTTTAAAGATTAATCTGAGAGTAAAACTCTTAATATTTGCAATTGGCAAATTATTATAACGTTAAATTTAAAATATCAGTATATTGATCTGGCAAGAGAGGGGTGCTCTCTTCGGTACAGCGAAAAATATCGCTTAATAGCTGCTTAATGCTTAATAGCTACCGTTAAATCTCAAGGACTTATTATGTTTAACGCCAAAAGAAAGACACTGGTTATTGCTTTATCTGCCTGTATTTCTGCATCAGCTTTTGCAGATGATACAACGCCTCCGACAGGAGCTGATCAAGGTTCAGGCCGTATTCATTTCACCGGGACGGTTATTAACGCACCTTGCTCAATTGCCGCAGGTGATGAAGACATTAATGTAAACATGGGGCAGGTCGCGAATAAGGTGCTCGAAAGCGGCAATAAATACTCTCAAAACGTGAATTACACCATTCATTTGCAAGATTGTGACCTGACCGCACAGACGGCGGGCACTGTTCAATATCCGGCTATGTCCAAAGTCGCCGTTTCTTTTGCGGGTACGCCTGACAGCAGCGCCGCTGAACTACTGGCCAACACCGGCAGCGCGAAAGGCGCAGGCATCCGCCTGATTGACGCCAACGGTGACCTGCTGAAAGTGGGAGACACCTCTAAAGATATTAACCTGGTCACAGGGAATAATGAGCTGGTATTCGCCGCACGCGTGGAAGCCAATTCTCAGCCTGTTTCAACCGGTACGATCGTTTCTCAGGCAACTTATGCCCTGAACTACAAATAAATATCGCTGCTATTTAGGGGAGTTTTCTCCCCTTTATTTTTTGGCTGTGCCAGCGCCAGGGATTGGTGTGGATTACTATTTTAGTAAGAAGTGATTTTATTATGTCGTTTGCGATGAATAGAACATCGGCTGAAATCAAGAATGTCCTGTGGTTTATTTTTCTTCTGTCAGGATGCTTTATTTCAGTCAGAAGCTTCGCAGTAGAATTTAACGTTAACTTCATTGATTCTGCCGATCGCAATAATGTCGATCTGTCACGGTTTCAGGTAGCCGATTATATCGCGCCCGGTGAATACCTGCTGGATGTGGTGCTCAATGGCCGCACGTTCGGCGAACAAAGCGTGATTCACTATATTCCCACTGCGGATAAGAAAAATAGCCGCCTGTGTTTACCGCCGGTACTGGTGGATAAATTCGAACTCACTAAAGACGTGCGCGAAAAGCTGACTTTGTGGCATCGCGGTGAATGCACATCTCTCGATCAGCAGCAGGAAGTCACCGCACGTTACGATCAGGAAAAACAAACGCTGAATATCAGCATTCCCCAGGCCTGGCTGACCTTTCACGATCAAAACTGGGTGCCGCCCTCACAGTGGGATGATGGCGTCAACGGTGCATTGCTCGACTACAACCTGCTCGGCAGCCGATACATGCCGCAGTCCGGCGACAGCACCACCAGTTTCAGCAGTTACGGCACCACCGGTTTTAACCTCGGGCCGTGGCGCGCCCGTGCCGATTATCAGTATTCTTCGTCGCGCACGTCCGGCGCGCCCGCCAGTGATAAATTCACCTGGACGCAAACCTATCTGTATCGTGCGCTGCCTTCTGTGGGCGCACGCCTGACCGGCGGGCAGACCTATTTAAGCTCAGATATTTTCGATTCATTCCGTTTTCTCGGTGTTTCACTCAACAGCGATCAGCGCATGTTGCCTCCGTCGCTGCGAGGTTATGCGCCGCAAGTCACCGGCATCGCCAAAACCAATGCCAAAGTGAGTATCAGTCAGAACGGGCGGGTGATTTATCAGACCAACGTGTCACCGGGCCCATTTGTGGTTCAGGATCTGACCGAAGCGGTACAGGGCGCACTGGATGTCAAAATCGAAGAAGAAAACGGCAGCGTGACGACTTATCAGGTGACCACCGCGACCATTCCGTTCCTGACCCGCAAAGGCCAGGTGCGTTTCAAAACCGCAATGGGCAAACCGACCACCGGCAGCAGCAATCACGTCTTGCAGCCGGGTTTTTACAGCGGCGAAATGTCCTGGGGTGCGCTGAATGATTTCTCGCTTTACGGCGGTCTGATCAGCACCACCGGTAACTATCAGGCGCAGGCCATCGGCGTCGGGCAAAACCTGCAAAAACTCGGTGCCGTATCTTTTGATGTCACGCGTTCCTCGGCGACCGTACCGGTGGCAGGGAAACAAACCGGGCTGAGTTACCGCGCCAACTACTCCAAGCGGTTTGACTCGACCGGCAGTCAGATTACGTTTGCCGGATACCGCTTCTCGGAAAAAACGTTTATGTCGTTCAGCCAGTACCTCGACAAGGTGAACGGCGACGGTTATTCCCGCGATGACAAACAAACCTACACCGTGACGGCAAATCAGTACCTGCCGTGGCCGGCGATCACGCTCTATCTCTCTGCTACCCACAAGGTCTACTGGAATGAGAGTGCGAGTAACAATTACAGCGTGTCGGTCAGCAAGGTTTTCGATATCGGCCGCTTTACCGGCATTTCTGCGACGTTTTCCGCCAGCAAGCTGAACTACCGCGATACCGATGAAAATCAGATGTTTCTGTCGCTCAGTTTGCCGTTGTCTTCCGGGCAACAGATCAGCTACGACGCGCAGCAGGATTCGCAAAGTGGTTACTCGCAAACGGCGTCGTATTACAACAGCCAGGATCCGAACAATAGCTGGCGCGTGGGCGCGGGCGGGAGCAGCCCGGATCTGCAAAAAGGTAACGGTGTGTTCCGCGCCAACTATCAGCATATGTCGCCGTACGGTCAGTTCGGTGCGAACGGCAGCGTGAAAAATAACGATTACCGCTCAGTGAATGCCAACTGGTACGGATCGTTTACTGCGACAGCGGCAGGCGCAGCATTGCATCAGAGCAGCGCCGGCAGCGAGCCACGCATGATGGTATCAACCGGCGTGAAAGGCATTCCGATCAGCGACGGTGCGTCAGTGACCAACGATTACGGCATTGCTGTTGTGAATGGTGTGTCCAGCTACCAGACCTCCGATATCCGCGTTGATGTGAATAATTTGCCGGATGACGTGGAAGTTTACAGCTCGGTGGTCAGCAAAACCCTGACGGAAGGCGCAATAGGCTTTCGCAAAATCCGCGCCATTAAAGGTGAACGTCTGATGGCGGTAATACGCCTCGCTGATGGCAGCCACCCGCCGCTGGGCGCCGCCGTTACCGACAACAGTTCCGGGTTTGAAGCGGGCCTGATTGGCGACAGTGGTCTGGCGTACCTGGCCGGAGTATCCGGCGAGAAATCCCTGACTGTTCGCTGGGGAGACGGGCAGCAATGTCAGATCCAGGTGCCACCTCAGCCCGTGACATATTCAGGGCAGGTATTGCTGCCCTGCACTTAATAATTTAAACGCTTTTAACAAAGCAGATCAGGAAAGGAATAATCCGATGAACAGGTATTTTTTGCGTTTTGGGGCAGCATTACTGCTGATGATTGGCATGACTTATCCGGCTTTCGCCGCCGTCAATCTGGACCGGACACGCATCATCTATAACGCCAGTGATAAATCCGTCAGCGTGATGCTGGAAAACCAGAGCAAAGATCTACCGTATCTTGCGCAGGTCTGGCTGGAGAACGCGCAGGGCGAAAAAATCACCTCTCCGCTGGTGGCGTTGCCGCCGATGCAGCGCATTGATGCTGGCCAGAAAAGCCAGATCCGCATTTTGCAGTTACCCGAAACCGCCGGTCTGCCGAAAGATCGCGAATCGCTGTTTTACTTTAACGTGCGTGAAGTGCCGCCAAAAAGTGACATGGCGAACGTGATGCAGGTGGCGATCCAAAGCCGCGTGAAGCTGTTTTTCCGTCCGGTGGAACTCAGGAAGCTGGTGAAAGGTCACTGGCAGGAACAGCTTCAGGTTGCCCGTCTCAGTGATGGGCTAAAACTGACCAATCCGACACCGTTTTATATCACTGTCGGCTATCTGGGCAAAGACAACAAAGGCAATATCCCTGGTTTTGACAGCGTGATGCTCGCACCGTTCGCCAGCGAAAATCTCACCGGCAAGCAGTACGTTAGCCAGCAATATAGTCTGGGTTACATGGATGATTACGGCGGTTTGCAGGTGAACGAGTACAACTGCCAGACACAACAATGTCAGCGCATCAGCAAAGACGCAAAACGCTAAGGAGTGGTGATGGCTGGTATTGACAGATTTCAGGCGGGTCGGATGGTATTTCTCCTGCTGCTGTTGTTTTTTTCCCGCAGTGCACTGGCGCTCGATTGTGTCGAAAAAGGTACCGGTATTGTGGACAAACCGGCTATTCCCGTCGGGCAACTGGCGATCCCGGCGAACGTGCCAGCAGGCACGAAAGTCTGGGAATCCAATGACATCAATGTCACGGCCTATTGCGACAATGTGCTGGGTTCGATCATTGATGTGGTGCATTTCTACTTTAATCCCAAATCACAGTCGATTGGTGAAGGGTTGCTGCTGGGCGTCAGTTACAACGGGCAGGATCTGGAGCAGAACGAACAGCGTCTGAGTACCAACAGTACGCCGATCAAAAAAGGTCAGAATGTGACGGTGAATGTCACGTTCCGTCTGTATATCAAAGTCAGCGGAAATGCGCCTTCCAGCGGACATTATCAGGGGGCCGACCAGTTTACGGTTTTCCAGCTTGACGGCAGCCGCGGGATTAACAAAACGCCGGGCGCAAAAAATCTTAAATACAACCTTTCAGGATTACAGGGGATCCGCTTTCTGGCCTGTGGCTCTGACCTGAAAGTCTATCCTGAGTCTCAGATTGTCGATTTTGGTGCGATTCAAAGTACCACGTTGTCCCGATCGTCCGGCGTTTCACTGCCGTTTGCCATTAAAGCGGTAAAACAAGGGTGCCTTGACAACTTCTCGCTGCAGGCGGAATTTTCCACCGCCAGCCCACTGCTGGACAACACCGCGATTGACCTGTCCAACGGCGCGAAGCTGATGCTCTATAACGACCAGGATAAAGCCATCACTTTCAACCGCTATGATGACTTTGCTGAGCTGAACAATGTGAATGAAGTCACCAAAAACTTTACGGCAAAACTGAGTGCGATTCCGGGGAAAACGCTTTCTCTCGGGCAGTTTGACGCATCCGTGATCGTCAAGATCAACTACTACTGACGACGGCTTAAGGAAAGGAGGAAGGCTATGCTAAGAACGGCAAAATTGCGGGCGCAGGCGCTCGAGGAACCGGTTTATAAGGTCCAGGCACCGGAGCTCATCGCAGAGACTCACATTCATGCCCTGCTGCAAACCCTGCGTGAAGATGCTGGACTGAGTAAGACAGAACTGGCCAGACGGCTGGGCATCACGCCACCGGCCATTACCCGCCTTGAGAAGCGGCCGGCTCAGGCCAGTTTTTGTACCTTGTCGCGTTACGCCCAGGCTTGCGGGTTTCATCTGTACCTCTACTATAAATAAGTGAGTTGCTAAATGTATTTGTATTCAAAGACTTTTTTTGAATACACACAATGCAATCGGAGACTGGTTGCTTTCAATCAACAGGGTGCTGTTATCGTATTTCTTCAGTACCAGCGTGTCAGTATGGCCGGTCAGAAAAAAACTGTTTATCAGCAGGAGAGACGAAATCTGCCAGTCCATATTGTCTACACTGTCGATATTAATCTGACTGCTGGTGAGCGAATACGTACTGGAGTTTGTGCTAACGTGAATATAGTCATAATAAATGTTTCTCAGCAATGTTTTCCGTTGAATAACAATCCCATTTTTGTCATACAAATAACCCGTTCCACTGAGTGAAACTAAAATTTTGTGGTTGTCAAGAAAACTGAAGTAGAGTGCGGCCACCAGTTTTGCGGTTTGATTATCATATTGTGCTTCTATGATCATATTTCCACGGCAAGGTATATTAACAGGGAATGCTTCCCGGTTCTTTTGGACGAAAAAACCATACAGGGTAAAGAGTAATATAAATACAGCCGGGATGAACGGGAGGAGGATGCTCTTCTTTCCCTGAAAAATACGTTTTCTATCACTGAACATGCGTGGTCCTGTCATTTGTATAATAGCTTATGCAAATGTTAGCTTTATAATTATCATCGGTAATGCACTGCGCCATAAAATCACGTACTGAGCCAGTATTGATGGGCGAGGTAAAACGCTCACTTTGGAATATGAAAATATCTCCTGGTTTGCAGGTAATATTATTTTTTTGCAGAAATGTCCCGGCCAGTTGAATAAATTCGCGCTTACGGGACGAAATGACGGGCGCGGTTGAATACAAATCACAGGCACCCAGCCTGGCAATTTTCAGCTCTGTTTTCGGATCCTGTAAATCGTTGTACATAATGAAAAATGCCCACACAGTCAAGACTGCCGCCACAAGCAGGCTTATCATAAAGCCAGAGGGGCGATTTTTTATCCTCTTTTCAGGTTGCGTTTTTAGCTGAAGTGATGCTGCCGTCGGCGCGATGTTCTCTTCCTTTTGCTCTGTTTCAGTCAGCCGGTTTTCCGGTGTTTTGTTGACCTGCACGTTGTGAACCTGAATTTTCTCCTCAGGAGGTTCATGCATGAGGTAAGGTTCAATAATGATTTCTTTACGGATAGTAAAACCGACCTTGGGCACGGTAACGATAAATTCATCAGGGTAACCCAAAGTGACCACTACTTTGCGTAATTTGCTGACGCAGTGATTAAGATTATTATTACTTGCTATCAGTCCGTAGTCATCCCAAACTTTTTTAAAAAATATTTCACGCTCAACAACGATACCCTGTTGTTCTATTAACAATAATAATATCCTGCGCGCAGGATTAGAAATGGCGATCTTGTTTTCTGAATCACCCGCTAATGAAAGTGTGTTATCTTCAGGGTTGAAGACTATTAGATTTTCAATCAGATAATTCATGTGCATTTCACGCCTCCCTGTTAAGAATATCCTGCCTCCACACATGCTTCATGCAATGAGAACAATGCGCACCCGGCGCGCATTCTTGATTTATATCTCACGCATCAGGTCAGTCAGTATAAACCGTTCTATTTCAAAAACAGATTTCTGTCGTAAATGTTTACAGAGCAGTCGTTCGAAATGTAATGGCGGAAAGCGTGGGGGGAAAAGCATATAAATCACGTACGGATTTTTAGTAGTACGTGATTTTTGATTTATTGCTGCAGATACGGGCCGACAATGTCGATGTGCTGCTGAGAGAAGTCGACAGCAATACGGGCACCCAGAGGAAGCGTTAACATCGGATGGGTATGGCAGCAGTCGAAGCCATCAACCAGCGGAATGTCTTGTCCGTTCAGCACTTCCAGCAGCACATCCGCCGGTTGCCTTCCTGTCCCCGCATTATCGAACAATTCGTGTTTGCCGAGCAGAATAGCGCTCACACGGTCGAAAATTCCGTTCAGTTTCAGCATTGAGAAAGAGCGCTCGATGGTCGCGATATTGTGCAAGCTGTCTTCGATAAACAAAATATCGCCCTGACGGATTTCCGGCATATAAGGGCTGCCCCAGATGCCAGACAACGTATTCAGATTTCCGCCGATGACGCGCCCCTCGATGCGTCCCTTGCCGTGAAAACGGCAGGTATTGGCGTACAACGTTTTCGCCCTGACCGGCGTGACATCATTCCAGTTGAGCTTTTCATCCGTCCAGTGCTGCGGTAAAGCGTAGCGATAAGGCTCAGAGCGGCGGGTCATCAGGATGTCAGCGAAAGACGCGTAGGTTTCATCAACCAGCGGCGGAAATTCGCCAAAAGAAGCCACCAGCGCCGGACCGTAAAAGGTGATCAATCCTGTTTGCGCATAAATCCCGGCCAGCAATGCGGTCGTGTCGGAATACCCGATGATGATTTTCGGATCAGTACGCAGCGCATCGTAATCCAGATAAGGCAGCAGGGAGTTAGTGTTGTTACCGCCTATCGACGACATTACACAACGCACCTGCGGATCACGGATCAACTGATTCAGTTCTTCGGCACGTGCCTGAATGGAGCCGGAGCGATAGTGATCATATTGTCCGGTCATTGTGCCGGCTTTCAGCACAAATCCTTTATCTTCAAGGAATTTCTTCCCGCGCAGATAACGGTTAGGGGCGGTGGCAGTCACCGGTGATGACGCAGAGAAAAAACCAATGGTATCGCCGGTTTTCAATGCAGGGGGGAACAGCGAAAGTTCTGACGAGGGCATTTTACATCCTATAAATCTGCTCAATGTTCAACCTGCAATGTATCAATTCAATTGCAGGTTGAACAGGGGCCTTACAGGATAAACCGGAGGATTAATGACCGGCGGCGATTTCTTCCGCTGGCGCTTTTTTGCCAAACAATTCATTCACTTTGTTCTGGCGTACCAGAATAGCCATTGCAATCACACCGACGATCGCCAGGCCACTTGAGAGGATGAAGGCTGACTGATATCCCCCGCCGTACTGGATTAAAAATCCGGTAATGCTCGGGGATAAAATCCCGGCCAGATTCGCCAGTAAATGCACGAAACCGCCTGCGGTCCCGATACGGTGCGCCGGAACGATATCCTGCAACAATGACCAGCACGCCTGTGGCGTCATATAAGCAAAAATACTGGCGACGGTAATCAGCGCCACGGCGCCTGCGGTGTTGCGGGTATAAGCCGTCATCAGCACACAACCGGCAGCAATAATCAGACCGGCGAAAATCACCGCTTTGCGTGAGAAGAGGAAATTACCGCTACGACGGTAGAGAATATCGGCGACAATCCCGCCACCGATGAAACCCGCAGTCGCGCCCAGCCAGGGCAGAATACCGATAATGCTCATGCTCTTAATGTCGAGATGCTGGAAGTCAGTGAGATAGCTTGGCAGCCATGACAGGAAGAAATACTGAATGTAGTTGAAGCAGAAAAAGGCTGCAGCCACCCCCAGCACCGGTTTGGATAAAACGTAATACCACAAGCTGTGCGCATCATTTTCTCTGGCGCCGTTTGTCACCGGTGTCGCCGGGCGGTCGCTGGCAATCAGACGTTTTTCTTCCTCTGAGACCCGCGGATGCTGCTCTGGCTTATCGCGGAAAAAGGTCATCCATGCCGCCAGCCAGACAAAGCCCAGTGCAGCAATCACCACGAAGGCGATGCGCCAGCCGAAATGCAACCCGACCAACCCGACAATCGGCGCGGCGATGGCGGCCCCCAGTGGCTGCCCCGCATTGGTGAAGCCGACCGCGCGGCCGACTTCCTTGCGCGGAAACCAGTTGGAAATTGATTTGTTGGTGGTGGTGCCCATCGGGCCTTCGCCGATACCAAACATGACGCGCACGACCAGTAAATGCGCGAAACCGGTGACCAGTGCTGTTGCGCCGCAAAATACGGACCAGAACGCAGCAGCGAAGGCGAAGACTTTTCGCGGGCCAAACTTGTCTGCACTCCACCCGCCAATAAAGCAAAACAGGCAGTAGCCAATAAAGAAGGCGCTGAACAAAATCCCCATCTGGGCATCATTGATATGCAGGTCGCCTTTGATCAGTGGCGCCATCACCGATAACGCCGCGCGGTCGAGATAATTGAGCATGCCGGCAAAGAACAGCAGCAGGGCGATGACCACCCGATAATTGGATTTACGCATGTGCGGCCTCCGCGGTCAGAGAAAGGGTTTTCGAGCTGATGAGGTACTTCTGGATGATGGAAAGTGATGGCTCAAAACCTAGCCCCGGCGTATCCGGCAACAGCATATGCGGTTCAAAATTCAGTTGTGAATAAAGCGTTTCCTGCCACTGAATGTAAGGCACTTCCAGGCTCACGTGGTCGTCGAGCGTAGCGACCAGTTGGGCGGTGGCCATCAGGCCGGCACCGTAATAAAAACAGTGCGGAACAACGCGGATGTGGTATTGCTTCGCCAGCGCAAACACTTTCAGCATGGCGGTGATCCCGCCGACTTTACTGACGCTGGGCTGTGCGACGTCAATCGCGCCGTGTTCGAAATGCTCCACAAAGCCCTGAACTCCTGCTGCATTCTCGCCTGCGGCAATACGGGTTCCTTGTTTTCGCACTTCCGCCAGACCGGCTAAATCATCCGGTGGCCAGACCGGTTCTTCCAGCCATCCCAGATTCAGAGAACGTAAAGCCTGCGCCTGTTCCGAGGCTTCTGCCACGTTCCACGGACAGTTCACATCAACCATCAGTTCAGCATCGGCAGGCAGTATTTCTCTGGCGGCGGCAATGGCCGGATAAGCCGTTTCATGCAATTTTATGGCGCGGAATCCCGCCTGCCAGGTACTCAGCACTTTTGCTGCCACACGTTCCGGATGATTGCCATAACTGACCAGGCTGGCGTAAACCCCGATTTTCTGACGTTTCGCCCCCAGCAATTGCCAAAGCGGCTGCTTCCATGCTTTCGCCAGCAAATCCCATAGCGCAATATCCACAGCTGAAAGGGCAAACATCACGGGACCGGTGCGCCCGAAAGCATGAAAGTTCACCTCGGCCTGCTGCATCAGTGCAGCAATTTCCTCAGGACTTTCCGGGCAGGTTTGGCCGAGAAAAAATCGCCCGACTAAACCGTTCATCGCGGTTTCGGTGAGCGGATTACAAAGATGACCGAAACCTTCCCCCCAGCCGTGTAAGCCGCTGTCGGTCGTGATTTTGATCAGTAATGTTTCCATTCTGGTGAGTTCGGGAGATGCCGCGTTATAGGCATCCGTCTGTATCTCTGGTGTTTTATCCCTGTCGCTGCTGAATGGAATCGCAACGCGCAATACCTCAATTTTGGTTATTTTCATGAGACATTCCTGTTTTATAGGGCCTTGAGGAAACTTATCAGGCTAAGGAATCAGTCTAAAACGCAGGGATATGACCGTTAACGGACGTTGGCCTAACTTTTAAACAGGATTAAACGGGAGTTTTGTGCAAATGAATGAGGCGGTGAGAAGTAGGTCACGAAAAGGATGTTTTGAAGTTTTCGGATAGCAGAAAGCAAAAAAACCGACATGGGCGGGTTCTTTAAATAGGGTGCCCGGACTCGGACTAACGCCGCAGGCGTTTGAACAACGGCTTTGCCGTTGGCCCGCAGGGCGAGCCTGTTAAGGCGAGTCATCGAACGGAGTTCGATGGAGAGTCCGTATCTCTGAAAGCAAAAAACCCGCCATAGGCGGGTTTCTTTAAATATGGTGCCCGGACTCGGAATCGAACCAAGGACACAGGGATTTTCAATCCCTTGCTCTACCGACTGAGCTATCCGGGCAACGGGGCGCATTAAACCGTATTGGGCCTGAGCCGTCAACGGGTTTGTTATCTAAAATACATAAAAGCCGTTTGTTTGCTGCCTTTTCATTCAAAAAGGATGAAATCGCCGGGCAGCAATGGGGGGAAGTCAGGAAAGTGCACCATGTTCACGGCAGCGGGCGATGTTCAGCACATCCTCTGCCAGACGGCGTGCGACTTCCACATCGTTCAGTTGGCGCTTAACGAGCAGTTTACTCAGGCAGCCTTCGAGGATCAGTTCCATCTGCTGAGCGACCATTTCCGGGTCATCCGAGCCCATTTCCTGCAAAAGCGACAAGGTGTAGTCGTAGGAGGCCCGTTTCTGCTGTTGAGCCAGCTGATGAATGGGCGCCTCGCTGTCAGGGAAAAACGTGCAAGCTGCGATAAACAGACATCCAGGATAGCGCTGCTGCCGCACCTGCTCATCCAGCACTTTATAGCGCGCCAGCAATTTCTGTGGCGCTGAAAGAGACTCATCCAGCATCAGCTGACGACGCCAGATATCAATCTGTTCGCCGTGATAACGCAGACTGTCATACAGCAGGGCTTCGGCATCCGGCCAGAAACGGCGTAATTCACTGAGCGGGACATCGACCAGTTCGGCGACCGTTTCCAGTGACAATGTTGCAAGGCCACGTTGTTCCAGGAAATTAAGGGTTTTATCGAGAACTTGTTCACGTAGCACGTTTGCCTCCTCACAATTCGCGTACTTCAAAGTGTAGTGTCGTTTAAGGGTGAGTTTTCTGCAAATGCGCGCTGAACTCCGCTGCATCCATAAAACCCGTCACCCGTGACTGTGGCAACTCATGACCATCAGGCCCGAAGAACAAAATTGTCGGCAGGCCCAGAACATTCAGACGTTCTAATAACGCTTTCTGCTCAGGGGAATTCTGGGTGACATCTGCCTGCAGCAATAAGGTATCCGTCAGTTCATTCTGCACGTCTGGCGCTGAGAAGGTATATTTTTCGAACTCTTTACACGCCACGCACCAGTCAGCGTACAAATCCAGCATAACGCGTTTGCCCTGCGCGCCCTGCAGGGCAGCGTTCAGTTCACCGACATTATGGATTTTCTGGAAATTAAGTGCGTGTACCTGTGTTGTCGTGTTAGCGGCTGGCGCAAATGCCCAGTCCTGCAAAGGACGGCTGACGATCAGCGCCGCGGCCAGGAAAAGTAATTGCAGCGTCCGCACCATGCCGCGCTGGCTTTTCAGGCTGAGCAGGAATGCCCAGCCGAAGAACGCCATGCCGAGCAGGCTCCATAAACGCAGCCCCCAGATATCGCCAATCACACGTTCGAGTAAAAATACCGGCAGTGCCAGAATGACAAAGCCAAATCCTTCTTTGACGTATTGCATCCACGGCCCGCTGCGGGGCAGTAATTTGTTGCCGAACATCGTCACAATAATCAGCGGAATGCCCATCCCCAGCGCATACAGATACAGCGTGCCAGCCCCCGCCAGCAGATTCCCGCTCTGGGCGATATACAGCAGGATCGCGCTGAGCGGCGCGGTGGTGCAGGGAGAACAAATCAACCCGGCCAGTGCGCCCATAATAAAGACGCCGGGCAGCGAGCCGCCTTTTTGCTCGTTACTCCATAAAGCCAGCCGGGTCTGGACGGCAGAAGGAAGTTGCAGGCTGAACGTGCCAAACATCGACAGCGCCAGAACAATGAACATCACCGAAAGCACAATCAGTACCCACGGACTTTGCAACGCCGCCTGGAACTGCAAGCCTGCCGCAGCGACCACCATACCAAGCAGTGTGTAAGTCAGCGCCATGCCCTGAACGTAAACCAGCGCCAGCAGGAAAATTCGCTTCATGCTGTGAGGGCGCTGACGCCCGAGAATAATGCCGGAAATCAGCGGATACATCGGCAGTACGCAAGGCGTAAAGGCAATACCGATGCCGATCAGCAAGGCCCACAGCGGAGAAAACGGCAGTGGTGTGGATGGCTTTTCAGGCGTCGCGATAACCGGTGCGGATGCTGTATCCGCAGCCGGCGTGCTGACACGCGTCGGTTCCGTGACGGCACTCAGCGGCACGTCACGAGTTTCCGGCGGATAGCAGAATCCTGCGGCGGCACATCCCTGATAGGTCACCCGAAGGGTTGCATCCGCGCTGGCCTGGCGGAGAGGGATCGTCAGATGCAGGGCATTCTCATAAACTTCGCTGTCACCGAAAAACTCATCATGATGATCACGGCCTTTGGGCATCAGAAACGCCGCGAGCTGAGTATTCTTCGGTTCCAGCTCAATCTTGCTGCGGTATAAATAATAGCCGTCACGGATTTGCCAGTTCAGTTTGAGGTCGTGACCTTGCTGCTGGAAATCAAAACTGAATGCCTGATCGACGGGGACAAACTGTGGCGCGGCGGGTTTGCCAAATAAAGAGGCATTCGCCTGAAACGGCAAAAGACTCAGGCTGCACAGCAGGAAGAAAATTCGAAGAATGCGGTGATCCATGCGGAGTAAAGTTCTCTTTGTCGCGGCAGATGAACAGCCACTGAGTGAATCGACAGAAGATGCGCACGGCGTCATGCCATAGCGCGTTAATGAATTGTGAGTATACCCTGAGCAATCCCTGAGCAGAAAGCCCCGAGTGCTTAACGGGGGCCGCAGCCCCCGGAAAACTGTCAGAGAATAATACTGCCGAAACCAAATCCAAAAACTACAGACAGGAACACGCCAATCGTGCCGGGAATAAAGAATGGATGGTTGAAGACGAAGCGCCCGATGCGGGTAGTGCCGGTGTCATCCATTTGCACAGCGGCAACCAGCGTCGGATACGTCGGCAGAATGAATAAACCGGAAACAGCGGCAAAAGAACCCACGGCGGTCAGCGGCGATACGCTCAGTGCCAGCGCCATTGGCAGCAGGGCTTTGGTCGTGGCGGCCTGCGAATACAACAGCGCAGAGCTGAAGAAGAAAATCACTGCCAGCAGCCACGGGTGCGCCTGGATCAGGCCACCCGCGGTTTCTTTGATCCAGCCGAGATTGGCCTGCACAAAAGTGTCACCCAGCCAGGCCACGCCGAGGATACAAATACAGGCGCTCATGCCGGATTTGAACGTGCTGGAGGTCAGAATGGCGTCGGTATCAATGCTGCACAGCAAGGTGATTAACGTGGCGACACTGAGCATGATAATCAGGATGGCGCTGTTGGTGGTCATCACCGGTTGCGCAACCCAGCCCAGACTCGGGCTGTTAATAACCGCATAAGCGACAACCGTCAGTACGCCGAGCAGGAACAGCAACACCGAGAGTTTGGCGCCGCGTTTGATTTCCAGCACTTTATCGCCACGCAGTTGGATCAAACCTTCTTCATACCGTTTGAGATAAACCGGGTCATTGGAAAGCTTTGCGTCAAAGCACCAGCTGACAATCAGCGACATCAGGATCACTGCAGCCAGTGTGGACGGGATCATCACCATCAGCAGATGAAGATAACTGACGCCGTGGCCTTCCATGGTGGATGCCATGTACACCACTGCGGCAGAAATCGGTGAGGCGGTAATGGCTATCTGCGCAGCAACCACGGCGGTGGAAAGCGGGCGGCAGGGTTTAATCCCTTGCTCTTTGGCGACTTCAGAAATAACCGGTAATGCCGACAGTGAAATGTTGCCGGTGCCCGCCATAATCGTCAGGAAATAGGTGACGATGGGCGCGAGGAGGGTGATGTGTTTGGGATTACGGCGCAGCAGCTTTTCAGTTTGTTGCACCAGATAATCCATCCCGCCTGCTACCTGCATGGTCGAGATCGCGGCGATCACCGCCATGATGATAGAGATTACGTCAAAAGGGATGGTTCCCGGTTTAACGCCTATCAGGGCGAGCACCAGAACGCCAAGCCCGCCCGCGAAACCAATGCCGATGCCGCCTAAGCGCGCGCCGAGGAAAATCGCCGCCAGTACAATAATAAATTCGATAATTAACATGGTTGTCCGTCCATATTCCCAGCACTCCTTAAGGAATTGATAATTAATTGTTGTGTAATTGTTGTGTTGTACAAAGTAAAAAGGCCCGCTGTTCTGCAGAACAACGAGCCTTTAAAAGGTCAGTATTTGAGTCTGTTACTGTTCATTTTCATCGGTATAGCGTTTTGCTTTGTAAGCCGGATGTTTCAGGTTTTCGATGGAGAAAATGTCGTCCAGCTCCGCCTCAGTCAGCAGGCCGCGCTCGAGCACCACTTCCCTGACACTCTTACCGGTTTCAGCACAAATCTTGCCGACGATATCGCCATTGTGGTGGCCGATGAACGGGTTAAGGTAGGTGACGATGCCGATAGAGTTGAAAACGTAGAACTCACATACTTCTTTGTTCGCTGTAATGCCGTTGATGCATTTTTCGAGCAGATTGTAGCAGGCGTTAGTCAGGATATGCACTGACTCAAACATCGCCTGACCAATTACCGGTTCCATGACGTTCAGTTGAAGCTGGCCCGCTTCTGCCGCCATCGTCACGCAGACGTCGTTACCGATGACTTTGAAGCACACCTGGTTCACGACTTCCGGGATAACCGGGTTCACTTTGGCTGGCATGATAGAAGAACCCGCCTGTAATTCCGGCAGGTTGATTTCATTCAGGCCAGCGCGAGGACCGGAAGAGAGCAGACGCAGGTCGTTACAGATTTTAGAAAGCTTCACGGCCAGACGTTTCAGCGAGCTGTGAACCATCACGTATGCGCCACAGTCGGACGTTGCTTCAATCAGGTCTTCAGCGGGTACACAGGCCAGATTGCTGACTTCTGCCAGTTTTTCTACCGCCAGTTGCTGATAACCTTCCGGCGTATTCAGGCGGGTACCGATTGCTGTCGCCCCTAGGTTCACTTCCAGCAGTAATTCGCCGGTACGCAACAGATTGCGGGTTTCCTCTTTGAGCAACACGTTGAACGCGTGGAATTCCTGACCGAGCGTCATCGGAACGGCGTCCTGCAACTGTGTACGGCCCATCTTGATGATGTTTTCGAATTCCTTCGCTTTACGCTCAAAACCGTCGCCCAGCTGGGAAATAGCATCAACCAGTTTCAGCAAGGACGCGTACACGGCGATACGAAAACCAGTAGGGTAGGCATCATTGGTGGACTGGCATTTGTTCAGATGATCATTTGGATTGAGGAACTGGTAATCGCCTTTCTGGTGTCCCATCAGTTCCAGACCGATGTTCGCCAGCACTTCATTCGTGTTCATATTTACCGAGGTTCCCGCACCGCCCTGATAGACGTCGATAGGGAACTGGTCCATGCATTTGCCTTTATCAAGCACTTCGTCGCACGCCTGAATAATGATATCCGCAATGTGACGTGGAATGGTGCGCAGCTCTTTGTTAGCAAGAGCTGCCGCCTTTTTCACCATCACCATGCCGCGAACAAACTCAGGAACATCACTGATCTTGGTGTTGCTGATATAGAAGTTTTCAATCGCCCGCAGGGTGTGAATGCCGTAATAAGCTTCTGCCGGTACTTCGCGCGTGCCCAGCAGGTCTTCCTCGATACGAATGGTGTTTGACATGAGAACCTTCTCTTCGGTACTGAATGCGTTATGCGATGTTTAAAATTATGTTACTGGCCGTAGTAAATTTAAAACGATCAACCGTTGTTTGAGCAACGGAGGCGATCATATGCTGCTTCAGACGAATTGCACGTACTAAGATCACTATCCTGCCCTATTATCGTGCATGTTTTTAGTATCTGTGAGAATTCTCACAATTCATTTACCTGCTCAATTAAATCAGGTCTGGTGGTTGAAATCATGATGAGTGATCACCATCTCAGTGTAGTCAGCCTGCATTTCTTTGATAGCGAAGATCTCAAGCAGGCACTTATTCAGGGTTTGGAATGCCGCTGCGACAGCGCTTCCGGAGCCAAATTACAAGGAGAATGCGGTGCGCTGGTTACCGTTATTACTGTTATTCCTGCTGGCTTACATTGAAATCACCTTATTTATCAAGGTGGCTGCGGTGGTTGGCGTGGCAACAACGTTATTGCTGGTTGTTTTCACCTCTTGCGTAGGTGTCTCTCTGGTGAAGAATCAGGGCATGAAGACGTTTATGCAGTTGCAGCAAAAACTGGCGGTTGGGGAAAGCCCGGCAGCCGAGATGGTTAAAAGTGTTTCGCTGGTGATCGCCGGATTCCTGCTGCTGGTACCGGGCTTCTTTACTGATTTCCTCGGTTTGCTGCTTTTGCTGCCACCCATCCAGAAACGACTGACGCTAAAACTGATGCCGCATTTGAACATTGTGCGTTCCGGCGGCAACTGGGGGAGCAGCGCGCCAACGGGGAATACCTTTGATGGCGAGTTCCAGCGGACGGATGAAACGCAGGAACGTCTGGTTACACCTAAAAAAGATGACGACACAGAGCACCGCGATCGCTAATCTCTGTGGCCTCAATTGTTAAAAGATTGTTGGGAAGCACTGCGAAGGTCGATTTTCGTCAACAGAGCAGCGAAAGAAAAAGAGAAAATTTTTCTGTTCTTCCCCTTGAAGGGCTGCGTATCGCCCCCATTAAACAAACCACGAGGCCGGGCAGGACTTTGCCAGGCATTCAACCCTAAAAATAGATATGGACCCGCTCACAGGAGAGTTATCAATGAAAATTCGTCCATTGCATGACCGCGTTATCGTCAAGCGTAAAGAAGTAGAATCTAAATCCGCTGGCGGCATCGTTCTGACTGGCTCCGCTGCCGGTAAATCTACCCGTGGCGAAATCCTGGCTGTCGGCCATGGTCGCATTCTGGAAAATGGTGAAGTTAAAGCGCTGGATGTGAAAGTTGGCGACATCGTCATTTTCAACGACGGTTACGGCGTGAAAGCTGAGAAGATCGACAATGAAGAAGTGTTGATCATGTCTGAGAGTGACATTCTGGCAATCGTAGAAGCCTGATTGTCCCCCGATCCACTTTTTTCTGAACAGAACGAATTTAAGGGAAATTAACAATGGCAGCTAAAGAAGTAAAATTCGGTAACGACGCCCGTGTGAAAATGCTGCGTGGCGTAAACATCCTTGCTGATGCAGTAAAAGTGACCTTGGGCCCTAAAGGCCGTAACGTGGTTTTGGACAAATCTTTCGGCGCACCAACCATCACTAAAGACGGCGTGTCCGTTGCACGTGAAATCGAACTGGAAGACAAGTTCGAAAACATGGGCGCACAGATGGTGAAAGAAGTCGCGTCCAAAGCGAACGATGCAGCGGGTGACGGTACCACTACCGCAACCGTTCTGGCTCAAGCCATCATCACTGAAGGCCTGAAAGCTGTTGCCGCGGGCATGAACCCGATGGATCTGAAACGTGGTATCGACAAAGCTGTCGTTGCTGCGGTTGAAGAACTGAAAAAATTATCTGTCCCTTGCTCGGACTCTAAAGCCATTGCACAGGTTGGTACCATCTCTGCTAACTCCGATGAAACTGTCGGTAAACTGATCGCTGAAGCGATGGAAAAAGTGGGCAAAGAAGGCGTCATCACTGTTGAAGAAGGCACTGGCCTGCAAGATGAGCTGGACGTTGTTGAAGGTATGCAGTTCGACCGTGGTTATCTGTCTCCTTACTTCATCAACAAACCAGAAACCGGTTCAATCGAACTGGAAAGCCCGTTCATCCTGCTGGCTGACAAGAAAATTTCTAACATCCGCGAAATGCTGCCAGTACTGGAAGCCGTTGCGAAAGCCGGTAAACCACTGCTGATCATTGCTGAAGACGTTGAAGGCGAAGCCCTGGCGACTCTGGTTGTGAATACCATGCGTGGCATCGTGAAAGTGGCTGCGGTTAAAGCACCAGGCTTCGGCGACCGTCGTAAAGCTATGCTGCAGGACATCGCAACCCTGACTGGCGGTACCGTTATCTCTGAAGAGATCGGTCTGGAACTGGAAAAAGCCACTCTGGAAGATATGGGTCAGGCTAAACGTGTTGTTATCAACAAAGACACCACCATCATCATCGATGGCGTTGGCGAAGAAGCAACCATCCAGGGCCGTGTTTCTCAGATCCGTCAGCAGATTGAAGAAGCGACTTCTGATTATGACCGTGAAAAACTGCAAGAGCGTGTGGCTAAACTGGCAGGCGGCGTAGCCGTTCTGAAAGTGGGCGCAGCGACTGAAGTTGAAATGAAAGAGAAGAAAGCTCGCGTTGAAGATGCCCTGCACGCAACCCGTGCTGCGGTAGAAGAAGGCGTGGTTGCTGGTGGTGGCGTGGCGCTGGTTCGCGTTGCTCACACTCTGGCTAACCTGACCGGCGACAACGACGACCAGAACGTGGGTATCCGCGTTGCTCTGCGCGCAATGGAATCTCCACTGCGTCAGATCGTTGTGAACGCTGGCGAAGAAGCCTCTGTTATCGCAAACAAAGTGAAAGCGGGCGAAGGCAGCTTCGGCTACAACGCTTACACCGAAGAATACGGCGACATGATCGCAATGGGTATCCTTGATCCAACTAAAGTCACCCGTTCTGCTCTGCAGTACGCGTCTTCTGTAGCTGGCCTGATGATCACCACTGAGTGCATGATCACCGACCTGCCTAAAGACGATAAAGTCGATATGGGCGGCGCTGGCGGTATGGGTGGAATGGGCGGCATGGGCGGCATGATGTAATCATCATCCCCCTGCGTTCATCCGCAGGTACGTAAAATCAGCGGGCTTTTTTGCTCACTGAGGCAACGTACTGAAGAAACCCGGTCTGTAAAGGCCGGGTTTTTTTATTTGACCCTTTTTTATCAGGTTCAGTAAGATAACTCTCATTGTCTCCGGCCTTTAACGTGTAGACTTGTTTCTGCGTGGATTTCGGATTTTTACCGATAGCACAAACTTGGGTATGCGTGGCAACGGATGCCTAAGAGAGCCAGGTGTTTTCTGATAGGCTTTATGTGATTACAAAAACAAATGGGGAAAGTGATGCGGATTAAAATGTTACTGGGCCTGTCAGCTATCGCGCTGCTTGCCGGGTGCAGTACCACTCATCAACTGGATGCAGCGGGCCAGCAGGTGAAATTCACGGACGACAAACCAGGCGCAAATTGTCAGTTGCTTGGCGAAGTCACCGGTGCCCAAAGCAACTGGTTCTCCGGTACCGGCGGTGACGGCAGCTCCATGCGTGGCGCAGCCAATGACCTGCGTAACAAAGCGGCAGCGATGGGCGGCAACACCATTTATGGTGCCAACAGCCCGTCCCAGAACTTCCTGTCCAGCTTTGCACCGGTTGACAGCAAAATGGTCGGTCAGGTTTATAAGTGCCCATAGTCGCGTGAAGGCTATAAATACTAAAGGGATGCCAATGGCATCCCTTTTTGCGTTCCCCCTTCATACTTCAAGCCGCAGGTGCGTTGGCTACGTTCAGTCACCCGAATCACTTACCTGAGTAAGCTCATCGGGACTCCATCACTTGCCGCCTTCCTGCAACTTGAATTATTTGGGGTTGGAAGAACGTGTTAAGACTGCTTCAGCCGCAGATCCAGAATGGTTTTGCTCGGCTCGCCGCCAATTTCACGGGTCAGTTTCGGTACCATATAACCTGACACTTTACTCATCAGCCCTTTCATAATGACGCGCGCTTCGTCGTCGTTCACCATGAAATGCGCCGCACCCTGTACTTTATCCAGCACGTGGATGTAGTAAGGCAAAATACCCGCGTCAAACAGCGCGTTGCTCAGTGTCGCCAGCACATCAGCAGAATCATTAACGCCCCGCAGCAGCACGCTCTGATTGAGCAGCGTCACGCCATGGCTTTTCAGCTTCGCCATGCTGGCGCGCAATGCATTATCAATCTCATTGGCGTGATTGATATGCGTCACCATCAGCACCTGAAGACGTGATTTTTCAAGGCGCTGGCAGAAGGCATCCGTGATACGTGCAGGGATAACCACCGGCAAACGGGTATGAATACGCAGCCGCTTAATGTGCGCGATCTCTTCGAGTTCACCGATCAACCAGTCGAGTTCATGATCCTTGGCCATCAGCGGATCACCACCGGAGAAAATAATTTCATCGAGTTCCGGGCGAGTGCGGATATAATCCAGCGCCTGAACCCAGTTAGCCTTATTTCCCTGGTTGTCCTGATACGGGAAATGACGACGGAAACAGTAGCGGCAATTTACCGCACATCCGCCTTTCACCAGTAACAGGGCGCGATTGCTATACTTGTGCAACAGACCCGGAACAACGCTGCGTTGTTCATCAAGCGGGTCAGTGGTAAAGCCCGGCGCGGCAATAAATTCCTCGCGTGCGGTCAATACCTGAAGCAATAAAGGATCCTGTGGATCGCCCGGCTGCATACGTGCCACAAAGGCGCGGGGCACGCGAAGCGGGAACAAACGACGGGCTTCACGCCCACTTTGCAGTTCTGCATTGTCGTTAAGTGCCAGAAGAGTAAGCAGTTCATCCGGGTCAGTGATAACATCGCCGAGTTGATACAACCAATCTTCTCTAAATGGCGTGTTTAGGGTTACAATGTTTGCCATTTTTTTGGCTAATACCAGTTTAAAATTAGAGGGCCATCATGGCGACTTATTCTAGCAACGATTTCCGTCCGGGTCTTAAAATCATGTTCGAGGGCGAGCCTTACGCTATCGAATCCAGTGAATTCGTAAAACCAGGCAAAGGCCAGGCTTTCGCACGCGTTAAAATGCGTCGTCTGCTGACCGGTTCCCGTGTAGAAAAAACCTTCAAATCTACTGACTCATGCGAAGGCGCTGATGTTGTAGATACCAACATGAACTACCTCTACAACGACGGTGAGTTCTACCACTTCATGCACCCTGAGACTTTCGAACAGCATCAGGTTGAAGAGAAAACTGTTTCTGACGCCTCTAAATGGCTGCAGGACAACGCAGAATGTATCGTGACGCTGTGGGATGGCCGTCCTATCGCTGTTCAGCCACCAAACTTCATCGAAGCTGAAGTTGTGGACACTGATCCTGGCCTGAAAGGTGATACCGCAGGTACCGGCGGTAAGCCAGCGACCCTGAGCACCGGCGCTGTGGTTAAAGTGCCATTATTCGTGCAGATCGGCGAAATCGTCCGTTGTGACACCCGCTCTGGCGAATACGTTTCCCGCGTTAAATAAGTTCTCAATACTTATTACGCCGGATGAAAGCTGCCACAGGTGAATGCCTGTCGCAGCTTTCCAGCCCCAACTTGTTGAATGGGATTATGTTTACCATGTTGAAGAAGATGATGTTTATCGTGGTTTCAGTGATGCTGCTGGCTTCGTTATCCGGCTGCAACACGGTTCATGGTTTCGGTGAAGACATCCAGCATCTGGGTGGCGCAATTTCCAAAGCAGGCTGATCCCTTCAGCCTCGTTTTACCAAATGTCTTAAAATCCTGCCTGTTCCCTTCTATATCCAGAAAATTAGCTACACTAAAAGTGTCGTACTTTACATTCTCTTATAGGAAGGAGATTTATATGCTGAAGAAAAGTATCCTCGCTATCTTGTCTGTTCTTATCTTGTCTTCTGCCTTAACAGCCTGCAACACCACGCGTGGCGTAGGTGAAGATGTGTCTGCCGGTGGGGAAGCCATTCAGAAAAGCGCGCAATAGCGAGCGAATAACGTTAAGTAAACTGATGTCTGCCTGCACGTTGATGCAGGCAGTGTTGTTTTTATGGCGCGAGTTTTATGGTGTAAGCATCAAGGCTGTTTCACCCACACCAGTTTGCTGGTATCAAATCCGTACTGCTGCGCCGTTTGCAGAAGTTGCTGCTTCACGCTGTCATCCAGCGTTGGCGTACGGGACAGGATCCACAGATAGCTTTTATCCGGTCCGCAGACCAGCGCGTAACGATAATCTTTATCCAGTTCTATGACGTTATAACCGCCATAGAACGGACCGAAGAATGACACTTTCAGCGCCGCGCGCGCAGGTGATCCGGTGAAGTAACCTTTGCCCTCACTTTCCTGCCATTTATTCTTCTGCGGATTAAACCCGCGATTAATCACTTTTACGCCGCCATCATCGCGCAGGCTGTAATTGGCGGTGACGCGTTCCAGTCCGCTTTCAAAACTATGGTCCAGTCTGGCGACTTCATACCAGGTACCGAGATAGCGGGTGAGTTCGAAATTATTGACGACTTTGACGTCAGCAGGCGGCGTTACGCTGCACGCGACTGACATAAGTGCTGTGATGATAACGCTGAGTTTTGACCAGATACGCATGGAGTTTCCTTCCTTAGTATGTTCTCTAAGTGTAGGTAACAAAAAAGAAAAAGGGAAAACCTGCGGATAAAGAATGAAAACAGCGGCCAGAGAGATGGCCGCTGGAAAGTCAGATCTTTGCGGATCAGAGGCGGATCAGCACGATAAGGGTGACGATACTTAAGATCGTCGCCAGCCCGTAGAACACCCATTTTCCGGCCGGAACGTGGATCTTCAGGTCGTGCATGCAGTGATGGATCCGGTGCAGACCGCACCACAGAGGCAGCACGATCATCAGCAGCAGGAACAGACGCCCGATCCCGCTCTGCGCAAATGCCAGCACGCGTGGATAGCTCAGTGTGTCACCGGGGAAAAAGCCCAGCGGCAGCAGGAAGCACACCAGCAGAATCATCACCGGCGCAAAAATTGCGCTCCACATACCGCCCGCACCAAACAATCCCCAGAACACCGGCTCGTCTGAACGTTTAGGAAGAGTATTTTTCATGTCGCCTCCTTAAAGAAACAGTGCGATGACGAGAACAACCAGCGTCACAACGATCGTCACGCCCCAGAAACCGGCAATCACCGGTTCAGGTCCCATCTTTTTACCTTTCACCACCAGGATGGAGGCTTTCGGTGCCAGTTCGAACCAGGTTTTGGTATGCAACAGGGCCGCAAGCAGGGCGATCAGGTTAATCAGCAAGACCACCGGATTTTGCAGAAAATTCACAAAACCCGCCCAGCTTTCAGGCCCGTTACGTAACGAGCAAACCCCTGCCAGCAGTAAGAGACTGAACCATACTGCCGGAACCGCCGTGCCCTCACGCAGCATATAAAAACGGTAGAACGGTAAATTTTTCCACCAGCTGGCTTTCATCTCACGCACGTAGGGTTTACGTTTGCTGCCCGTACTTTGAGTCGTCATATTTTCCTCCCTCATTGCGGTCTCAGCCTCGCGATCATGAAGTCTTTCGAACTTTCGACTTTGCCTTGCTGAATGGCGGCGGCAGGGTCGACGTGCTTCGGACAGACTTCGGAGCAATAACCGACGAACGTACAACTCCAGACACCATTCTGACTGTTGAGCTGTGGCATACGTTGTGCTTTGCCGTGGTCACGGTTATCGAGATTGTAGCGATGCGCCAGCGTGATAGCTGCCGGGCCGATGAATTCAGGATTCAGTCCAAACTGCGGGCAGGCGGCATAACATAAACCACAGTTGATACAGCCGGAGAACTGGTGATATTTCTCCATTTGCGCCGGAGTTTGCTTGCCCGGGCCTTCGCCGACCGTGCGGGTATTGCCGATAATGTAAGGTTTGATGGCTTCGAGGCTTTCGATAAAGTGGGTCATATCGACCACCAGATCACGTTCCACCGGGAAGTTCCCCAGCGCCTCAATCTGCATACCGTCCGGATATTCCCGCAGGAAGGTTTTGCACGCCAGCTTCGGCACCCTATTCACCATCATGCCGCACGAGCCGCAGATTGCCATACGGCACGACCAGCGATAGGAAAGGTCAGCGGCCAGATGATCTTTGATGTAGCCCAGAGCATCGAGCAGTGACGTTGTTTCATCGAAAGGCACGTCATACACCACCGGATGCGGCGCGCTGTCCGTTTCCGGGTTGTAGCGCATGATCTCAACCTTCAGGCTGCGCATTTTAGCCACGTGATTGCTCCTTATCTTTTTTATCGTGAGTCTCAGATTCCCCGCCGTACACGCGTTTTGCCGGTGGCAGCGTGGTAATTTTCACGTCGCCATATTCGAGGCGCGGTGCGGAATCTGGCTGATAAAAGGCCAGAGTATGTTTGAGGAAATTCACGTCATCGCGTTCGGTACAGCCTTCATCGAGACGCTGATGGGCGCCGCGTGATTCGCGACGATTGATGGCGGAATGCGCCATACATTCTGCTACTTCCAGGCCATGACCCAGTTCGATGGTATACAGCAGGTCGGTATTAAAGACACTGGAGGTATCCTGAATTTTCACCCGTTTGAAGCGTTCTTTCAGTTCGGCCAGTTTATCGATGGTTTTTTGCATCAGCTCGGTAGTGCGATAAATCCCGCAACCTTCTTCCATCGCCAGACCCATTTCGTCACGGATGGCGGCCCAGCTTTCGTCGCCTTCCTGTGCCATCAGCGCGGCAACACGGTTTTCGATATCACGCACCTGCGCTTCGAGCGCGACGCTGTTGCCGGTGTCTTTGGCTTCAACTGCGCGTTCTGCCGCTTTTTCACCGGCCATACGCCCGAACACCACCAGTTCTGCCAGTGAGTTTGAGCCGAGACGGTTGGCGCCATGCAGACCGACAGACGAACATTCACCGACTGCGAACAGACCTTTGATACGGGTTTCACACTGTGCATCGGTTTCAATGCCGCCCATGGTGTAGTGCGCGGTAGGGCGAACAGGGATCGGGTCCGTAATCGGATCGACGCCGACATACGCTTTGGCCAGTTCGCAGATGAACGGCAGACGTTCACGCAGTTTTTTCTCGCCGAGATGGCGTAAATCCAGATATACCACGTCGCCACGCGGCGTTTCGATGGTGCGTCCGGCGCGCCATTCGTGCCAGAACGCTTGTGATACTTTGTCACGCGGGCCGAGTTCCATGTATTTGTTTTTCGGCTCGCCCAGAGGGGTTTCCGGCCCCATGCCGTAATCCTGCAGATAACGGTAACCGTCTTTGTTGACCAGAATGCCGCCTTCACCGCGGCAGCCTTCTGTCATCAGGATGCCGGAACCCGGCAGGCCGGTCGGGTGATATTGCACGAACTCCATGTCGCGCAACGGAATGCCATGGCGGAACGCCATGCCCATGCCATCGCCGGTGACGATACCGCCGTTGGTGTTGTAACGGTAAACACGGCCTGCGCCGCCGGTCGCCATGACCACGGCGTTAGCCCGAATTTGCACGCGTGTGCCTTCCATCATATTGATGGCGACGACGCCGCGTACCTGGCCTTCATCGACCAGAATATCGAGGACGAAATGCTCATCGAATCGTTTGATTTGTGGGTATTTCAGCGAGGTCTGGAACAGGGTGTGCAGCATATGGAAGCCGGTTTTATCCGCGGCAAACCAGGTGCGTTCGATCTTCATTCCGCCGAAGCGGCGAACATTGACGGAACCGTCATCCTTACGGCTCCACGGACAGCCCCACAGTTCAAGCTGGGCCATTTCAGTCGGGCATTGATGAACGAAATGATCCACCACGTCTTGCTCACACAGCCAGTCGCCTCCGGAAACGGTATCCTGGAAGTGAAAATCAAAGCTGTCGTGATCTTGCGTCACAGCGGCAGAACCGCCTTCGGCCGCCACGGTGTGGCTGCGCATTGGGTACACTTTCGAAATCAACGCGATATTCAGGTTGGGATTGGCTTCCGCTGCGGCTATTGCTGCGCGTAAACCCGCCCCACCTGCACCTATAATTGCAATGTCGGCGTTAAAGGTTTGCACTGCATTCCTCCACTATCATCAATGAGATCGGGTTTGAAACACCCGCGAAAAGCTCTTCATAATCGAAGAGTTAGTGAACCCCGATGACATACAGGCGCTGTCCCGGTGGCTGATATTCTTATTGTTTGTAAGAGAATTATTATACCAAAGGGGTAGTCATGGTAATTTGATGTGAATGCAGGTTTAGGCTTTCTCTGCATTGCGCTTCGTAAAATGAGATATTTGTTTGCCTGCGGGGATGCAGGTAGACTGCATGACTTTTCTGAATTCGGAGTAAATCACCATGAGCGAAACAGCAAGCTGGCAACCCAGTGCTCCCGTCGCCAATTTGTTGAAGCGTGCGGCTATCCTCGCTGAGATTCGACGTTTCTTTGCCGATCGCGGCGTACTGGAAGTTGAAACGCCAGCAATGAGCCAGGCCACGGTGACCGACATTCATCTGGTGCCGTTTGAGACGCGTTTTGTCGGGCCGGGTGCGGCTGATGGCATGACGTTGTATCTGATGACCAGCCCGGAATATCACATGAAACGTTTGCTGGCTGCGGGCAGCGGGCCGATTTATCAGATGGGACGCAGTTTCCGTAATGAAGAAGCCGGGCGTCATCATAATCCGGAATTCACCATGCTCGAATGGTACCGTCCGCGTTATGACATGTACCGTCTGATGAATGAAGTGGATGATTTACTCCAGCAGGTTCTCGATTGCGATAGTGCTGAAACCCTGTCTTATCAGCAGGCGTTTACCCGCCATCTCGGTGTGGATCCGTTATCCGCCGACAAAACGGAACTGCGTGAAGCGGCGGCAAAACTGGATTTATCCAACATTGCTGATACCGAAGAAGACCGTGACACCCTGCTACAGTTGTTGTTTACGATGGGTGTAGAACCGCACATTGGTCGCGACAAACCAACATTCGTCTATCATTTCCCGGCCACGCAGGCCGCTCTGGCAGAAATCAGTACGGAAGATCACCGCGTCGCCGAGCGTTTCGAGGTGTATTACAAAGGCATTGAGCTGGCGAATGGTTTCCGTGAACTGACGGATAGCCGTGAGCAGCGTCAGCGTTTCGAGCAGGATAACCGCAAACGCGCGGCACGCGGCCTGCCGCAGCATCCTGTCGATAACAATCTGCTGGATGCGTTAGAACACGGTATGCCGGAGTGTTCAGGTGTGGCGCTGGGTGTTGACCGCCTGATTATGATTGCGCTGGGTGCTGCCAGCCTGAGTGATGTCCTGGCCTTCCCGGTGACACGCGCCTGATGAGTGCTTAAGCCCTGTTCCCAAGGTCAGGGCTTCCTTCCACGATTTCCCTTTTTTGCCCCTTCATTGTGCAATAAACCCAAAACTGCACTTTTACTGAAACAAAAGTACCTAAATGACGCAGCGCTGATTTTAAAGTTTCAGTGCTGGCCCTTTCTCGCCAAGCGCCATAAACAGGGTCTTCTGCCTGAGTTAAGCGAAATTTTTTGCTGCTGGCCTGATTTATGCATTACCGGATCATCACTTATTATCCGGAAAACTCGTTATGTCAGAATCCAACGACAAAGAACTTCTTTATGGACTGGAAGAGCGCATTGCACCGGCACCGGCATTTTTCACCGCCATCCAGCACGTGCTGGCAAGCGTGGTCGGAATTATCACGCCGCCGCTGATTATCGGCTCGGTTCTCGGGCTGAATGCCTACTTGCCTTATCTGATCAGCATGTCTTTGCTGGCTTCCGGCATCGGGACATTTATTCAGGCGCGCCGGTTTATGTCGGTGGGCGCGGGGATGATTTGTTTGCAAGGTACCAGTTTTGCGTTTCTGGGGGTGATCCTCTCCGGCGGTATGTTGGTGAAAAGCCGCGGTGGCTCTCCTGAAGACATCATGGCGATGATTTTTGGGGTGAACTTTGTGGCGGCGTTTATCCCGCTGCTGGTTAGCCGGTTTATCGGGCAGATGCGCCGCGTGTTTACACCGCTGGTCAGCGGCACCGTAATCGCGCTGATTGGCATCAGCCTGATTAAAGTCAGCATTACCGACTGGGCGGGCGGCCATGGTGCCGCGAATTTCGGCGCACCGGCTAACCTCGGGCTGGGGGCACTGACGCTGCTGGTGATTGTCGCCTGCAACCGCATCGACGTGCGCTGGCTGCGCCTTTCATCAATAGTTTTAGGCATTGTTGTCGGCTGTATCGCCGCTGCGCTGACCGGCCATCTGACGGTGAAACCTTTGCAGGGCGACTGGTTTGCATTGCCGCAACTGTTCCGTTTTGGTTTTAAGTTTGACTGGATTATTTTTGTGCCGATCGCGCTGGTATCGTTTATCAGCATCCTGGAAGCGGTGGGTGATCTGACCGCTAACTGCATGTTGTCGCAGCAACCGATTGAAGGAGAAAGCTTCCGTAAACGTCTGCAGGGCGGGATTCTGGCTGACGGTATCAGTTGCCTTATCGCCGCAGCCTTCTCGTCATTTCCTAACACAACATTTGCACAGAACAATGGCGTGATCCAGATGACCGGCGTCGCCAGCCGTTTTGTCGGCATGTATATTGGCGCGGTATTACTGGTGCTAGGCCTGTTTCCGTTTATCGGCGAAGTGTTGCAGCAAATTCCTGCGCCGGTGCTGGGTGGCGCAACGCTGGTGATGTTTGGCAGCGTGGTCGCGGCGGGTATCCGAATCATGACGCAGTCGCCGGTCGGACGTCGTGAAATGCTGATAATTGCCATCGCCTTTGGCATCGGTCTGGGCATTGAAGCCGTGCCAGATGTGCTTGGTCAGTTCCCACCCATCGTTGGCAATATCTTCGGGCATGCCGTGACCAGCGGTGGCGTTATCGCTATTCTGCTCAATTTACTGATGCCTGCAGAACGCACCAGCGTGGTCGCGGAGGAGATCAAGGTTCACTGAAATTCTGCGCGTTGCGCCCCTGGATCAGCAGACAGGGCATAACTGAGCTGACTCACTTTTTGAATTTAATGTGACCTTAAAAAGGAAGTCAGACATGTCAGAGCAACGCACGTGGATCAAAAATCCGCTGGCGGTTTTTACCGCCAACTCACTGGATGCCCGTGGCGGCATCGTCACTGAAGGGCAGAAAATTGCTGAGTTGCTGACCGCGGGTCAGCCACCTTCGCAGCCGGTAGATCATATTTATGATGCCTCCGAGTCTGTACTGCTGCCGGGGCTGATTAACACTCATCATCATTTTTATCAGACGCTGACCCGGGCCTGGGCGCCCGTGGTCAACGTGCCGTTATTCCCGTGGCTGAAAAAACTTTATCCCGTCTGGGCGCGTTTAGGGCCGGAGGCGCTGGGCCTGGCAAGCCGCGTCGCAATGGCTGAACTGTTGCTCTCCGGTTGCACTACCACCACTGACCACCATTATCTTTTCCCGCAGGGCATGGAGGAGGCGATCGATGTGCAGGTGGGCGTCGTGCGTGAGCTGGGCATGCGTGCGTTACTGACGCGCGGCTCGATGAGTCTCGGCGAGGAGCAGGGCGGTTTGCCGCCGGAACAGACGGTCCAGTCGGGCGAGGTGATTTTGCAGGACAGCCAGCGCCTGATTGACCGCTATCATCAGCGCGGCGAGGGCGCGTGGATGCAGATTGCACTGGCACCTTGCTCGCCGTTTTCGGTCACCACCGAAATTATGCGTGAGAGCGCCAGACTGGCGCAGCGGGAAGATGTCCGGCTGCATACGCATCTGGCGGAAACGCTGGATGAAGAACAGTTTTGCCTGAAAATGTTTGGTCTGCGTACAGTCGATTATCTGGAAAGCGTTGGCTGGCTGAGTGACCGGACATGGCTGGCACACGGTATTCACTTTAACGACGACGAAATCCGCCGTCTGGGCGCGGCGGGCACCGGTATCTGTCATTGTCCGGTGTCGAATATGCGGCTGGCTTCCGGTATGTGCCCGACGCGGGATCTGGAGGCCGCTGGCGTACCGATTGGTCTGGGCGTTGACGGTTCGGCGTCGAATGATGCATCAAACCTGATGTATGAAGCGCGGCAGGCGCTGTATCTGCAACGTCTGAAATACGGGGCGGAATATGTCACGCCGGAGCGAGTGCTGGGCTGGGCGACGTGCGGTTCGGCGAAGCTTATCGGTCGCGATGATATCGGGCAGATTGCCGTGGGCAAACAGGCTGATCTGGCGCTGTTTAAACTCGATGAATTACGTTTCAGCGGCAGTCATGATCCGATTGCCGCGCTGCTATTGTGTGGTGCGGAAAAAGCCGATCGGGTGATGATCGGCGGGAAATGGCGGGTGACTGACGGTGAAATTGTCGGCATGGATATCCGCTCGCTGATATCTCAGCATCGCAAAGCCGCAGCGGCGCTGATCGCCGATCTGTAAACTCAGTCTGTCATCCTGAGACGTAAAAAAGGGCAGAAGAGTCTGCCCTTTTGCTGTTCTCTTTTCTCTTACAAATCGCCCGGTGAGCGCGAACTGTTTCCGCTGCGGCCACTTCCGCTGCTGCTGGTAAAGGTCGCGTTATTGCCATTTTGCGCGCGGTGCAGTGTTTCCATACGCACCTGGAATGGCGGGAATGGCAGTGTAATGCCGTGCTCGCGGAATCCAGCCAGGATCAGTTGGTGAATTTCATGGCGAAGCGGCATACGGTGCGCCATTTCAGCGGCATGCATACGCAGCTCGAAAATCTGAATCCCCTGCTGGAGATCCACCAGATAGGCTTCCGGCGCAGGCATATCCAGCACCAGCGAACAGCGATGCGCAGCGTTGAGCAGAATTTCTGTCACTTCTTCACTGTTGGCCTCCGACGGTGCAGGCACGGTTAGCACCACACGCGTGACGGAATCCGACAGCGACCAGTTGATGAACTGCTCGGTGATAAAGGCCTTGTTCGGCACGATAATCTCCTTGCGGTCCCAGTCAGCGATCGTCGTGGCACGGGTGTTGATCCTGGTGATACTGCCGGTCAGGTTGCGGATCGTTACGGTATCGCCGATACGGATCGGTTTTTCAAACAGGATAATCAGGCCGGAAATAAAGTTAGCGAAGATCTCCTGCAAACCGAAGCCGAGACCGACACCGAGTGCCGCCACCAGCCATTGCAGTTTTGCCCACTCGATCCCGATCAGCGAGAAACCGGTCAGGCCGCCAATCAGCAGCAATACGTATTTGGTGACGGTCAGTACGGCATAGCCGGTACCCGGCGTCAGATCCAGGTGTTGCAGCAGCGCCAGTTCCAGCAATGCGGGCAGATTACGCACCAGTTGCGTGGTGATAATCAGCACCAGAATGGCGATCAGCACCGATCCGAGGGTGATCGGCTGCATGCTTTCCACCCCCTGAACCGTAGACGCAACCTGCCAGAGATGAATATTTTCCAGGAAAGAGAAGGCCGAGTGGATTTCAGACCACAGGAAGATCACCGAGATCAGCGCGATCAACGTCAGCAGAGAACGCACCAGCCGCAGCGACTGGGCAGAGATGGCATCCAGATCCACCACCGGTTCCTCAATCTCGACCGTGCCTTCATTGCTGGTGCTGATCTGATGGCCATCTTCCTCACCGCGGGCGCGTTGATTCAGCATTTCCGCACGGCGCTGCTTGGCGCGTTCGAAGGCGATACGACGTCGCTGAATCAGCATCCAGCGGCGGATAATGTGATAAATCACCAGCAACACGAACCAGATGGCGACCGAGGTTTCCAGGCGGGCCAGCAGCGCCTGTGAGGTCGCGAGGTAGCCCATCAGTGAAGCCAGCGCAGCGACAATCGGTGCGCCCAGCAGCATCCACCACAGCGTCTTGTTAATGATGTTTTCGCTGTTGCCTTTTTTATCGTGATACAGCGGAATGCCCGCGCGTTTCAGGCTATTGGTGACCAGTGCGACCACCAGACACAGAATCACGAAGCACAGACGTCCCAGCGTATTAGAGAACTCGCGATCGTTGAGATTATCGAAGGTAATCAGCGCCATAATGAGCGGCACCAGCACCCAGATCGACAGCGCGTAATAGCGCAGTGCCCTTGACACCGCACGCTGCGGCCAGCCGAAGTGTGCCACAAACAATCCCTGAGGATGTGCCAGCGCGGCACTGACCATAAACGCCCACAGGATTGGCAACGTCGCGGTGACGCCATCGCCGATCGCCACCGCAATCGGATACGGCCAGGCACTTTGCAGCCCGAATCCCAGCGCGGCCCACAGCACAGGTAACGGCATCGCCACCAGAATTGACCAGAACACGGTACGCAGGGTCAGCGAGAAATGATCCTGCGTGACTTTGCCGACTTTACTGCTGGCACGTTCCAGAAATGCATAATAGTGCTTGCGGGAACTGATGCTGATAATCACCAGAATCAGTGCGCCAAACAGCGGCAACAGTGTTTCTTTGCTGGTGACCATCATCATCGACGCGCCGCCAAGCTGGCTGAGCGAATCCAGCGAGACCAGCCGTTTCAGGTCATGCGCGACCTGCACCGGGTAAGAAATGCCGATGGCGCTGACGTCTGCCACCCAGAACAGATAACGGTGGGCGGCGTCATGTACGTCATTCAGCGCCTCCACCAGTTGGCTGTTTGCCACTTTCAGCTTGGTCAGTTCAAGAATTTGGGTATCGCAACCCGAGAGCAGGGAATTGAGCAAATCACGTTGCGTCCGCAACTGCGCATCCAGAATTTTTTGCTGATCTGTGGTGAGCGGTTTGCCATCGTCCTGCCGCGCCTGACGGTAAATAGCCTGCTTATCCAGCAAATCTTCATAGTGCAGACGCTGAACGCGCAACTGGCCCATATCGCGGTCAAGCTGTTGCGGTTTTGGCATATCCGGCAGACGCGCAACCTGCGCCCTCAGGGTTTCGCCAAGTAAATTAGACGCGCCAAGCCACTGCGCCTGTTCGCGAATGGTATTAATCGCCTGACGTACCTGCTGAGTCTGTGCAGCGGCCTGACGTTGTTGAGAGGAAATCAGGTCCATCCGCTGCGCCTGCTGATTCAGCGCCAGCGACAACTCGCGGTTTGCCTGTAACTGCTGACTGATCGAGTGTGGCAACTCGCCACTCTGTTCGGCCAGCAGCTCGGTTTTTTCCAGCGCCTGTTCGGCTTCCTGCTGACGTTGATTATTCAGCGTGTTGCGTAAAACCTGTAATTGCTGATCAAGAAAATCGGCGCGCTTTTTGTAGAGATCGGTGCGCATCCGCGACAATTCCTGCCGGTTATTGGCAGAAAGCTGAGCCAGTTCCAGTTCATCCACCTTCGCTTTGCGCGCTGCGGATTCGGCCTGAAGCGCGCTGAGTTGCGCCTGCGCCAGGGGTGAGGAGGTGGCCGCCGCTGTCGCCGCCTGTATGCGCTGATCGATGTCGCTCAGCGCGTTGCGGGCTTCGGATTGCTGTTGCGGGATCAGACTTAGTGAGTCGCTGATGTCACGGGAACGATCCTGCTCCTGACGTAACTGGCGGGTTTCTTCCAGTTGCTGGCTGCTGACTTGCAGAATTTGCTGCTCGAGCTGAGCGGCTGAGATGCTGTTATCCAGCGCGGGTGGCTTGTCAGGCTGATTTCGCAATTCCTGGCGCAGGGCCTGCGTCAGTTTTGGAAAGTCATCAATGACCTTTTGATATTCCGCCGTGCGCCCGGCTGAAACACTGGCTTCATTCAGCCAGTTGAGTGCGCTTTGCAGCGCCTCAACCACCTGCGTCTGATTGGCCATTTCTTTGTTGGCTTCCGCCTGTTTCAGCTCCTGTTTGAGCTGATCTTCAGTCGGGGCTGCACCCGCCATCAATGGCAGGGACAGCAGTAAACTCATCAGCAGGGCGGGGATCAGGCGCACTCGGTCACATCCTTTTTCTCAGTTCTTTTCGTCTGTTCAGGGCGAACTTAATAATCTTTCGGGACTTGTGGTTCAGCCGTTGCCACACCAGCAGGTGTTTCTGTTGCTACAGGTACTTCTGTTGCTGGTGCTTGCGCGTCAGTTGTTGCGGGTGCCGCTTCACGCAGCGCTTCAGCGAACGGTTCGCCCATGCGGGTCACGGTGCCATTGCTCAGATTCGGCATGAAGCGAATTTGTTTAGCGGCAAACAGGTTGATCACCGTAGAACCCAGTTTGAAACGGCCCATTTCCTGACCTTTTTCCAGCGCGATGGCACCTTCTTCGCCCGCCGCCGGATAGGTCCAGCGTTTGATAATGCCTTCGCGTGGTGGTGTGACACAGCCGGCCCAGACGGTTTCAATGCTGCCGACAATCGTTGCGCCGACCAGAATCTGCACCATCGGCCCGAATTCAGTATCAAAGACGCAGATGACGCGTTCGTTACGGGCGAACAGATTTGGCACATTCGCGGCGGTCAGCGGGTTGACGGAGAACAAATCACCCGGCACATAAATCATTTCGCGCAGCACGCCGTCACACGGCATATGCACGCGGTGATAATCCCGTGGTGCCAGATAAATGGTGGCGAACTGGCCGTCTTTGAACTGCTCAGCCAGCAGATAGTTACCCGCCAGCAGCGCTTCTAAACTGTAGAAATGACCTTTAGCCTGGAACAGCTTGCCATCGGTAATTGCCCCTAACTGGCTAACTGCGCCGTCGGCTGGCAGGCAAAGCATATCCAGACCGCTGACGACCGGACGTGCGCCATCGCGCAGCGGACGCACGAAGAATTCGTTAAATGTGGCGTAAGATTTGAGATCCGGGTTTTGCGCTTCTTTCATGTCGACGTTATAAAAACGCGCAAACGCTTTGATCACCCAATGGGTCAGCGTGGCCGCACGTTTGTCCGCGCCCCAGCCAGCAAGACGGGTCAGTCCTTGTTTAGGAAGTAAGTATTGCAGTTTGATTTTGATACTGTCCAGCACGGGGAAAACCTCTTGGATGGTATGAATGACCGGCGTTACCGGTCATTTTGCAGGAGACCCTGAAATCAGTTCAGGGTCACGCAGTGTTGTATGGCGGAGGATTGTAACGGGGTGAAATCAACGGTTCAACTTCCGTTAACCTCACCCGTTTGCCATTAACATGTTAATTCAATTAATTAGCATTACAGCGTGTCGAAGTTTTTACGTGTTTTTACGTCTTCCATGCTTTCCAGAATGCGGTGGTAGTTGTCGAAACGTTCTTCGGCTATTTCACCCCGGTCTACGGCGTCACGGATTGCACAGCCCGGATCGCTGCCGTGTTTGCAGTCACGGAATTTGCAGTAGCCAAGGAAAGGACGGAATTCGACAAAGCCCTGGGTGATTTGCTCTGGCGCAAGGTGCCATAAGCCGAATTCACGCACGCCCGGGGAGTCGATGACGTCGCCGCCATGCTGGAAGTGATACAGACGCGCTGCGGTGGTGGTGTGCTGACCCAGGCCTGAGTTATCAGAGACTTCATTCACCAGAATTTGTTTTTCATCCGGTGGCAGCAGGGCGTTCAGCAGGCTGGATTTGCCTACGCCTGACTGGCCGGCAAAAATACTGATGCGGTCAGTCAGCGCCTTTTCAAACGCAGGCATGCCTTCGCCGGTCTGGCTCGACACTTCGAGTACGCGATAATTGATATTGCGGTAGATATCCATCATGCCCTGAACGAATTTACGGCCTTCGTCGTCGAGCAGATCGATTTTATTGAGCACAATCAGCGGCTCAACTTCAACGGTTTCGCACGCTACCAGATAACGGTCAATAATATTGAGCGACAGCTCCGGCAGAATGGCGGAGACAATGACGATCTGGTCAATGTTTGCGGCAATGGGTTTGACGCCATCATAGAAATCAGGGCGTGTCAGAACGGAAGTTCGTTCGTGGACCGCCTCGACGATACCTTTCACACTGGTATTTTCCCCGGCGCGCCATACAACGCGGTCACCGGTGACCAGAGAACGGATGGTACGGCGGATATTGCAACGGTGCTGGCTGCCGTCGGCCGCTTCAACGTCCGCATGCATCCCGAAACGGCTGATGACAACGCCGTCCTGCGGTTCGCCATGCAGAGAATCGTCCAGCTCTTTTCGTTTGTCGGTCTGTGTCAGACGACGCTGATGGTTAGTCTGAACGCGACGTTGTTGCCCTTTAGACAGTTTTGACTTAGTCACTGCGCCTCACTTGACTGGCTTTAATCGCTCGGTGCGACCAAAACGACTATGATACCAGCTATTTTATAGTAATTGCCCGAATGACGGAGATCTCCGTCAACTCTCTACTTTGTAACAGGACACATCATGGCTTCAAATGACTCGAACTTAATTTGGATCGACCTGGAAATGACCGGTCTGGATCCTGAACGTGACCGCATTATTGAGATTGCCACGCTGGTGACGGACGCGCATCTGAACATTCTGGCCGAAGGGCCGGTGATGGCGGTGCATCAGTCTGATGCTCAGCTGGCGCTGATGGATGACTGGAATGTGCGTACGCACACCGGCAGCGGTCTGGTGGATCGCGTCAAAGCCAGCCCGTTTGATGACAATGCAGCCCAGCAAAAAACTATCGAGTTCCTGCGCGAGTGGGTTCCGGCGGGGAAATCGCCGATTTGCGGCAACAGCGTCGGGCAGGACCGACGTTTCCTGTTTAAGTATATGCCGGAGCTGGAAGAGTATTTCCATTACCGTTACCTGGATGTCAGCACGCTGAAAGAACTGGCGCGTCGCTGGAAGCCGGAAGTGCTGGCCGGTTTTAAAAAGCAAAATACCCATCAGGCCCTGGATGATATCCGTGAATCCGTCGCTGAATTAGCCTACTACCGCGAACATTTTATTAATCTCCAGAATAACTGAAATCTTTTTTATTGCGCTGCGGAGCACGAAATCACCGTGTTTCGCTGATTAATTCATCTCTTTGATGTTTTAATCGACACTTGAACGAAAAATTCATTTTTTTGCTTTCAGGGGCTTGCGGCTAAAAGGATTTCTCGTATAATGCGCACCCCGTACCGATGAAGAATTTCGTTGAGTGCGCAGAGCGGGAATAGCTCAGTTGGTAGAGCACGACCTTGCCAAGGTCGGGGTCGCGAGTTCGAGTCTCGTTTCCCGCTCCAAATTTTTAAGTTACGTAGATTCAAAGATTTAAGCCGTAAAAAGCAGTGCCATGCGACGCGGGAATAGCTCAGTTGGTAGAGCACGACCTTGCCAAGGTCGGGGTCGCGAGTTCGAGTCTCGTTTCCCGCTCCAAAGTTTCAAAGGCTGTACATTTATAGCAAATGCCAGTACAGCAGATGTCAGACATCTCAATGCGGGAATAGCTCAGTTGGTAGAGCACGACCTTGCCAAGGTCGGGGTCGCGAGTTCGAGTCTCGTTTCCCGCTCCAGTTTTCTTCTTCAGTTCAAAATCATTTCTTAACGCTTTCTTCCTGCATTTTCTGTGCATAAATGACGTGATCATTACACGATTTGTAGTAATGTTTTAAACAGACTTATCCACAGGTTTAGTTGTTTTTTTACACTGTCTGTTTTTTGCGCTCGCCATATTGCCAAAATATAACTTGTTGATTTAAATCAATATAAATTTATAAAGAAACGTTATGACGATCACTTGCTCTTTTTTTTGCACTTGATTGGCAAAGCATTTTTATTTTTATGCACAGAAAATATCGCTTTTCTCATGCATTGCTTTGGGGAATGGTTATGCATCCCTTGGCAAACCCTTTTCCACTGCGCGGATCAGGCGTTTTTGCTGTGAAGTTTGCACTTCTATCCGATGTTCATTCCTTCTTTCTGTCTGCTGTGCGATTGCCCAACTGATATGTTCATCCAGCAACGCATTTTCCCCTTCCCGCGACTGTAAGGCATTAAGCACGTCTTCCGAATAGGGCGCATTGCCCAGCGCCACTGCAATATTGCGCAGCCAGCGCAGATGTCCGATACGCCGGATCGGCGAACCTTCCGTGATACGCAAAAATTTTTCTTCCGCCCAGCTAAACAATTCAATCAGCTCTGGTGCATGCAGCGCGGCGCGCGGGCTGAAATCTTCTTCATCCGTCAGTTGCGAATAGCGATTCCAGGGGCAAATCAGCTGGCAATCATCGCAGCCGTAGATACGGTTACCCATCAGCGCGCGGAATTCTTCCGGTATTGCGCCTTCCAGCTCAATGGTCAGATAGGAAATACAGCGGCGGGCATCGACGGTATAAGGCGCAACAATGGCACCGGTCGGGCAAGTGGTGATGCAGGCCACGCACTTTCCGCATTTCTCTTCCTGCGGCTGATCGACAGGCAGGGGCAAATCAATCAGTAGTTCGCCAAGAAAGAACCATGAACCGGATTCACGGTTAAGAATGAGTGAGTGTTTACCAACCCAGCCAAGACCGGCTTTCGCCGCCAGCGGGCGTTCCAACACGGGGGCGGAATCGACAAAAGGGCGGAAGGTGACGGTCTGATCAGCATGTTCAGTACAATGCGCCTGAATCATATCGCCAAGTTTTTTCAGGCGCTGGCGCAAGACTTTGTGATAGTCACGTCCAAGGGCATAGCGGCTGACGTAGCCGAGTTGAGGATTATTCAGGATTTTGGCAAAGGCTGCTTTGGCGGGTAAATAATTCATGCGCACGCTGATCACCCGCAATGTGCCGGGCAGAAGTTCATGCGGCCGTGCGCGTAACATGCCGTGGCGCGCCATCCATTCCATTTCGCCATGATATTGTTTATCAAGCCAGTCTTGCAGTTTAGGCTCTTCGGCAGATAAGTCTGTATCGCAGATGCCAACCTGCTGGAAGCCTAGCGATTGGCCCCATTGCTTGATATGTTGAGCCAGTTGAACGAGATCGAGAGGGAGTGTCATGACGAACCAACGTGAAAAACGAAACGAGGCGAGTTTACCACATTCTGTGTTTTCTGCTGACTGGCTGCGACAGGCTGAACGCCAGGCGGCGCAGGAAACGGGGATTTCTCTGTTTACACTGATGCAACGTGCGGCAAAAGCCGCTTTTTTACTGGCGCAGCGTGAGTTTCCGCAAACCCGCCACTGGCTGATTTTGTGTGGCCACGGTAATAACGGTGGTGACGGTTTTGAAGTTGCGCGTCTGGCGAAAACTGCAGGCATAAGCGTGACGCTGCTGGCCGTGGCAGGCAGTAAGTCGCTGCCAGAAGAGGCAGAAACAGCGCGGCAGGATTGGCTGAAAAGCGGCGGCACGGTTAACCCTGCGGACTTTGCATGGCCGCAGGACGCTGATCTGATTATCGATGGTTTGCTTGGCACCGGTTTATCTTCCGCGCCGCGAGCACCTTATGACGGGCTGATTGAAGCCATTAACTCGGCGTCTTTGCCTGTCATCTCTTTAGATATCCCTTCCGGTCTTGATGCGCAAACAGGTCAGACTGCGGGGAAGGTGGTTCACGCCACGCATACGATCAGTTTCATCGCCCTGAAACCCGGTTTACTGACCGGGCAGGCGCGCGACTACACCGGCAAATTACACTGCGATGCGCTGGGGCTGGAAAGCTGGCTGGGCGGGCATCTTGCTCCCTTACAACGGCTGGATGCGTCACAATTAGGCGCATGGCTGCACCCGCGTCGCCCTTGTTCTCACAAGGGCGAACACGGGCGTTTGCTGGTAGTGGGCGGCGATACCGGTTTTGCGGGGGCGATCCGCATGGCTTCGGAAGCCGCGTTGCGAAGCGGGGCCGGACTGGTGCGAGTACTCACTCACAAAGAAAATACCGGACCGTTACTGACCGCGAGACCTGAGCTGATGGTGCAGGAACTCACCGCAGAGTCGCTCGATGAAGGGCTTGAATGGGCGGATGTGTTAGTTATCGGCCCCGGTCTGGGTCAGAAAGAATGGGGCAAACAGGCGGTAGAACGCGCAGAAAATTGGGATAAACCGGCCTTATGGGACGCTGATGCGCTTAACCTGCTGGCAATCAATCCGCGGAAACGGCAAAATCGTGTGCTGACGCCCCATCCGGGCGAAGCGGCACGTTTGTTAGGTTGCAGCGTGAACGAAATTGAAAGTGACCGCTTACTTTCAGCGAAGAAACTCACGGAGCGATATGGCGGCGTGGTGGTGCTCAAAGGTGCCGGCACTCTGATTGCCAGTGAGCGTGGCGAGATGGCGGTCGCGGATGTCGGCAATGCCGGTATGGCATCCGGCGGCATGGGCGACGTACTTTCTGGTATTATCGGCGGCCTGCTGGCTCAGAAACTGAATAGTTATGATGCGGCCTGCGCGGGCTCAGTAGTGCATGGTGCTGCCGCAGACGAAATTGCCCACCGGCAGGGAACGCGCGGTATGCTGGCAACTGATCTTTTAGCGGTGATTGCCCCGTTAGTTAATCCAGACCTGAAGAAATAGATATCACTGAATGAATCAACTTAATATCTCTTTACCCGACGAAGCGGCAACGTTGCAACTAGGTGCTTCCCTGGCGAAAGCCTGTGAAGGTTCAACGGTTATCCATCTTTATGGCGATCTGGGAGCCGGTAAAACAACCTTTAGCCGGGGATTTCTTCAGGCATTAGGGCATCAGGGCAATGTGAAAAGCCCGACCTACACGCTGGTTGAGCCTTATCAGCTGGAAAAGATTGCCGTGTATCATTTTGATTTATATCGCCTTGCTGATCCGGAAGAACTGGAGTTTATGGGGATCCGCGATTATTTCGCACAGGACGCTATTTGTCTGGTGGAATGGCCACAGCAGGGGGCAGGTGTGTTGCCAGAACCGGATATTGAACTGACGCTGGATTATTCCCTGACCGGTCGCACCGCGAAGCTGGTGGCGGTTTCTGAATCTGGCATAAAATTGCTGCATCGTGTTCAACAGCAAGGATGATCACGCGATGAACTCACGTTTTACCTCTCTTTATATTTCAGCCGCGATGTTGTTATCGACGCTGATATTGTTTGCTGTGCTCGCCTCACCGGTTTTTGCAGCAGGCATGAAAAACATCAATGTTTCCAACGGTGCCACGCAATCTACCGTTACGATTACATTTGATGGCTCACCGGATTACTCTTTTTTCCCTCTGCACAACCCTGAACGCGTAGTGATGGATATCCGTCAGGACGGCGTGATGAAAGGCTTGCCGTTGAATTTCAACGGTCAGAATCTGGTGACGCGTGTGCGTGCCAGTACGCCGCCCAATGCGCAGAGTCAGCGTCTGGTATTTGAACTGAATCAGAAAGTCAGAACCAACGCCACCAAACAAAAAGACGGCGGCCAGTACACCGTGGTGCTGACCATGAACGCCTCTGCTCCGGCACGTCAGCGTGCACCGGTTGCCGTGGCGACCAACACGCCATCGCCAAATGCGGGCAAAATGATTACGCCTTCCGAAAAATCAAACCCGTTTACCAATGATCAGACTAAAGTCGTAGCTACTACGGTGGCGCCGGATAACTCACGCTCTTCTACCGTGTCGACCAGTGACAGCAGGATAATTGTCGCGATTGACGCCGGTCATGGCGGGCAGGATCCGGGCGCAATTGGCGCGGGCGGGCTGAAAGAAAAAAATGTCACCATCTCTATCGCCCGTAAATTACAGGCGATTCTGAATGCCGACCCGATGTTCCAGCCGGTCTTGACCCGCGACGGTGATTACTTTATTTCCGTCATGGGACGTTCCGATGTGGCGCGTAAGAAAAACGCTAATGTGCTGGTTTCCATTCACGCAGATGCCGCGCCAAGCCGCAGCGCACGTGGTGCATCAGTCTGGGTGCTGTCGAACCGTCGTGCTAACAGCGAAATGGGTAACTGGCTGGAGCAGCACGAGAAACAATCAGAACTGCTCGGCGGCGCCGGGGATGTGCTGGCGAATACCGCTTCAGACCCGTATCTCAGTCAGGCAGTGCTGGATTTACAGTTCGGTCATTCACAACGTGTGGGTTATGACGTCGCGACCCGTGTTCTGCGCGAACTGCGATCCGTTGGCTCTTTGCATAAAGCGAAGCCTGAGCACGCCAGTTTAGGCGTGTTGCGTTCGCCGGATATTCCTTCCCTGCTGGTGGAAACCGGCTTTATCAGTAATTCAACTGAGGAGCGGCTGCTGGGCAGCAGCGCGTACCAGGATAAAATTGCGAGGGCTATCCACATCGGCCTGCGTAATTATTTCCAGTCGCATCCGATACAAAACGGCCCAAAGGTCGAAAACCGTCCGCTGCTGGCCTCATCAGCAGCGGCGGCAGACAGTAGTGCGACAACCCGCTCTGCCGTGAGTCAACCGGGTCCGATTGAAGTGACTGCCGGGGCAGCCGGTGCCACGCAGATCCATAAAGTGACACGGGGTGAAACCCTGACCGGGATCGCGAACAGCTATGGCACGACAAATGCGGCACTGCGCGACCTCAATAAGTTGAAAAAAGACGGCGTCTGGGTCGGCCAGCGATTGAAAGTCCCTGCGGGAACCCGCACATCTTCAATAGCCGCAGCACCGGATTCGACAGCAAAAACGGCGAAGAAACCCGCGAAACATAAAGTGAAACGCGGCGATACGCTGTCGGCGATCGCCAGTAAATATGGTGTCAGCATGAACGACATCAGAACCGCAAATCATATGAAGTCTGGCGAGGTACAGCTCGGCCAAACCTTAACTATTCCACAGTCATAGGCGGGAATAACCGTCTGCCACAGGAGCCGCTATGCCGATCAAGGTACTGCCGCCGCAACTTGCTAACCAGATAGCAGCGGGCGAAGTTGTCGAAAGACCGGCTTCCGTGGTGAAGGAACTGGTGGAAAACAGCCTTGATGCGGGCGCGACGCGTATTGATATTGATATCGATCGCGGTGGCGCCAAGCTTATCCGCATTCGCGACAACGGCTGCGGGATTGGCAAAGACGATCTGGCGCTGGCGCTGGCACGTCATGCCACCAGTAAAATCACCTGTCTTGATGATCTGGAAGCAATCCTGAGCCTCGGATTTCGCGGCGAAGCGCTGGCCAGTATCAGCTCGGTATCGCGCCTGATTCTGACATCGCGCACCGCAGAGCAGAATGAAGCCTGGCAGGCCTATGCTGAAGGGCGGGATATGGCGGTGACGGTCAAACCGGCGGCGCATCCGCAAGGCTCGACGGTTGAAGTGCTGGATCTGTTTTACAATACGCCCGCCCGCCGTAAATTCATGCGCACTGAGAAAACCGAATTCACCCATATCGATGAAGTTGTCCGGCGAATTGCGCTGGCGCGCTTTGACGTTTCCGTCAATCTCAGCCACAACGGCAAACTCATCCGTCAGTATCGCGCGGTGAAAGACCGTTCACAGTTCTCCCGCCGTCTGGCCAGTATTTGTAGCCCGGCGTTTGTCGAGCACGCACTGGAAGTGGAATGGAGCCACGGTGATCTGGCGATCCGTGGCTGGGTCGCCGATCCGGCGGGTTCGCGCAGTCTGACAGATATGCAGTATTGCTATGTGAACAACCGCATGATGAAAGATCGCCTGATTAATCACGCGATCCGCCAGGCGTATCAGGATCAGCTCAAAGATGATCAGCAGCCCGCGTATGTGCTTTATCTGGATGTCGATCCGCATCAGGTGGATGTGAATGTGCATCCGGCAAAACACGAGGTGCGTTTCCATCAGTCGCGGCTGGTACATGATTTTATTTATCAGGCGGTGATGTCCGTATTGCAGCAGGCCGGGGCACCCGTTCTTGACGAGCCACAGCTTCAGGAAGATACGCCGCGCTGGCAGCAGGAAAATCGTCAGGCGGCGGGTGGCAATCATTTCTCGCAGCCGGCAGAACGCAAAGTGCCGGCATCGCGGGAAAACAATTCCCCGCGCGAAAATGTGTTTCCTGAAACTGCCCGCGCCAGCCAGCCACGTGAATCTGCTTATCGCAGCACGGAACCCGCTTACAATCCTTCAGAAAGCAAAGCTTACGGACGTTTGTTGCAGCCCGCGCCGGAGTCGTTTTCCTTACAGGAACCGGCACCTGCTGTGGCACAGCCCGCTAAGCCCGCCGTTTCAGTGGCCCGTACACTGACGGAACCGGCGCTGGAATCACACAGCCAGAGTTTCGGGCGCGTGCTGACGGTATGTTCCGCGGAATATGCGTTACTGGAGCGCGGCAAACAACTGGTGTTGCTGGCGTTACCGGTGGCCGATCGCTGGCTGAAATGGGCGCAGCTGACACCACCCGAAGAAGGATTGCGGCCGCAGCCGTTATTAATTCCGCTGAAGCTGACAATGCAGAAAGAAGAGACCGCCGTGCTGGCGCGCCATCAGGCGTTATTACAGCATTTTGGTTTAGAAATGCTCAGTGAGTCACAGCGTGTGACGGTTCGCGCGGTACCTTTACCATTACGCCAACAAAATTTACAAAAGTTGATACCTGATCTGTTAGGTTACCTTGCTGTTCAGCAGGAGGTGACTTCTGATGCGGTAGCTATGTGGTTTGCCCGCCACTGCGGCTGCGAGCATGAGGTCTGGACGATTTCGCAAGCCATACAATTACTCACGGATGTTGAGCGTCTTTGCCCGCAATTGGTGAAATCGCCCCCGTCCGGCCTTCTGCAACCTCTTGATTTACAGTCCGCGCTGGCGGCTTTTAAGCATGACTGATTCTGAAAACAACGCATTTCCCCCGGCAATCTTTATTATGGGGCCGACCGCCTCAGGTAAAACAGCATTGGCGATGTCGCTGCTGAAACACCTGCCTGTCGAGCTTATCAGTGTCGATTCCGCCCTGATTTATCGCGGGATGGATATTGGCACGGCGAAACCCACGGCAGAAGAGCTGGCTGAAGCACCGCACCGGTTGATTAATATTCTTGACCCGACGGTGGCTTATTCGGCGGCTGACTTTCGTCGAGACGCATTACGCGAAATGGCAGAAATAACCTCGCGCAATAAGATCCCGTTATTGGTAGGTGGGACTATGCTTTATTTCAAGGCATTGCTTGAAGGTCTTTCCCCTTTGCCACCTGCTGATCCTGTCGTGCGCGAGCGTATCGAAAAGCAGGCTGCAGAACAGGGTTGGGAGGCGTTACATGACCAGTTGCGCAAAATAGATCCCGTTGCGGCTATGCGAATTCATCCGAATGATCCGCAGAGACTGTCCAGAGCACTGGAAGTTTTTTTTATTTCGGGTAAAACTTTAACGGAACTGACTAAAATTTCGGGTGAAACATTACCCTATCGCGTACATCAGTTTGCGATTGCGCCGACCCGCCGGGAATTATTACATGTGCGGATCGAGGAACGTTTTAGTCAGATGTTGTCCAATGGTTTTGAAGACGAAGTCAGAACGCTGATAGCCCGGGGCGATTTGCATACAGATTTGCCTTCCATTCGTTGTGTGGGTTATCGCCAGATGTGGTCATATTTGTCTGGTGAATTCGATTACGATGAAATGGTTTATCGTGGTGTTTGCGCGACACGACAGCTGGCCAAACGTCAGATGACCTGGTTGCGAGGTTGGGAGAGTGTCGAATGGCTCGATTCTGAGAAGCCAGAAGAGGCCTTAAACCGTGTAATTCAGGTTGTTAGTGCATAGGTTGGGTGATTGTGTACAATTGATCAGTACTCAGCGCGCAAATTTTTTATGTGATTTATTTTCGAGCCGATAGGCTCAAAGTTACAAACAACAAACTAATAAGGAAAAGATAGAATGGCTAAGGGGCAATCTTTGCAAGATCCGTTCCTGAACGCATTGCGTCGTGAACGTGTTCCGGTTTCTATTTACTTGGTGAATGGTATTAAGCTGCAAGGCCAGATTGAGTCTTTTGACCAGTTTGTCATTCTGTTAAAAAATACGGTTAGCCAGATGGTGTATAAACACGCTATCTCCACCGTAGTGCCTTCCCGCCCGGTGTCACACCATAGCAATAATCCAGGTTCGGGCAGCACCAACAATTATCACCAAGGTAGCACTCCGTCTGCGCAACAGCCGCAGCAGGAAAACGATGACGCTGAATAAAGCGCAACGTTGGTCAACCACGAAGGGGTTCATAAGTATTCCGATTATGCTTATGCACCCCCGGCTGGCGAATTTTTCCCAAATGAGAGGTCGCAAGCTTGTTTGACCGTTATGAAGCCGGTGAGCAGGCCGTACTGGTTCATATCTATTTCTCGCAGGACAAAGACACGGAAGACCTGAGCGAATTTGAATCGCTGGTATCTTCTGCAGGTGTAGAGGCGTTGCAAGTCGTCACCGGGAGCCGCAAGGCACCGCACCCAAAATACTTTGTCGGTGAAGGAAAGGCCCAAGAAATCGCAGATGCCGTCAAAGCAACGGGCGCCTCTGTCATCCTGTTTGATCACGCCTTGTCTCCCGGCCAGGAAAGAAACCTGGAAGCCTTATGCGAATGTCGAGTTGTCGACCGCACCGGATTGATATTAGATATTTTTGCCCAGCGGGCCCGAACACATGAAGGTAAGTTACAAGTAGAACTGGCGCAATTACGCCACATTGCTACCCGACTGGTTCGCGGCTGGACGCACCTTGAGCGGCAGGGCGGCGGCATTGGCGCGCGTGGCCCAGGTGAAACCCAGCTCGAAACTGACCGCCGCTTGCTGCGGGACAGAATCACTTTGATCCTCAGCCGTCTTGAAAAAGTGGCTAAGCAGCGTGAACAGGGTCGTCGTTCACGCGTTCGTGCGGATATTCCGACGGTGTCTTTGGTTGGGTATACCAACGCCGGGAAATCCACACTCTTTAACCGTATTACTCAGGCCGATGTCTACGTGGCCAATCAGTTGTTTGCTACGCTGGATCCTACGCTGCGCCGTATTATAGTGGCAGATGTCGGGGAGACGGTTTTGGCGGACACCGTAGGGTTTATTCGTCACCTGCCCCATGATTTGGTTGCGGCTTTTAAAGCAACGTTGCAGGAAACCCGACAGGCATCTCTGTTACTCCATGTGATTGATGCAGCGGACATCCGTGTTCAGGAAAATATTGACGCGGTGAATACGGTGCTGGCAGAGATCGAAGCAGATGAAATTCCTGCGCTGTTAGTGATGAACAAAATAGATATGCTGGATGACTTTGTTCCGCGTATCGACCGCAACGAGGAGAATTTGCCGGTCAGGGTCTGGCTCTCAGCCGTGACAGGTGAAGGTATTCCGTTGCTTTTCCAGGCATTAACGGAGCGACTCTCTGGCGAGATTGCGCAGCATGAATTGTGCTTACCGCCGGAAGCAGGCCGACTTCGTAGCCGTTTTTACCAGCTTCAGGCCATTGAAAAAGAATGGATTGAAGAGGATGGCAGTATTGGTCTGATGGTGCGAATGCCCATCGTTGACTGGCGTCGCCTCTGCAAACAAGAGCAGGAACTGGAAAGCTATGTCCGCAACCAGAGTCTGTCTGATTTGGCCTGAAGAACACCAATCATAGAATAATGGAGCTATAACATGGCGTGGAATCAGCCCGGTAATAACGGACAGGACCGCGACCCCTGGGGCAGCAGCAATAATAATAGCGGCAACTCTGGTGGAAATTCTGGTGGAAATAACGACAACAAAGGCGGCCGCAATCAGGGGCCACCTGATCTGGATGATATCTTCCGTAAGCTCAGCAAAAAGCTGGGGGGCTTCGGTGGAAAAGGTTCAGGCAACAACAATAACAGCAACAATGGCGCACCAACGGGTTCCGGTCATGGGATGAGTGGTGGCCGGATTGTTGGCATCGCGGTCGCAGCGGTGGTGGTGATCTGGGCAGCAACGGGTTTCTATACCATTAAAGAAGCCGAGCGTGGCGTTGTGACCCGTTTTGGTAAGTTCAGCCATCTGGTTGAGCCTGGCCTGAACTGGAAACCGACCTTCATCGATCAAGTTCGTGCAGTAAACGTAGAATCGGTACGTGAACTTGCTGCGTCTGGTGTAATGCTGACGTCTGATGAGAACGTTGTGCGCGTTGAAATGAACGTGCAGTATCGCGTGACGGATCCTGAAGCTTATCTGTTCAGCGTCGCCAACCCTGACGACAGCCTGAGCCAGGCGACTGACAGCGCATTACGTGGCGTTATCGGCAAATACACGATGGATAAAATCCTGACGGAAGGCCGTACTACCGTGCGTAGCGATACCCAGCGTGTACTGGAAGAAACTATTCGTCCGTACAAAATGGGTATTACCATTCAGGACGTCAACTTCCAGACCGCGCGTCCGCCGGAAGAAGTGAAAGCTTCCTTCGATAACGCGATCGCCGCCCGTGAAAGAGAACAACAGTCTATTCGTGAAGCAGAAGCTTACGCGAACCAGATTCAGCCTCTGGCAAACGGTGAAGCACAGCGCTTACTGGAAGATGCTAAAGCCTATAAAGATCGTACGGTTCTGGAAGCACAGGGTGAAGTGGCCCGTTTCTCCAAACTGTTACCTGAATATAAAGCCGCGCCGGAAATTACCCGCGAGCGTCTGTATATCGAAACCATGGAAAAAGTCCTCAGCCACACCCGTAAAGTGCTGGTGAGTGATAAAGGGAATAACCTGATGGTCTTGCCGCTGGATCAAATGCTGCGTGGAAATAACGCAGCAGCCAACGACACCAGCAAAAATGATGAAACAGGTTTGTTGCCTTCCGTTCCAGGTTTAACCAGCAGTAACAGTAAAAGCAGTGCCGATAACAGCAGTTCCCGTTCGTCTGGCAGTGTCATGGACCAGCGCCGTGCAAATGCACAGCGTGACGATACACTTCGCGTAGGGAGAGAATAACAATGCGTAAGTCATTTTTACTTATCGTCGTTGTGGTGCTGGTGGCGCTTTATGCTTCACTGTTTGTTGTTCAGGAAGGTCAGCGCGGTATTGTGCTGCGCTTTGGTAAAGTCCTGCGTGACAGCGATAATAAACCGCTGGTGTATGCGCCGGGCCTGCATTTTAAAGTTCCATTCGTGGAATCCATTAAAATGCTCGACGCGCGTATCCAGACCATGGATAACCAGGCTGACCGCTTCGTCACCAGCGAGAAGAAAGACTTAATCGTCGATTCTTACCTGAAATGGCGTATCAGTGATTTCAGCCGCTACTACCTGGCAACAGGCGGTGGTGATGTATCTCAGGCAGAAATTCTGCTGAAACGTAAATTCAGTGACCGTCTGCGTTCTGAAATTGGTCGTCTTGATGTGAAAGATATCGTGACCGATTCCCGTGGCCGTCTGACGCTGGATGTGCGTGATGCCCTGAACACCGGTAGCGTAGGCGATGAGCCTGAAGCGACCACCGAAGCCGATGATGCGATTGCCTCTGCAGCAAAACGTGTTGAGCAGGAAACCAAAGGTAAACAACCTGCGGTGAACCCGAACAGCATGGCGGCATTGGGGATCGAAGTGGTGGATGTACGTCTGAAACAAATCAACTTGCCGGAAGAAGTGTCCAGCGCGATTTACGATCGTATGCGTGCTGAGCGTAATGCGGTGGCATTGCGTCACATCTCTCAGGGTAAAGAAGAGGCGACCAAAATTCAGGCTGCTGCGGATTACGAAAGAACCCGTACTGTTGCTGAAGCAGAGCGTACTGCCCGTATCACCCGCGGTGAAGGAGATGCCGAAGCGGCGAAACTGTTTGCTGATGCGTTCAGCCAGGATCCTGACTTCTACGCATTCATCCGTAGCCTGCGTGCTTACGAGGCCAGCTTTAAGAGCGGCAACGACGTCATGGTGTTAAGCCCTGACAGCGATTTCTTCCGCTTTATGAAGTCACCTGAAAAAAATAAATAATTGCTTCTGCAATTTCCAAAAGGCCCTTCAGGGGCCTTTTGTCTTTTCTGAAATCCTTCTTTCTTTTTAGGGAAGGGATGTAATGAGAACGATTCATCATGAATGCGACAATCTGGCTGGCGCTGGCCTTAGTTTTGGTTCTTGAAGGCCTGGGGCCGATGCTTTATCCAAAAACATGGCGAAAAATGATCCTCTCGCTGGCGAATCTTCCGGACACGGTTTTACGCCGTTTTGGCGGGGGTCTTGTGGTCGCAGGCTTCGTAATTTACTACATGTTGCGTAGTCGTCTGGGTGGATGAGGGTTTGTTACGCCGGGCTTGTCACGTCTCGCTGAGACCGGTAGCACGCAATTAAAATTTTTCCCGCAAACGTGTGCTAAAAGTGCTGGAAAGGACAGAATGAGATGTTAGAATCCTTTTTTAAGCAACCTGGTGATTCTTGAGATGGGTAAGAACGTCGTCGTACTCGGCACTCAATGGGGTGATGAAGGGAAAGGCAAGGTCGTAGACCTGCTTACTGAACGGGCTAAATATGTTGTGCGCTATCAGGGCGGTCACAACGCCGGTCACACTCTGGTTATCAACGGTGAAAAAACCGTTCTTCATTTAATTCCTTCTGGCATTCTGCGTGAAAACGTGACCAGCATCATCGGCAACGGTGTTGTACTGGCGCCTGACGCGTTGATGAAAGAAATGGGCGAACTTGAAGCTCGTGGCATCCCTGTACGCGAACGTCTGTTACTGTCTGAAGCTTGCCCGCTGATCCTGCCTTATCATGTCGCACTCGACATGGCGCGCGAAAAAGCGCGTGGCGATAAAGCGATCGGCACCACCGGTCGTGGCATCGGCCCGGCTTATGAAGATAAAGTAGCCCGTCGCGGTCTGCGCGTAGGCGATCTCTTCAACAAAGAAACTTTCGCTATCAAGCTGAAAGAAATCATCGAATACCATAACTTCCAGCTGGTGAACTACTACAAAGTAGAAGCCGTTGATTTCCAGAAAACGTTGGATGATGTGATGGCGATTGCCGACATCCTGACCGCAATGGTTGTTGACGTCTCTGAGCTGCTGGATGGCGCGCGTAAGCGTGGCGATCTGATCATGTTCGAAGGCGCGCAAGGTACGCTTCTGGACATCGACCACGGGACTTATCCGTACGTAACCTCTTCCAACACCACTGCTGGCGGCGTTGCTACCGGTTCAGGTATTGGTCCACGTTATGTTGATTATGTGCTCGGCATCGTGAAAGCCTACTCTACCCGCGTGGGTGCAGGTCCGTTCCCGACTGAACTGTTTGATGAAACCGGCGAGTTCCTGCGCAAGCAAGGTAACGAGTTTGGCGCGACCACTGGCCGTAGCCGTCGTTGTGGCTGGCTGGACATCGTGGCGGTTCGCCGCTCTGTGCAGATCAACTCCCTGTCTGGTTTTTGTCTGACTAAACTGGATGTGCTGGACGGTCTGAAAGAAGTGAAGCTGTGTGTCGGTTACCGCATGCCTGATGGCCGTGAAATGACGACTACACCGCTGGCTGCTGAAGGCTGGGAAGGTATCGAGCCAATCTACGAAATCATGCCCGGCTGGACCGAAACCACCTTTGGGGTGAAAGAAGTCGAAAACCTGCCGCAGGCAGCGCTTAACTATATCAAGCGTATCGAAGAGCTGACTGAAGTGCCGGTTGATATTATCTCTACTGGCCCGGATCGTAGCGAAACGATGATTCTGCGTGACCCGTTTGATGCATAACAGTCAGAGCTGATTGTGTAAAAACGTCATAACCGGGCAAAATTGCCCGGTTTATTTTTTTCTGAATCCCTTCACTTGTTTACTTTCCATAAACCATCCACTATCTAAATGATTAGCTGCAAAGTTCGCGGCTGGTTTATCATCAAAGTGTCATAATAAACAATCATCTTCACCCTGTTGTCATTGCTGGCGTGGAAAGACCGGGTAATAGCTACCCAGAGGTATGTGTGCAGTTAACGAGTTTTACTGATTATGGTTTGAGAGCGTTGATTTATATGGCTTCGTTGCCTGACGATCAGATGACCAACATTTCGCAGGTCACCGAGGTTTACGGTGTATCGCGCAACCACATGGTGAAAATCATTAATCAGTTGAGCCGTGCTGGTCTGGTCACTGCCGTTCGCGGAAAGAACGGAGGTATCAAACTGGGCAAGCCCGCAGAGACCATTCGCATTGGCGACGTGGTGCGCGAACTGGAACCTCTTTCGCTGGTCAATTGCGCCAGCGACTTTTGTCACATCACGCCTGCATGCCGACTAAAACAAGTCCTGCACACTGCTGTAGAACATTTTCTTGATGAGCTGAATCAGTACACTCTGGCCGATATGGTCAAAGACAACTCAACGCTCTATAAATTATTGCTTGTTGAATGAAAGACTTTCAACAAACTGCTGATGACAACGGAGGAACCGCTATGTCACAAGATCCATTCCTGGAACGAGAAGCAGAAAAATACGAATCACCTATTCCCAGCCGTGAATTTATTCTGGAACATCTCGCGAAACGTGAAACCCCAGCCAGCCGGGAAGAAATTGGTAACGAACTGAATCTTTCCGGAGAAGAAGCGCTGGAAGCCCTGCGTCGCCGTTTGCGCGCAATGGAGCGTGACGGCCAGTTAGTCTTTACCCGCCGCCAGTGCTACGCGCTGCCGGAGCGTCTGGACTTGCTGAAAGGCACGGTTATCGGCCATCGTGATGGTTACGGTTTCCTGCGCCTGGAAGGCGTGAAGAAAGACGATGTGTATTTGTCTGCTGAACAAATGAAAATGTGCATCCACGGTGACGTGGTCCTGGCACAACCAGTTGGAACCGACCGTAAAGGCCGCCGTGAAGCGCGCATCGTGCGTGTTCTGGTGCCTAAAATGAGCCAGATTGTGGGCCGTTACTTTACCGATGCGGGTGCCGGTTTTGTGGTACCCGACGACAGTCGTCTGAGCTTTGATATTCTGATCCCGGCCGATGCCATTAACGGCGCACGCATGGGATATATGGTGGTGGTCGAGCTGACACAGCGTCCGACCCGCCGTACCAAAGCGGTCGGTAAAATCGTTGAAGTCCTCGGCGATAAAATGGGCACCAGTATGGCGGTAGATATCGCCCTGCGTACCCATGAAATCCCGCACGTCTGGCCGCCACAGGTTCTCAAACAGGTCGAAGACCTGAGCGAACAGGTGCCGGAAGAAGCGAAAAAAGGTCGCGTGGATTTACGCAATCTGCCGCTGGTCACCATTGATGGTGAAGATGCCCGTGACTTCGATGACGCCGTGTACTGTGAGAAAAAACGTGGTGGTGGCTGGCGCCTGTGGGTGGCAATCGCCGACGTGAGCTATTACGTCCGTCACGGCACCGCGCTGGACGATGAAGCCCGCAGCCGCGCTACGTCGGTGTATTTCCCGTCACAGGTTGTGCCGATGCTGCCGGAAGTGCTGTCTAATGGCCTGTGTTCGCTGAACCCGCAGGTAGACCGCCTGTGTATGGTCTGTGAGATGACTATCTCCGCGCAGGGCAAACTGACCAGCTCTAAATTCTACGAAGCCGTGATGAGCTCTCACGCGCGTCTGACATACAACAAAGTCTGGCGCATCATCGAAGGCGATCCGGAACTGCGCGAGCAATATTCGCCGCTGGTTAAGCATCTGCTTGAACTGCACACCATGTACAAAGTGCTGGATCAGGCGCGTGCAGAACGTGGCGGTATCGCGTTCGAAACCGAAGAAGCGAAATTTATCTTCAATGCTGAGCGTCGTATCGAACGTGTCGAACCGACCGTACGTAACGATGCCCACAAACTGATCGAAGAGTGCATGATCATGGCGAACATTGCTGCGGCGCGTTTTGTTGAAAAACATAACGAACCGGCGCTGTTCCGCGTGCATGACCGTCCAAGCGATGACCATATCTCCGCGCTGAAAAGCGTGCTGGGTGAATTGGGTCTGGTGATGGGCGGCGGCATGAAACCTGAGCCGAAAGATTATGCTCAGATCATGGATGAACTGGCCGATCGTCCTGACCGCGAAATGCTGCAAACTATGTTGCTGCGTTCAATGAAACAGGCGATTTACGATCCGGAAAACCGTGGCCACTTTGGTCTGGCATTGCCTTCTTACGGGCATTTTACGTCGCCAATCCGTCGTTATCCGGATCTGGCATTGCACCGCGCGATCAAGTATCTGCTGGCGAAAGAGCACGGCACGTTGAAAGATCGCTGGACGCCAACCGGCGGCTGGCACAGTGATTACGAAGATATGTTGCAGCTCGGCGAGCATTGTTCGATGGCAGAACGCCGCGCGGACGAAGCCACCCGCAACGTGGCGGACTGGCTGAAGTGCGACTTCATGCAAGATCATGTGGGTGAAGTCTTCACCGGCATTATCGCCAGTGTCACCGGCTTTGGCTTCTTCGTCCGCCTCAACGATCTGTTCATCGACGGCCTGGTGCACGTGTCATCGCTCGACAATGATTATTACCGTTACGATAACATCGGTCAGCGTCTGGTGGGTGAATCCTCCGGTGCGGTTTATCGCCTGGGCGATACGGTAGAAATTCGTGTTGAAGCCGTGCATATGGACGAACGTAAAATCGATTTCGCGCTGGTTTCCAGCACCCGCAAAGCACGGGGTGAAGGCAAAACCGCGCGTGACCGCGCGAAAAAAGGTGGCGAACGTACCATGCGTTCTGCCGCGCCAGCTAATGCTGGCCGTCGCCGTACTGCTAAGAAAAACGTGAATTTCGAGCCGGACAGCGCGTTCCGCAAAGATGACGCAAAACCAGCCAAACCGAAGAAAGAGAAAGCGGTCAGTGCTGTGGGTAAAGACGGTAAACCGAAGAAAGCCAAAAAGCCTTCTGACAAAACTGCAAAAATTGCGGCGGCCACCAGAGCCAAACGCGCGAAGAAAAAGCAGTCTGACAGCTAGTCCTTTCTGACGATTCTTCTATGATAGAATCGTCTGTAACCTTACTAAATTGCGGACAGCTTGCTGTCCGCAAGTCTATTTTAAAGAGCATCATGAGCGAAATTATCTACGGTATTCACTCCGTTAAAGCCTTACTCGACAACGATCCGCAACGCTTTCTGGAAGTCTTTATCCTGAAAGGCCGTGACGATAAACGCCTGAAACCGCTAATCGACGAGCTGGAAGCCAGCGGTATCGTGATCCAGATGGCGAGCCGCCAGTGGCTGGATGAGAAATCCGAAGGTGCTGTGCATCAGGGGATTATTGCGCGTGTGCGCGAAGGCCGCCAGTATCAGGAAAATGACCTGCCTGCGTTGCTGGAAAGCCTCGATTGTCCGTTCCTGCTGGTGCTGGATGGCGTAACGGATCCACATAACCTGGGTGCCTGTCTGCGTACCGCGGATGCGGCGGGTGTTCACGCGGTGATTGTTCCGCGCGACCGTTCCGCGAAACTGAACGCCACCGCCAAAAAAGTTGCCAGCGGCGCCGCTGAAAACGTGCCGTTGATCAACGTGACCAATCTGGCGCGTACGTTGCGCGTATTGCAGGAACATAATGTCTGGATCGTCGGCACGGCCGGTGAAGCGGATCATGACCTGTTCCAGAGTAAAATGACCGGCCCGATGGCGCTGGTGATGGGCGCAGAAGGCGAAGGTATGCGCCGTCTGACCCGCGAACATTGCGACGAACTGATCAGCATCCCGATGGCGGGGAGCGTCTCTTCCCTGAATGTTTCCGTAGCCACCGGTGTTTGCCTGTTCGAAGCGGTACGTCAGCGCGGCCTGAAGAAAAGCTGATTGTCGTTTATTGATCCGCTGATTAAACGGGAGCCTCAGGGCTCCCGTTTGCATTTCTGCCTTTGTGATCTGTCCGCCTGTTAATTTCCCGATTTTTAGCATACTTACGCCATATCCTTTTAACAGGGAGCAGGCGATGGACTGGGAAACACACCGGGTTTTCAATCAACCCAAACCACTGAGTAACAGCAATTTATTCCTTTCCGACACCCCGTTGCGCGAAGCGGTTTCCCGCCAGCAGGCGGGCTGGGATGCCGATGTCCTGGCGTCCCTCGGGCAGCAGTTAGGCTCTGCAGAATCGCTGGAGCTGGGAAGGCTGGCGAATACCAATCCGCCCGATCTTTTGCGTTATGACACCACCGGTGAACGTCTTGATGACGTGCGTTTCCATCCTGCGTGGCATCTGCTGATGCAAGGGTTGATCGCCAACCGCGTGCACAATTTACCCTGGCAGGAAGATGCGCGTATCGGCTCGGTGGTGGCGCGTGCGGCGCGTTTTATTCTTCACGGTCAGGTTGAAGCGGGGACGTTATGCCCGGTGACGATGACATTTGGCGCGATCCCGTTGCTGCAAAAATATCTGCCGCCGGAGTTCAGTGGCTGGATGAAACCGTTGTTATCTGACCGTTATGATCCGCATCTGCAATCCGGCGATCAGAAGAAAGGCGTGTTGATCGGCATGGGCATGACGGAAAAACAGGGCGGCTCGGACGTGCTCAGTAACACCACGCGGGCGACGGCGCTGGAAGGACGCGGCAGCGGAAAACCTTATCATCTGGTGGGCCACAAATGGTTCTTCTCCGTGCCGCAAAGCGATGCGCATCTGGTGCTGGCGCAGACTGATGGCGGACTGTCCTGCTTCTTTCTGCCGCGCGTATTGCCCGACGGAACGCGCAATGCGATCCGCATCGAACGCCTGAAAGACAAATTGGGTAACCGTTCGAACGCCAGCAGCGAAGTGGAGTTTCAGAATGCCACCGGCTGGCTGCTGGGCGAAGAAGGCGAGGGCGTCCGCCATATCCTGAAAATGGGCGGTCATACGCGCTTTGACTGCGCGCTGGGAAGCCACGCTATGATGCGCCGGGCGTTGTCGGTTGCGCTGTACCACGCCTTCCAGCGGCAGGTTTTTGGTAAACCGCTTATCGAACAACCGCTGATGCGCCAGACGCTGAGCCGCATGGCGCTGTTGCTGGAAGGGCAGACGATGTTGCTGATGCGTCTGGCCACGGCGTCCGATGCGCAGGATAATCCGGCGGAACAATTGTTATGCCGCCTGCTGACGCCCGCTGCAAAGTTCGAAGTGTGCCGCCAGGGGATGCCGTTTGTGGCAGAGGCGATGGAAGTGTTGGGAGGGATTGGCTATTGCGAAGACAGCGAATTGCCGCGTTTGTACCGCGAAATGCCGGTCAACAGTATCTGGGAAGGATCGGGAAACGTTATGTGTCTTGATGTGCTGCGCACGCTGAAAAAACTGCCTGCCAGCGCGGAAATGGTTCAGCAGATTTTGCATCAGGCGCGCGGACAAAACCGCGTCTTTGACCGGGCGTCGCGCCAGTTTTTACAACGGTTGCGCAGGCCGGAAGAAGCGCAGGGTCGCTGGCTTACCGGTCAGCTATTTAACCTGCTGACCGCGACGCAAATGCTGGAGTTTGCGTCGCCACCGCTAGCAGACGCGTGGTGCCGTATGGTGCTTGATCCGCGTGGAGAAACGCTGTTGCCGGAACGTTTGTGCCAGTTGTTGCTTAACCGAGCGATCGGCGCTGAATAATCAGCGGTAGAGTGTGGCCTGTGAATACCAGCGGCCGGGAATAATAGTTTCGCTGTTAAACATGATCACGTAGTAATGCGCACCCGCCGCATCGGCGCGGCGCTGCACTTCTGCTTCTGCATCCATCGGACTGCCAATCACATCGACCGTGATGCTGCCAATTTTGGTGAGAGTGGAAGTCTGCGCACGGGTAATTTCCTGCGCTTTGGTTGTCACGGCAGGCGGCGGAACCGGCGTGGTTTGCATCAGATTACTGCAACCGCTTAGCGCAACCAGTAACAACAGCGCAGCGGAGATTCGGAGGGATTTCATCGTGATATCCGGTAAAAGGGCGATACCCTGAAGTGTAGCCCTTTCACCGGTGTGCTGGCGAGTCCGCGCGGTGTATATTGCCGCGCAATTCACGTCTTACCGTTCGGAAATTTTAAAGACGCTGACCAGTTGTGAGAGATGGCGGCCTTGTTCGCTGAGCGCCGCCGCGGTTTGCTGTGAATTCTCCACCAGCGTGGCGTTCTCCTGCGTCGCTTTACCAATCTGCATAATGGCAATGTTTACCTGTGAAATACCGGACGACTGCTCGTGCGAGGCCAGATCGATATCGCTCATCAGCACTTTGACCTGGCGAATACCCTGCAAAATATCGTTCATGTTTACCTGCGTTTTGGCTGCGCTCTGGTGGCCGTCCTCGACTTTGCTCAGGGAATCCGCGACCAGATTTTCAATCTCCTTCACCGCATTTGAACTGCGCTGTGCCAGCGCCCGGACTTCTGCAGCGACAACCGCGAATCCGCGCCCGTGCTCACCGGCTCTGGCGGCTTCTACGGCGGCGTTAAGGGCCAGAATATTGGTCTGGAAGGCGATGCCCTCGATGACGGTCGTGATATCCGCGATACGCGTTGAGGCGTGCTTAATGGCCTCCATGCTCTCAACCGACTGCTTCACCGCATCAGCACCGACAGTGGCCGCTTTGTCGGTCTGTTGCACCAGTTGAGTGGCCTGTGTGGCATTGTCCGCCGTGTTCTGTACGGTAGCGGTGATCTGCTCCATGCTGGCTGAGGTTTCTTCCAGACTGCTGGCTTGCGTGCCGATCTGATGATTAATCTGCTCGCTGTCGTGCGCAAGTCCTTGCGTATTCATCATAATTTCAGAGGAAACCTGCCGGACTTCACCGACAATTTTTTCCAGCCCGTGGCCGATGCCGTCGATCGCATGCATCAGGGCACCAATTTCATCAACACGCTGGGTTTCAGCCCGCGCGCGCAGGTCACCGCTGGCATATTGTTGTGCAATACTCACGACGTCGCTCAGCGGGCGGCTGACCAGCTTGCGCGTCAGCCAGATAAACAGTGCAGCGAAACATGCCAGCGCCAGCAGGCTCACCATCAGGAAGTGATTACGCGTGCTGTTGACCTGTTCCACCAGGCTGTTTTTATCGGTACTGCCGACCACCACCCAATGCCAGGCCGGCACATTCGCATATACCATGAATTGCTGATGCTGGCTGGTTGCGTCAGTGTATTCACGCTGGCCTTTTGGCTGTGACATGACCTGCTGCAGTTCGCCTTCAGGCCACGCTGGCGTTTTTCCTTCATCAGTGAAATGCACCAGATATTTACCGAGATCTTTACCGGGTGCGCTGTTCAGCACAAAGAAATAGCCTTTCTCGCCAATGCGTTTGGACAGGATCTTCTGGCGCATATCAGCATATTCCCGGGTGATATCGACACCCACAAATAAAATCCCAATCACGCTGCCCTGCGTATCGCGCACCGGCTGATATTTGGTGATGTATTTCTTGCCGAACAGTGTCGCCAGCCCGTTGAAGGATTGTCCGGCCATAATCTGTGCGTAAGCCGGGCTGCTACTGTCGAGTAAGGTGCCGATGGCGCGGGTGCCGTCCTGTTTTTTCAGGGACGTGGTTACGCGGATAAAGTCATCGCCGCGGCGTGCAAACACTGTGGAAATTGCGCCGGTGCGCGCCAGAAAATCATCGGGGATTTTGCTATCCAGATTCAGTGGCGTACCGCCTGCTTTTATGACAGGTGCTGACTGATCGCCCACCATCATCGGGCTGGTAGTATCAAGTTCGAAATCCGATGGCAGAAAATGGCTGAACAGACGCGTATAGCTGTCCACTTCCGCATTCAGGCTGGCATTGTACATTTCGATCATGTCTACCACACCGGTCACCTGCTCGGAAATGGCGTTAACGGCCAGTTCATTGACCTGCTTTCCGGCGGAGTGAGTCAGTGACAAAGTGAAAATAATAAATAAGGAACCGACCAGCAGGGAGGCGATGCTGGCCAGTTTTGCGCCTATGCTCCACCGTCGAAATGAGCGTTTTGATGCCGTTTTCATGGGTTTTTCCCGTTAGCTTCTGATAGCGCACTAACGGCGGAGAACGGGAAAGGATTAACGATCAAATGTAACTATTTATTTCATGTAAAATTGATCTGAATCAATGAAATAAATATAAATGTGTGAATTTGAATTAAGGTCAGCCAACTGAAAAATGCGGATTTTGAATAACGGGTTATAAATCATACGAAAAAGGTTGTGGTCGCCGTTTTGCAGACCCGTAGAATGTCAAAACTCACAGAGGCCGATATTTTTTCTAAATGCACAGGGGAAAGCACGATGGTTGAGATGTACGAAGAAAATATTGAAGGGATCCAGATCATTCATGCCGTGCCAGCCGGACAGTATCAGCAACAACTTCCGACGATTTTTTTCTATCATGGTTTTCTGTCTTCCAAAGAGATTTACTCATATTTCGGCTACACGCTGGCAAAGGCGGGTTTTCGCGTGATATTGCCTGATGCATTAATGCACGGTGCGCGCGCAGAAAACGACGAAGCGCGATGTCTGGCGAATTTCTGGAGCATTTTGCAGAACAACATTGATGAACTGGCGTGTCTGAAAGACGAGTTTGTCGGACGCGGTCTGGCGGATCCGCAGCGTTTAGGCGTCGCTGGCGTTTCGATGGGGGGCATGACCACCATGGCGGCGCTGATCAAATTCCCATGGATTAAAGCGGCGGCTAACCTGATGGGCTCTGGTTATTTCGCGCGTTTATCTCACCACCTTTTTCCAGCTTACAACGCCGGTGGCATTGTGCAGCGTGACGTATTTGAACGCGAAATCGCGCCTTTGCTGAGTCTGGATTTCACCGGGAAAGCGGCGTTAATCGCAGATATTCCGTTGTTTGTCTGGCACGGTGAAGAAGATGATGTGGTGCCTTTTGCTGAAAGCCAGCGCTTGCGGCAGGAACTGGCTGAAAGCGGTGCAGATGATAATCTGACCTTTATTTCTGAAGCTGGCGCGAAGCATAAAGTCTCGGTTCATGCGCTGGCAGAAGTCACGGCATTCTTCGCTGCAAAGCTGTAGAGAAATTAATCTGCCTTTCTCCTTGAGTTTCCCACAGGCTGTACATATAATTGCGCGTCATTTTTTCGACCGCACACAAACACGTTCCTTGCTTCCATGGGCCGCGGTTGACCCTGACAGGAGGCTGAATAATCCGTAAGGAGCAATTCGATGCGTCATTACGAAATCGTTTTTATGGTTCACCCTGACCAAAGCGAACAGGTTCCGGGCATGATCGAGCGTTACAGTGCAGTAATCACTAACGCAGCTGGTCAGATTCACCGTCTGGAAGACTGGGGCCGCCGTCAACTGGCTTACCCGATCAACAAACTGCACAAAGCCCACTACGTTCTGCTGAACGTTGAAGCTCCGCAGGAAGCGATCGATGAGCTGGAAACTAACTTCCGCTTCAACGACGCCGTTATCCGTAGCATGGTTATGCGTACTAAACACGCGGTAACTGAAGCATCTCCAATGGTTAAAGCAAAAGACGAGCGTCGTGATCGCCGCGAAGACTTTGCTGAAGCTAACGATGATGCTGAAGCTGGGGATTCTGAAGAGTAATTGCCGTGACGGCGAATCGTCTGGTGTTGTCGGGCACTGTGTGCAAGACCCCCATTCGTAAAGTCAGTCCTTCGGGCATTCCACACTGCCAGTTTGTGCTAGAGCACAAATCGTCGCAGCAGGAAGCCGGATTTAACCGACAAGCATGGTGCAGAATGCCCGTGGTTGTCAGTGGACAAGCGTCACAAGCATTAACTCACAGTATAACGGTCGGCACGCAACTCACTGTGACCGGATTCATTAGCTGCCATCAAGGGCGCAATGGTCTGAATAAAGTGGTGTTACATGCCGAGCAGATTGATTTGATAGATTCTGGAGACTAGCCTAATGGCACGTTATTTCCGTCGTCGCAAGTTCTGCCGTTTCACCGCGGAAGGCGTTGTAGAGATTGATTACAAAGACACCGCTACACTGAAAAACTACATTACCGAAAGCGGTAAAATTGTCCCGAGCCGTATTACCGGTACTCGTGCAAAATACCAGCGTCAGCTCGCTCGTTGCATCAAGCGCGCTCGCTACCTTTCATTGTTGCCATACACTGATCGTCATCAGTAATCGGCCACTGTCTATTAACGACTTTGAGAGGATAAAGTAATGCAAGTTATTCTGCTTGATAAAGTAGCAAACCTGGGCAGCCTGGGTGATCAAGTTAACGTTAAAGCGGGCTACGCTCGTAACTTCTTGGTACCACAGGGCAAAGCTGTTCCTGCTACCAAGAAAAACGTTGAGTTCTTCGAAGCACGTCGTGCAGAACTGGAAGCCAAACTGGCTGACGTTCTGAACGCTGCTGAAGCTCGCGCAACTAAAATCAACGAACTGGGTTCAGTAACCATCGCGTCTAAATCAGGCGACGAAGGCAAACTGTTCGGCTCTATCGGTACTCGCGATATTGCTGATGCAGTAACTGCTGCTGGCGTTGAAGTTGCTAAAAGCGAAGTTCGTTTGCCGAATGGCGTTCTGCGTACCACTGGTGAACACGAAGTTGAGTTCCAGGTACACAGCGACGTATTCGCTAAACTGAACGTAGTTGTGGTTGCTGAAGCGTAATAGCGCTGAAGTTAACCTGTGAAACGCCGGCCATGTGCCGGCGTTTTGCTTTTCTGCATGATGAACAATGCAAAGATAAGAAGCCGATCAGTTACCGCGCTGGAAACTGCCGTCCGGCTGACGGGTAAACGTCACGGTAACATTTTGATCCGTTGTCACTTGCAGGGCCATGACCATCCCCTGCGCATCACGCTGTATCTTCACTTCCTGCCCGGTTTTCAGGGTACTCAGCGGTTTGTCCGCCCCTTCTACCCGTGCCATCGAAAATACGTCATTTACTGCCATATTATTATCGCGGAACAACTGCGCCAGCGTCTGACCCGACTGCACCTGATAACTGCGCCACGTGCCGCTGTTGTCATTACTCTGCGGCTGAACAGGCTCAGGCTGCGCCATTTGCGTTGTGCGGCCCTGATCGTTACGCAAATCGGCCTGCATCGGGATACTTGCCGGTTGTTGCGGTTGCGACGGCGCATAGGTGTTTTCTGGCGTATAGGGCCACAGTAATGCCAGCAGGATGACCAGCACAGCCAGAATAATGCCGCGGCGGTGCGCATACGGCAGGGGCGACAACCAGTGGAAATCGTCGCTCATGTGCCAGATTTTGCTCAGCAGCGTTTTGCCCCGGGCGGCGGAAGAAGTACCGGTTTCCGTTTCTGCAGAAGTGATTTCACTCTCGCTTTCACTCTGCGGTGCTGTGGTGTCTCGCATCGGCCTTTTCATAATGGCAATCCAGGATCTCAACATGGGTTGATAAATACGGATGGCTTTCCTTCTCCTGGGCGGGATTCTGCCCATGACGACCTCTCTTGTTAACTGTCGTAATGTCGACTGCCTGTTGCTGCCTAGTATAGCCGTTTAACTGCTTGATGCGGAAAGGGACAAAGCACAAATATCACCCGAACGATGTCGTGAATGGCGTCAAATGCGAAAAATTTACCGAAAAGGGAAAGGAACTGCGCCTGCCGTCATGTTGCCTCACAGAGAATTTTACCCAAAAGCCTTGCGCTGCTATGCTGCGCGTTCGACATTTTTAAGAGCTAAGGAAATTTCATGACTACCCCTTCATTTGACAGCGTAGAAGCGCAGGCAAGTTACGGTATCGGCCTGCAGGTCGGTCAACAGTTGCAGGAATCAGGTTTGCAGGGTTTAGAGCCTGACGCACTGCTGGCAGGCTTACGCGACGCGCTGGAAGGGAATACGCCAGCCGTTCCTGTTGATGTGGTTCACCGCGCACTGCGTGAAGTCCACGAACGTGCTGATGCTGTTCGTCGTGAACGCCAGGAAGCTCTGGCTGTTCAGGGTCAGGAATTCCTGGCTGCAAATGCACAGCGCGAAGGCGTGAGCAGCACCGAGTCTGGTCTGCAATTCTCTGTCATCACCCAGGGCGAAGGCACCATTCCGGGCCGTCAGGATCGCGTACGTGTTCATTACACCGGTAAACTGATCGACGGTACCGTGTTTGACAGCTCCGTACAGCGTGGCGAGCCGGCTGAATTCCCGGTCAATGGCGTGATCGCGGGCTGGATCGAAGCACTGACCCTGATGCCTGTCGGTTCTAAGTGGGAGCTGTATATCCCGCATAACCTGGCTTACGGCGAACGTGGCGCGGGGGCTTCCATCCCTCCATACAGCGCGCTGATCTTCGAAGTTGAGCTGTTGGAAATTCTGTAATTCCTTCCGGATAGCAGAAACAAGAAAGGGCGCATATGCGCCCTTTTTTACCTCTGAAACCTGAATTATTCGCCACGCAGCGCGCGCGGGAACAACAGGTTGTTTTCCAGATGGATATGCTCCATCAGGTCGGTGATGAATTCGTTGATCCCGGCGTACAGCGCCCGCCAGGTCACACACGCCCCTTCCGGCGGCGTCACGTTATTGGTCAGACGTTTAATCTCTTCAAGAATCTGTCCCGCATCATCGTGCTCACGTTCCATGACTGAAATCGGACCGGCAGCCTGACGGCCCATTCCGCCGCGGATCATCGGGAACAGGATCTGTTCTTCTTTCATCATGTGGCTGGTCAGTTCTTCCAGAATCAGTTGCAGCTGAACCGCCAGACCATGGGGGCAAGGCAATTTGTCACCATGTACCCGTTCCACTTTCTCTGCCATCAGAACCAGTTCAGGCAGCTCCTGACGGTGGCGGTCATGGTAGCGAGGAATAATAAAATCGATAATTTGCGCCAGCGGTGCGGTTTTCCAGTCAGTGGAGGTATCCGGCAGCCGGGCAATTTCAGCAATCTGCTGTTCGATGAGATCAATATCCAGCTCTTTTTTGGTGACGGCGCGCAGCAGGGTTTGTTTACCGCCACAGCAGAAATCGAGATCGTACTGACGGAACAGACGGGTAGCGCGCGGAATGGCAACAGCCAGAGCGCCAAGGGGTTGGTCGCGATAGTCCATGATGAAGCCTCGTTAAATGAAAGAATTTATAACATGTATTATAAATACATGTTTAAGGCGCGGCTATAGCTCAAAGGAAGTACAGAAAGAAAAAACGCCCCAGGCGGGGCGTTTGACAGGGCATTATTTTTGCAAATCGACCTGATAAATCTGAAAACCTATGGCGTCGGTGCCTTTGGCCGTCATCGGGTATTGCGCGTGAGACTGAATAAAGGCCGCCGCTTTGTCGCCAGGAGACGTTTCGAAACGGATATCCAGCGGTTGCGGTGCTGCAATTTTCGCCAGCTTCCAGTTGTTGTCCGCCGTTGGCGTGACCGCGCCTGCTTTTTTGGTTTCGGCACTGATGTACGCCGCAACCACGGAACGGTTTTCATCCGGTGACGCGAAAGCAATGTGTTTATCGCCGGTGCCCGCGAATTTTCCGCCGTAAGCCCGGTAATTATTCGTGGCGACCAGGAAGGTGGCTTTCAGGTCTATCGGCTTACCGTTGTAGGTCAGGTTTTTAATGCGTTCTGCATCTTTATTAATCAGTGCGCATTCACCATCGAATTTTGCCGGCTGGCTGACATCAACTTCATATTTCACGCCGTCGATAACGTCAAAATTATAAGTACGGAAGCCATCCCAGTTGATCAGCGGTTGTGGTTTGGTGCTGTGAATATCGATTTGATTAAACTGTCCGGCAGAACATTCCAGCCAGTCTTTGACTTCCTGTCCGGTGACTTTCATCACCACCAGTGTATTCGGATACAGATACAAATCTGCCGCATTGCGGAAAGTCAGCTCGCCTTTTTCCACTTCCACGAAACTGGCCGGATCGTTTTTACGTCCGCCGACTTTAAAAGGTGCAGCAGCAGAAAGTACCGGCAGATCGGCTAAATCCGGGTCGCCCTGAATGAAATGTTCGGTATAGGCTTTCTGCGCATTATTGACGATTTGTACCGTCGGGTCGTCCTGAACCAGTGCCAGATAGCTGTACATGTTGTCGGTGGATTTGCCGATTGGCTTGCTGACAAATTTACGTGTTGCGTCATGAGAAGGGGCGAGCACTTTCACCAGACTCTGATCTTCCGCCGCCAGAGATTTCTTCTGCTCTTTATCGTAGATCGGGCGCGCTTCAGCTTTAGCCGTTTCGACTTTCCAGCTGCCACTGTCGTTGTTCAGCACCATATCCACGACACCAAGATGGTCGCCCCACATGCCGGGCATCACGGCAGGAACACCATTCAGCGTGCCTTGTCTGATGTCCGCGCCTTTGATGCTGGCGAATTCCTCACTCGGGAAAACCGCGTGCGCATGGCCGAACATAATGGCGTCGATGCCTTTCACCTGGCTCAGGTAATACACCGAGTTTTCTGCCATGGTTTTGTATGGGTCGCCGGAAAGACCAGAGTGCGGGATGGCGACAATGATGTCGGCACCTTGCTTACGCATTTCGGGGATCCACTTTTTAGCGGTTTCGGTGATATCCGCCACAGTGACTTTGCCTTGCAGATTAGCTTTGTCCCAGACCATGATTTGCGGCGGCACGAAACCGATATAGCCGATGCGGAGATTATGGGTTTTACCTTCCCGGTCTTTTACCGCGTTATCGGTGATCAGGAATGGTGTGAACAGCGGCTTACCGGTTTTATCATCAATGACGTTGGCATTTACGTAAGGAAACTTCGCCCCGGCCAGCGCTTTTTTCAGATAATCCAGACCGTAGTTAAATTCGTGATTACCGAGATTACCGACCGCATAATCGAGTGTATTCATCGCCAGATAAACAGGATGGACGTCGCCCTGTTTCAGGCCTTTCGCCGCCATATAATCGCCCAGCGGGCTGCCCTGTATGATGTCGCCGTTATCGACTAATACTGAGTTGGTGACTTCGTTCCGTGCCGCATGGATCAGGCTCGCGGTGCGCACCAGTCCAAATTTATCGGTCGGTTTATCTTTGTAGTAATCGAAGTCCATCATGTTGCTGTGCAGGTCCGTGGTTTCCATAATGCGCAGATCCACCTGTGACGCCTGAACGGATGCTGCCGTCAGTACCGCCAGCAGGGATAACGTCAGATGACGTTTATTCATTGCCTTGCCTCCAGAGAAAGGGATGATGCCCGTAAGAGAAAACCGGATATGTATCTCAAAATTTGCTGAGAATGTAATCAGTTGTCATGGATAAATGTGAGATGTAACAGCTTTATGGCGTGTTCACATTACGGGATGGCTATTCGCGGCAAAAAAAACTAGGCTTGAGAAATGAGAATCAAAGCACTGAGGTAAACGATGTTAGAGCAAATTTGTCAGTTAGCGCGCGATGCGGGTGACGCGATCATGGCGGTGTATGACGGTGAACAACCGCTTGATGCGCGCCATAAAAAAGATGATTCGCCGGTCACCGCAGCAGATATTGCAGCGCACAACGTGATTAAAGCCGGCCTGCAAACGCTGGATCCGCAAACGCCGATGCTGTCGGAAGAAGACCCGCAAAGCTGGAGCGAGCGTCAGAACTGGACGCGCTACTGGCTGGTTGATCCGCTGGACGGTACCAAAGAATTCCTGAAACGTAACGGTGAATTCACCGTTAATATTGCGCTGATCGAAGACGGTATCCCGGTGTTAGGCGTGGTGTACGTGCCGGTGACCAAGGTGATGTACAGCGCCGCAGAAGGCAAAGCCTGGAAAGAAGAGCAGGGCGAACGTCAGCAGATTGCAGTGAAAGAAGCGCATCCGCCGCTGGTGGTCGTCAGTCGTTCACACTTCAGTAATGACCCTGAATTGCAGGATTACCTGGCGCAACTGGGCGAACATCAGACGGTAGCGATCGGCTCGTCGCTGAAATTCTGTCTGGTGGCTGAAGGTGCGGCACAACTTTATCCGCGCTTCGGACCGACCAATATCTGGGATACCGGCGCCGGTCATGCTGTCGCGCTGGCTGCCGGTGCGCAGGTACATGACTGGAAAGGGCAGACGCTGAACTACGTGCCACGCGAATCGTTCCTGAATCCGGGCTTCAGAGTGTCTTTATTCTGATATGACACCCCGGTTTACGCCGGGGTTTTTACGTTTTATTCTTTTACCAGCTGATCCACCAGCGTAATCACCTGCTGGACTTCCTGCGGTGACAACTGCCCGTCTTTGGCGAATTTAATTACCCCGTGTTTATCCAGAACCACCACCGCTGAACTTTCCGGTTGCAGGTCCCATGCCTTTTTCACCGCACCGTTGCTGTCGACAATTACCTGCGACCACGGGAATTCACGTTTGCCGCTTTCTATGCTTTTACGCACAAACATGCCGGTACCGATAATAGCGTCGTCGGTATTGACGATAGTCGTGGTCTGATAACGGTCATGGGGCAAATTCGCGGCTCTGATCGCCGTAATTAGCGGTTCGTTCAGGGCCTTGGCGCTGCTTCTTCCCGCCATGTGCTGCACAATACGCACTTTTCCAGGAAGTTTTGCGCTGTTCCATTTGCTGTAACTGAATGCATCCTTAACGTCATTCAGTTCGCCTTTATCATCCACCCCGACCGGTGCCAGACGCTGGCCGACGGTAAAGTTGTGGGCAGATGCAAAAAGCGAAAATGTCATAAAAGTGATCACAAAAAGACTTCTTAAAAGCATAGATTCTCCGGGGCGCAAAAGAACAGTCACGCCAATCATAGGACGCCCTAAGTGGTCTGTCCTGTTGGTATGTTAAATTTGTGTTGCTGATTACAAAATTGCCACATAAAGCAGGGTTATACTGTGTTTGAATGTCAGGGTTTAAGACAATACTGAAAATCAATGTAAAAGCAGTTAAATCCACTGGCAATACCTGAGTGCCCTGCTATGTTATAGGTCTCTTCACTGCAAAACACTTTTCTGTCCCGGTATCTGTCGCCTTGCGACGTGGCCGGTACCTGCAGTGATTTAACGGAGAACAATAGAAAAATGAGAATATTCCAGCGTTACAATCCGATGAAAGTCGCAAAGTACGTTAAGACACTGTTTCGTGGACGTTTGTATATCAAGGACGTCGGCGCTTTTGAATTCGACCAAGGCAAGATCCTGTTGCCTAAGGTACGCGATAAGCGCCACTTTAGCGTGATGTCTGAAGTTAACCGTCAGGTTACGCATTTGCAGGCAGAAATGGGCTAAGTGTGCCCTGCGTGTTGTCACTGCTTTATAGCAGCGTGCGCAAAAAGAAACGGCTCCCTGAAGGAGCCGTTAGTGTTTCTGGCGTTTGAATTTTCCACGCTTGAAAAAGCGCCTTACCCCTGCGCTTTCTTGTCGTCTTTAATTTCCTGCGGCGTTTTTGGCAGCAGCGGTGCAGCAGGCTGGTCGACAATACGCGTCACCAGCAACTGATCAATCTTATAGCTGTCGATATCGACCACTTCAAATTTGAAGCCGGAGAATTTCACAAAATCCGTACGCTTAGGGATCTTGCGCAGCATGAACATCATGAAGCCGCCGATGGTTTCATAGTTACCGGATTGCGGGAATTCTTCGATATGCAGCACGCGCATCACGTCTTCGATTGGCGTACCGCCTTCAACCAGCCATGAATGCTCATCACGTGCCACAATCTGTTCTTCCATACCCTGACCCACCAGATCCCCCATCAGCGTGGTCATCACGTCGTTAAGCGTGATAATACCCACCACCAGCGCATATTCGTTGAGGATCACGGCAAAGTCTTCGCCTGCCGCTTTGAAGCTTTCCAGTGCTTCGGAAAGCGTCAGCGTATCCGGCACAATCAGCGCATTGCGGATTTGCACACCGCTGCTCAACATTAAGCTCTGATTACCCAGCACACGGTTCAGTAAATCTTTCGAATCAACATAACCGACGACCTGATCAATATGACCGTCACACACCAGAAATTTGGAATGCGGGTGAGTGGCGATTTTCTCTTTAATACTTTCTTCGCTTTCACGCAGGTCAAAATAAATCACGCTTTCACGCGAGGTCATTGACGACGGAACGGTACGGGATTCCAGCTCGAACACATTCTCAATCAGTTCATGTTCCTGCTTACGCAGTACGCCCGCTAGCGCACCGGCTTCAAAGACGGCATAAATATCGTCGGAAGTGATGTCGTCGTTACGCACCATGGGCAGCTTGAACAGACGGAAAATCATGTTCGCCATACCGTTGAAGAACCACACCATCGGGCGGCAAATCATCAGACAGAAACGCATCGGGTTGACTATACGGACGGCAACCGACTCAGGTGAAATCATACCGATGCGCTTCGGTGTCAGGTCAGCAAACAAAATGAACAGGCTGGTGACCAGCACGAACGAAAAGATAAAGCTGATCTGATCCGCCATTTCAGGCGACATAAAGCGGATAAAAAAGGTCCGGAAAGCCGGGGAAAATGCGGCATCACCCACGATACCACCGAGGATGGCGACGGCATTGAGGCCAATCTGCACCACGGTAAAGAACAGGCCAGGGGTTTCCTGTAACTTCATGACACGGGAGGCATTGACGTTTCCTTCGTCTGCCAACTGTTTGAGTTTTATTTTGCGGGAAGCGGCCAGCGATATCTCTGACAGCGAGAAAAAGGCACTGATCGCGATTAATAAGAGAATCAGTAAAATACTGTTTAACATAATCTATCCGTTTAACACCGGAATTAACCGGCAGAGAAAGGCACTCATTATTTTTGTTGCTTAAAGAACACCCTTTTTAAAAAAACATTAAAAAGCTGTTCAGAAGAAAAAAGCGTTAAGGATGAAAAACAAAGATAATTGCCAGAAATAGTTTTCAAGGGCCACTTTTGTGACCCGCATAGTATAGCAGCAGCACTGAGACTGCCGCCAGCGCTTAAAAATCCCGCATTATTGCGGCGGCAGACAGACGCCTATGCCGCCTAATCCGCAGTAACCTTCCGGGTTTTTGAACAGATATTGCTGATGTTCATCTTCCGCATAATAGAACGGCAGGGCTTCGGTGATTTCCGTGGTAATAGTGCGCTTATCGTTCGCTTCGTCCATAGCCTGCTGGAAACTCGCCAGACTTGCCAGCGCCTGATCCTGTTGTTCTGCGCTCAGCACATACAGCGCGGAGCGATATTGCGTGCCAATATCGCCGCCCTGACGCATACCCTGCGCCGGGTCGTGATTTTCCCAGAAAATCTGCAACAGTTTTGTGTAGCTGATAATCGCCGGGTCAAAGACTACGCGCACGACTTCCGCATGACCGGTCTGGCCGGTACACACTTCACGGTAGGTCGGGTTGGGAGTGAAACCGCCGCTATAACCGGCTGCCGTACTGTAAACCCCTTCCTGTTGCCAGAACAAACGCTCTACGCCCCAGAAGCAGCCCATCGCAAAAATCGCGACTTCCATGTTGTCAGGAACATGCGTCATTGAGTGGCCACTTACTGCATGAAGGGTTGCCACCGGCATCGGGGTTGTACGGCCAGGTAACGCTTCTGCCTGCGTGACAGACTGCGTTTTATCGGAAAGTTGCACCACAGAAAACTCCAGTTGTTGCTTTAGTGAACGAGGTTTGTCACAAAAGGTTTGTACGAATAACAACGACCAACAGGTCAGTGTTAGTTGTATCTGATTGCGTCTTTGCACACAATACGAAGGACGTTGCTTCGTCGTTGAACATTTTCAGGGGATTAGCACTAAAATGCTTTCATCAGACTTTAAAAAGATGAATCTGCCAAAGATGGGCAGATAATCTCCGGCGGGCATCTGATATTTTAACAGGACAGTAAAATTTAGCAGGAGTGCGTGTGCCACGATATCGTGAACTGGGTTTGTTATTTGTACTGCTGGCCCCCTCACTTTCCATGGCAGCGAAGGTGCGTTTGCAACTGGAAGGCCTGGATGGCGATTTAGAAAGGAACGTCCGCGTCCGTTTATCAGCCATTCAAAGCGATGAAGTCGGGGCTAACGGACGGTTCCGTGCCCGCGTCAGTGCCGCTATTGAACAGGGTTTACGGCCGCTGGGGTATTATTCGCCGACCATCGATTTTGATTACCGCGAAACACCGCCGCCGGGGCGTCCGGTGTTGATTGCCAAAGTGACACCAGGGATACCGGTGAAAATCGCTGGCACGAGTGTCGTGATTGAAGGGCAGGCAGACAAAGATAATGAATTCGAACAGCTCAAACAGCGTGATGTGCCTGCGGTAGGGACGATTTTAAACCACGGGACGTACGATAATTTCAAAAGCTCACTGACCGGCATTGCCCTGCGCAAAGGTTATTTTGACGCCACGATGCGTAAAAGCCAACTGGGCGTCATCGAAGACGAGCACAAAGCGTTCTGGGACATTCAGTTTGACAGCGGCGAGCGTTACCGCTTCGGTGACGTGCATTATCAGGGATCGCAGATCCGTGATGAATATCTGCAAAATCTGGTGCCATTTCATCAGGGTGATTACTACACCACGGCGCAACTGGCTGAGCTTAACCGCCGCCTGTCTGCTACCGGCTGGTTTAACTCTGTTGTCGTGTCCCCGGATTTCACGGATGCCAAAGCCACGAAAACCCTGCCGCTGAATGCCGTGGTGTCGCCGCGCACCGAGAATACCATCGAAACCGGTATCGGTTATTCCACGGACATTGGCCCGCGGGTGACGGCCAACTGGAAGAAACCATGGGTTAACGATCGTGGCCAGAGTTTTGAAACCTCAACCACGCTCTCCGGCCCGGAGCAGTCTTTAGATCTCAGTTATAAAATTCCGCTGCTGAAATCCCCGCTGGAGCAATATTACCTGGTGCAGGGCGGTTTCAAACGTGAAGACCTGAACGATACCAATTCAGATTCCACCACCGTCAATCTGGCGCGTTATTGGGATCTCTCGAGCGGCTGGCAGCATGCGGTCAATCTGCGCTGGAGCCTTGATCACTTTACACAGGGCAGTGTGACCAACACCACCATGCTGATTTATCCGGGTGTGAGTCTCAACCGTACGCGTCAGCGCGGCGGTCTGATGCCAACCTGGGGCGATTCTCAGCGCTACTCTCTTGATGTGTCCGATACTAGCTGGGGTTCTGATGTCGATTTCGCTGTGATTCAGGCGCAAAACGTCTGGATCCGCACCCTGGCTGACAAGCACCGTTTTGTGTTCCGCGGCAATCTGGGGTGGATTGAAACCAATGACTTCGAACGTGTGCCGCCATCCTTGCGCTTCTTCGCCGGTGGTGACCGCAGTATCCGTGGTTACAAATACAAATCCATTTCTCCACGTGATGACGAAGGCAAGCTGACTGGTGCGTCCTATCTGGGCACCGGTTCGGTGGAATACCAGTACAACGTGACCGGAAAATGGTGGGGCGCCGTGTTTGTCGATTCCGGTGAAGCGGTTAATGACATTACACAAAACGATTTTAAAACCGGCGCGGGTGTGGGTGTGCGCTGGGCTTCACCGATCGGCCCGGTGAAATTAGATGTTGCCGCTCCGGTTGGCGACAAAGATGAGCATGGATTGCAGTTTTACATCGGTTTGGGTCCGGAATTATGAGTTTATTTAAAAAAATCTGCCTGGGATTCCTGATTTTCCTGGTGCTGTTAATCAGCCTGGTGGCCTTTCTGGTCGGCACACAAACCGGTTTGCACCTGATGATCAACGGTGCCAACCGGTTCGTACCGGGCCTGAACATAGCCAGTACCGAAGGCGGATGGCGCGACCTGACACTGAAAGGCGTGCATTACGAAATGCCGGGTGTGGACGTTAAAGCCGGGGAGTTTCACCTTTCCCTCGATTTCTCCTGCCTGAAAAACAGCGCGCTTTGCGTCAATGCGTTGCGGGTGAAAGACGTGAATGTGGTGGTCAATACCAAAGAAATGACGCCAGCCGCCGCGCAACCTGAGCCGGAAAACAGCGAGCCGCTAACCAATCTCAGCACGCCGTATCCGATCACGCTGCGTTTGCTGACGCTGGATAACATCAATATTACGCTGGATGACCGGGCTATTTCGCTGGCGTCATTCCGCACAGGGGCGCACTGGGAAGGCCGCGCAATTCAGCTGATGCCAACGCGTATCGGCGGATTACTGATTGCGCTGCCGAAAACGCCGGTCAGCCCGTTACCGGACGTGGTGCAGGCCGCGCAGGACAAAGCCGTCGAAAAAGCGACGGGCAAACCGGCACAACCGCCGGTGGTCGTGCCGGAGAAGCCGCTGGGTGAAACATTGCAGGAGTTGTTTGCTAAACCGCTGCTGCCTGAGTTACCGGATTTCCGTCTGCCGGTTGATCTGGATATTCAGCAAATTCTCGCCGAAAACCTGCGTCTCACCGGCGATACCGATGTGCTGATCACCCGTTTCGAGCTGAAAGCCAGTACGCAAAATCAGATTGTAAAACTGGATAAACTGATGGTGCGCTCGCCACAGGGTTCCGTGGATGGTATGGGGCAGGCGACGCTCAACCAGAACTGGCCGGTCGATATGACCCTCAATACCGCCGTGAATATCGATCCGCTGAAAGGGGAGAAGATCAAACTGAAAGTCGCGGGCGGGCTGCGCGATAAGCTGGATGTTGGCCTCAATCTTTCCGGCCCGGTGCGTGCTCAGCTGGCCTTGCAAACTCAGCTGGCGGAAGCCGGTTTGCCGTTGGATCTGCAACTTACCAGCGATGCGCTGCAATGGCCGCTGACCGGCACGCCGCAGTATCAGGTGAAAGGCTTCAAATTTAACGTGAGTGGTAAAGCGACCGATTACGCGCTGTCACTGCGTTCAGATTTCAAAGGCGAGCAGATACCGCCTGCGACGCTGACCCTTGACGGTAAAGGCAACGTGGAGCAGTTCAAACTGAGCCTGCTGCGCCTTGCCGCGCTGGAAGGCAATACCGACCTGACCGGCGTGGTGGACTGGAGTAAAGCCATCAGCTGGAACAGTGAACTGAAGCTGACCGGCATTAATACCGCTAAACAGTATCCTGACTGGCCGGCGAAATTGCAGGGCAAGATCACCACGCGCGGCAGCCTGTATGGCGGCACATGGCAGATTCAGGTGCCGGTGCTGGATCTGACCGGTAACGTGAAGCAAAACGCGGTCACAGCGCAGGGTAATGTGCGCGGCAACAGTTATGGCCAGTGGGATATCCCGCAACTGCATCTTGAACTGGGGCGCAATAATCTGGATGTGAAGGGGACGCTCGCTGATACCTGGAATCTCGACGCTAAAGTCGATGCCCCACATCTTGACGGTGCATTGCCGGGGCTGGGCGGCGTAGTGAAAGGAATGCTGCAACTGCGCGGTGATCTCAAGGCACCGAAGCTGCTGGCGGATATAACAGCGACGGGCCTTAAATGGCAGGCGCTGACGGTGCGCCGCGTGGATATTAAAGGCGACGTCAGCTCTACCGATCAGATCCAGGGCAATTTTAGTGTACGCGTTCAGCAGCTTAAACAGGATGCGCTGGATATCACTGACATTAATCTCGAGGCCAAAGGTAACGAGAAAAAGCATGAACTGACGTTGAAAGTCGATGGCAAACCGGTTTCCGGCCGTCTGGCGCTGAGCGGCAGTTTTGACCGTGCCACCGAGGAATGGAAAGGCGACATCACCAATACCTTGTTTGATACGCCAGTCGGGCAATGGCGACTGAACCGTTCGATTGCACTGGATTACTTTAATAAAGAGCAACGGATCACCGTTGGCCCGCATTGCTGGCAAAATCCGAATGCTGATTTGTGTGTACCGAAAACGATTGATGCCGGTGCCAGCGGGCAGGCGAGCGTGGTGCTCAACCGCTTTGACCTGGCGATGATCAAACCTTTCCTGACCGATGACACACAGCTGAGCGGCGTGTTCAGTGGGAAAGCCGATGTGAGCTGGAAAGCGGAAGGCGGACTGCCGCAGGCCAGTGTTTCACTGGTAGGTAAAGGCGTCAAAGTTCAGCAACTGGTGCAGGGCAGCCCGCTGCCGGTGGCGTTTGATACGCTGAATCTGAACGCCGGGCTGAACAACGGTCGTGCCAGTCTCGACTGGCTGATTAAAATCACCCACAACGGTCAGCTTGACGGCAGCATCCAGATTGCCGATCCGCAGGGAAAACGTAACCTCAGCGGTAATGTGAATATTGCCCGTATCTCGATGGCCTTGCTGCAACCCGCGCTGATGGACGGCGAAAAAGCCTCGGGTATTTTGAATGCCAATCTGCGCCTCGGCGGTAACGCACAGAAACCGCTGGTGTTTGGCAGGCTTGCGCTGACCGGTGTTGATTTCGACGCGCAATTTATGCCGTTTGATATCACCGATGCCAATATCGGCATTAATTTCAACGGTATGTCATCCATCATGGAAGGGGTGATCAAAACCGCGCAGGGTCAGCTTGAGCTGAACGGTAACGCCGACTGGAGTGAAATTAATGCCTGGCGCGCCCGCATCGCGGCGAGAGGCAACAAAGTGCGGGTTTCCGTGCCACCGATGGTACGTCTGGACGTTTCACCGGATTTAGTGTTTGATGCCACGCCGCAGTTGTTCTCGCTTAACGGAACCGTTGATATTCCGTGGGCGCGCATTACGGTGCAGGAATTGCCGGAAAGTGCAGTGGGCGTGTCGTCGGATGAAGTAATGCTCAACGACCAGCGTCAGCCTATCGCACCGGCTTCTGCCTCTATTCCGATCAACAGCAATCTGATGGTGAACATTGGTAAAGATGTTCGTCTCGATGCCTTCGGTCTGAAAGCCCGGCTGGAAGGTGCGCTGAAAGTGGCACAGGACAGCCGCGGCCTGGGGCTGAACGGGCAAATTAATATTCCGTCCGGGCGCTTCCATGCTTACGGGCAAGATCTGATTGTACGTAAAGGCCAGTTGCTGTTCTCCGGCCCGGCGGACCAGCCGCTACTGAATCTGGAAGCGATCCGTAACCCGGACGCGACAGAAAACGATGTGGTTGCTGGTTTGAGAGTTACCGGTGAGGCCGATGCGCCTAAACTTGAGATATTCTCAGATCCGGCGATGTCACAGCAGGAAGCCTTGTCCTACCTGCTTCGCGGGCAAGGATTAGACAACTCCGGCGGTGACAGTGGCGCAATGACTTCCGCTCTTATCGGGTTAGGGGTTGCACAAAGTGGTAAACTTGTGGGTAAAATCGGCGAGGCATTCGGTGTCAGCAATCTGGCGCTGGATACTCAGGGCGTGGGAGACAGCTCCCAGGTCGTGGTCAGTGGTTATGTTTTACCGGGTTTACAGGTGAAATATGGCGTCGGGATATTCGACTCGCTGGCAACGCTCACTCTGCGCTACCGGTTGATGCCCAAGCTTTACCTGCAGGCTGTATCGGGCATCGATCAGGCATTGGATTTGCTCTATCAGTTTGAGTTTTAATTCATGTGACTTTTACTATACGAATATAAACATGCGAATAATTGTTTACGGTAGCTTACGACGCAAGCAAGGCAACAGTCATTGGATGACGAATGCTCAATGGTTGGGTGATCATGAGCTGGAAGGTTACGCCCTGTATAATCTGGGTCACTATCCTGCTGTTATACCAGGGGAAGGCAAAGTCTATTGCGAAGTTTACCGCATTAACTCGTCCATCATGGCTGAGTTAGATGAGCTGAAAAGTAATACGAAAGATTATCGTCGTGAGCTGATTTCGACACCTTATGGCAGCGCCTGGATTTACCTCTATATTCGTTCACTGGATGGTGTGCCGAGAATTGAGGGTGGTGACTGGGTTAAGCGTAACGAAGCAGTAAGTGAGTAATCTGAGCAAGGTCGTCGGAAAATAATCGTTGTCTGACAACGCTTAATACATAAAAAAACACCGCCATCTGGCGGTGTTTTTTTGTTCAAACGGCAGAAAACTTATTTGTTTTTAGCACGTTCGAAAGAGGTCACGATTTCAGCTTTTGCAGCAGCAGCATCAGCCCAACCGTCAACTTTTACCCATTTGCCTTTTTCCAGCGCTTTGTATTGCTCGAAGAAGTGGGTGATCTGGCCGCGCAGCAGTTCTGGCAGGTCGTTCACATCTTTGATGTGATCGTATTCTTTGCTCAGTTTGGTGTGCGGAACGGCAACCAGTTTCGCATCTTCACCGGCTTCGTCGGTCATTTTCAGCATACCGACAGGGCGGCAGCGGATCACAGAACCTGGTTGCAGCGGGTACGGAGTTGGAACCAGAACGTCAACCGGGTCGCCATCCAGAGACAGCGTGTGGTTGATGTAACCGTAGTTGCACGGATAGAACATCGCAGTAGACATGAAACGGTCTACAAACAGCGCGCCGGTATCTTTATCCACTTCGTACTTGATTGGATCTGCGTTTGCAGGAATTTCGATCACTACGTAGATATCTTCTGGCAGTTCTTTGCCCGCCGGGACATTCAGTAAGCTCATTGTTGGTTTCCTTCATTGAACCAGGAATAGAGTGCCGCACATTATAGCCAACTCTCCCGCGATTTCCCGCCCTTTTCGTCGAATCGTCTGCGCGCATTTTCCGGCATGACCTGCTGTTGAACCTCGGCTAAATCTTCCGTATTGGCAGTAAAATTTACTGATCCGATACTTTTCCGCGTAACTGCCTGTTTTTGCTTTTCTTATCAAGATATTCGAGCGATTGCCGATAACAATATTCAAACAAAAAATCAGGATTAACCTGATCCCTACCCATCTGAAGTATCTCCTTTTCACCTGAATGGCTGGATAACACCGTATGTTGAATAAGTTGAGCGTAAAAGCCGGTCTGATTGGCCTGCTGGTATTTATGACGTTAATTCTCTTGCTGGTGAGCGTACTGGGGGCGAATGCCATCCGGCAAAGTGCGACATCACTGCAAAAAATTAACCAGCTTCAGGGCGATGAACTTGGTTCACTGGCCGACAGCTACAGTTTCTCGTTGCGCACGCGTGTCGCCAGCGGCGTGGCGGTACGTCAGCTGGAAATTGGCATGATGGATGATGCGAAAAATACAGCGGACCGCATTAGCGGTTATATCAAACAAGCCGATACCGATCTGGCGAAATTTATCAGCATCCAGGATGACACTCAGCAGGGCAGAGATTTATCCGACGCAGTAAAGAAAACCTACGATGCCTATAAAGCTAACGGCTTAGTGCCGCTGCTGGCAGCAATTCAGGCGCAAAGTGCAGACGGTTATTACGATGTGCTGGAAAACAAAATCACGCCTTACAGCAATGCTTATGATAAAGCGCTGGCGGATTTCCGTGCCTATGCCGTAGATAATACCAACAACCGCATTGAACAGGCCCGCGCCAATGCACGTATCCAACTGACGGTGATTGCCACCAGCTTCATCATTGCGCTGATTATCGCGGTGCTGGCATGGTTCGCCTTGCAGAAGATCATCATGCATCCGCTGACATTCTCCATTGCGCAACTGGAATACATCGCCCAAGGCGATCTGACCCATGAAATTGATGATTCCCGTAATAACGAAATGGGGCGTTTACTGAAAGCGATGAAGCAAATGCAGGATTCGCTGGCGCTTTCTGTCGGACGCGTACGCGATGCCGGGAATCAGATCGATGTCGGTTCCCGCGAACTGGCTGCCGGTAACGTCCATCTGGCGCAGCGCACCGAAGAATCCGCTGCATCGCTGGAAGAAACTGCCGCGAGCATGGAGCAACTGACCTCAACCGTGCGCATGAATGCCGCGAACTCTGACCAGGCCAATCAACTGGCGCAAAGCGTGTCAGTCATTGCCAACAAAGGCAGCGAAGTCGTCCATCAGGTAATGGATAAAATGCAGGGCATCACCGATAGCTCAAAACGTATCGGCGACATTATTACGGTCATCGACGGCATTGCCTTCCAGACCAATATTCTGGCGCTGAATGCGGCAGTCGAAGCCGCACGTGCCGGCGAGCAGGGTCGTGGTTTTGCGGTGGTGGCGGGTGAAGTGCGAAGCCTGGCGCAACGCAGTGCGCAATCGGCTAAAGAGATTAAAGAGCTGATTGTGGATTCTGAAAGCCGGGTTTCTGAAGGTTCGGATATGGTGAGATCTGCCGCAAACACCATGCTGGAAATCTCCAGCGAAGTGACTCGAGTGACCAGCCTGATGCGTGAGATTTCCATCGCGACGACCGAACAAACGCACGGCATCGAACAGGTGAACGTGGCGATTACGCAGATGGATCAGGTAGCGCAGCAAAACGCCGCACTGGTGGAACAGGCGACAGCGGCCACACGTTCACTGGAAGAGCAGGCGCAGTTACTGGCAAAAAGCATGGCGGTGTTTAAACTCAATCGAGCCGATCATTTCTGAAAAAATCCTGAGCGGTAAACAATAAAAAAGGTGGCTTTTAAGCCACCTTTTTATGTTTGGGTCAATGCAAAGCTACACAGGTATCACATTCATTCTTTGATGATTTTTTGATGCGTATTTCAGTTATTCATCAGGGAACTGGGCAATGAAGCGCTCCGCGTCTTCCACCATTGAACTGTTGCCCACAAAGAATGGTGCACGTTCATGCAGTTTCTGCGGGATGATATCCAGGATACGGTTTTTACCGTCACTGGCTTTACCGCCAGCCTGCTCGGCCAGGAAAGCCATCGGGTTGCATTCATACAGCAGACGCAGTTTTCCGTTCGGATGGCTGGCGGTGCTTGGATAAATATAAATGCCACCTTTCAGCAGGTTGCGGTGGAAATCTGCCACCAGCGAGCCGATGTAGCGTGAGGTGTAAGGGCGTTGCGTCGCTTCATCCTGTTCCTGGCAATACTTGATGTATTTTTTAACGCCAAGCGGGAATTTAATGTAGTTGCCTTCGTTGATCGAGTACATGTTGCCCTTTTTAGGGAAACAGACTTTTTCGTGAGAGAGGCAGAAAACACCAAGTGAAGGATCGTAGGTAAAGGCATGAACGCCTGCGCCGGTGGTGTAAACCAACATGGTGGAAGAACCATATACCACATAACCTGCGGCGACCTGGCGGTTTCCCGGTTGCAGGAAGTCAGCTTCCGTCACCGGCTGACCCAGCGGAGTCGTACGGCGGTAAATCGAGAAAATTGTCCCGACAGAAACGTTAACGTCGATGTTTGAAGAACCATCCAGCGGATCCATCAAAATGACGTATTTTGCATTTTCAGCGCGTTCACCTTCGAAAATGACAATCTCATCTTCTTCTTCTGACGCGATACCGGCAATCTCACCACGCGCCTTCATCGCGGCTTTTAATTTTTCATTTGCGTACAGATCAAGTTTCATCTGCACTTCACCCTGCACATTCTCTGCACCACTGGTACCCAGAATGTCGACCAGACCCGCTTTGTTGATATCACGGTGAATGATTTTAGCGCCGAGTTTAATTGCTGAAAGTAACGCTGTCAGTTCACCAGTTGCATGTGGAAAATCTTGCTGCTTCTCAACAATAAATTCGCCTAGCGTTTTCATGACACTTTCCCTGAATCGAGGATAGATAACGGTACGTTAATAAAAATTTCACAAGAGCGTGAGCAGTTTAGCCCAAATATATGGACGAATCATAGGCAAATCCATTTCTTCTGGAGGATTCTGAGCGGTAGAATAGCGGCTGACTTAAAGGCATTAATGGAAAATATATGCGCATTCATATTCTTGGGATTTGCGGCACGTTTATGGGCGGGCTGGCGATGCTGGCTCGTGCACAGGGGCATCAGGTAACCGGTTCGGACGACAACGTTTATCCACCGATGAGTACGCTGCTGGAAAATCAGGGGATCGACCTGATCCAGGGGTACGATCCTGCCCAGTTAGATCCTCAGCCGGATCTGGTGATCATCGGCAACGCGATGACGCGCGGCAATCCTTGTGTCGAAGCGGTGCTGGAGCTTGGGATCCCTTATGTCTCGGGCCCGCAATGGTTACATGATCATGTTCTGCCAGAGCGCTGGGTTATTGCCGTTGCGGGGACGCACGGTAAAACCACCACTGCCGGCATGGTAACGTGGATCCTCGAAGCCTGCGGTTATGAACCGGGCTACGTCATTGGCGGCGTGCCGGGCAATTTCGAGGTGTCTGCGCGTCTGGGCAACAGCCCGTTTATCGTGCTGGAAGCTGATGAATACGACTGTGCGTTCTTCGATAAGCGTTCCAAGTTTGTTCATTACAGCCCGCGTACGCTGATCCTCAACAATCTCGAATTCGATCACGCTGACATCTTTGATGATCTGAAAGCGATTCAGAAACAATTCCACCATCTGGTGCGTCTGGTGCCGGGCAAGGGAAAAATCATTCTGCCGGAGCACGACACACCGCTGAAACAAGTGATGGCGATGGGGTGCTGGAGTGAGCAGGAATTTGTCGGTGATGCCGAAAATTGTGTGTGGGATGCTAAGAAACTGACGCCAGATTCCAGTACTTTCGAGGTTTATTTGCACGGCGAAGCGGTCGGGCAGGTGAAGTGGAATCTGGTTGGCGAGCACAACATGCATAACGGCCTGATGGCGATTGCTGCGGCACGCCATGTGGGCGTGAAGCCGGAAGATGCCTGTAAGGCATTGGGCGATTTCATTAATGCCCGTCGCCGTCTCGAATTGCGCGGCGTAGAAAATGATGTCAGCGTGTACGACGATTTTGCTCACCATCCGACGGCTATTCTGGCAACGCTTTCTGCATTGCGCAGCAAAGTCGGCGGAACTGCACGTATTCTGGCCGTGCTGGAACCCCGTTCAAACACCATGAAAATGGGCATGAGTAAAAATGAACTGGCGCCTTCCCTGGGACGTGCTGATGAAGTTTTCCTTTTACAGCCGCAGCATATTCCCTGGCAGGTGGCCGAAGTGGCTGAACACTGTATTCAGCCTGCTCACTGGAGCGCAGACGTCGATTCACTGGTCGATATGGTCGTTAAGGCCTCGCAGCCTGGCGATCATATTCTGGTGATGAGCAATGGCGGTTTTGGTGGTATACATGGAAAACTGCTTACGGCCCTGGCTGCAAAAGCGAAAGCGTCACAAGATCAGTAAAATCATATTTTTATAGTGAATAAGCACAGCAGTTGCTGTGCTTTTTTTATGCCTGTGATCCGCCGTGTTAAGGTTTTCTCAGGCAAAAAAAAGCCCCCGAAATTTTGAGGGCCAAAGGGTGTCGTCGGACAGGACGACGAGGGTATCGTTAGCAAGAGAGTCGGGCAGTGGCAGTGTCAACGCTCTTCCCAGCCTCAACAGCGCTTATTTTCGCTGGTCTGTGGCTGTTGAAACCCGGTAACGCTAATTTATGAAATAATAAAACAGCGGTTTTATATCAGTAACTTACTCAGAAATGTTATTGATAGATTTCTGCTGTCGCGTGATAAGCACCGTCGTTATGGGCTTCGATCACACGGAAAGATTTTGCGCCCTTGCTCTCAGCTTTATCAGACAGCTGCTGGCGGATATCCATTGGCACGCCGTTGACGCCGCTAACGCTGACCATGCCCATCGGTTGCAGATTTTCTGCCTGCTGGTTTGTCACAAGCTGTGCGGCAGAGGCACCAAAAGAAACAACAGACAACAGGCTAAGTGCGGCAATAGTGGTAATAATTTTCATGATGGTTTCCTGAATTCACAGACGTTGGTGCTTTTCATCAGAGAGCAACGTCGATTGAGATTTGGATTTATCAGGACTGTAATATCGTGTTCTGGAGCGCATAAAGCGTGCGGGAACGTAGATGGTGCAGTGACAAATCCTTCTTAATGCGCATAGCGCGGGCCTGAGTCATTCAGGCCCCTTCGCTTCGTTTACCCGAAATTATTGGTAAATTTCTGCGGTCGCGTGGTAGTTACCTTCTTCACGAACTTCGATAACACGGAATGCTTTAGCACCTTTGGCATCGGCTTTATCTGACAGTGCCTGACGGATATCTGATGGTGCACCGGCTACGCCGCTGACGCTGATCATCCCTGTAGGCTGCATTGTTGCGGCTTGTTCTTGTGTAACAGGTTGTGCTGCAAAAACGCCAAATGACAATGCAGAGAGAATGCTTAATGTTGCGATTGTAGTTTTAACTTTCATGATTTTGACCTCGTCGATTTTATTATGTTTCCAACAACTGGTGCTTCACACCACGGAAATGAGTATACATCTAGTCACGCCATAAATTAATAGCTCGCTAATAGTTATTTTGGTAGTTATATGTCAACTATCTGTGTTTTTAATAACAAAAAGGCATAAAAAGTGGATGAAAAACGTTCATTTCGTGTTGATTTTTAGTAAAATCAATGGAGTGAGTGAATTTGACTATTTGTGCTTATTCTTGCGGTGAATCACACCCTGGAAATATTTGTGTGACGGAATTTCGTAGGTTGTAGCGAGATTTAACAGAAAGGCGGTGCGTTTGCGGTTTTTTTGAGAAACGGAAGGCAGCAATAAAGGAAGGGAATAGCGTTGAATGAGGTCAGAGAAGGTAATCTTCTGACCTCAGGCACAGAATGAAAGCGACAGGAGGTGCAAAATGTTGCAGCCCTAGAGCTCCTGCTCGAACAAACTGAGGATCGCATCGTGCAACTGTTTGACGCTAAATCCGCGGGCCGGTGTCGTGAAGATCGTATCATCACCGGCAATTGTTCCGAGGATCCCTTCGGATTTACCCAGGGAATCGAGTAAACGCGCGATCAGTTGTGCGGCTCCCGGGCTGGTTCGGATCACCACAACGGCATCGTTATGGTCGATATCCAGCACAAGATTCTTCAGAGGACTGGTGGTTGTCGGCACGCCAATTTCAGCGGGCAGGCAGTACACCATTTCCATCTTCGCATTACGAGTTCTGACAGCACCAAATTTTGTCAGCATCCGTGAGACTTTTGACTGATTGATATTTTCGAAACCATCATCCTGAAGTGCGACAACGATTTCGCCCTGAGAGCTGAATTTCTCTTCCTTCAACAGTGCCTTGAAGGCTTTGATCAAATCTTCCTGTTTAGCAGGATTACGCATTTTGCACCCTGGTCTCTGAATCATAGTGGGGCTAATTATGCAGATAATTGAATTTTTATGCAACAGAGGTTAATTGCAAAAATCATGAATTAAGCTTGGAACAAGGAATGTAAGTGCCGCTGTTTTAAGCTCAATTTAATGAATATGCCAAAATTGTGCATTGCGGGTGAACTGTGTTGCACAAGGGATTTAATGTGATGATCTCGATTCAGCTCTCACATTGGACCGAATTTAACCATTTATTAACCTGGCCTATTTTGTGGTGCTATTTTTAATGATGAAGCTTTCCGATAAAAAGTCACTAAAAGCGGAAAAAGGTCATCTTAGAGATGTTTTTTTACTTTCTAAACGACCAACCTCAGATTCTCTGCAGGTGAGCGATTGTTTTTAACAGCGTAAGTGATTAAGGTCACACCAATTAATTACACGACACTTATAAGTTAATGATAAAAAAGGAGTATAGGATGAAAGTTGCAGTTCTAGGTGCTGCGGGTGGTATCGGTCAGGCCCTCGCGCTTCTGCTCAAGACCCAGCTACCTTCCGGTTCCGAACTCTCATTATATGATATCGCACCGGTCACTCCGGGTGTCGCCGTCGATCTCAGCCATATCCCTACCGCGGTCAAAATTAAAGGTTTCTGTGGTGAAGATGCTAAACCGGCTCTGGAAGGGGCTGACATCGTCCTGATTTCTGCGGGGGTGGCACGTAAACCCGGCATGGATCGTTCAGACCTGTTTAATGTGAATGCCGGGATCGTGCGGAATCTGATCCAGCAAGTTGCCAGTACCTGCCCGAAAGCCTGCATTGGTATTATCACTAACCCGGTAAATACCACGGTCGCGATTGCGGCTGAAGTATTGAAAAATGCGGGCGTCTACGACAAAAACAAACTGTTTGGCGTAACGACTCTGGACGCAATCCGCTCCAATACTTTTGTGGCTGAGCTGAAGGGTAAGCAACCTGAAGATATCGAAGTGCCAGTTATCGGCGGGCACTCCGGTGTGACGATTCTGCCTTTATTGTCTCAGATCCCAGGTGTCTCTTTCACTGAAAGCGAAATTGTTGCACTGACTCAGCGCATTCAGAATGCCGGAACGGAAGTGGTAGAGGCCAAAGCCGGTGGCGGTTCTGCCACGCTTTCAATGGGTCAGGCTGCAGCACGCTTCGGACTTTCACTGATGCGGGCGATGCAGGGTGAAGAGAATGTTGTGGAATGTGCCTATGTTGAAGGTAAAGGCGATTATGCGCGATTTTTCGCACAACCGGTTCTGCTAGGTAAAAATGGCATTGCAGAGCTTATCGATATCGGTCAGCTCAGTGCTTTTGAGCAGCAATCGCTGGATTCGATGCTGGATATTCTTCGCAAAGATATCGAGCTTGGTGAGCAGTTTATTAATAAGTGATCATTGAACAAAGCCGCCGGTTAACGGGCGGCTTTTGTTTTTCTTAACGCGGTGTTTCATTGGTCGGGCGGCAACGGCGTTCAATGATTTGCAACGTTTTGGGATCAAAATACCGGCTAGGCCAGATCAGTGAGGGATGGATACCCAAAGCGCCTGCGATAAGCAATTCTCCTTTTGGCCATGGCCGTGATAATGCATTTGAAAGTGTCGAAGAGCTCAGGCCTGCTGATCGTGATACTGCTGCGAGTGTGGTGCCCTTCTTTCTCAGTGCTGCAATAATATCAGCCTGGTGCCAGTCTTCATTCCTTGTCATCATGATCTCTTCCTTCTGAAAAATGATTTTCAATAAATACGCTATTAAACATACTTTTAAAAATTGCTCATGCTACTCATATAAACCATATCAATGTTTCCTAAAATCCATTATTTTACTTATTTAGAAAATACATTCTTATTTTGATTTAGACAAACAAGTAAATTCCTTTTGCTTTTTGTGATTTGTGTCAGTTTATAATTTTATTATTGTATGTTTTTAAAGTGAAAACGTAACTGGCATGTGTTTTTTTTGAACAAATACATTGATCGGATTAATTAACTAATTGAATTTCAGTTATTTAAATTATGATTTAAGGCGTTTTTTCTTGCTTTTTTAGATGGCTATCTACTTGTTGTAATTTGCTTTTTTTAATTTTCCTCTTATTTTAGTTTAAGATTTTATTTAAACTGCTTTCCGAAAAAAAATTTAATCAGTTCACCCGGATGTTGATAAACATAATTCATGGAAGCATTTACATACATCTATAGACTCACTCCAAAAAATTGAATATCTTCTTTCTGTCAAATAGGTGTTTTTCTAAATGACTTATGTTAATACCACCTTTTATATAAACGCTCATTACCAGAAAATATCAGCATTACCCTCATGGATGTATAACAACGATCTTTCTTACTTACTTAATAAGAAACAAGGAATGTTATGAAAAAAGAGTGGTTTGCAGCAAAGGAACTGACCGGAAAAGAAGGACTGCCGACGTCAACCCAAGGTGTGCATGGGATGGCTCGCAGATTGTGCTGGATTAAACGCCGCAGGCTGGGCGTTCAGGGACGTGCAGTGGAATATCACATCGACAGCTTGCCCGGTAATGCCGCCGCCAGTTTATCGATGAATGAGCGTTCTGCTGAATATGTGTATACGTCACATCAGGACCCACTGGCGATCTGGATCGAAAGTTATAAGCAACTGAGAGAACCTGAACGTGAAACGATGATCTCATTCATTGTGAGGGAAGGGATATCTGAGTTGCTCAACAGATTACGTGAGCCTGAAAAAAACTAGCGCAATAATGCCTGTCGCGCCTGCTTTATTCTGGCAGGTACGACAGGCAAATATCAGAAATCGCGTTTTACAGACATATGCGCGAGGCCTTCAAGCGCAGAGCGATATTCGGACTCCGGGAGCACCTGAAGCGCCTGGATGGCTTTATCAGCTTCTTCTTCAGCACGCTGGCGGGTGTAAGCCAGAGAGCCCCACTGATGCATTGCTGCCAGCACGGGTTCCAATAAATGGCGCCCGTTACCCTCTTCGATAGCTTTGCGGATCATAGCGGATTGTTCGGCATCACCGTGCTGCATCGCATGCAGAAGGGGCAACGTCGGTTTTCCTTCATCAAGGTCATCGCCAGTGTTTTTGCCCAGCGTTTCGCCATCAGCATCGTAATCGAGCAAATCATCAATCAGCTGGAAAGCGGTGCCCAGATAACGACCATAATCTTGCAAAGCTGTAATCTGCTCATTGTTTCCGCCCGCCAGCATGGCAGAGGCTTGCGACGCGGCTTCAAAAAGACGCGCAGTTTTGCTGTAAATCACATGCATGTAACTGGCTTCTGTGATGTCAGGATCATTGCAATTAATCAGTTGCTGCACTTCGCCTTCTGCAATCACATTCACCGCTTTTGCCATCAGAGCCAGAACAGGAAGCGATTCAAGATCTGTCATCATTTGAAATGCGCGGGTGTAGATAAAATCGCCGACCAATACGCTGGCGGCGTTGCCAAATGCGGCGTTCGCAGTGGCCTTTCCCCGACGCATATCTGATTCGTCAACCACATCGTCATGTAACAGTGTGGCGGTATGAATAAACTCAATCAGAGCAGCGACTTTGATGTGTTTATCGCCCCGGTAGGATAGTGCTTTGGCTGCCAGTACTGCTATCATCGGGCGGATACGTTTGCCGCCGCCACTGATGATGTAATATCCCAGTTGATTGATGAGAGAAACCTCTGAATTCAACTGTTCAAGGATGGATGCATTGACTGCAGCCATGTCGTCCTGGGTAAGATCAATAATCTGTTCTAGGTTCATTGTGTTTTTTCAGCTGTTGTTCTCTTCACCGCAATGAGGTCTGGCTCACATTGGCACATGGCGCTAACTGTAAAGGGGATTGTACTTGAAAAACAGTGTAGATAAATGATATCGGAAGAACTGCGCTTTTTTTCTTCTTTTGTCGTCATTGTACACTTGTCTTATGCTGATTTTTTGCGTAGAATTCGCGCCCTATTGTGAATATTTATAGCGCCCTCTGGACTATACAAAGTTGAGTGCGCGGAAAGCGGAGTTTTATATGTACGCGGTTTTCCAAAGTGGTGGTAAACAACACCGTGTCAGCGAAGGACAGACTATCCGTCTGGAGAAGCTGGACGTTGCAACTGGCGAAGCTATCGAGTTCGATCAGGTTCTGATGATTGCAAACGGTGAAGAAATCAACATCGGTCTGCCTTTAGTGGCTGGCGGTGTAATCAAAGCTGAAGTCGTTGCTCACGGTCGTGGCGAAAAGGTCAAAATCGTTAAGTTTCGTCGTCGTAAACACTATCGTAAGCAGCAGGGCCACCGTCAGTGGTTCACTGACGTTAAAATCACCGGCATCAGCGCTTAAGATTAGGAGAGCGGAACAATGGCACACAAAAAGGCTGGCGGCTCCACACGTAACGGTCGCGATTCAGAAGCTAAACGTCTGGGCGTAAAACGCTTTGGCGGCGAAGCAGTACTGGCAGGCAGCATCATCGTTCGTCAGCGCGGCACCAAATTCCACGCTGGTATCAACGTGGGTTGCGGCAAGGACCACACTCTGTTTGCTTTGGCTGACGGTAAAGTCAAGTTCGAAGTTAAAGGCCCGAAAAACCGTAAGTACATCAGCATCGAAGCTGAATAAGTTTTTCGCGTCTTAGTAAATAGATGTAAGCCCCGCAATTCGTTGCGGGGCTTTTTACATTCTGGTTAGCCCATTCTGGCGGGATATGGATACGAAATCACAGGCACCTGTCGGGATTCTGTTGGCGCTGATTACTGCCATGAGCTGGGGCTCTTTGCCTATCGCCATGAAGCAGGTTCTGGTGGTGATGGATCCCTTTACTGTGGTTTGGTATCGGTTTTCGATGGCGGCCGTTGTGCTGGGTTGCATTTTGGCCATGAGGCGAAGGCTGCCTCCGAGAGCGATTTTCAGGCGACCGCGTTGGCTGGTTTTAGTGCTGATTGCAACTTGTGGATTACTGGGAAACTTTGTTCTTTTTAGTTCTTCTTTGCAATTTCTTAGCCCGACGGCTTCTCAGGTTATCGGACAGCTTTCTCCGGTCGGTATGATGGTGGCCAGCGTAATCATCCTAAAAGAAAGGATGCGCGTTACGCAGGTTATTGGCGCCAGTATGTTAATTTTTGGGCTGATATTGTTTTTCAATACCAGTCTGATTGAGATTTTCACCCGTCTGACGGATTACACTTTGGGTGTGATTTTTGGCGTCGGGGCAGCAACAGTTTGGGTGATATACGGTGTGGCGCAAAAGGTTTTACTGCGTCAACTGGCTTCACCGCAAATCCTTTTTTTGCTGTACACTTTATGTTCTATCGCATTGCTCCCGCTGGCCAGCCCTGCGGTGCTTTCACAGCTCAGCGGCTGGCAGTTTGCCTGCCTGTTGTTTTGCGGCGCGAATACCTTGGTAGGATATGGCGCCTTAGCGGAAGCGATGGCGAGATGGCAGGCAGCTCAGGTAAGTGCATTAGTGACACTCACGCCGCTGTTTACCCTGCTATTTTCAGATTTATTGGCACTTGCCTGGCCTGACTTTTTTGCTGCACCAGTACTTAATTTTATTGGTTATCTGGGAGCATTTGTGGTGGTGGCGGGTGCAATGTTTTCCGCAATTGGCCATCGATGGTGGCCACGTCGGACAGAGCAAAACCTGGTAGCTAAACTTTAGCTGCCCGGCGAATGATTTACGGAGACAGAACAAATGAAGTTTGTTGATGAAGCCACGATTCTGGTTGTGGCCGGTGATGGCGGTAACGGGTGCGTCAGCTTCCGCCGCGAAAAATACATTCCACGTGGCGGCCCTGACGGTGGCGACGGTGGTGATGGCGGTGATGTGTACCTCGTTGCTGATGAGAACCTCAATACGCTGATCGATTTCCGCTTTGTGAAATCTTATCGTGCTGAGCGCGGTACTAACGGTCAGAGCAGCGACTGTACTGGTAAACGCGGTAAGGACATCACCATTAAAGTGCCTGTGGGAACGCGAGTTCTTGACCAAAGCACTGGCGAAGTCCTGGCCGATATGACCAAAAATGGTCAGGTTAATATGGTCGCTAAAGGCGGTTTCCACGGACTCGGTAACACCCGTTTTAAATCTTCCGTGAACCGTTCACCGCGTCAGAAAACCATGGGCACCAAAGGTGAAGAGCGTGATATCGCACTCGAACTGATGCTGCTTGCCGATGTAGGCATGCTGGGTCTGCCAAACGCAGGTAAATCGACGTTTATCCGCTCCGTCTCTGCAGCGAAGCCGAAAGTGGCTGATTATCCGTTTACCACACTGGTGCCAAGCCTCGGTGTTGTACGTATGGATCACGAACAAAGCTTCGTGGTTGCAGACATCCCCGGTCTGATCGAAGGGGCTTCTGAAGGCGCTGGTCTGGGTATCCGCTTCCTGAAGCACCTTGAGCGTTGCCGCGTTCTGTTGCACCTGATCGACATTGCGCCGATCGATGAATCTGATCCGATCGAAAATGCCAAAGTCATCATCAATGAACTGAAGCAATACAACGCCAAGCTGGCTGAAAAGCCGCGCTGGTTAGTGTTCAATAAAGTTGATCTGATCGAGAAAGAAGAAGCTGAAGCGCGTGCTAAGGCGATTGCTGATGCATTAGGTTGGGAAGGTAACTATTACCTTATTTCCGCTGCAAACCGCGAAGGTGTGAATGCATTGTGTTGGGACGTGATGAAGTTCATCAACGAAAATCCTAAGCACATGGCGATTGAAGAAGCGGCACCCGAGAAAGTTGAGTTCATGTGGGATGATTATCACCGTGAACAACTGGCTGAAGTGGAATCTGAAGCCGACGACGACTGGGATGATGACTGGGATGAAGATGACGACGAAGGCGTAGAAATCATTTACGAACGTTAATCCCGTGTATTAGCGTTTCATCGCTGAAAGAAAGGCTGCCATTGGCAGCCTTTTTCTTTTTGATCGCGTGTTAATCGGAGCGCGTATTAACGGGTGTCTGGTGAAAGTGTCAGCGAGCTTTGTAATGCAACATCCGGTAGCCAGCATTGTGCGCTGAGGCCAGTGTTGCCGGGGCGATTTCGCAATATCAGCGTACCGCCATGCAGGTGCGCAATCCGCACCACAATATTTAAGCCCAGGCCGCTGCCTCCATAACGTTGGTCGACGCGCTTAAAAGCCTGTGTCAGTTCACTGGCCTTCGTTTCATCAATACCCGGACCGGCATCGTCTATCTTTATCAGGAATCCGTTGTCTTGCGGTGCAATTGTGATGCCGATGTCGCTATTTTCAGGCCCGTAGCGGTAAGCATTTTCGACCAGATTGCGTACCATTAAACGTAGCAGCACAGCATCCCCCTGAATTTCAGCACGAGGCGGCAGGTGTATTTTCAAGTTTTGACCGCGTTCACTGAGCATTTCACACAGCTCTTCTCTGAGCGGCTCAACGACGTTACTGATCAGGTCAACCTGCTGATATTCGCCTTTGGCAAAATTCTGTCCGGCGCGGGCAAGCATAAGTAACTGCTCTATGGTATGCATTAACTGGTCGATGCGGCTTATCAGAGTATCGCTGCCTTCTACGCCTTTTTTGTGCATTATTTCCAGATGCAACCGGACGCCTGCCAGTGGAGTGCGCAACTCATGAGCCGCATCCGCAGTGAACAATCGTTCCTGCTGAATGGTGCTGGAGAGACGAGAGAAAAGCTGATTCAATGCATTCGTCACGGCCACAATCTCCCTGGTTTCGCTGTTGAGTGGCAGGGGAGAGAGGTTATCGGCTGAACGGGTCTCCAGTCGTTTTTGTAACTGGTTAAGAGGCCGGATAATCCAGCTGATGGCCCAAAAGGACAGTACCAGAGTAATACTCATCATGAGTAAGGAAGGGGCAATCAGTGAAGCAATGGCTTCTGCAATTTCTTTCTCAACGTGTGCGTTACGGACTTTGGCTGACAGGGTGTCATTGACCAGCAGGTTAATTTGTTCCTGGCTCTCGTGCCAGAGCCAGAAAATACTGATGAGCTGAGTCACGAACAGGATCAGAGCCAGCATAACCAGAAGGCGGCGGCGCATACTGGTCATACGATTATTTCCAGCCTGTAGCCGATACCACGTACAGTTCTGATGACTTCTTTACCCAATTTGCGGCGCAGATTATGAACATGTACCTCAAGCGTATTGGAGCCTAAATCATCCTGCCAGGTATAGAGATCTTGCTGGAGCAACTCGCGGTTTACAGTCTGCCCGGCACGCATCATCAGTCGTGACAAAATCGCGAACTCTTTGGGCGTGACCTCTACCGGCGCATCATTGAGATAAGCCTGCTGAGAGGAGAGATTGATTTTCAGGTTGCCGACGGAAATCTGGTTGTCACTCTGCCCCTGATAACGGCGGATCAGGGCGCGGACACGGGCCTGTAATTCGACTAGGGCAAAGGGTTTAATCAGATAGTCATCGGCACCGGCATCAAGGCCATCGACGCGGTCTTCAAGGGCATCGCGGGCAGTAAGAATCAACACGGGCAGGGAAATACTTTGACGTCGCCACTGGCGCAGCAGCGTTGCGCCATCTTTGTCTGGCAATCCTAAGTCCAGGATCACCAGACTGTACTGACTGGTTTGGATCAGACTCTGCGCCTCGGCCGCGGTTGACGCGCAGTCGCAGGCATAATTTTCACTGGTAAGTGCCAGCGTTAATCCCTGCCGTAAAAGTTCATCATCTTCAACTATCAGCAGTTTCATCGTCTGGCACTTCTCCGTGGTTAATTATTTTGGTAGATATCCCTGTAGAGACGGCTTTCAAAGCGCACCAGCGGTGCACGCCGTGTACGTTGATCTTCAGGGGGAACAGCATAGCCTGAAAGGAACTGCACAAAGGCCATACGCTGTCCGCTGGCTGTGGTGATGAAACCTGCCAGATTATATACGCCAGACAGTGAACCGGTTTTTGCCGATACTTTGCCGTCGACACCCGCTTCATGCAGACCACCGCGGTACTGTAAGGTTCCGTCATGGCCAGCTAAAGGCAACATCGAAATAAAATCTAATTCTTTGTCGTGCTGGGCGATATATTGCAGCACCTGCATCATTGTGGCCGGTGACAATAAATCATGGCGTGAAAGCCCGGAACCATCAACCTGAATCGAGTTACCCAAATCCACGCCTGCTTTCTGACGCAAAATCTGACGAACCGCGTCTGAGCCCGCCCGCCATGTTCCCGGCACACCAAAACGCTGATGACCAATCGTACGGAAGACCGTATCAGCGATCATGTTGTCTGATTTCTTAAGCATCTGATGCAGCAAATCATGCAGGGGCACTGATTGCGTTTGTGCCAGAACCGTACCTGCTGGTGTCGGCTGGGTTTGACGTTTCAGGGTGCCGTCAATCTGGATATCTGCCTGCAACAGCTCATCTTTAAGAATCGCACCGGCATAACTGGCACCATCCTGAATAGCAAAAGCCAGTGGCAGAGGCTCGCTGCGTTGAGTCAGACAACCAGTGAGTGTATATCGGTTGAATTCACCCGGGACGACATCCAGTTCGCAATACTGCGCATCCGGAGAGCCTTTTGCCAGCGTGCGGACTTCACTGAACATATGCACTGGATAATAAGAGGCTACGCGAATAAACGCGTTCTCGTCAGGTTTAGGCGCGCTATAGAGAGATACCGAGAAACAGTTTCTGTCGACAATTGCGGCGGCTGGGGGAGCGCTGAAGCATTGGGTGATATCGTTCCATGGCCATCCGGGAGCTTTGTCATGACTTGCAAACACGGAAGTGTTAATGACCACATCGCCAGTGATTTCTTTGACGCCCTGTTTTTTCAAAACAGCGACCATATTCCGAATATTCTGGCGTTTCAGGGTCGGGTCACCAGAAAACCGAGCGACCAGATCTCCCTTGAGAACTCCGTCAGAAACAGAACCCGATGTTTCGAGTGTAGTGGTGAAACGGAAATCAGGCCCCAACTGCAACAGCGCAGCCAGCGCCGTCAGAATCTTCATAGTACTGGCAGGCAGCGCCATCTGGGTACCGTGATAATCGATCACAGGCGCAGGGGCGCCAATTTTCTGTACCAGCACCGCCAGATTCGTGCCATCAGGCAGATATTCTGTGTAATTTTCGATCTGAGCCGCATTTGTATTCAGAACAAACGCGCATGCTAATCCACTGACAATTCGTAAAAAACGCATTATTTTGAGTAAAGGCTCTGAGTAACGGCAGGATAATGTGGTGCCATACTACGATGCTACGAACCAAGGCGCAACGTGGCTGAAAGTAAACGATGATCCTCAAGGAACTCTACGTTAAAATACGAATCAAAATGCGAAATGATTCCTGGCCTGGTGGCAACGCCGGGTGAGGTTTTTTTTGTTTTTCGCCAGAGAGTCGGTCAGAAGAACTGGCTTAATTTCTTACCTGATTCAATCAGGACGGTGTTTACCGAAAGGACCAAGTTAGAGGTAATAAATATATGAAACCGATTCCGATGACGTTACGTGGCGCAGAAAGATTACGTGAAGAACTGGACCATCTGAAGAGCGTCCGTCGCCCGAAAATCATTTCTGATATCGCGACCGCACGTGAGCATGGTGATTTGAAAGAGAATGCTGAATACCATGCTGCGCGTGAACAGCAGGGTTTTTGTGAAGGCCGTATCCAGGAAATCGAAGCTAAGCTTTCGAATGCTCAGGTTATTGATGTGACCAAAATGCCCGCAACCGGCCGTGTCATTTTTGGTGCGACAGTGACTGTGATGAACCTGGACACTGAAGAAGAACAAAAATACCGCATCGTGGGTGATGACGAAGCAGATTTTAAGCAAAATCTGATTTCTGTGAATTCCCCGATTGCCCGCGGTTTGATTGGCAAAGAGCAGGATGATGTTGTTGTCATCAAAACGCCTGGCGGCGATGTTGAGTTTGAAGTATTGAAGGTCGAATACCTCTAAAATCTGCATTAAAAAGGGCGAAACGTGATGTTTCGCCCGATAATTCTCACATTCATGCAGTGAATTGCTTCACAGTAAATTGAAAACTAAAGTAAAAAGGCCTGCTCAGACCTTCCCCTGAACGTGATTTCGTGGCACCTTTCCGAAAATCTACAGCGCTTTTCGTTAAACCTTAATGGATTAACGCGGTAAGATAATTTTGCGGTCTTCGGTGGAAGGGCGATAAAGTACCAGCATATTGCCGATGACTTGCACATTACACGCCTTGGTTTCACGCACAATCGCGTCTACGATCAAAGACTTCGTTTCGCGTTCTTCTGCCGCGACTTTAACCTTGATCAGTTCGTGATGTTGCAGCGCCTGTTCGATTTCGGCGAGCACACCCTCAGTCAGCCCGTTGTTGCCCAGCATAACAACCGGTTTCAGGGGATGCGCGAGGCCTTTCAGGTACTGTTTTTGTTTATTGTTAAGATTCATCGTCTTTTTTGCTTAAGTTGGGATTGAAAACGGGTCATTCTACCGCCATCTCATGTATATCACCAACCCGGACTGCTTCGGGGAGGGAATAATACTGACTTAGCCATAGACGTCATGATGCTAACAGCTTGTTCCAAAAGCTCTAACTCAGGGTGGTTGGAAAACTATATGGTTACTAAATAATGTCTAATAAAAAGCGTTCTGCAAGTTCCAGTCGCTGGTTGCAGGAACACTTTAGCGATAAATATGTGCTACAGGCACAGAAAAAAGGGCTGCGTTCCCGTGCCTGGTTTAAACTTGATGAAATACAGCAAGGCGATAAGCTGTTTAAACCGGGTATGACGGTGGTTGATTTAGGAGCAGCTCCTGGTGGTTGGTCACAGTATGTGGCGACGCAGATCGGTAACAAAGGGCGAATTATTGCTCTTGACCTTTTACCTATGGATCCTATTGTTGGAGTCGACTTCCTTCAAGGGGATTTTCGTGATGAATTAGTTCTCAAAGCGCTGCTTGAACGCGTGGGAGAAAGTAAGGTTCAGGTGGTCATGTCCGATATGGCCCCTAATATGAGCGGTACTCCGGCAGTCGATATTCCAAAATCGATGTATCTGGTTGAATTAGCATTGGATATGTGTCGGGATGTATTAGCACCAGGCGGAAGTTTCCTGGTGAAGGTGTTTCAGGGAGATGGCTTTGATGAATACCTGCGGGAAATTCGCTCCCTGTTTACGAAGGTGAAGATTCGTAAGCCAGACGCTTCCCGAGCACGTTCGCGAGAAGTGTACATCGTAGCGACAGGGCGGAAACTGTAGTTCCCTAACGCTGTTTGTTAACACAGTTGTAATATGAGGTTAATCCCTTGAGTGACATGGCGAAGAACCTGATCCTCTGGTTAGTCATCGCGGTTGTATTGATGTCTGTATTTCAGAGTTTTGGTCCCAGCGAATCTAATGGTAACAAGGTAGATTACACTACCTTTACAACCGAAGTGGCCCAAGACCAGGTCCGTGAAGTACGTATCAATGGACGTGCGATTGACGTTATCAAAAAAGACAGCAGCAAATACACAACCTATATTCCGGTTAATGATCCTAAATTGCTGGATACGCTGCTGAGCAAAAACGTGAAAGTTGTTGGTGAACCGCCTGAACAGCAGAGTTTCCTGGCGACTATCTTCATTTCATGGTTCCCGATGCTGCTTCTGATTGGCGTCTGGATATTCTTTATGCGACAGATGCAGGGTGGCGGTGGCAAAGGCGCAATGTCCTTTGGTAAAAGCAAAGCCCGCATGCTGACGGAAGACCAAATCAAAACTACGTTTGCTGACGTTGCAGGTTGTGACGAAGCGAAGGAAGAGGTGAGCGAGCTGGTTGATTACCTGCGTGAACCAAGCCGTTTCCAGAAACTGGGCGGTAAAATTCCTAAAGGCGTTCTGATGGTGGGTCCTCCGGGTACGGGTAAGACCTTGCTGGCTAAAGCCATTGCCGGTGAAGCCAAAGTCCCGTTCTTTACGATTTCGGGTTCTGACTTCGTTGAAATGTTCGTCGGTGTGGGTGCATCACGTGTCCGTGATATGTTCGAACAGGCGAAGAAAGCGGCTCCATGTATCATCTTCATCGATGAAATTGATGCCGTTGGCCGTCAGCGTGGTGCAGGTTTAGGCGGTGGTCATGATGAACGTGAGCAAACCCTGAACCAGATGCTGGTTGAGATGGATGGTTTCGAAGGTAACGAAGGTATTATCGTTATTGCCGCGACCAACCGTCCGGATGTTCTGGACCCTGCGTTGCTGCGTCCGGGCCGTTTTGACCGTCAGGTTGTTGTCGGCTTGCCAGATGTCCGTGGCCGTGAACAGATCCTGAAAGTTCACATGCGTCGTGTTCCGCTGGCGACAGATGTTGATGCTTCTGTGATTGCCCGTGGTACACCAGGATTCTCTGGTGCTGACCTGGCTAACCTGGTCAACGAAGCTGCACTGTTCTCTGCTCGTGGTAACAAACGTGTGGTGTCGATGGTCGAGTTCGAAAAAGCCAAAGACAAAATCATGATGGGTGCTGAGCGCCGTTCCATGGTAATGACCGAATCGCAGAAAGAGTCCACTGCATATCACGAAGCGGGACACGCCATCATTGGCCGTCTGGTTCCTGAACATGACCCAGTACACAAGGTGACCATTATCCCTCGTGGCCGTGCATTAGGTGTGACTTTCTTCCTGCCCGAAGGTGATGCGATCAGCGCCAGCCGTCAGAAACTCGAAAGTCAGATTTCTACCTTATATGGTGGCCGTCTTGCTGAAGAGATTATTTACGGTGTGGAAAAAGTGTCTACCGGTGCGTCTAACGATATCAAAGTAGCCACGTCGATTGCCCGTAACATGGTTACGCAGTGGGGCTTCTCAGATAAATTAGGTCCGTTGCTGTATGCGGAAGAAGAAGGTGAAGTCTTCCTCGGTCGTTCAGTCGCGAAAGCTAAGCATATGTCTGATGAAACCGCCCGTATCATCGATCAGGAAGTTAAGTCTCTGGTTGAACGTAACTACGTTCGTGCGCGTACTTTGCTGATGGAAAACATGGATATCCTTCATTCAATGAAAGATGCCCTGATGAAGTATGAAACCATCGATGCACCGCAAATTGATGACCTGATGAACCGTACTGAAGTTCGCCCGCCAGCTGGCTGGGACGATGCTAACGGCAAAAACGGTAACAGCAGCTCCAATGACGGAGGTACGCCAAAAGCGCCAACGCCTGTCGACGAACCTCGTACGCCGAATCCTGGCAACACGATGTTTGAGCAATTCAGCGGCAAGTAAGAGGCTGATTGGAAAATAATGCTGATGACACTCAACCCCGGGCTTGCCCGGGGTTTTTTATGCGTGCATTCTTTGCCTCGGAATTTGAAAAGCCTTTATTGATTGATCAGAAGGGACGTGATTTATGCACCTCACAGCCAGAGAGTCCAGATTGGATCTCACTTTCCCCCAGGTTATGGGGATCCTGAACGTTACCCCCGACTCATTTTCCGATGGCGGGCGACATAACACGCTTGATCTTGCTCTCAGACATGCTCAGGCAATGGTTGATGCAGGCGCGACAATTCTCGACATCGGTGGTGAATCGACCCGCCCTGGTGCAGCAGAAGTCAGCGAAGATGAGGAACTGGCCCGTGTGGTGCCGGTAGTCGAAGCCATTGCGCAGCGTTTTGATGTCTGGGTCTCCGTCGATACCTCAAAAGCCGCCGTGATCCGTGAAGCGGCAAATGCGGGCATGCATCTGATCAACGATATCCGTTCACTTCAGGAGCCCGGTGCGCTACAGGCTGCGGCCGAAACGGGTTTACCTGTTTGTCTGATGCACATGCAGGGTGACCCCAAAACGATGCAGCATGCCCCGCATTACGACAATGTCGTTGCGCAGGTGGATCAGTATTTTTTTGAGCAAATTGCCCGTTGTGTTAACGCCGGCATTGCGAAAGAAAAATTGTTGCTCGATCCGGGCTTCGGTTTTGGTAAAAATTTGGAGCATAACTATCAGTTGCTCGCACGGTTGGCTGATTTTCATCACTTTGGCATGCCATTGTTAGTGGGGATGTCGAGGAAATCCATGGTGGGGCAACTTCTGCATGTTTCTCCTGAGAAACGGGTTACCGGAAGTGTTGCTTGTGCTGTGATCGCTGCCATGCAAGGTGCTAAGATCGTGCGTGTACATGATGTAAAAGAAACCGTTGAAGCGATGCGTATCGTGGAAGCGACACTTTCTGCAAGGGATAAAAACTAATTATGAGCAACCGTAAATACTTTGGGACAGATGGCATCCGCGGAAAAGTGGGCGATACCCCGATTACCCCTGATTTTGTTCTGAAACTAGGCTGGGCGGCTGGCAAAGTATTAGCACGCCACGGTTCGCGTAAAGTGATCATCGGGAAAGATACCCGCATTTCGGGTTATATGCTGGAATCAGCGTTAGAGGCAGGGCTTGCTGCTGCAGGTTTATCGGCTTCTTTCACAGGCCCCATGCCAACGCCTGCCGTGGCTTACCTGACACGTACTTTCCGTGCAGAAGCGGGCATCGTTATTTCAGCCTCGCATAATCCTTACTACGATAACGGCATTAAGTTTTTCACAATCGACGGGACTAAATTACCTGACGAAGTGGAAGAGGCGATTGAAGCTGAGCTTGAAAAACCACTGACATGTGTTGAATCTGCCGAACTGGGTAAAGCCAGCCGCATCGTGGATGCCGCCGGTCGTTACATCGAATTCTGTAAAGGCACATTCCCGACAGAACTGAGTCTGAACAGTCTGAAAATTGTGGTCGACTGTGCCAACGGCGCTACTTATCACATTGCACCTAGCGTTTTGCGCGAATTGGGGGCAAAAGTCATCGCTATCGGCTGTGAGCCGGATGGGATGAACATCAACGAAGAATGCGGCGCAACGGATGTCCGTCAGTTGCAGCAGCGTGTTCTGGCTGAAAAAGCAGATGTCGGGCTGGCTTTTGACGGCGATGGTGACCGCCTGATCATGGTTGATCATGAAGGTAATAAAGTTGATGGCGACCAAATCCTCTACATCATTGCGCGTGAAGGGCTTCGTCAGGGCCAGTTGAAAGGCGGTGCCGTCGGCACGTTGATGAGCAATATGGGCCTCGAGCTTGCCTTAAAGCAACTGGGCATTCCCTTTACCCGTGCGAAAGTAGGTGATCGCTACGTACTGGAAAAAATGCAGGAAAAAGGTTGGCGGATCGGGGCTGAGAACTCAGGCCATATCATTTTGCTGGATAAAACTACTACAGGTGATGGCATTGTGGCAGGTTTGCAAGTGCTTACCGCGATGGTGCGCAATCATATGAGCTTGCATGACCTGTGCAGCGGCATGAAATTGCTTCCGCAGGTCCTGATCAACGTCCGTTTTGCTGGTGAACATGATCCGCTGGAATCCGATGAGGTTAAGCAGGTCACGGCTGAAGTTGAAAAGCAGTTAGCGGGCCGCGGTCGGGTGCTGTTGCGTAAATCAGGTACCGAACCTCTGCTGCGCGTAATGGTCGAAGGGGAAGATGCCGAACTGGTGGAAAAACTGGCCAACCGTATTGCGGATGCCGTCAAAGCGGTCAAAGCGTAAGCCGATAAAAAACGGTAAATTTTCGGTGAGTTTCTCGCTGCCGGACCTCCTGGCAGCATGTTTTATCCCGATTTGCCGTTTTTTTCCGCAAACGAACAGTTTGATGAAAATTGCCCTTGCACGGTAATACGGCTTTGGTTAGTATTCACACCCGCTTCAGTGGGTCCTTTGATGACCTGCTAAATGGTGAGAAGCAATTGGCATGCGGTGAACCCGCGAGGATACAGGTACTACTATGTACGACGCTCTTCTGGTGATTTTCCTTATCGTAGCAATTGGGCTTATCGCTCTGGTTATGCTGCAACAAGGTAAAGGCGCTGATATGGGAGCCTCTTTCGGGGCAGGTGCTTCTGGCACATTGTTCGGTTCGAGTGGTTCCGGTAACTTCATGACCCGCATGACCGGCGTTTTGGCAGCATTGTTCTTTATCATTAGTTTGATTCTCGGGAACATGAGCACCAATAAAGGCCAAAAAGGCAGTGAGTGGGAAAACCTGAGTCAGCCAGCTAAAACTGAGCAGACGACTGCACCGGCAGCTCCAGCAGCGCCTAACAGTGACGTTCCTCACTAAGCAGTAAACTTCTTATCAAAGAAGCTAAGTTTTCAAACAGTGGCTTATGCTTGGACAGTATAAGCGATTGTGAAAAAAAAGAGTGCCGAGGTGGTGGAATTGGTAGACACGCTACCTTGAGGTGGTAGTGCCCGAATGGGCTTACGGGTTCAAGTCCCGTCCTCGGTACCAATCTTTATGATAATTTGCTTTTTAGCGGTTATCGGCGTAGTATTTGCCACGTTTTCGGACGCGGGGTGGAGCAGCCTGGTAGCTCGTCGGGCTCATAACCCGAAGGTCGTCGGTTCAAATCCGGCCCCCGCAACCACTTTCCCTAAGTGTTTATTTCAAATAGACTTTCAGTATCTTCCTGTGATGTTCTGCAGCTTCAATTTGAAAACAACACTTCGCGAAAGTTGTACCGAAGCCGCTATGCGGCGAATAGGGTCCAGTTGCATAAAGCCCCGATTTATCGGGGTTTTTTGTTATTTGGCAACAGAATCACTGGGCTATTTAGCCCTTTTTTTATGTCTTGGGGGTGGGCTTGTCCACATTAGAACAAAAATTAACAGAGCTGATTACAGCACCAGTCGAGGCACTTGGCTTTGAGCTGGTGGGCATCGAGTTCGTTCGGGCTCGCCAATCGACGTTGCGCATCTATATTGATAGTGACGCCGGGATCAATGTTGATGATTGTGCTGATGTCAGCCACCAGGTGAGCGCTGTGCTGGACGTTGAAGATCCAGTCACTGTCGCCTACAACCTGGAAGTTTCCTCTCCAGGCCTTGATCGTCCTATGTTCACCGCTGAACATTATCAACGTTTTCTTGGCGATGAAGTCAGTGTTGTTTTGCGCATGGCAGTGCAAAACCGCCGCAAATGGCAAGGCATCATTAAAGCTGTCGAAGGCGAGATGATCACGGTGACAGTGGAAGGGAAAGATGAAGTGTTCGCACTGAGCAACATCCAGAAAGCGAACCTGGTACCCCACTTTTAAAGAGTTTGGAAGAGGCAACTAGGATGAACAAAGAGATTCTGGCTGTTGTAGAAGCAGTTTCTAATGAAAAATCCCTCCCGCGCGAGAAGATTTTTGAAGCGCTGGAAATTGCATTATCAACGGCGACCAAGAAAAAATACGAGCAGGAAATCGAAGTCCGCGTCAGCATTGACCGCAAAACAGGCGACTTCGATACTTTCCGTCGCTGGGTAGCAGTCAACGAAGTGACTCAGCCGACCCGTGAAATCACCCTCGAAGCTGCACAATACGAAGATCCGTCAATCGACCTCGGCGGATATATTGAAGATCAAATTGAGTCGGTCACTTTCGACCGCATCACTACGCAGACTGCTAAACAAGTTATCGTACAGAAGGTACGTGAAGCAGAACGCGCGATGGTGGTTGATCAGTTCCGTGAGCAGCAAGGTGAAATTGTTACTGGCGTCGTTAAGAAAGTTAACCGTGACAGTATTGCGCTGGATTTAGGCAGCAACGCTGAAGCTGTTATCCTGCGAGAAGACATGCTTCCTCGTGAAAACTTCCGCTCCGGCGACCGTATTCGTGGGGTGCTGTATGATGTTCGCCCTGAAGCACGTGGTGCTCAGCTGTTCGTCAGCCGTTCACGAAACGAGATGCTGATTGAACTGTTCCGCATCGAAGTGCCGGAAATTGGCGAAGAACTGATCGAAATTAAAGCGGCAGCTCGTGATCCGGGTTCCCGTGCAAAAATCGCTGTAAAAACTAACGACAAACGTATCGACCCGGTCGGTGCTTGTGTCGGCATGCGTGGTGCACGCGTTCAGGCCGTTTCCAGTGAACTGGGCGGTGAACGCATTGATATCATCCTTTGGGATGACAATCCTGCGCAATTTGTTATCAACGCAATGGCACCGGCAGACGTCGCTTCCATCGTAGTTGATGAAGATAAATGCACCATGGATATCGCCGTTGAAGCCAGCAATCTGGCACAGGCGATTGGCCGCAATGGCCAGAACGTGCGTTTGGCCTCCCAATTGTTGAAACAGCATCGTGGTGATGACAAGTGGGAACTGAACGTGATGACAGCAGACGACCTGCAAGCCAAACATCAGGCTGAGGCACACGCTGCGATTGATACCTTTACCAAATATCTGGCCATCGATGAAGATTTCGCCACGGTTCTGGTTGAAGAAGGTTTCTCTACGCTTGAAGAACTGGCTTACGTGCCAGTTAACGAACTACTTGAAATCGACGGCCTGGATGAAGACACCGTGGATGCGCTGCGCGAACGTGCGAAAGAAGCGCTGACCACACTGGCTTTAGCTCAGGAAGAAAGTCTCGGTGACAAAAAGCCTGCTGACGATCTGCTTAATCTGGCGGGTCTGGAACGTAGCATGGCATTTAAACTGGCTGCACAAGGGGTTTGTACGCTGGAAGATCTTGCCGAGCAGGGTGTCGACGATCTGGCTGATATTGAAGGTCTTACTGACGAGCAGGCTGGTGAACTTATCATGGCCGCGCGCAATATCTGCTGGTTTGGCGACAACGCGTAATAAACTGTAGCAGGAAGGAACAGCATGACAGATGTAACTGTAAAATCGCTGGCGGCAGAGATTCAGACTCCGGTAGATCGCCTGGTACAGCAATTTGCTGATGCAGGGATCTCGAAGTCCGAAGCTGACTCTGTGACCCAGCAAGAAAAAGAAACTTTATTGTCGCATCTGAATGGTGGAAATTCAGGTGCGTCAAACAAACTGACGTTACAACGCAAAACGCGTAGTACACTGAATATTCCGAGCACCGGCGGGAAGAGTAAATCGGTGCAAATCGAGGTCCGCAAGAAACGCACTTATGTTAAACGTGATATGACCGAGGCAGAACTTGCCCAGGCCGAAGCGGAAGAGCAGGCGAAGCGTGACGCGGAAGAACAGGCACAGCGTGCAGCAGCGGAGCAAGCCCAGCGCGAAGCTCAGGAAAAAGCCAAACGCGCCGCCGAAGAGCAAGCTAAACGTGAGGCCGCTGATAAAGCTAAGCGTGATGCAGCGGAAAAAGATAAAGTGACCAACCAAAATACCGATGAAGTAACTAAACCAGCTCAGGCAGAGAAAGCACGCCGTGAAGCTGAAGCCGCAGAGCTGAAACGCAAAACGGAAGAAGAAGCCCAGCGTAAGATTGAAGAAAACGCCAAGCGCATCGCAGAAGAGGCCCGTAAAATGGCTGACTCTGGTGTCTGGACTGAAGCTACTGCACCAAGCGAATCAGAATCTGCTGACTATCATGTCACCACTTCTACCCATGCTCGTGCTGCTGAAGACGAAAATGACGCCAAAGTTGAAGGCGAACGTCGTAGCCGTACTCGCGGTGGCAAAGCGACCAAACAGAAAAAAGGCAACAAGCTGTCCGAATCTAAAGCGGATCGCGAAGAAGCCCGTGCTGTTGGCCGTAACGGTAAAGGTAAGCGTAAGCCAAGTACCTTACAGCAGAGCTTTAACAAGCCTGTTGTTGCCGTGAACCGTGATGTTGTTGTGGGTGAAACCATTACTGTTGCTGAGCTGGCAAACAAAATGGCAGTTAAAGGTTCTCAGGTCATCAAAACCATGATGAAACTGGGCGCCATGGCCACCATCAACCAAGTCATTGATCAGGAAACTGCTCAACTGGTTGCAGAAGAAATGGGTCATAAAGTTATCCTGCGTCGTGAGAACGAGCTGGAAGAAGCGCTGATGAGCGATCGTGACACGGGTGCTTCTGCAGCCGCTGAGCCACGCGCTCCGGTTGTGACCATCATGGGCCACGTTGACCACGGTAAAACCTCATTGCTTGACTACATTCGTTCAACGAAAGTGGCAGCAGGCGAGGCCGGTGGTATTACCCAGCATATCGGTGCTTACCACGTAGAAACCGAAAACGGCATGATCACCTTCCTGGATACTCCGGGACACGCCGCGTTTACCTCAATGCGTGCTCGTGGTGCTCAGGCAACGGATATCGTTGTACTGGTTGTTTCTGCAGATGATGGCGTGATGCCACAAACCATCGAAGCCGTACAGCATGCGAAAGCTGCTGGCGTGCCAATCGTGGTTGCAGTGAACAAAATTGATAAGCCAGATGCTGATCCGGACCGTGTTCGTACCGAACTGTCTCAATACGGCGTTATGCCGGAAGAGTGGGGCGGTGAATCTCAGTTCATCCACGTTTCTGCGAAAGTTGGTACCGGTATTGACGATTTGCTGCAAGCTATCTTGCTGCAAGCCGAAGTTCTGGAACTGAAAGCAGTTCGCACCGGTATGGCAAGCGGCGTTGTGATCGAGTCCTTCCTGGACAAAGGTCGTGGCCCGGTTGCTACCGTACTGGTTCAGGAAGGTACGCTGAACAAAGGCGACATCATTCTGTGTGGCTTCGAATACGGCCGTGTCCGTGCGATGCGTGACGAAATGGGGCGTGATATTACGTCTGCGGGTCCTTCTATCCCTGTCGAAGTACTGGGTCTGTCCAGTGTACCGGCTGCGGGGGATGAAGTTACCGTTGTACGTGATGAGAAAAAAGCCCGTGAAGTTGCTCTGTATCGTCAGGGTAAATTCCGCGAAGTTAAACTGGCTCGCCAGCAGAAATCTAAACTGGAAAACATGTTTGCGAACATGACTGAAGGTGAAGTTTCTGAACTGAACATCGTTCTGAAGTCAGACGTTCAGGGTTCTTGTGAAGCGATTTCCGATGCATTGCAAAGCCTTTCTACTGACGAAGTTAAAGTTAAGATCGTCGGTATGGGTGTCGGTGGTATCACTGAAACTGATGCGACACTGGCCGCTGCTTCTAACGCGATCATTCTGGGCTTCAACGTCCGTGCAGATGCTTCTGCCCGCCGCGTCGTAGAAAGCGAAAGCCTGGATCTGCGTTACTACTCTGTCATCTATAACCTGATTGACGAAGTCAAACAGGCGATGAGCGGTATGTTGGCGCCAGAATACAAACAGCAAATCATCGGCCTGGCTGAAGTTCGTGACGTGTTCAAGTCACCTAAATTCGGTGCTATCGCAGGTTGTATGGTGACTGAAGGTATGATCAAGCGTAACAACCCAATCCGTGTACTGCGTGAAAACGTGGTGATCTACGAAGGCGAACTGGAATCCCTGCGTCGCTTCAAAGATGACGTTGCTGAAGTGCGTAACGGCATGGAATGTGGTATTGGCGTTAAGAACTACAACGATGTGCGTACTGGTGATGTGATCGAAGTCTTCGAAATCATCGAGATCAAACGTACTATCGCTTAACGTTTGCGAAGTAGCTGATATCCAGATGGGGGGCCTTGCGCCCCCTTATTTATCTGGAGCAAGTGAGGAGAAAAGCATCATGGCAAAAGAATTTAGCCGTACTCAACGTGTCTCCCAGGAGATGCAAAAAGAAATCGCCATCATCTTACAGCGTGAAGTCAAAGACCCGCGCGTAGGCATGGCGACAGTTTCAGGCGTAGAAGTATCACGCGACCTGGCGTATGCCAAAGTGTTCGTCACCTTCCTGGACGTGCTGACGACTGACAATCACGATCCTGATCGTGTCAAAAATGGCATCAAAGCTTTGCAGGACGCGTCAGGTTTCATCCGTACCCTGATCGGTAAAGCGATGCGTTTACGTGTCGTACCAGAACTGACTTTCGCTTACGACAACTCTTTGGTTGAAGGTATGCGTATGTCCAATCTGGTGACCAATGTCGTGAAGAACGATGCTGAACGCCGTTCAGCTGCAGGCGATGACGAGGAAGCATAATGAGTCGCCCACGTCGCCGCGGCCGTGACATACACGGCGTTCTGCTACTGGACAAATCTTTAGGCTTGTCTTCTAACGATGCACTGCAAAAGGTTAAACGCCTTTATAACGCTAACCGCGCAGGCCATACCGGTGCGCTCGATCCTTTAGCCACCGGTATGCTGCCGCTGTGCCTGGGTGAAGCGACCAAGTTTTCCCGGTTCCTGCTTGATTCTGACAAACGCTATCGCGTGATTGCCCGCATGGGACAACGTACGGATACGTCAGACGCCGAAGGTGCCATCATTTCCGAACGTGAAATGACTTTCACTCAGCAGCAACTGGACGACGCACTCGACAGTTTCCGCGGAGAAACTCAGCAAATTCCTTCCATGTATTCAGCATTGAAATATGAAGGGAAAAAACTGTACGAATATGCACGTCAGGGCATCGAAGTCCCGCGAGAATCACGCAGCATTACCGTGTATGAATTGCAGTTTATACGCTGGGAAGGCTTTGATGTTGAGCTGGAGATTCATTGCTCAAAAGGCACTTACATCCGCACGATTGTCGATGATCTTGGTGAGAAACTGGGCTGTGGTGCGCACGTGACTTATCTGCGTCGTTTGCAGGTGGCAACTTATCCTTCAGAGCGAATGGTCACTATGGAAAAACTCCATGAGCTGATCGCTCAGGCAGAAGAGCAGGGCATTGAGCCGCGCTTGCTGCTGGATCCTTTGTTGTTGCCGATGGATAGCGCATGTGAAGATTTCCCGGAAGTGAATCTGTTGCCTGTGGTGGCCGGATATGTCAAACAGGGTCAACCTGTTCAGGCATCTGGTGCGCCCGTCAGCGGTATGGTTCGCATCACTGAAGGCGAAGAACGTAAGTTTATCGGTGTAGGAGAAATTGATGATGATGGCCGCATTGCGCCACGTCGTCTGGTCGTTGAATACACCGACTAAGCGCTTTCTGCCCACCTTGCGATCATATATAGCAAAGGGTAGAATAGCGCAGCTTATGCATTGGGTTGCTGAATTAGAGATCGGCACCCGTTTAATTATCTATAATATTTTGGAGTAAGATTATGTCTCTAAGCGTTGAAGCTAAGGCTCAGATCGTTTCCGACTTCGGTCGCGGCACTAACGACAGTGGTTCTACCGAAGTTCAGGTTGCTCTGCTGACTGCTCAAATTAACCATCTGCAAGGTCACTTTGCAGAACACAAAAAAGATCACCACAGCCGTCGTGGTCTGCTGCGTATGGTTTCTCAGCGTCGTAAACTGCTGGACTACCTGAAGCGTAAAGATGTAGCGCGTTACACCGGCCTGATCGAACGTCTGGGTCTGCGTCGCTAATCAAGCGAGTTTCAGTGTAAAGGGGCCAATAGGCCCCTTTATTCTAGGAAGCTCAGCCAAATCAGGGTACTGTATGGCTGCGGTTTCTACTGTTATTCTAAGAACATGAACTTCCGTTACAGATGTTTTCGCGCGGCTAATGAGAGACTTTATTACCACATTGCCAGGTATATAAGGATTGTCATTAGTCGCGAGAATGTAGTGAGAAGCTCGGATATTTATCGGCGTGAACTGCTGTCATAACAGCTGCGCGTCATACAAAAGGACATTACATTGCTTAATCCGACTATTCGTAAATTCCAATACGGCCAGCACACCGTTACGCTGGAAACTGGCATGATGGCTCGTCAGGCAACTGCCGCTGTTATGGTTAGCATGGACGACACCGCGGTATTCGTTACCGTTGTTGGCCAGAAAAAAGCTAAACCAGGTCAGAGCTTCTTCCCGCTGACTGTTAACTATCAGGAGCGTACTTACGCTGCTGGTCGTATCCCGGGTAGCTTCTTCCGTCGCGAAGGCCGTCCAAGTGAAGGCGAAACACTGACTTCACGTCTGATTGACCGCCCGATTCGCCCGCTATTCCCGGACTCTTTCCTGAATGAAGTTCAGGTTATCGCGACGGTAGTTTCTCTGAACCCACAAGTTAACCCTGACATCGTTGCGATGATCGGTGCGTCTGCTGCCCTGAGCCTGTCTGGTATTCCATTCAATGGCCCGATCGGTGCTGCACGCGTTGGTTACATCAACGATCAGTATGTTCTGAACCCAACCGCAGATGAGCTGAAAACAAGCCGTCTGGACCTGGTTGTTGCCGGTACTCAGGGCGCGGTTCTGATGGTTGAGTCTGAAGCTGAAGTGCTGAGCGAAGATCAGATGCTGGGCGCAGTGGTATTCGGCCACGAACAACAACAAATCGTTATCGACAACATCAACTCACTGGTTGCTGAAGTTGGTAAGCCGAAATGGGACTGGCAGCCAGAAGCGGTTAACGCAGAGCTGCACGCTCGCGTCGCTGCCTTGTCTGAATCCCGTCTGGGTGATGCGTACCTGATCACCGAGAAACAAGAACGTTACAACCAGATTAATGTGATCAAAGCTGACGTTGTTCAGGCTCTGCAGGCTGAAGACGAATCCCTGGACGCTGGTGAAATCTCTGACATTCTGGGCAGCATCGAGAAGAATGTGGTTCGTAGCCGTGTGCTGCGTGGCGAGCCGCGTATTGATGGTCGCGAAAAAGACATGATCCGTGGTCTGGACGTGCGCACTGGCGTTCTGCCACGTACTCACGGTTCTGCTTTGTTCACCCGTGGCGAAACTCAGGCGCTGGTCACTGCCACTCTGGGTACTGCGCGTGATGCACAGAACCTGGATGAGCTGATGGGCGAAAAAACTGACAGCTTCCTGTTCCATTACAACTTCCCTCCGTACTCAGTAGGTGAAACTGGGATGGTGGGTTCGCCAAAACGTCGTGAGATTGGCCATGGCCGTCTTGCTAAGCGTGGCGTGCTGGCGATGATGCCAAAACCAGAAGACTTCCCGTACACCGTACGTGTGGTTTCTGAAATCACTGAATCCAACGGTTCATCTTCAATGGCTTCTGTTTGTGGCGCATCTCTGGCCCTGATGGACGCAGGTGTTCCGATTAAAGCCGCTGTTGCGGGTATCGCAATGGGTCTGGTTAAAGAAGGCGAAAGCTTTATCGTTCTGTCCGACATTCTGGGTGACGAAGATCATCTGGGCGACATGGACTTTAAAGTGGCCGGTAGCCGCGACGGTATCACCGCGCTGCAAATGGACATTAAAATCGAAGGTATCACCCGCGAAATCATGCAGGTGGCTCTGAATCAGGCTAAGGGTGCACGTCTGCACATTCTGGGCGTGATGGAACAAGCTATCAGCATTCCACGTGGCGATATCTCTCAGTTTGCTCCGCGTATCCACACCATCAAGATCAGCCCGGACAAAATCAAGGACGTGATCGGTAAAGGTGGTTCTGTGATTCGTGCGCTGACCGAAGAAACCGGCACCACGATCGAAATCGAAGATGACGGTACTGTGAAAATCGCAGCCACCGACGGCGAGAAAGCGAAATACGCTATTCGTCGTATCGAAGAGATCACTGCTGAAATCGAAGTTGGCCGTATCTATCAGGGTAAAGTGACCCGTATCGTAGACTTTGGCGCATTTGTTGCCATCGGCGGCGGTAAAGAAGGTCTGGTGCATATTTCTCAAATCGCTGACAAGCGTGTAGAGAAAGTGACTGATTACCTGCAGATGGGCCAGGAAGTTCCGGTTAAAGTTCTCGAAGTTGACCGTCAGGGTCGTGTGCGTCTGAGCATCAAAGAAGCTACCGCACCTTCTCAGGACGAAACAACTGAGCAACCTGCAGCAGAATAATCTGTAACAGAAGTTTTACAGCTCCTTTCCATTTGGGAAGGAGCTGTTCGTCTCACGGACGCAGGACGCGTTTGTGTTAAGCAAGCGGATGACAGGATGTTCATCCAATGTTTGTCTCCGGGAGTAGAAATGAAGCCTTTCTTGCGCTGGTGTTATGTTGCGACAGCACTTATGTTGGCAGGATGCAGCAACCATGATTGGCGTAAAAATGAAGTTCTGGCGATTCCGTTGCAGCCAACGTTGCAGCAGGAAGTCATCCTGGCACGCATGGAACAAATACTTGCCAGTCGGTCATTAACCGATGATGAGAGAGCACAGCTATTATATGAGCGCGGTGTGCTGTATGATAGTCTCGGGCTAAGAGCACTGGCGCGAAATGATTTTTCACAAGCGCTGTCTATTCGTCCTGATATGCCAGAAGTTTTTAACTACCTGGGGATTTACCTAACGCAGGCAGGCAATTTCGATGCTGCCTATGAAGCGTTTGATTCTGTACTAGAGCTTGATCCAACTTACAACTACGCGCGTTTGAACCGAGGTATCGCCCTGTATTACGGTGGCCGATTCTCGTTAGCGCAGGATGATCTGCAGGCGTTTTATCGAGACGATCCAAATGATCCCTTCCGTTCGTTATGGCTTTATCTTGCGGAGCGAGAAATCAATCCAAAGAATGCCGACGTAGCGCTTCAACAGCGTTATGACAAAGCGGACAGAGGGCAATGGGGATGGAATATCGTCGAATTCTACCTGGGCAAAATCAGCGAATCTACGCTGATGGAACGCCTCAAGGCAGAAGCAACGGATAACACTTCGCTCGCTGAGCATCTCAGTGAAACTGACTTCTATTTAGGTAAACATTACCTAAGTCTGGGGGACAAGAACAGCGCCGCGGCACTGTTCAAACTGACGGTAGCTAACAATGTCCATAACTTTGTTGAGCACCGCTATGCATTGTTGGAATTGGCGCTTTTGGGCCATGAGCAAGACGACCTATCAGAATCGGACCAGCAATAGCTGACGACACCAATCAGCCTTTTAATCATGGTATTTACCATTTTTAAGCGCCTTAACGGGCGAGGGTTGCTTTGTTCGTTTTATAATCTAATTTGAGCCGGTTCACACTTTTCAATGAAAATGACTGAAAATTTTCTCGACGAGTTATGTAGACTGGCTGCCATTATTAATGAGGCACGTGTACATGACTACTGAGCTTGAAACCTCTTTTGCTGACCTGGGGCTGTCTGCTCCGATCATTTCTGCCCTTACTGATTTGGGCTACGAAAAACCTTCACCAATCCAGGCTGAGTGTATTCCTCACCTGTTAAGTGGCCGCGACGTTCTGGGTATGGCTCAGACAGGTTCCGGTAAAACAGCCGCATTCTCTTTACCGCTGCTGCACAATATTGATGCTTCACTGAAAGCACCACAAATTCTTGTTCTGGCACCTACCCGCGAACTGGCGGTTCAGGTTGCTGAAGCAATGACTGATTTCTCTAAACACATGCATGGCGTGAATGTGGTTGCCCTTTATGGCGGCCAGCGCTATGACGTCCAGTTGCGCGCACTGCGTCAGGGACCACAAGTTGTTGTGGGTACACCGGGCCGCCTGCTGGACCACCTGAAACGCGGCACCCTGAACCTCTCTAACCTGAGTGGCCTGGTGCTGGACGAAGCTGATGAAATGCTGCGTATGGGCTTCATCGAAGACGTCGAAACTATCATGGCGCAGATCCCGGCTGAACATCAGACCGCGTTGTTCTCTGCAACTATGCCAGAAGCTATCCGTCGCATTACCCGTCGCTTCATGAAAGATCCTCAGGAAGTGCGTATCCAGTCAAGCGTAACCACGCGTCCTGACATCAGCCAGAGCTACTGGTCTGTCTACGGTCTGCGCAAAAACGAAGCGCTGGTGCGTTTCCTGGAAGCAGAAGATTTTGATGCGGCGATCATCTTCGTTCGTACCAAAAACGCAACGCTGGAAGTGGCTGAAGCGCTGGAACGCAGTGGCTACAGCAGTGCTGCACTGAACGGTGACATGAATCAGGCACTGCGCGAGCAGACTCTGGAACGTCTGAAAGATGGCCGTCTGGACATTTTGATCGCAACCGACGTGGCAGCACGTGGTCTCGATGTAGAACGTATCAGCCTGGTTGTTAACTACGACATCCCGATGGACTCAGAATCTTACGTTCACCGTATCGGTCGTACCGGTCGTGCTGGCCGTGCGGGTCGCGCACTGCTGTTCGTTGAGAACCGTGAACGTCGTTTGCTGCGTAACATTGAACGCACCATGAAGCTGACCATTCCAGAAGTTGAAATCCCAACTGCAGAAGTTCTGGGCGAACGTCGTCTGGCTAAGTTTGCAGCGAAAGTTCAGCAACAACTGGAAAGCAGCGATCTGGATCAATACCGTGCGCTGCTGGCGAAACTGCAACCTGCAGAAGAGCTGGACGTTGAAACACTGGCGGCGGCACTGTTGAAAATGGCACAGGGCGAACGTCCTTTGATCGTTGCAGCGGATCCGGTCTTCAAAAGCCGTCCACCACGTCGTGAATTCGAAGAACGTGGTGACCGCGGTGATCGTGGCGATCGTCGTGACCGTCCGGTACGTAGCAATGATCGTCCTGTACGTGATGGCGACAGCCCACGTCGTGAGCGTCGTGACGCTGGCGAAATGGAACTGTATCGCATCGAAGTGGGTCGTGACGATGGCGTTGAAGTTCGTCACATCGTTGGCGCTATCGCTAACGAAGGCGACATCAGCAGCCGTTACATCGGTAACATCAAGCTGTTCGGTACGCACTCTACTATCGAATTGCCGAAAGGTATGCCGGGCGAGATCCTGTCTCACTTCACCCGTACACGTATCCTGAATAAACCGATGAACATGCAGTTGATCGGTGATGCGGTGCCACAGGCTCCACGTCGTGATCGTCCGGCCGGTGCTGGCGGTGAGCGTCGTGGTAACGGTGCTCCGCGTCCGTTCAACGGTGAACGTCGTGAAGGTGCCCGTGGTACTGGTGCTCCACGTACTTTCAGTGGTGACCGTCGTGAAGGCGCTTCAGCCGCAGGTGACCGTCGTCCGCCAAGCCGCGCACCACGTCGTACTTCTGACGCATAATCTGATTTCAGTTCGCTGATCCTCAGATAATAAAAAACCAGCCTTCATCAGGCTGGTTTTTTTTCGTCTGCAATTTACGGGGCCGGTTAGCCAATACGCTGCGCTTTAACCAGTTCACCTTGAAGCTGTGAAACAATCTCGAATGAATGCAGGCGTGCCTGATGATCAAAAATCTGGCCGTTGATCATCAGTTCATCGGCTTCGGTTTCACGCAGAATATTTTGCAAACCCTGACGCACCGTTTCTTTGTTGCCGACTACCGACATACGCAGCGCATTATCCACGCCAAAACGTTCCTGAGCGGACCATAAGCTTTCGATGTTATCGACCGGCGCAGGCAGTTTGCCCGGCATGCCGCGACGCAAATTGATGAACTGCTGCTGATTAGAGGTGAACATCCGGCGCGCTTCTTCATCCGTATCGGCAGCAATGGCATTGATACAGACCATTGCGTGCGGTTTCTCAAGCTGCGCGGAAGGCTGGAACTTGCTGCGGTAAATCGCTAACGCCTGATACAGCATGTCTGGTGCGAAATGTGAGGCGAAGGCAAATGGCAGGCCGAGGGCCGCCGCCAGTTGAGCGCTGTACAGGCTGGAGCCGAGTAACCAGATCGGCACATGCAAACCCTGGCCGGGCACGGCCTGAACCGGCTGCTGAGGCTGAACATCACCGAAGTACATCTGCAATTCCTGCACATCCTGCGGGAAGTTATCGATTTCACCGGAAAGATGGCGGCGCAGGGCAATCATGGTGCGCTGATCGGTACCCGGCGCACGGCCCAGCCCCAGATCCACACGGTTCGGATAGAGCGTGGCGAGCGTACCGAACTGTTCTGCAATCACCAGCGGTGAGTGGTTTGGTAGCATCACGCCGCCGGAACCCACACGAATCGTTTTCGTCCCACCCGCGATATACCCCAGCAGCACAGAGGTTGCCGCACTGGCGATGCCGGTCATATTGTGGTGCTCTGCCATCCAGTAACGCTGGTAGCCCCATTTCTCGGCATGCTGTGCCAGTTCCAGTGAACACTGGAATGCGCGGGCAGGATCCGCGCCTTGCGGAACCGGTGCCAGATCGAGAACGGAAAGGGGAACGGTGTTTTTATCAGACATAATCGCAGCTCACTCTTAATGGAGGTGAGGGGAGAAAGTATTCACTCCGCTCATAATTAGAACGAGTATTACCCAATGCTGACGTATTGAATACGGCATTTGTGCTCTTAAATGCCGTTTAAACATCCTAAAATCAGATTGAAATAACTTAAACTATCATTTCAGTAAATATGTTGTTTTGTGTTAAAAACGGGCAAACAAAAAGGGTGTCGCACCGATGAGTAAACGAATTTTATTGACCCTCCTGCTGGTCGCCGTTGCGGTTTCTCTGGCGGTGCTGTTTCGGGCGCACAATCAGGATCTCTTGTTACAGGGCGAAGTTGACGCGCCGGAAGTGATTGTGGCGTCGAAAGCTAAGGGCCGCGTCATAGAACGCCATGTGGAACGCGGCGACGATGTCAAAGCCGGGCAGCTATTGATCACCCTCGACAGCCCCGAGCTGATGGCGCAGTTGCGCGCGGCCGAAGCGGCGCGCGATCAGGCAAAAGCCCAGCTTGATCTTTCCGTTAACGGCACCCGTGAAGAAAGTATCCGTAACCTGAAAGCCTCGCTGGCGCAGTCGCAGGCGGAATACATTAATGCACGTGATCTTTATAACCGTAATGCCCAAGTGGCGACCAAAGGCTTTATTTCTGCTTCTGATTTAGAAGATTCCCGCCGTGCCCGCGACAGTGCTTATCAGCAGGTATTAGTCGCCAAAGCTAATCTGGATGAAGGTGTCAACGGCGACCGCGTTGAGCAACGCGAAAGCTATGCCGCCCAGTTGCGTCAGGCGGAAGAAGATCTGCTGGAAGTGAAAGCGCAAACCGATGATTTGCAGGTTAAAGCACCGGTTGATGGTGAAGTCGGGCCAGTTCCTGTGGAAGTCGGCGAGCTGCAAAATGCCTCGAGTCCGTTACTGACGTTAGTTCGTCTGCCTGATGCGTATTTCGTGTTTAACCTGCGGGAAGATATTCTGGCGGGCGTGCGTAAAGGCGATAAAGTCCAGATGCGCGTTCCGGCGCTGAATAACCAGATGATCGAAGCTGAAGTGCGCTACATTGCACCGCTCGGCGATTATGCGACCAAACGTGCCACGCGTGCGACCGGCGACTTTGATTTAAAAACCTTTGAAGTGCGTCTGTACCCTGCGAAACCGGTGCCCGGATTACGACAGGGCATGAGCGCGTTGTGGCAATGGAAAGCTAAGTGAGACCGGTCAAAGCGCCGCGCAGTGAAAGGGTAAAAGCCGCATGGCGCTGTTTCAATCGGGCTTTTACCCGCGAGACCCGGCACGCTTTCCGCAAGCCGGTGATTCACTGGTTGTGCTGGATTTTCCCTTTGCTGCTTTTCGGGCTCATCAGCAGCAACTTTTCGGAAGGCACTTTGCTGGATTTACCGGTTTCTGTGGTCGACAACGATCACAGCCCGCTGTCCAAAACGCTGATCCGTAAACTGGACGCCGGTTCCCATGCGCACGTGCAGGCTTTCGAAGGCGGCTTACCGGAAGCGGAATACCGTCTGCGTACCGCGCAGGATTACGCGCTTTTGTATATTCCCAACGACTTCGAAGCCGACGTGCTGGCTGGAAAACAGCCCAGTGCGGTGCTCTATTACAACGCTTTATTCTATGGTGCCGGACTGTACTCCACTCAGGATTTCAGCGGACTGATCACCGAACTTAACACCCGTTACCGTTCAATCATTGCGACAGAAATGGGCAAAACGCTGCCGTCGCTGGCAAGCGTCGATGTCTCTTATGGCAGCTTATTTAACGCCAGCGGCAGCTACATCTATTACCAGCAATTTGCCGCGACCATTCACCTGCTGCAATTGTTTACAGTAACCTGCATGATCTACGTGATGGCGCGCAGTCAGGCCTTACTCAGCGCGCCTTCTTTCACTCTGGCATTGCTCGGTAAACTCGCACCGTATACGTTGTGTTTCACCACTTTGCTGATGGTGGAAATCGCTATGCTGGTCGGGTTCTTTGACGCACGTGTCAGCGGTAATCCCTTATATATGCTGCTGATCGGTTTTTTCTATGTGATCGCCGCACAAAGCCTTGGATTGCTGCTTTTCACCTTCACCAAAACCACGATCACGGCTTACACCATGATGGGGATTTTCGTCAGTATCGCGCTGACATTCTCGGGAATGGCGGTACCGGTACTGTCGATGCCACTGCCCGCCCGTATTATCTCCGGCATCGAACCCCTGAGTTACGCACTGGCCGCCATGTTTGACGTTTTCCTGCGCGAAGTGTCGGTGCGCGGCATCCTGATGGTGTGCTGCATCCTGCTGATCTATCCGCTGCTGACCAGTTTGCTGGTACGTAAACGCCTGTATATGCGGATGAAACAACAGGAGCCAGGACAATGACCGGTCGCGAATGGGTTAAAACCTGGTGGAAAACCTTCGGTAAAGTGCTCACCGGTTTGCTCGATAAACCGATGTGGATGATGTTGCTGCTTTCACTGTGCGTGATGAGTCTGGTGTATGCCAACCGTACGGTGTGGGATTTGCCCGTCGCGGTGATCGACCAGGATCACAGCACCGCCAGTCGCATGCTGGCCCGTCAGCTTGATGCGGGATCGAAAATTGCCACTGTCGCTTATGACAATCTGGCGGAAGCGGAACACGATCTGGCGCTGCGAAAACTGTTCGCGGTGATCATCATGCCGGTCGATCTGGAGAAGAAGATCCTCGCCGGACAAAACATCGTGATCCCGGTGTATGGCGATGCGACTAACCGGCTGGCAAACGGGCAAATCCAGCAGGATGTGCTCGCGGCGTATCAGTCGATCCTCACGCAGTACAATACGGATTTGCTGCTCAGTAACGGTTTCAGTGAGCGTCAGGCCAGCGTAGTGCTTTCGCCGATCCTCGGCCAGTCGCTTGACGTGTTTAACCCCGGCATCAGTTTTGCCGCGATTATTTTCCCCGGCTTGCTGGTGATGTTATTGCAGCACTCGCTGCTGATCGCCAGCGTGCGTGTCAGTATTGTGCTCAATAGCGGGCCTGCCGGGAAACCTTCGATCCCGGCTTTTCTGGGGGGGATTTCGGCGCTGATCCCGGTCTGGCTGTTTCTGTCGATCGTATTGTTTGTGCTGTGGCCGTGGGTATTGGGTTACCGGCAAACGGCCACCATTCCTGAAATTTTGCTGCTGACCTTCCCGTTCCTGCTGGCGGTTCTGGGCTTAGGAAAACTGGTGACGGAATGCCTGCGCAGCGTGGAGCTGATTTACCTGACACTGGCCTTCCTGACTACGCCAGTGTTCTATATTTCCGGTACCATCTGGCCGTTGCAGGCGATGCCCGCGTGGGTTCGGGCCATTTCTTCGATGCTTCCTTCAACGTGGGCGACTAAAGCGATTGCCGGTGTGAATCAGATGGGATTGCCGTTTAAGGACGTCGGCGGTGACATTATGATGCTGCTGATCCTCTGTGTGTTTTACACATTCATCGGCATTGCCGTGGGCATGCTGCGCGATGGTGTCCGGCTGCGCGCGATGTTCCGGCCGAAGCATCCCCGCGCATAAAAAAAAGGGATATGACCGCAACGTCATATCCCCTTTTAATTTTGTCTGCGTGCGGTTACTGACGCAGTTCCAGTCCGGCGACGCGCTGCCAGTAGCCGTTACAGTCGGCTTTATCGGTGAGCGTCAGCGGATGCAGACCACGTTCGTTAGTACGAAACGCTTCGAGTGTGGCGAGCGTGCCGATGGTTTCCGGCGACAGACGCACAATATCCACCAGTCCCTGCATCGACGTCAGTTCATTGCCGAGGTTATAGCAATACCCGCTCTGCGTCTGAATGCCGTTGAGCACGAACACCTGCTGATTTTCCTGAGACAGCATTTTGCGGCCCTGCGGATAATTGATGCAGCAGGTTTCACATTCATCCTTCGCCCGGTTTTCTGAGCGTGCGGTAAAACAGCGCGCCGAATACGCCAGCGGCAGATGTCCGTAGGACAACACTTCCACTTCAAACTTATCGCGGATGCCCAGATCCTGACACTGGTTCAGCAGGTTCACCAGCCAGTCGCGGGAAAGCTCGACTGGCATACACCAGCGCACCATGCCCTGTTTTTGCAGGATTTTCAGCGTGACCGCGTTATAGCAGTTCAGCGCATGGCCGACGACAAACGGCAGGTTACGCTCAGCCGCCATATTCACCGCGCCGAAATCATTGGCTTCCAGCAAAAACTCGCCATTCTCCACATAACGTTTCAGTTCGTTAAGCTCGGACGGTGCCTGTAACAACGCCAGCGTGGAAATCACCACCTGTTTGCCGGTTGCTGCCAGCTGACGGGCGATCTCCAGCCAGTCGTTCACTTTCATTTCACGGCGTTTAGTACACACATTTTCGCCGAGGTAAATCACATCCGCGCTGCTGGCCGCCGCGGCCTGATAAAAATCTTCAACCTGTGCTTTCGGCCAGTAATAAAGGATGGTGCCTAAAGAATATTTCATCATCGTCTCTTCAGTTACTGCCACTTGCGGTGATAGGCACCGAGCGTCGTTTGTGTGCCCTCAGACATGGAACCCAGCGTGTTCATCCAGGCTTCATCGGTTTTGAAGTTTTGCGGATCGGCCATACAGCGGTCGATGGCCGCACGCCATACGCGCGCGACCTGGCTGACGTACGCCGGGCTGCGCTGGCGTCCTTCAATTTTCACCGAGGCAATATTCGCGGCGAACAGTTCCGGTAATAATTCCAGCGTATTCAGGCTGGTTGGTTCTTCCAGCGCATGGTATTTCGCGCCATCCACCAGATAACGACCTTTGCACAGCGTCGGATAACCGGCGTTTTCACCTTCTTCATAACGGTCGATCAGGACATCATTCAGCCGTGATTCCATGCCCTGTGCGGTCTGTTGCCAGCGCACGAACCGCGCCGGAGAACAGGCACCGACGGTATTTGGCGATTCACCGGTCAGATAAGACGAAAGATAGCAGCGGCCTTCGGCCATAATGCACAAACTGCCGAACGCGAACACTTCCAGCGGCACAACGGTAGTACGGGAAAGCTGACGCACCTGATGCATGGAAAGCACACGCGGCAATACCACTCGGGCGACATCAAAGTTGCGTTTATAAAAACGAATGGCTTCGTCATTGGTGGCCGAAGCCTGCACCGACACATGGCGCTCAACGTGGGGATATTTATTCGCCGCGTAATCCAGCATCGCCAGATCTGCCAGAATCAGCGCATCAGCGCCGAGTTGTGCCGCCATATCCACCGCGCGTTCCCAGCGCTGATAGCCGTCAGGATGTGCAAACGTATTGATGGCGATATGCAGTTTACGGCGGTGGCGGTGAACATAACTGGCGGCTTCCTGCAGCTTTTTTTCCGTAAAATTCAGGCCGGCGAAATGGCGCGCATTGGTGTCATCTTTCAGGCCGATATAAACCGCATCAGCGCCATTGTCGATTGCCGCTTTCAGCGCAGGTAAATTTCCTGCCGGGCAAAGTAGCTCCATTCTCGTTCCTTACTGCAACCGGTCAGCCAAAGCTGAAAAGTTGGGGGTGATGAAAAGCCAGTTGCCGACGTCATTCATTCATCAGTCAGGGCTTTGATTGGTGAACTATTTTAGAGAAGGCAGGGATGCAATATTTTGATTTGAGGCAGTTTCTGCGGCGTTGAAGGGCTTACCGCCGTCGGGGAGGTTGTACGTGGCGTTTTTCTGTTGCAGTATTTATTGATGTAGACCGCTGAACGTTCCCGGCAATGTGTCAAAATAGGCCGTATAACTGCCTTAAAACTTGCCGAAAAGTTACCGAAAGGAGTAGTGCCAGTGTTGCAAAAACTACGTGCACGTTTGGTCCGCCAGGGCCCATCCCTGTTGAGTGTGCCTTTGAAATTTACGCCGTTTGCGTTGCAGCGTCAGGTTGTGCAACAGGTGCTGAGCTGGCAGCTTCGTCAGGCGCTGGCTGATGGCGAACTGGATTTCCTCGAAGGTCGATGGCTGAAAATTGATGTCAGCGATCTGAATCTGAGCTGGCTGATGTCGGTGGACGAAGGCAAGCTGGTGATCGCTGAACACGGCGAGGCGGATGTCAGCTTTAGCGGAAGCGCCAACGACCTGATCCTGATCGCCGCACGCAAAGAAGACCCGGATACGCTTTTCTTCCAGCGACGTCTGCGCATTGAAGGTGACACCGAGCTCGGTCTGTATGTGAAAAATCTGATGGATTCTATCGATCTCGATACCATGCCGCTGTTGCTGAAAAACGGTCTGCTGCGTCTGGCCGATTTCGTCGAAGCGGGACTGCAGGAGGACCGCGGGTCAAAAACTCCGGTAGCTGAGCCATGTTAATCCGTACTGAAATTCCGGTCGATGCTGCGGGCATAGACCGTCTGCTGCGCGCCTCATTCCCGACCGGCGCTGAGGCTGATCTGGTGCAGGAATTGCGCGAAGATGGTCTCCTGACGCTTGGCGTGGTCGCGACCGACGATGAAGGTGGCGTGGTCGGTTATGTGGCGTTCTGTCCGGTGGATATCCAGGGCGAAGATCGCAACTGGGTCGCGCTGGCACCGCTGGTGGTAGAGCAATCTCTGCGGGGGCAGGGGCTGGGTGAAAAACTGGTATACGAAGGGTTAGATTCCCTGAATGAATTTGGTTACGCCGCCGTCGTGGTATTGGGTGATCCCGCCTATTACAACCGTTTCGGTTTTAAACCTGCCGCCGTTCACGGGCTGCATTGCCGCTGGATTGGTACCGAAGCGGCGTTCCAGTTGTTCACCTTATCAGACGATGCGCTGTCTGACGCCAGCGGGGAAGTGGTTTTCCCTTCAGCATTTAACCGTTTCTGATTTTACTCAGAGGCAGTAAAGGCCGGTTTTCCGGCCTTTTTTATTTCCCGCTTTCCGCTAATCCCAGATAATTTTCCAGGCATTCCGGCGCGTTTCTCACCAGCAGCTCTTTCTGTGCCTTACTCAGTTTTTTGACTTTTATTTCCAGCTTTGATGCCAGCGAGCGGTCACCCGCAGGGCACTGGAATGCCAGCTGTAATTCCCCTTTTCCACGCAACGATTTCGCCCCTTTACCCGACTGATGCTGGCCGAGACGCCGCTGCACGTCTGTCGTGATGCCGGTATACAACATCCCTGTGGGGGTTCTCAGCATATATAAAAACCAGTTGGCGGCGGTGGGCATAAGCTCGGGTATGGGAAAGAAAAGGTTGTGTAAGTTTACCCGAAAGGCACAACAGAGTGAGGCAAAACATCGGCATACCGCGTTAAACTGCGAGAAATGAAAATAAGGATCGGCGATGAATAACCCTGATGACCTGAAACATATCCTGAAATTTCTGAAAAAGAACCATGTGCTGGCGCTGTGTGCCTCTGCTGACGGTGAAATGTGGAGCGCTAATTGTTTTTATGTCACCGACGGGGACAGCATGACGCTGTATTTCATGACGGAACTTAAAACCCTTCATGGTTCGCTGATGTCCCGATCGCCTCACATTGTGGGGACGATTGCGCCACATCCGAAAACCATCGCGCTGATTAAAGGCATTCAGTATCGCGGCAAAGCGACCGTTCTTGAGGGTGAGGAGGAAAGCCGTGCACGCAGTCTGTATTGCAAACATTTCCCCGTCGCCATCGCGATGAAAGCGCCGGTCTGGGCGCTGAAACTCAGTCATATCAAAATGACGGATAACGCGCTGGGATTTGGTAAGAAACTGCTGTGGGATCGGCAGTGAGTCTGACTGTCAGCAGTAACAGGAACTGTCTTATAGCGTGATATTCACATTCAGGTAACACTTCAATTCTCTGTGTTTGTATGCCGTTATTTAAAAGGAAGTGATATGGCAAAAGCTCTTCTGCTGGGTGGAAGCGGGCTGATCGGGCGGGAGCTTTTACGCCTGCTGCAACTGGATCCACGTGTCAGCCGTATTGTCGCGCCGAGCCGCCGTCCGCTACCACCGGGCAATAAACTGATTAATCCGCTGGGCGCGAATCTGACCTCGCTGGTTGTCGCACTCGATGAACCAATTGATTTGCTGTTCTGCTGCCTGGGGACCACGCGTAAACAAGCGGGCAGTGCACAGGCATTTCGGGCAGTCGATTACGATCTGGTGGTCGATTGCGCCAAAGCAGCACGGGAGCTGGGCGCACGTCATTGTCTGGCCGTCAGCGCCCACGGTGCGGATGCGCATTCGCGTTTCCTCTATAACCGTACCAAAGGGGAAATGGAACTGACGCTGATGCAGCAGGGCTGGCCGTTGCTCACGCTGGTCAGGCCGTCTCTGTTGGTTGGCCAGCGTCATCCGCCGCGCCTGCTCGAACAACTGAGTGCGCCGTTATTCAAAATGCTGCCAGGAAAATGGAAAGCCGTTGAGTCTGATGTCGTGGCAAAAGCCTTGCAGGAACAGGCATTTAACGCCGGTCTGGGCGGGATCACCGTGCTGGAATCCGATCAGATTGCCGCCAGCATTGAAGAACTTTAATTGGTGTGATCCGCTGAAGCGGATCCTTGTGATAAGGTATCAGGCAAAAAACGCAAATTTTCTGCCTGCCCGACCTTAAGCCCGATCCCTGTCGATCTTCACAGATATTTTTCCGCAAACACCGCCAGATCTCTGAAGTCTGGCATCCTTTCTTTCAGCGTTTCATGATCCCAGTTCCACCACTGACTTTTCTCGATCCTGGCGATCATATTGTCGTCAAAACGCATGCCAATCTTTTTCGCTGCCACACCCGCGACGATGGAGTATGGCCCGACGTCTTTGGTCACCACTGCCGACGTGCCGATTACTGCACCATTGCCGACGGTCACACCAGGCATCAGCACCGCGTTATGGCCAATCCACACATCGTTACCGACCGTGACGTGATGCTCACGCCGCCAGTCAAAGAAATCCTGATCGTCTTCACCGAGTCCGTACGCCGAACTGCGGTAAGTAAAATGGTGCTGCGCCACACGTTGATAAGTCGGATGATTGCCGGGATTGATCCGCACATAGGTGGCGATTGACACAAATTTGCCGATCGTCGCGTAGAAGATCTGATTGTTTCCGGCAGTGTAGGAGTAATCCCCGATCTGCGTTTCTTCGATGATCGCGTTATCTGCAATATGCACATATTGTCCGAGTTGCGATCCATTCAGCTCGACCTGCTGACCGATTTTAGGCTGGGCGTAATTTTGTTCCTCAGCCAGTGAAAAGGGAGAAATAATGTCTGTCATAGGATCCTTCATCGCGAAGTTACGGGATAAACGGGCACGCTGACCGGTAATGAAAGGACAGCCAGAAGATGCTGTAAAGTTTCCTGCAATGCGCCATCGTTGTTTAGCAGATGGCAGCCGGCGGGCAGCGCGCTGGCATATTCTCTGGCGCGCTGAAGACGACAGGCAATTTGCGCCGCGTCTTCGCGCCCGCGCTGCGAAAGGCGCGAGGCCAGCACATCGTCTGAGACCTGTAAACACACCGGCAGCAGGCGCTGACCATAACGCTGACGGGCTTTTTCCAGATGCGCGCGCGAGCCGTTCATGACCACATGACAGCCCAGTTGCATCCAGTGGTCTATCTCAATGCCCACGCCATACCGGCACTGATGCGCGTGCCATTCCAGCGCGAACAACCCCTGCTGGCGACGCTGAAGAAATTCGGCTTCACTCAGCGCAATATGGTTTTCCGAACCGGCGTCTGCGGGGCGCGTAATATAACGATGTGCCACGGTGACGCTGGCCGGTAAATGCTGGCGCAGGGCGTCGAGCAGACTGTCCTTTCCCGAACCCGAAGCGCCCATCAGATAGAGTAAACGACTCATTTTTTCTCCCTTGCTGAGTAAGAATCCGGCCTGCTGCCTCCCCTGCGAAGGGGGAGGAGCAGAACTCTCCTCCCCTCAGAACACCTGAATGCCCTGACGCCAGACGTTTTGCACGTAGTGATGATCGCCATGTGCCCGTGCCAGCACCAGATCAGCGCGCTTGCCTTCTGCGATTTCACCACGATCCTGCAATCCGAGCGCATTGGCCGGATTACGTGTCACCAGCTTCACCGCCTGCGGCAGGCTGAAAGCGTTATTGTCGTCAGTTGCAATGCGGAAGACCGCATCGAGCAGGCTGGCGGGATAGTAATCGGAAGAGAGAATATCCAGCAGGCCGAGCGAGGCCAGATGGTGCGCCGCGACGTTGCCGGAATGCGACCCGCCGCGCACGATATTCGGTGCGCCCATCAGCACCTGCAAACCGTTGGCGTGCGATGCACGCGCGGCTTCTTCAGTGGTCGGGAATTCGGCGATCACGCTGCCGAGTGCCAGTGATTCTTCAACATGCGCGGCAGTCGCATCGTCATGGCTGGCCAGCGAAATATTGCGCTCGCGGCAGTGTGCGGCAATCGCCTCACGGTTTGGCTGCGCCCAGCGGCGCGAGAGGGCTATTTGCTCTTCCTGATAGTCGTCCATCTGCTCGTCGTTAAGGTTGTACTTGCCCTGATAATACTCACGATACTTCTGCGGTGTGGCGAACTGGCGCTGTCCGGGCGAATGGTCCATCAGCGAAACCAGTGACAGTATTGACGTATCCATCAGCTTCTCGAACAACGGCAATGTGGTTTCATGCGGCAGTTCGCAACGCAGATGCAGCCGGTGTTCGGCGCGGTTCAGTCCGGCATTCTGGCTGTTGATGATGGCGTCGATCATCTTTTGCAGATTATCCAGACGATGCCCGCCGTCGCGCACATCGCCGACAGCGACGGCGTCCAGTACCGTGGTAATGCCGCTGGCAACCATCAGCGCATCGTGGCTGCTCATGGCAGAATGGGCCGGCCAGTCCACTTTCGGTCGCGGCGTAAAAAATTTATCCAGATTGTCGGTGTGCAGTTCGATTAAACCCGGCAGCAACCAGCCTCCCTGCGCATCCAGCGCTTGCGGCAACTGACTGCTGCTGTCTGCGAAGGCGCTGATCACGCCATTTTTCATCTCAAGCGATCCTTCAACAACCTGATCGTCGAGTACCAGTCTGACGTTATTGATGATCATACGGACATCTCCGGCGCCGTTTCCGGGCTCATTTCATACAAACGATCGGCAACACGTTGGCGCACATCTTCATCGTGGAAAATCCCGACTACTGCTGCTCCGCGCGCTTTGGCCTGTTCAATCAGCGTGACCACGGCGGCGCGGTTGGTCGCATCCAGCGAGGCGGTCGGTTCATCGAGCAACAGCACCGGATAATCCACCACAAAGCCGCGGGCGATATTCACGCGCTGCTGTTCGCCGCCGGAAAACGTTGAGGGCGCAAGATGCCACAGGCGTTCCGGCACATTCAGATGGCGCAGCAACGCGCTGGCGCGGGCTTCGCTTTGCGCTTTATCCACACCCAGTTCCAGCAGCGGCTGCATCACCAGATTCAGTGCGCTGATACGTGGGATCACCCGCAGAAACTGGCTGACCCAGCCGACCGTATGGCGGCGAACGGCCAGGATCTCGCGCGCTTCGGCGCTGACCATATCAATCTGCTGACCCTGATGTTCGACCCAAATTTTGCCGCTGTCCGGCAAATAGTTGCCGTATAACGAGCGCAAAAGGGTGGATTTTCCGCTACCGGAATGGCCGTGCAGCACCACGCATTCCCCGGCATCGACCGTCAGGCAAGCGTGGCTGAACACCGGTAATCTGGCGCTATTCTGGTTATGCAGAACGAAAGTTTTACTGAGATTTTCGACCCTGAGCTTCGTCGTCATTTTGGTCACTCTTTCTCTGGAATTAGATTCAGGACAGCACGGAAGAAACCAGCAGCTGCGTATATGGATGATGCGGATCGTCGAGCACGCGGTCGGTTAAACCACTTTCCACCACCTGACCTTGCTTCATCACCAGCAAACGGTGTGCAAGCAGGCGGGCAACGCCGAGGTCATGGGTGACAATCACCACCGCCAGTTGCATTTCCACCACCAGTGTGCGCAGCAGATCCAGCAGACGCGCCTGAACGGACACGTCCAGGCCACCGGTCGGTTCATCCATAAACACCAGACGCGGATGCGTCACCAGATTGCGGGCGATTTGCAGACGTTGCTGCATCCCACCGGAAAACGTGGTCGGCAGGTCATCAATACGTGAAACGGGGATTTCGACATCTTCCAGCCACTGACCGGCTTTCTTGCGGATATCGCCGTAATGACGTTCACCGACCGCCATCAGACGCTCGCCGATATTGCCACCGGCAGAAACCTGGCGGCGCAAGCCGTCCATCGGATGCTGATGCACCACGCCCCAGTCAGTGCGCAGCAGACGGCGGCGGTCACTTTCTGGCATGTCGTACAATGACTGCGCAGTGGTCTGGCCGTTGTTGTAGATGACCTGTCCTTCCTGCGGCGCAAGACGGGCGGAAATCGACTGCAACAGCGTGGTTTTGCCGGAACCGGATTCGCCGACAATACCCAGCACTTCACCGGGATACAGATTGAATGACACATCGCAAAAGCCTTTACCCGGCGCATAAAGATGGGTCAGGTTATTCACCGACAGCAGCGGTTCGGCGGCGAGATTTAACGGAGTGTTCATCAGCGGTTACCCTCGTTTGAAGCCTGTTGCTCAACCTGCTGAGCACAAAAATCAGTGTCGGAGCACACGAACATGCGGTTGCCCTGATCGTCGAGCACCACTTCATCGAGATAGCTGTGGTGCGAGCCGCAAATCGCACAAGGTTCATCCCATTGCTGAACGGTGAACGGATGATCATCGAAATCCAGACTTTCGACTTTGGTGAACGGCGGCAGGGCGTAAATGCGTTTTTCGCGTCCGGCACCGAACAGCTGCAATGCGGGCATCATGTTCATTTTCGGGTTATCAAATTTCGGGATCGGCGACGGATCCATCACGTAGCGGTCATTCACTTTCACCGGATAGGCGTAAGTGGTGGCGATATGGCCGAAGCGGGCGATGTCTTCATACAGTTTCACTTGCATCACGCCGTATTCTTCCAGCGCGTGCATTTTGCGGGTTTCGGTTTCACGCGGTTCGATAAAGCGCAGAGGTTCAGGGATCGGCACCTGGAAAATCAGGATCTGATCTTCCTGCAACGGCGTTTCCGGAATGCGGTGACGGGTCTGGATCAGGCTGGCTTCCACGGTTTTCCCGGTCGTTTTCACTCCCGCGACGCTCTGGAAAAATTTGCGGATCGACACGGCATTGGTGGTGTCATCCGCGCCCTGGTCGATCACCTTCAGCACATCTTTTTCGCCGATCACGCTGGCAGTGAGCTGGATCCCGCCGGTGCCCCAGCCGTAAGGCATCGGCATCTCGCGACCGGCGAACGGCACCTGATAACCGGGGATCGCCACGGCTTTGAGGATCCCACGTCGGATCATGCGTTTGGTCTGTTCGTCGAGATAACCGTGGTTGTAGCCGGTGATCGTTTGGGCTGCATTATTGTTCATTGGCGGAGTCCTGTTCTTTCGTGGCGCGCAGGCGTTTTAACAACTCCAGTTCGGCCTGGAAATCGACGTAGTGCGGCAATTTAAGATGCGAGACAAAACCGGCAGCTTCGACGTTATCGGCGTGGGACAAAACGAATTCTTCATCCTGCGCCGGACTGCTGATCTGCTCGTTGTATTCACGGGTTTGCAGTGCGCGATCCACCAGAGACATCGATATCGCTTTGCGTTCGGCGCGACCAAACACCAGCCCGTAGCCACGGGTAAAGTGCGGCGGTTTGTCTTCCGGCGCGACAAAACCGTTCACCATCTCGCATTCGGTCAGCAGGATTTCGCCGATATCAATCGCAAAACCCAGCTCTTCCGGCACGATTTCGACGGTGAGCCAGCCGGTACGGATTTCACCGGCGAACGGGTGATTGCGTCCGTAACCGCGCTGGGTGGAATAACTCAGCGACAGCAGGAAACCTTCGTCACCGCGCACCAGTTGTTGCAGGCGCGCTGCTCGGGAGGCCGGAAACACCGGCGGCGTACGGGTGATATCTTCCGGCTCCGTGCCGTCATCTTCTTCACGAACTGCCAGCTGCTGATTCGTCAGCAAATCAAACACATGGCCGCACTCTTCCGGCTGGGGTTCATCGGCTATGGGTGTGAACGGTGCTTCACCTTCGGCCAGCAGCGCGAAATCCAGCAGGCGGTGGGTGTAATCGTAAGTCGGGCCGAGCACCTGTCCGCCGGGCAAGTCTTTATAAATGGCGGAAATCCGGCGTTCGAGGCGCATCGATTTTGTGTTCAGCGGCTCGCTGGTGGCCAGACGCGGCAAGGTGGTGCGGTAAGCGCGCAGCAGGAAAATGGCTTCAACCAGATCCCCGCCGGACTGCTTAATCGCCAGCGCGGCCAGTTCACGGTCATAAATCCCGCCTTCGCTCATCACACGGTCAACGGCTAAGCCCAGTTGTTGTTCGATCTGGTCACAACCGAGTTCATTTACCCCGGTGTTGCCACGGCGCTCGTGCGCCAGCAACTGGTGAGCGGCGGCAATCGCCTTCTCACCCCCTTTAACGGCGACGTACATCAGCACACCTCCACGCGCGTGGTGCGCGGTATGGCAATCAGTTCTTCGCCGCAGGTGAACATAAAGTCCAGTCCCAGCGGGAAACGGTGAGGGCGGTTGAGCAGATAGTCGCGAACGCAATCAGGCAACAGCGGAGAAAGGGTCCGGCTGTTTTCAATACCCGGCCCGCGCAGACGCAGCGGGGTGCCGCCGGTCAGGCTGTCCAGCTGAACAATCACGCTGGTGGCCAGCTCCGGCGACATTTCATCACCGCAGGGGAAAGCCAGCAGGGTGGCGCTGTCGAGCGCCGGATCGGCCAGCGCAAAACTGACAGAGGAAGGATCATCGGTGAGCACTGCGCCGGTATGAAAGCGCAGGTTTTTACGCAGGATTTCATCGTTGAGCGAGGCGCTCAGCCACAGCGGCGTGTCGTTATCGATAAGTGTCAGCAGCACGCAGGCGCTGGCGGAACCTAAAGCACCGAAACCAGGCATGGCGGGGAGTTGCACGCTGACGCCAGGCTCGCTTAACGCTTTGAGGATACGGCGAAAACTGTACTGCGCATCGGCAACCGGATGTTGAAAACTGGCAACAAGTGACATGAGTTATTCTCCGCGAACCAGAGTAAAGAAATCGACGCGGCTGGAAGCCACCTCGCGGGCGCGTTGCTGGCGGCGTTCCTGTTGCAGCGCAGCCAGAGGCGCTATCACGCGTTTATGCAGCAGTTCATCCATGCCCTGCATTTGCAGCAGGCCGTCAATAACCGCGCACAGTTCGGCGTGCGGTTTATTGCGACCACTGACGTAGCTGTAGCCGTAGACGCCACCGTCTAACTGAATGACGGCGCGGGTGACGGTCATATCGCCCATCACAAAACGTTTGCCGGTTCCGCCCATGCGCCCCTGAAGCTGGGTCAGACCGGTTTCAGCGGCGCGGATGCGCTCAAATTGCGGGGACAAATTCAGCGGCTGCCAGTGGGCGAGCAGCTCATCGGGACGGCTGTGAGCCAGCACCGACATCCAGCGCTGGCGGGTTTGCAGGTGATCCATTCAGTGCTCCATGGTCAGTTCGATCATGTCGGCGCGCGTCAGGCTGACGGAGTATTCCGCCACCGTATCGCTGCCTTCACAAATGTTCAGGGTGCGGACACACAGCAGCGGTGCCTGCGGGACGATTTCGAGTAATTTGCTCTCTTTTGCCAGCGCGCGGCGGGCATTGATGCGGGTGGTGCGGCGGCTGAGCTTTTGCTTAATTTCTTCACGGATAAAATCGTGCAGCGAGCCGTTATGGAAATTTTGCAATGCAGGCCACCAGTCGAGATCGGGCAAATAGTGGTCAATCACACAGACCGGCACGCCGTTAACGCGGCGCAGCGTACGCAGGTGAATAATTGTGTCGCCTTCCTGCCGTGACAGCGCCGCCGCGACGTGATCGGTCGCCGGACGCAGCACCGCCAGCAGACGTTCGCTGGTCGGATGGCTGCCCTGATCCAGCAGGTTCTGGCTGAACCGCGCCTGCGAATGCAGCGGATAATCGTAAGGACGCATCAGCACCAGCGTGCCAATGCCCTGCCTGCGTTGCAGCCAGCCGCGATCCACAAGTTCATCCACCGCACGGCGCAGCGTATGGCGATTTACCTGAAAACGTTCGGCAAGTTGTTGTTCCGGCGGCAGATAATCGCCGCAGCGGTAACCGTTACGCAGTTCCTGTTCCAGCTCGGCAGCGATTTGCTGATACACCCTGGCGTGACTGGTCGGATGTCTAGATAAGTTCATCACAATAAATACCTCGCGCAGTAGAAACGGGCAGTAGCAGGGGAAATTTGAAAGCGGTATGAAAGGGTCATGATGCAAACCTCAGTGTGGCGTTGGCATCATCTTGGGCGCGCTAAATGACAATTGGGTGAAGCTCTGGTTGCAGGAAAATGAAGAGTTGGAAGACGTCCCGCAGGAATGAAAGCGGGTGATTTACGGGATGAACAGTACAAATTACACTCTGGTTGTCGGATGTATTTTTAAACATTAATTACAAAAGGACTTTGTATGTCAGAAGCACTCAATCGTGAATTCAACGATTTACCTGTTACGTTAATACCCGAAACACCTGCGCAGAAATGGAGGCGTGAAAATCAAAAAGGAATTGAGGCGATAAATAAATACGTCGAAGAACATGGTTCGTTTTCTGATTATCAGCGTGCATTTTAGAAAAGTGAGGGGAATAATTTCCCCTCTGAAAGCATTAACGCAAATAATGAATCACCTGATTGCCGCTGCCGCGCCAGATAAGCGACGGGTCTTTCAGTTCCTGCACGAACTTCCCGTCGACCAGCACGTTGATTAACGCGGTGACTTCCTGCTGTTCAGCGCTCAGTTCCCCGAGCGTATAACCTGTCCACATCCACACATCTTTGCCAGGGCATTCCGCCTGTACGCGCACTAACAACTGGCGCACCGCCGACAGGTTCTGCGGATGCAGCGGATCGCCGCCGGAGAGCGTCAAACCCTGACGCGGGATCACCGTGTTTTGCAGATCGGCGATGATGCGGTCTTCGTCTTCCTGCGTAAAGAGTTTGCCGGAATCCAGCCGCCAGGTGCTTTTGTTATAGCACCCGCGGCATTCGTGGACGCAGCCGGAAACGAACAGCACGCAGCGTGTTCCCGGCCCGTTCACTACGTCGATTGGATAATATTGATGGAATCTCAAAATATTAACCCAGCTGACCGTTACCCAGATGTTTTATCCGGCGCTTCACTTCTTCCTGCTTACCGGCGTTAAACGGACGTGCATCCGGGCTGCCGAGATAACCGCACACGCGGCGGGTGACCGACACGCGGGAAGGCTCGTGATTGCCGCATTTCGGGCAGGTGAAGCCTTTGCTGGTGCATTCGAATTCACCGGTATAGCCGCAGTCGTAGCATTCATCGATTGGCGTATTGGTACCGTAATACGGCACGCGGGTGTAACTGTAATCCCACACATCTTCCAGCGCTTTCAGATTGTGCTGCAGGTTCGGGTATTCGCCGTAACAGATGAACCCGCCGTTGCTCAGTGGCGGATACGGTGCTTCGAAATCGAGTTTTTCATACGGATTGACTTTCTTCTCGACGTCAAGATGGAAGCTGTTGGTGTAATAACCTTTATCGGTGACACCGGCCACCAGGCCGAATTCGGCTTTATCCAGACGACAGAAACGGTCGCACAGGTTTTCGCTCGGCGTGCTGTACAGGCTGAAGCCGTAGCCGGTTTCATCTTTCCAGCTGTCGGTGGCGGCTTTCAGGCGGGCGACAATCGCCACGGCTTTTTCGCGTAACTGACTGGCATCGAACACGTGGGTCTGATCGCCGAACAGCGCGTTAATGGTTTCATGCACGCCGATGTAGCCGAGCGAAATCGAGGCACGACCATTTTTGAAGATGCCGGAAATATCGTCGTCGGCTTTCAGACGCACACCGCAGGCACCTTCCATGTACAGGATCGGCGCAACGCGGGCCTTGATGCCTTCGAGACGCGCAATGCGGGTCATCAGCGCTTTTTTCGCCAGCAATAAACGCTCGTCGAGCAGTGTCCAGAACGCCGCTTCATCGCGTTTGGCTTCCAGCGCGATACGCGGCAGGTTCAGGCTGATCACACCGATATTGTTGCGGCCTTCGTGGATCATTTCGCCGTTCTCTTCGTAAACGCCCAGGAAACTGCGGCAGCCCATCGGGGTTTTGAAGGAACCGGTGACTTTCACCACCTGATCATAATTAAGAATGTCCGGATACATGCGCTTGCTGGCGCATTCGAGAGCCAGTTGCTTGATGTCGTAATTGGCATCGCCGGCTTTATGGTTCAGGCCGTCGCGGATGGCAAACACCAGTTTCGGGAACACGGCGGTTTTGCGGTTTTTACCCAGCCCGGCAATGCGGTTACGCAAAATAGACTGCTGGATCAGGCGTGATTCCCACGACGTGCCGAGACCGAAACCGAAGGTAACAAACGGCGTCTGGCCGTTGGCGGTGTGCAGCGTATTGACTTCATATTCCAGCGACTGGAATGCGTCATAACACTCTTTCTCGGTACGGTTACGGGCGAACGCTTCGGCATCGGCAATCTGCCATTCTTCAGCGGTCTGACGATGTTTGTTGAAGCTGGCGGTAACAAACGGCGCCAGCACTTCGTCGATGCGGTTAATGGTGGTGCCGCCGTAAATGTGGCTGGCGACCTGCGCGATAATCTGTGCGGTGACGGCGGTTGCCGTTGAAATCGACTTTGGCGTGTCAATTTCGGCATTGCCCATTTTGAAACCGTGATTCAGCATGCCTTTCAGGTCGATCAACATGCAGTTAAACATCGGGAAGAACGGCGAATAATCCAGATCATGATAGTGAATTTCCCCGCGTTCATGCGCCAGCACCACGTCACGGGGTAAAATATGCTGTTTGGCGTAATGCTTGGCCACAATCCCGGCGAGTAAATCGCGCTGGGTCGGGATAACTTTGCTGTCTTTGTTGGCGTTTTCGTTGAGCAGCGCCATATTGCTTTGCTCAACCAGACCACGGATTTCCTGATTCAGGCGTCCGCGCATTTCGCGTTTCACGTCGCGGTCATGGCGGTATTCAATATAGGCACGCGCCAGTTTCTTGTGCGGCCCCGCCATCAGCTGGTTTTCAACCGCATCCTGAATTTCATGGATATCGACGCGCGCCTGATCTTGCAGATTCTCTGCCACAATACGGGCAACCTGCGCGCAATAACCAATGCTGTCGATACCGGCGGCTTCGGCTGCGCGTTGCACCGCTTGTTTGATCAGAACTTCATCGAAAGGGACCTGACAACCATCCCGCTTAATCACGATGGGCTGCATTTTGGTGGATTTTGCGGGTACGGTTTCCTGTCTGTCTGCCTTCACAATGATACTCCTTTTGGGCGGATCCCGCGCCCCACAAGGCTTACAGGCCGGTTGTGTGGCATTCGCGGTAAACCGCTATATATTGGGTTGGGTGTGTACTATACACACTAGATGTAGGATCTACGCGAGCGTTAATTCTCATTTTATTGACCTGAAACAAAGAATTTTTTCGGCGGAGGAATTGATGACCAAATGTAAATTCTGGCCTGAATTTTGCCTGTTGTTTTATAAGGGGATGCATACAAAATAAACGGGTCAGCCACGACTGTGACCGACCCGACATAAGGGGAAATTCAGACTATCGGGCGAGTTGCCAGAGACATTCGTACGGACGAAGCGTGCCGGAAATGGCAGGCGAGGCGTAATTACTCAGCAGCGTGTTGCCATCTAATTCTGCCAGCGTAAGTGTCTGCTCCTGCCCGCTCAGGTTTGCCACCACGCGCAAGGTTTTGCCTGACGCCTGACGGGTATAACACCACAGCTGCGGATGTTCCGGCAGCAAATCCTGATAATCGCCATCGGTCAGAACCGGCAGCGTTTTGCGCAGGCGGATCAGTTGCTGATACAGATAAAATACCGAGTCTTTATCCGCCAGTGCCTGTTCGGTATTGATGTCCTGCGCGTTGTGGCTGACGGAAATCCACGGCGTGCCGGAAGTAAATCCGGCCTGTTCCCCGGCATTCCACTGCATCGGCGTACGTGAGTTGTCCCGCGATTTCTTCGCCAGAATGCGCAACAGTTCTTCGTTGCTGCGCCCGTCAGTTTTCAGTTCGGCAAACATATTCAGGCTTTCCACATCGCGATATTGTTCGAGATGTTCAAAGCCCGGATTGGTCATGCCGATTTCCTCGCCCTGATAAATATACGGCGTACCCTGCAGGCCGTGCAGCACCATTGCCAGCATTTTGGCTGACGTCGTGCGCAGCGCGCCTTCATCGCCAAAGCGCGACACAATGCGCGGCTGATCGTGATTACACCAGAACAGCGCATTCCAGGCGTGACCGTGCATTCCCTGCTGCCACTCGCGGAAAATCTGCTTGAGCTGCACGAAATCCGGCGGTGCATCTGCCCATTTTTCACCGTTCGGATAATCGACTTTCAGGTGATGGAAGTTAAAGGTCATCGACAGTTCGCTGCCGTCATTGGCGGCGTAGCGGCGACAATGCTCCAGCTTTGTTGAAGACATTTCGCCGACGGTCATCAGCCCCAGCGGCTTAAATACGTCACGGCTGAATTCCTGTAAGAACTCATGAATACGCGGACCGTCAGTGTAAAAGCGCCGGCCATCACCGGCATCGTCGGTCGGGAAATCCTGTTGTTTCGACACCAGATTGATCACGTCCAGACGCAGCCCGTCGACGCCCTTATCCGCCCAGAACTGGCAGACTTTTTTCAGCGCCTCGCGCACCGGCGGGTATTCCCAGTTCAGATCGGCCTGCTCGGTGGCGAACAGATGCAGGTAATACTGGCCGCTGGTTTCGTGCCATTGCCAGGCACCGCCACCGAATTTGGATCGCCAGTTATTCGGCGGTCCGCCCTCCGTTGCGCCGTCACGCCAGATATAGAAAGGCCGGAACGGGCTGCCCGCATCCTGCGACTGGCGGAACCACTCGTGATGCGTCGAGGTATGATTAAACACCATATCCATCACGATGCGGATCCCACGCTGATGCGCTTCTGCAGTCAGCCGTTCAAAGTCTTCGAGCGTGCCGTAAGCCGGGTCAATCTCGCAGTAATCGGCCACGTCGTAGCCGTTATCAATCTGCGGCGACAGGTACAGCGGTGTCAGCCATATCGCATCAACGCCAAGGGTTTTCAGGTAATCCAGACGCTGTGTGATGCCGTTGATATCACCGGTGCCGCTGCCCGTGGTGTCCTGAAAACTCTTGGGATAAATCTGGTAAATCACGCCGTTTTTCCACCACGGCAATTCGCTGTTCATTCCATTTTCCTTCTTGAATGTCTTACACCACTGCCAGTTCACCCCGGCGGGCTTTCCGCTGATAAACCAGCACGGTCAGGATAATCGGCACCACGATCGCCACCAGCATGGCCAGTGCGTAAATACTCCAGAACTGCGGTTTGATGGACAAAATACCCGGTAAGCCGCCGACGCCGATGCCGTTGGCCGTGACGTGGAACAGGCCGCAAATCAGGCCGGCAAACGCTGAGCCGATCATCGCGCACAGCATCGGGAAGCGGTATTTCAGGTTGATGCCGTACATCGCCGGTTCGGTTACGCCGAGGAACGCGGATATCGCTGCGGGCACGGAGATCTCGCGCTCATTATGTTTGCGGCTGACGATAATCACGCCGACGACCGCAGCGGCTTGCGCAATATTGGACAGGGCGATCAGCGGCCACACCGGGGTTCCGCCGGTGCTTTGCACCATCTGCATGTCGATGGCAAGGGTGGTCTGATGCACGCCGGTGATGACCAGTGGCGCATAGAGGAAACCAAACAGCGCGGCACCGATGGGTGCGAGGCTGCCGGTCATGATGAATTTCACCGCGAAAGCCACGCCGTCGCCCACCATGCGGCCAAACGGCCCGATCAGCGTGTGCGCCAGGAATACGGCAATAATCAGCGAGCTGACGGGCACAATCACCAGATACAGATAATTAGGCACGATGCGTTTCAGGCCATTTTCGATCATCGCCAGCGCCATACCGGCGAGAACGGAAGGAATAACCTGCGCCTGATAACCGACCTTTTCGATGGTGAACCAGCCGAAATTCCATACTTCAGGGATTTGCTGCCCGAGGTTGTAGGAGTTCATCAGTTGCGGCGATACCAGCGTTATGCCAAGCACAATCCCGAGGATTTCGGTGCCGCCCATTTTTCTGACCGTCGACCAGCACACCGCCACCGGCAGGAACATAAACACGGCTTCGCCAAGCAGCCAGAGGAAGTCGTAAATGGATTGCCACAGCGGGTGCATCTGCGCCAGCGTCTGGCCGCCGCTCATCGGAATTTCGCCGATAACATTGCGGAAACCGAGAATTAAACCGCCGCTGATCAGCGCCGGTAACAGCGGGAAAAAGATTTCCGCAAAGTGAGAAATGCTGCGCTCAAACCAGCTCATATTCTGGCGGGCGGCAACTTTTGCCTGTTCTTTTCCGGCCGCACTTTTACCGGTGCTGGCGATCAGAACTTTGTAGTAATCATCCACTTCCGGGCCGATAACCACCTGGAACTGACCGGCGTTGGTGAAGCAGCCTTTGACCATCGGCAGGGCTTCGAGACCTTTCGGGTCGGCTTTGGACGGGTCATTGAGGACAAAACGAAGACGCGTAATGCAGTGAGTCACCATCGCGATATTGTCGCTGCCGCCAACGAGGGCGATCAGCTGATCAACATCCTGTTGCTTAACTTTGCTCATGGGAAGTGGCCTGTGATTTTGCGTAAGAGTGTAGGGTACGGTTCAAGCATAGCGAAGGCGGTGGGAACTTGTCCGGGAACGTTCCCGGTTTTGCCGGGACGATCACAAAGTTTTTACTTTTTAGAAAGGCAAAGGTCAGAAAGGCGGGGGATTCAGAAAGCAAGCTTTCCGGGGATAATCAGCTGCCGCACCGTGGTGGAACCGCTGAGCTGCGCCAGTAATTGTTTGGCCGCTGCTTCGCCGCCCGCGCCATAGCCGAGTTCTACTGAATACGATTCCGGGAACAGGAAATGCAGCAGCGGGTTGTTGCCGATACCGCATACCTGCACGCCACGGATTTGCTGCTGTTGCAGGTATTTTTGTGCGCCGATGGCAATGGTGTCGGACGCGCAGACGACGGCCTGAATGTTATTTTTCAGCAACTGCGGGATCAGGTCGAAGCCGCTCTGATAGGTCAGTTCGCCCAGCGCAATGTGCGGTGTCAGGCCATGCTCTTTACAAAAAGTCCGAAAGGCCGCGCTGCGGCGCTGGCCGGTGGTGGTGTCCTGCGGCGAAACACCGATAAAGCCAATCTCCCGTATGTTCTGCGCCAGCAGTTTTTGCATCAGCAACTGCACCGCACCCGCATCGTCATAACACACCGAAGATAGCCCCGGCATATCGCGTGCCAGCACCACCATTTTATCCTGCCAGGGCGTCAGCATTTGGGCTGAAAGTCCGGTGAAACCAAACAGCACAATGCCATCGATATTGCGCTGTTTCAGCACCTGCAAATGCTCTTTCACGCGCTCTGCGCTGAACTGACTTTCCAGCACAATCGGGTCATACCCCTGCTGATAAAACAGCGGCAACATGGCGCGTACCGCCAGATTTTCCGAAGGAGAGTCGAGACGCGACACGATAATCGCCACAATTTTGTCGCTGAACCCGCGCATGGCCCGCGCCGATTTCGACGGACTGAAATGCTGTTGTTCGATCACCTGCAACACCCGTTCGCGGGTTTGCGGGCTGACGTTGCCTTCGTTATTCAAAACGCGGGAAACCGTGGATTTTCCGACACCGCTCAGGCGGGCAATATCATTAATGGTCAGGCGATTTTGCTGGGTCATGTTTTAAGGTGAATGAGGGTCAGGTTTAAAATTGGTTGTAGTTAACCGGCGTATACTGCGCTCGCCGGAGATGATGTACGCGTCATCCCGTGCCGTTACCCTAACGGATTTTTATACCCGATGCGTATGAATTTCCAAACCGTTCCTTACCGGAGGTGAAAACCCATGGAACCCGACCCCAATTCTGTAGGTCCGTTGTGATCCGGTAAGCACCCGCATTTTTGCTGCTGCTTGCCGTGACTTTACCTGGCAGGCAGTGGCGCACGTCTTTTCGTTCGCCCTGTTTTTAACAACCCTTTTGCCATGCTCATGGCGGCTTCGCTGTGGGCGCAACAAAGGTGCGAATGATGTTCAAAAATTTCACTTCCCGGCTGCTCAGTGCGCTCAGCCGTAATTTACCGCGCCGCTTAGTCCGCCGCGATCCGATGCTGGAAAACGTATCTGCCCGTGCAGTGCAGGCCATCCCTGCCGCTATGTCGGCGCATTGTCAGGCCTGTGCCCGCGCCACCGAAGACCAGCTTTACCTGCAATTTGCCAGTCATCCGGAAGGGCTGACTGCGCAGGAAGCCGATGCAATTCGCGAAGTTTCCGGCCTGAATCAGACCGGCGATCAGCAACCGGCACCCTGGTGGCTGCATCTGTGGCACTGCTACCGCAATCCGTTCAATCTGCTGCTGACCGTGCTCGGGCTGGTGTCTTACGCCACCGACGATTTAACGGCAGCGCTGGTGATTGGCGCGATGGTGTTTATTTCTACTTTCATGCATTTCATTCAGGAGGCGCGTTCCAATAAAGCCGCCGATGCGCTGAAAGCGATGGTCAGCAACACCGCGACCGTGCTGCGCAGTGACGCGCAAACCGGACGCAGCGAAACAGTGGAAATCCCGATCAGCCAACTGGTGCCGGGTGACCTGATCAAATTGTCAGCGGGCGATATGATCCCGGCAGATCTGCGCATTCTTTCGGCCAAGGATTTGTTTATCAGCCAGGCGGCGCTGACCGGTGAATCCCTGCCGGTGGAAAAACACGCCTGCGAGAAAAAACCGGTTGCGGCTGATCCGCTTGAACTGAACACCCTGTGTTTTATGGGCACCAACGTGGTGAGCGGCACGGCGATTGCGGTGGTGATCGCCACCGGCAGCAAAACCTGGTTCGGTCAGCTTGCCGAACGTGTGGTACAGGAAGATACACAGCCAAACGCGTTCCAGGCCGGGATCAGCAAAGTCAGCTGGCTGCTGATCCGCTTTATGATGGTAATGACACCTGTGGTGCTGGTGATCAACGGTTACACCAAAGGCGACTGGTGGGAAGCCGCACTGTTTGCGCTCTCCGTGGCGGTCGGGTTGACGCCGGAAATGCTGCCGATGATTGTGACGTCCACGCTGGCCAAAGGCGCGGTAAAACTCTCCCGCCAGAAGGTGATCGTCAAACGTCTGGATGCGATACAGAACTTCGGCGCAATGGATATCCTCTGCACGGATAAAACCGGCACGCTGACGCAGGATAAAATCGTGCTCGAGCGCCACACTGATGTGCTGGGCGTGACCAGTGATGAGGTGCTGCATCTGGCGTGGCTGAACAGCCATTATCAAACCGGCCTGAAAAACCTGCTGGATGTTGCAGTGCTGGAAGCAGGCGATGCCGGTCCGGCGCATAACTCGCTGAAAGTGGATGAAATTCCGTTTGATTTCGACCGTCGCCGTATGTCTGTCGTCGTCGCCGAAAACGACCAGAATCACCGCCTGATTTGCAAAGGCGCGCTGGAAGAAATGCTGTCGATTTGTACGCTGGTGCAGCTCAACGGTGAGATTGTGCCGCTGACCGATGTGCTGCTCGGGCGCATTCGCCGCATTACTGACGATCTCAATCAGCAGGGGCTGCGCGTGGTAGCCGTGGCGCATAAAGTGATGCCATCGCGCACGCAGGGCTATGGCGTGACCGATGAGTCCGGCCTGATCCTGGCCGGGTATATCGCATTCCTCGATCCGCCAAAAGAAAGCACCGCACCGGCGCTGGATGCACTGCAACGCAAAGGCGTGACGGTGAAAATCCTCACCGGCGACAATCCGCTGGTGGCGCGTAAAGTCTGCAAAGATGTCGGATTACAGGCCGATAACGTCGTGATCGGCAGCGATATCGATGCGCTTGACGATGTGCAACTGCTGAACGTCGCCCGCGAAACCACGGTATTTGCCAAACTGACACCGATGCACAAAGAACGCATTGTGCGCGTACTGCGCGGCGAAGGGCATGTGGTTGGATTTATGGGCGACGGCATCAACGACGCGCCTGCGCTGCGTGCGGCGGACATTGGGATTTCCGTGGATTCTGCGGTGGATATCGCCAAAGAAGCGGCCGATATTATTCTGCTGGAAAAAAGCCTGATGGTGCTGGAGCAGGGCGTGACGGAAGGGCGCAGAACTTTCGCCAACATGCTGAAATACATCAAAATGACTGCCAGTTCCAACTTTGGTAACGTGTTCAGCGTGCTGGTCGCCAGCGCCTTTTTGCCGTTCCTGCCAATGTTGCCGCTGCATCTGCTGATTCAGAACCTGATTTACGATGTGTCTCAGGTGGCGATCCCGTTTGATAACGTAGATGAAGAGCAACTGGCGAAACCGCAGCGCTGGAACGCCGGGGATATTGGCCGTTTTATGGTGTTCTTCGGGCCGATCAGTTCCGTCTTCGACATTCTGACTTTCAGCCTGATGTGGTGGGTGTTTAAAGCCAATACGGTGGAGGCGCAGACGTTGTTCCAGTCCGGCTGGTTCATTGAAGGGCTGCTGTCGCAGACGCTGATCGTGCACATGATCCGCACCCGCAAAGTGCCGTTTATTCAGAGCCGCGCGTCCTGGCCGCTGTGCATCATGACGCTGATGGTGGTGATCACCGGTATCGCACTGATCTACTCGCCGGTTGCCGGATTCCTGCAATTGCAGGCGCTGCCGCTGAGCTACTTCCCGTGGCTGATCGCGATTCTGGCGGGCTACATGGTGCTGACGCAGTGCGTGAAAGGCTGGTTCGTGCGCCGTTACGGCTGGCAGTAATCTTTAAAATTCTATCCTGAATGCTAAAAAGCGCGACCGGTGAAGCGGCCGCGCTTTGCATTAATCAGTTCGAAATATTACGACTGCGCGTTGTTCTTGCGATCGTTACGACGGTTCACCCAGGTGTTAATCAGCAGGGTGATGATCAGAATCGACGCAATCACGCCCAGCGAAATACCGACCGGAATGTGGAACACGTCGAGCAGCAGCATCTTGATACCGATGAAAATCAGGATCACCGCCAGACCGTATTTCAGCATCGAGAAACGTTCCGCCACACCTGCCAGCAGGAAGTACATCGCGCGCAGGCCGAGGATCGCAAACAGGTTAGAGGTCAGTACGATGAACGGGTCGGTGGTTACCGCAAAGATAGCCGGAATACTGTCGACCGCGAAAATCACGTCGCTCAGTTCCACCATAATCAGCACCAGCAACAACGGAGTAGCGAACAAAATACCGTTACGGCGCACAAAGAACTTCTCACCCTGCAACTCATCGGTCATGCGCATTTTGCTGCGCAGCCAGCGGATCATCGGCTTCTCGCCAACCTCACCGTCTTCTTCTTTCGCCAGCGCCATCTTGATACCGGTGAACAGCAGGAAGGCGCCGAACACGTACAAAATCCAGCTAAATTGCCCCACCAGCCAGCTACCGGCGAAAATCATGCCGGTACGCAGGACGATGGCGCCGAGCACGCCGTAGACCAGTACGCGGCGTTGCAGGCTGGCAGGAATAGAGAAGTAACTGAACAGGATCAGCCAGACGAAGACGTTATCCACCGCCAGCGCTTTTTCCAGCAGATAGCCGGTCAGGAACATGGTGGCCTTGGCGTCGGCCACTTCACGGCCAAACTCGCCGTTGAGATACCACCAGAAGCCGAAGTTGAACAGCAACGACAGGCCTATCCACACCAGCGACCACATCGCGGCACTTTTCATACTCATGGTTTGCGCGCCTTTTCGACCCTGCAACAGCAGGTCGAACGCGAGCATAATTATCACTACCACGGCAAAGGAGCCCCACAACATCGGGTTGCCTACGGAGTTCATCATTGCGATATCCTCGAAAAAACATCAAAAAAAAACGGCCAGCGTCGGAAGACGTTAGCCGCTCATTTTTTGAGCTGTGAGCAAACCTCGCCTTCCGGCAAGGTCTCACTTACAAAGATAAGTATTCATCTTGTGAATGCTTATCTTTGCCCCGGTAACCGGGTGGCTGAGACGGCGCTGCATGAGCGAGGGTCCAGACACCGTAATGACGATTATCCGACGAAGAAGTTACTCCCCTTTGCAGTTCGCAAATTAATGCAAAATGTGTCCGATGTCAAACATTCAGAAACATTATGGAGCATTAACCCGCCAGTGCCTGACGTTTGCCGAGTGCGCCGACGAAGGCCAGCAGCAGGCTACGGCTGAGGGGTGTTTCGCTAAGTTGCTGAGCCTGATGCGCAAAATCTATCGTATCGTCTTCGGCGATAGAGCCCAGCCATGACAGATATGTTTTCATTACCGCCAGACTGAATTCCGGATGGAACTGCGTGCTGATGGCATTCGGGCCGTAGCGCAGGATCTGATGCGGATCGTGCCGCGTTTTCGCCAGCACCGTCGCTGTCGCAGGCGGCGTAATGACGGTTTGCAGGTGGATCAGATTGGCCGCGAACTGTGCGGGAAGCTGCGACACCAGCGGATCAAGATGCCCGTCCGGCGTCAGCGTCACCTCGTGCGTACCGACTTCAATGCCTTGCGGATGGTAATCCACCTCGCCACCCAGCGCGTATGCCATCAGCTGATGACCGTAGCAGGCACCAAACATGGGTAATTCCTGCAACATGCCCAGCCGCACCCAGTCCGCCGCTTCTTCGCTCCACGCCAGATGCTCGGTGACCATGCTGCGCGAACCGGTAATTATCGCACCGCAATAGTTTTCCGGCGGCAGCGGGCGTTCACCCGCCTGCAAATCCACAATCACCACCTGCTGCGCGTCGATATCGCCCTGACGGATAAACATCTGCGGAAAGTTGTCGTGCGCACGACGGATAGGTTCCGGCGCGTGGCCGGTCTGTAAAATCAACAGCGATTTCTGGCTGGGTGCAATCATCTGTTACTCCCGATTTTTACTTAATATTAAGGCTGGTTATCGGCCGGGAATACCACGCCGGTCTGACGACGGATTTCCGTCAGCACTTTGGCCGTGATACGCGAGACTTCCAGCCCGGGGTGCGCGACAAACTGGCTGTCGACCAGAATCGCAAAAGTTTCTGCTTCATACAGCATGGTGTTGATGTGCTGGGGCTGCGTCAGATCCAGCTTCTGGCTGCCGCGTGGCGTCAGGCTGAGCGTCTGGCATTCAGACAGCTTTTCCATCTGCAAGGTGCCGTCTTCGCCCTGGATCTCACTGGGTAACAGGGAGTCGCTGATTTTGGAATGGTTGATAACCACTTCGAAATCATCCGCATAAGACAAGATCACCGTGCCCTGACCGTCAACGCCGCTTTCCAGCAGGGTTGCCGTGGCTTTCACCGATTCCGGTTCGCCAAACAACGAAATAGCACTCGCCAGACAGTAATAACCGATATCCATGATCGAGCCATTGGAAAACGCCGGGTTAAAGGTATTCGGGTTTTCACCGGCCAGATAGCGCGGATAACGTGAGGAATACTGGCAGTAATTCAGAATGGCCTTACGCAGTTTACCGATGCGGTTCAGCGCGCCTTTCATGTGCAGGAAGTTGGGCAGATACGCGGTTTTAAACGCCTCGAACAGCACCACGTTGTTTTCTTTTGCGCAGGCGATCAGGCTTTCCGCTTCACGCAGATTGGAAGCCAGCGGCTTTTCGCAAATCACGTGCTTTTTATTGCTGAGGAACAACAGCGACTGCGGGTAATGCAGGGAGTTCGGGCTGGCAATATAGACCGCATCAATCAGATCAGAGGCGGCCATTGCTTCAAGGGAATCAAAGTAATGTTCAACCGGATAATCCTCGCCGAGCTTTTTAGCGCCTTCCAGCGTGCGGGAATAAATCGCGGTCAGCTTCATTTTACCGCTCTCGTGGGCGGCATCAATAAAACGCTGGGTGATCCAGTTGGTGCCCACAACGCCAATACGAATCATGAGAAATCCCTATAGTTAATTATTATTGATACAACTTACCGAATATTTCCAGATGCGTCAGATACATGCGCGTGTCGAATTCTAACTGATGATAGTCGGGCGTCATATGACAGCACAGGCTGTAGAATGCTTTGTTGTGTTCTTTTTCTTTCAGGTGCGCGAGTTCATGCACCACGATCATTTTCAGAAACGCTTCCGGCGCGCTTTTAAACACCGTTGCCACGCGGATTTCCGCTTTGGCTTTCAGCTTGCCGCCCTGAATACGGGATATTGCCGTATGCAGCCCCAGCGCGTGCTTCATCACGTGGATTTTATTGTCGTAAGCCACTTTGCTTAACGGCGATGAACTGCGCAAAAACTGATTTTTCAGGTCCAGCGTATACTGATAGAGCGATTTGTCAGTGGTCAGCTCGTGCGGTTCGGGATATCGCGTCAGCAAGACTTTACCTAAACGTTCCTGGTCGATTAACTGACGCACCTGAGCCTGAAGCGACTCCGGATAGCCTTGCAGATAGGTCAATTCAGGCATAACTGTTTGCTTTATCTCTTATTGCCGGGGAAAAGATGCCGAAACGGGGTGCGGGGTTTTTACCACGATCGCGTCGATCCGGCAGATAAACCCCTTTTTAACTGAAAAAACGTTTTACTGATAGACCAAATTAAGGGATAAACAGCGCAAATTGAATATGAGGAGGGCCAATGAGCCAATTTGAAACCGAAACCGGTGGTCAGTTATTGCAACTGCGTCTGGAACGTTATCCGCTGGAAGAAGCGGCAACGCAGTTACAGGCATGGGAAGCGGCCGATGAATATCTGCTGCAAAACCTGAACACCGACGCGCTCAACGGCCGTCCGCTGCTGATTTTCAACGATGCTTTCGGCACGCTGGCCTGCGCCTTGCAGCCGCACAACCCGACCAGCGTCAACGACTCCTTCATGAGTCAGCTGGCGATGCGCCACAACCTGCGCCTTAACGGTTTTGACGAAGACAGCGTGGCGGCGCAAAGCAGCCTGGTGCCGTTGCCGATCAATCCGGGTCTGGTGATCATCAAAGTGCCAAAAACGCTGGCACTGCTGGAACAACAACTGCTGGCGCTGCGTGAAGTGGTGACGCCGGACACGCAGATTATCGCCGGCGCGAAAGCCCGTGATATTCACACGTCAACGTTGCAACTGTTCGAGAAAATCCTCGGACCGACCAAAACCAGTCTGGCGTGGAAAAAAGCCCGTCTGATCCATTGTGAAGCCACCTTGCCTGCGCAAACCGCAGAGCCGGTGATTTCTGAGTGGGCGCTGGATGACAGTGAATTCCGTATTTCCAACCACGCGAACGTGTTCTCACGCGGCGGTCTGGATGTCGGCGCTCGCTTTTTCATGCAACATCTGCCGGAAGGCATTGAAGGGCGCATGGCGGATCTGGGCTGTGGTAACGGTGTGATCGGCATGACCGCACTGGCGCTGAACCCCGATGCGGAAATGCTGTTCGTCGATGAATCTTATATGGCGGTAGAATCGAGCCGTATTAACGTCGAAAACAATTTGCCGCAGGATGTCAGCCGCTGTCATTTCGAAGTGAACAACATGCTGGCCGGTGTCGAGCGCGAAACACTGCACGCCGTGCTGTGTAACCCGCCGTTCCATCAGGGCACGGTCATCAGCGATGACACCGCGTGGCGCATGTTCTGCGATGCCAAACGCTGCCTGCAAACCGGCGGCGAGCTGCGTATCGTCGGCAACCGTCATCTGGATTACTACCAGAAGCTGCGTCGCCTGTTCGGCAACTGCACGACGATCGCCACCAATCAGAAATTCGTGATTTTGCGTGCCGTGAAAACGGCTGCACATCATTGATAGCTGAATTAGTCTGAAGTGCTGAAATGAAAAAGCCGCTTATCGCGGCTTTTTTTTCGTCTGTCGGTTTCTGAAATAGTTTTCTAAATTTTCAGCGCCAGCCGCGTGCCCTGATCGATAGCGCGACGGGCATCGAGTTCGACGGCGACGTCGGCACCGCCAATCAGGTGTACGATTTTTCCGGCCTCCTGTAACGGCTGATACAGCGCGCGCTGCGGTTCCTGTCCGGCGCAGATAATCACGTTATCCACTTCCAGACATACCGGTTCACCGTTCATGATCAGGTGCAGCCCCGCGTCGTCAATGCGTTCATAGCTGACACCACTTTGCATTTTCACGCCACGCTGCAACAGGCTGGTGCGGTGGATCCAGCCAGTGGTTTTCCCCAATCCTGCGCCGATTTTGGTGGTTTTGCGTTGCAGCAGAACGATATCCCGCGCGGCAGGTTCGGGCTGTGGCCCAAGTGGTGCCAGACCACCACGGTGCGTCAGGCTCTGGTCGATCCCCCATTCGTGGCTGAAAGCCTGAGTGCTGAGGCTCGATGACGGGCCGGTGTGGATCAGGTATTCGGCGGTATCAAAACCAATGCCGCCCGCGCCAATAATGGCGACGCGCTGTCCGACCGGTTTTTTATCCCGCAGTACGTCGAGATAGGTCAGCACGCTCGGATGATCAATGCCCGCAATATCCGGCAGGCGCGGTGAAATACCACAGGCGAGGATCACTTCGTCATAACCCGTTAACTGGCTGGCGCTGACGGTTTCGCCCAGGCGCAGCGTTACGCCCAGTAATGTCAGCTGGCGCGAGTAGTAACGCAGCGTCTGATAAAACTCTTCTTTGCCGGGGATCTGTTTGGCGACATTAAATTGCCCGCCGATTTCATTGTGTGCATCAAATAATGTGACGTGATGCCCGCGGCTGGCGGCGGTAGTGGCAAACGCCAGCCCGGCTGGCCCCGAGCCGACAACGGCCAGATGTTTGGTGATTTCCGCACGGGTAACCGGTAACTGCGTTTCACGGCAGGCGCGCGGATTGACCAGACAGGAAGTGACTTCACCGGCGAATATCTGATCCAGACAGGCCTGATTACAGCCGATGCAGGTGTTGATTTCATCAGCACGTCCCTGCGCGGCTTTTTCGACAAACGCAGGATCGGCAAGAAACGGGCGCGCCATTGACACCATATCCGCACAACCTTCGGCGAGAATTTTCTCCGCCACGTCAGGGTCGTTAATGCGGTTAGTGGTAATCAGCGGAATCCCCACTTTGCCCATCAGTTTTTGCGTCACCCAGATGAACGCCGCGCGGGGCACCATGGTGGCTATGGTCGGAATGCGCGCTTCATGCCAGCCAATACCGGTGTTGATAATGCTCGCGCCTGCCTGTTCGATGCGCTGCGCCAGCATTTCGACTTCATTCCAGTCCGAGCCTTCTTCGACCAGATCCAGCATGGATAAGCGATAAATGATGATGAATTCCCGGCCACAGGTTTCGCGCACGCGGCGCACGGCTTCGGTGGCAAACCGCATGCGGTTATCGGCAGAACCGCCCCAGTTGTCCGTGCGCTGATTGGTGCGCGCGGTGAGGAACTGGTTTATCAGATAGCCTTCGGAGCCCATGATTTCCACGCCGTCATAACCCGACTCTTTGGCAAGCTGCGCGCAGCGGGCGAAATCCGCCAGTGTGGAGTCGATTTCTGCCTCGCTGAGGGCGTGAGGTGTAAAGCGGTTGATCGGCGCCTGAAGCGCTGAAGGCGCGACGGGGTGGGGCTGATAACTGTAACGTCCGGCGTGAAGGATCTGCAGGGCAATTTTGCCGCCAGCGGCATGCACCGCGTCAGTCACCACGCGGTGATGTGTGATGTGTTCCTGTTCAGCGAGAATCGAACCGCCCTGATAAACCACGCCCTGCGCGTTAGGGGAAATGCCGCCGGTGACAATCAGCCCGACGCCTGCGGCGGCACGTTCTGCATAAAAGGCCGCCAGACGTTCCGGCCCGTCCTCCCGTTCTTCCAGCCCGGTGTGCATGGAACCCATCAGCACGCGATTTTTCAGTTGGGTAAAACCTAAATCCAGCGGCGCCAGCAGGTGCGGATAAAAAAGCGAAGCGCGTTCAGTCATGGAATTCTCTTAAGTGGTCGGAGGAGATGAATTCAATTTAGCTGCTGGCAGAACAATTGGAAAGTCAGTGTGTAATGACTGTGATATGTATCACTCTGAGGAATTCGCTGAGCGTTAATTAACTATTACGCTTCTTATTACTCGCGGTTTATTAATTGGCAGAGGTGACTTTTGTCGCCGGAAAACAGCACAAGATAGCAGATGAAATACCTATTTCTTTGTTTTTACACACAATGGTCTTATTGCAGGTTGTTTATTTTTAACATTTTTTTCAGAGATTTTGGTCGTTAGGATTATTTTTAGAAAACCATATCGAATCGATTCAGTTCGGGTTAGAGCTGGACTAGGCTGGGGTTGCTTCACCCTAAAAATTCAATTCTAACCTGGATATATACTATGAATCTTATTGACCATACAGCCTGCCGCCCGTTCACCGAAGCCGGGCATTTGTCCCAGATTGCAGCCTATTATGAAGAGGGTCGTAACGTCATGTGGATGATGCTCAGGTCTTATCCACGTCCCTGTTTTAATCAGGAGCTTATCGAAGACATTATGACGCTGATGTATGCCGCGAAGGCATCCGGTCTGCGTTTTGATTTTTGGGTCACCGGCTCTTTGGTGCCCAATATGTATAATGTCGGCGGTGATCTGAGCTTCTTTGTTGATTCCATCGTCAATAATAAACGCGAAGCGTTACGTGCTTACGCCAGAGCCTGCGTGGATTGCGTTCACGCTGCCGCGCGTGGTTTTGACGTAGGCGCGATCAGTTTATCGATGATAGAAGGCACGGCACTGGGCGGCGGCTTTGAAGCCGCACTGGCACACCATTACGTGCTGGCGCAGAACACCGCCCGGATGGGGTTCCCTGAAATCGCATTTAACCTTTTCCCGGGAATGGGCGGTTATTCGCTGGTATCACGCAAAGCGGGGATGAAGCTGGCGGAGGAACTGATTTCCACCGGGGAGTCGCATACCGCCGAATGGTTTGAAAGCCGCGGGCTGGTGGACGTGTTATTCCAGCCGGGGGAAGCATTCACCGCCACGCGAACGTTCATGGATGTTTTGCGACCAAAGCTCAACGGCATCCGGGCGATGATCCGCGCACGTCAGCGTGTGCTGCAATTATCACGTTCAGAACTGATGGATATTACGGAGGATTGGGTGGATGCAGCGTTTACGCTGGAGGAGAAAGACCTGAGTTATATGGAGCGTCTGGTCATGCTGCAAAACCGGCATACGGCGTCATTGCGTAAAACCGGCTAGCAGCAGGCAGAAGCAGCCCGTCACTGGCGCTATTTCTGTTTTGCTTTATGTTTAAAAACATTGGGTGAAGCAATCATTTTTTCCTCAAGCCAGTGCTCCAGTTCATTTGCTGGCATTGGCTTGGCATATAAAAATCCCTGTTTGCTGTCCACACCGATTTCGTCAATCAGCTTCTCTTCTTCCGCCGTTTCCACACCTTCCGCCACCACTGTCAGTTGCAGCGTTTTGGCCACCGCCACAATCGCCCGTACCAGCGCCTGAGACACCGGATTATCATTGATTCCACGAATAAAGCTTTGATCCAGCTTGATGCAGTCGAGGGGGATTCTCGCCAGTTGTGACAGTGAAGAATAACCGGTGCCGAAATCATCCAGATGTACTTGTGCGCCCAGTTTATGCAACTGGTTAATCATGGTGATCGCTGCACCTTCGTCTTCCACCAGGCAACTTTCTGTCAGTTCGAAATCCAGCAGGCAGCCTTTCATGCCGGCATTTTTCATGGCATCCGACAACGTCGTGATGAATGAACTATTGTTAAGCTGTCGTCCGGAGAGGTTTACCGCCACCCGCAAATTCAGCCCTTTTTTCTGCCATTCCGTCGCCTGACGGGTGGCGGTTTCGATCACCCATTTACCGACTGGCGTGATGAGACCGGATTCTTCGGCATAGGGAATAAAGCTCTGAGGTTGGATCAGACCGCGTTCCGGAGAATTCCAGCGCAGCAGTGCCTCCACGCTTTGCACGGTACCGTAAAGCGATACTTTCGGCTGATAGTGTAAGACCAGCTGATCTTTCTCAGACAAGGCTTTGCGTAAATGTGTATCTAACCACATGTATTCAGAGGCTTTCTCATTCATCTCTGGTGAGAAAACACAGTGTACATTTTTGCCCTTTTCCTTGGCTGCATACATGGCAGTATCGGCGTTTTGCAACAGTATATCGCCGTCGGTACCGTGTTCCGGGCAAATCGCGATACCTGCTGAACAGCCGGTATACACTTCAATCAGCCCGATGCGGAATGGCAAACTGAGCCTGCGCAAAACGCGCTGACTCAGCGCTTCCAGCGCTTTTATTTCAGCATGCGTGCTGAGAATAATGAATTCATCCCCGCCGAGCCGCGCCAGTTTATCGTTGGGCGACAGGCAATCCTGAATGGCATCAGACACCGCGCGCAGCAGGTGATCACCAAACATATGTCCGTAGGCGTCGTTAACTTTTTTGAAGTTATCCAGATCCAGATAAATCAGCCCGACGTTGTTTTCACCACGCTCGATAAGTGCTCGGGCAAGGGACTCCTGCAAGGCATTACGGTTAGCGAAACCGGTGACCAGATCAGTATTTGCCAGCACGCGCAAACGCTCCTGCGCCTTGCGTTCGTCAGTGATGTCAGAGCCGGAGCAAATCAGATATTTTTGCTGTTTGCCGCTGCCGCTGTGGACGAATTTATTGCGAAACAGGAACAGGCGCTGGCCTTTGACGGTGTTGATCCAGCGTTCCACTTCATAAGATTGCTGATGCTGGAAAAAACCATTGATATTCTGACGTGAGGCCAGGCCTTCTTCCATCGACATAAAAAGGTCATAGGCGCTGCGTCCGATAACATCTTCTTCGCGCAGGCCGGTATATTCCTCGCTCAGACGGTTAAAACGATGGATTTTGCCTTCCTGATCGATAATCACGATCACGGAGTTGGCTTCAGAAACCACCTGCTCAGCAAAGGTCAGACCGACTTCAAGGTCATGGGCGACAGACTCAGTGTCCTGATAGGCGGATGCCGTACCGGCCCAGGCTTTACTGTCGATTTTTCGCCCGACAAGATACAAACGCGCAGGGGATCCGAATAGCGTGATATCCAGGGTAAAACTCGAGGTGATCCCGGTGAGTTGCCTTATTTTCCCTGCCTGCCACTGCGTCAGAGAGATAGCAATATTGACGACGCCTTTCTCTGCGGATAACTCCAGGGCATTGCTGTCTGAACCCAGTCGCCAATATGGGCGTGGTGTACCAAAGTGCAGGTACAGGAGGGAAGCATCTTGAGAGTCGACCATGAATGTTTCTCCGCAAAGAACGCTATACGCCGCCAGTGTGGCGACGGGCGACAGTCAGCACAGACGGAGCTTACTCTGTTCAGCACATTCGCCACGTTCCGTAAAAAAACGGACAGGGGCGGAATGGCGTAACACATTGAATTTAAGGTTAGCCACTGCCAGTTATATATCCAGTTACCGGACAGAAATTACTGCTCAGAACAGGCGGTCTCCGTTACCGGAATACCGCCTGAGAGAGAAGGTTTTTGATTCTCTTCCGGGCCTGATGTCAGGCCCGGAAAGTTATTTCAGCAGGAAACTGGTTTGTTTCACATCCTGAGAATCTAACCCCACGAATACATTGAACTTTCCAGGCTCTGAAGCCCATTTCAATTTATCGTTGTAGAAGCGTAAATCTTTTTCGGTGATCGTAAAGGTAACAACTTTCTCTTCGCCTGGCTGCAGGTTGATTTTCTCAAAATTCTTCAACTCTTTAACCGGACGACTGATCGATGCCGTGACATCCTGCAGGTACATCTGGACGATCGTCGCACCGCTGCCTTTGCCGGTGTTTTTCACCGTCACGCTGGCGGTGAGCGGGTGTCCGGCATCCATCGTGGTGGATGACAAACTCACGTCAGACACACCGAAGCTGGTGTAGCTCAGGCCATAACCGAACGGGAACAGCGGGCCGTTGGTGATATCAAAATAACGGGTGGTGTATTTATCTGGATGCTGAGGATTAAACGGACGGCCGGTATTGAGCACGCTATTGTACAAAGGAATTTGCCCGACTGAGCGTGGGAAGGTCATCGGCAGTTTGCCTGATGGATTGTAGTCTCCAAACAGAACGTCGGCAATCGCATGTCCGCCTTCGGTGCCGCTGAACCAGGTTTCCAGCATGGCATCAGAAATTTCGTTTTCCCACGACAGGGTCAGCGGACGGCCATTCATTAACACGACAACCAGCGGTTTACCGGTGGCTTTCAATGCCTTGAGCAGGTCACGCTGGCTTTGCGGAATGTTAATTTCGGAACGGCTGGACGCTTCGTGCGCCATGCCTTGTGCTTCGCCGACTACGGCGACCACAACGTCAGCTTTTTCTGCTGTTTTCACAGCTTCGTCGATCATATCCTGCGGTTTGCGTGGATCGTTGATCACCTGTTTCTCGTAAGAGTTCAGGAAATCGACCAGAGCCTGATCGTTGGTGACGTTGGCACCGCGGGCATAGAGGATAGTGCCTTTATCACCGAGCACATCTTTCATCCCCTGCAACACAGTGACTGCCTGCGCTGCCTTACCGGCTGCCGACCAACTGCCCATCACATCACGCTTGCTGTCAGCCAGCGCGCCAACGACGGCAATCGTGCCTTTTTTGTTTAACGGTAACGTTTGATTGTTATTTTTCAACAGCACCAGCGAGGTCCGTGCCACTTCGCGCGCCTCCTGGCGATGCAGACGGCTTTCGGCGTTGGTGTCAGCCGGATCGCTCGACTGCGGGCCTAAATGACGATATTCATCAACAAACAGCCCCATATCCCATTTCGCGGCCAGAACATCGCGAACGGCGCGATCAATGTCTTTCTGGCTCACCATGCCGTCGGCAAGTAACCCTTTCAGGTACTTACCGTACATATTGTCAGCCATGTCCATATCGACACCGGCTTTCAGCGCCATCGCGGCCGCCTGACGATCGTCTTCGGCTACGCCATGTTTGACCAGCCCGCCAATGGCGCCGTGGTCGCTGACAGTCAGGCCCTTGAACTGCCAGTCATCGCGCAGAATATCTTTCAGCAGCCAGGTATTCGAGGTGGCAGGAATACCGTTAACGCTGTTCAGTGCCACCATCACACCGCCGGCACCCGCATCGACTGCCGCTTTATAAGGTGGCATGTAATCGTTGAACATGCGGGTCAGGCTCATGTCCACAGTGTTGTATTCGCGGCCGCCTTCGACAGCACCGTACAACGCATAGTGTTTGACGTTTGCCATGACGGCGTCAGGGGCAGACGGATCTTTGCCCTGATAACCGGTAACCATTTCATGCGCGAGGCGCGAGGTCAGATAGGTATCTTCGCCGAAACCTTCAGAAACACGGCCCCAGCGCGGATCACGGGTGATATCGACCATCGGTGAGAACGTCATGTTCAGGCCATCAGCTGCCGTTTCCTGGGCTGAAATACGTGCGCTGGTCGCCACCGCCTGCATATCCCAGCTCGCCGCCAGACCGAGGCTGATAGGGAAAATCGTGCGCTGTCCATGCACCACGTCATAAGCATAAAACGGAGGAATTTTCAGGCGGCTGTACTGCACCTGATCCTGCATACGGCGGATATCGGGCTTAGTTACCGTGTTAAACACGCCACCGACTTTACCGGCGCGGATGTCAGCCATGATGGCTTCTTTTTGGTACTCAGGCCCCACAGTGACCAGATTCAGCTGACCGATTTTTTCATCAAGGGTCATTTTTTTCATCAAATCGGCAATGAACGCGTTGCGCTCTTTCACCTGATCCTGAGGAATGCCCGTTGTTTCAACGGCGAGAGAAGAAGCAGAACTTACCAGTAACACTAACGCGCCAAGCATGTGATGCGTATTCATCGGAATTCCTTCAACCATAAGCAGGGGAGCCAAATCAGAGAAAATTCAGCAGCCTGAAGCAAACAAAGCAATGATCATTCTAAGAAAAGTATAGAGTGAGAATCTAATACGTCCCTTCAACTATTAGCAATGAATAGTTTAGACGCCAGCACAATATCTTTTTACCTTTCGGTACATCCCGCAATTTACAGGTAATCAGAATGATAGATACAAAAAGACATTCGATGCGTCACGCAAATTTTTATATTTAGGATTACATGACATCCGGCTGAACAAATAATCATCAGAAGTAACACGGGGGGAAAGCGCGGGATAACAAAAAGGGCAGAACATGCGGTTCTGCCCTTTAATAATCTGGAATATCCGCTAAGGAAATCGGATTAATAGTAGTAAGACATATCGGTCGGGGTTTTGCTCATGACATCAAAGAAAACGTCTTTGGTGTTTGCCCAGAATTGCGCGACGGCAACGGCGTTGTAGCTCATGCCCATCAGGCTCATGACAAAGAAACAGGTCACGGTGAGGCCGATACCACTGCAAACGAATGCCATGGTATTGCGGCTGGACTGGCGACAAACAATATTAAGCTGACTGGTGCAGAACATCAAAAAAGCGCTCAGCAATTCCCAGCGCATCATTAAAATCCCGGCAGTTAATGTACCCATCGATAAAATCCTTACTTACTACAGCCACTTGCACGAAGCCAAAATCAGCCGGAAGGCTGCTACGACGGGCGGGCAATGGGCTTTACAGAAGAAATGGTGAATTACAATTATGTGACGACGGTCACATTATATCACCGGATTTTATTTTTGAGTAAAAAATGTTCGCTAATAAAAAATAGGCATAACACATCAACTTATTTTGACGATGTGTTATGAAAAGCGGAGAAATCGTGATGTATTTTGAAGAGATAATTACGCGCCGTAACCCATCACTTGTAACAGGTGCTGAGCCTGCAGCACCGCTTCCTGCCGGTGCGCAACCCCCAGCTTCTGATACAGATTACGGATATGCGTTTTGATGGTCGTTGATGCAACGTCCAGCTCACCGGCAATCTGGTCATTACTGTAGCCGGAGTAAATCAGCCCCAGAACCTGCCACTCGCGCTGCGTCAGCGGACTGGTACGGATCAGTTCCGGCACTTGCGGATGGGTCAGCAGTTTGTTCACAAAGCCTTCGTCGAAATGCGCAAACTTGTGACGGTGATGCTGGTTAATTTCGCGCAAAATCTGCTGGGCGCGGCGCTGTTCCAGTTCCGGTAGCAGATTAAGCTGGATCAACTGGCGCAGTTGTTGCGCCATCATTTCCCCTTCGATGACGAAATGACTGACAAAACCGGTACGGTTCGCCAGCGCCAGCGCTTCGATCAATGCTTTTTGGGCGTCACTTTTGCGCCCGGTTTGCCAGTAAAGTAAGTTACTCAGCAGCAAATTGCGGTTCAGATCGCTGGTCAGGCGCAACTGCCGGGCATTCTGATTCAGTTCATCGAGCACCACTTCAGCTTCATCAAACTGTTCCAGCAAAATCTGTACGCGGGCAATATTTCGCCACTGGCCTTGCTGGAAATGGTTATCTGCCATGTCCGGTTTACGCGCCTGTTGCAGCCACTGGCGTGCAGCGTTTTTATCGCCAATCATCTGCCAGTAAATCACCCGCGGCTTATCGGTATTGGTCAGCCAGTCAATGTGATACTGACCGGTTTTCAGCAACGCTTCACAGCGCTGTAAATGGTGATGGGCGTTGTCGAGCTGACCGCGTGCCAGCGAACATTTCGCCAGCATTGCCAGGCATTGCAACTGCTGTTGTGGCTGGAAATTGCTCAGCACATTAAGCCCTTCACGCGCAGCTTCTTCTGCATCATCGAGCCGCGACCATGACCACAGCAGCTGGGAACGTAAACGCAATAAAAATTCGTGCATCGGCAACTGTTCAAGATGCTGTTCGCGCACCAGTTCAAAAGCGCGATCCTGCATCTCAAACGCGGCCTGCAAAAAGCCCTGAGCAATCAGAATTTCACTCTGTTGCAGCAGCGCCCATAAGGCGTAGTGATAGGCTTCATAACGGCGGGCGATTTGCTCGGTCTGCTGCATCAGCGGCAGTGCGCGGGTGAGATCCCCTTTGCAGTGCTGGATTTCACCGGTCACGGACGTGGCCACAATGCGGCTGTAATAGCTTTCATAAGGCAGATAGCGCAGCGCCTCAGTGGCCAGTTTTTCCGCCTCATCCTGACGTCCGTCGTTGATAGCCACCTGTGCCCGCAGGGCATCAAACTCGGCCGCCAGTGCCTGTTCCATCACAATATTATGCTGTTTCATTTCGCTTTCAGCGCGGGCCAGCAACACCTCGACTTCAGCATAACGGTGCTGACTTTGTGCGAGCCATGCCTGCAACAACACCAGTTTAGGATTCTGAATCAGCCGGTCATAAGGCAGAGCGGCAAGACATTCTTCCAGCAACGCCAGCTCGCTTTGATTAAACAGGGCCCAGGCATGTTGCAGCAGAATATCGCGCAGCAGATTGGTGTCTTCGGCACCCAGCGCATGATGAATGGCTTCGGCCGGAAAACCTTGTGCCAGCCAGCCTTCGGCGGCAGCGCGATGAATGGCAGGCAGCTCAGATGCCAGTTCCCACTGACAACGCTGACGCAGGAATGTGGCAAACAGCGGGTGGAAGTTAAACCATTCGCCGCTGTCATCCATACGGTTGATGAATAATCCCTGACGTTCCAGTTCTTCCAGCCGTTGCTGACCATTTTCGCTGCCGGTCAGGCGCACAATCAGCGCATCGTTCATTGAGCGCAACAGCGAGCAGCGCAGGAGAAAATCACGCGTCGGGGCATCAACGCGATCCAGCACTTCATCCACCAGATATTCAGAAAGATGGCTGGCATTCAGCCCGGCCAGTTTGCGTGCGGACTGCTGCGTCGAATGCTGTGAAGGGTGAGAAGACTGCCGCGCCGATAACGCAATCAGTTGCAAGGCGGTGGCCCAGCCCGCGACTTCGTCGCACAGCCGGCTGCTGTCTGCCTGATCAATCGGGTCTTTCAGCCGGTTGTCGAAAAATTGCTGTGTTTCCGGATGCGTAAAGGCCAGATGCGAGGCGTTGAGTTCCAGCAGTTGATCCCGCACACGCATATTGGCGATGCCCAGCGGTGGCAGGGTGCGTGAAAGCACCACCAGTGACAGGTTTTCCGGCTGATGGCGCAGGAAAAAACGCATCCCTTCATGAATGGCGTCATTAGAAATCAGATGGTAATCGTCGATCACCAGCAGCAGCGGGCTGTGCCAGTCGGAAAGCTCCACAAAAAGCTGGGCAAACAGCGCAGGTAAACTGGCGTACTGATGCTTGAGACTCAGCGCTTCGCTTTTGATGCAATGCCCGCCGCAGGCCTGCTGTACAGCAGCAATCAGATAGCTGGCAAAGCGCTCCGGCTGATTGTCGCTTTCATCAAGAGAATACCAGCCCAGATCGCTTTTACCTGCAGCCCAGTGCGCCACCAGCGTCGTTTTCCCATAACCCGCCGGACTGGCGACCAGGGTCAGACGATAATTTGGCGCAGTCGAGAGCTTCGTCAGCAGACGTTCCCGAACCACTGTATTTTGCTGCCGCACCGGGCGGCTCAATTTTGAAGGGATCAGCATTTTTTTCGATTCTTTTGACAGAAGGACAGAGGGGACGTTATTTATTTCACAGCGTGTAATTAATCACTTTTTCTAAAGTCCTCCTTTGAAACATTGATTGCAAGAATGTTACGTTTTTACATGCCGTTAAGTTGCTCTGCATCACACTTCTTAATACAAATTTTCAGGCATCTGCCCTGAACCTCCGTCTCCTCCGGCTACGCCCCGTTTCTCCTCCCTGCCTAATCTTTTACGGGAGGATGCCGCTCACCGACATACGCGTCAGCATAGTGATAATCGACACCAGACTTTCCCTACAAATTTCCGGATAAAGAGGCATGTGATGCAGGTGACTTTAGATAAGACGCAGTTTTTAGCCGCGCTGAAACGCCAGTGGCAAGGGTTCGGTTTGCAGCAGGCACAGGATATGACACCGCACCAGTGGTGGCAGGCCACCAGTGCCGCATTATCTGAACAACTGAGCGCGCAACCGGCACCGGCGGCGGCGAAACAGCCGCAACGGCACGTTAACTATATTTCGATGGAATTCCTGATCGGGCGCCTGACCGCGAATAATCTGATCAATCTCGGCTGGTACGACACGGTCAGTCAGGCGCTGAAAGAGCAGGGTGTCGAGCTGGCCGACGTACTGGAGCAGGAAACCGATCCGGCGCTGGGCAATGGCGGATTAGGCCGTCTGGCTGCCTGTTTCCTCGATTCCATGGCGACCGTCGGGCAACCGGCCACCGGCTACGGTCTGAACTATCAGTACGGTCTTTTCCGCCAGTCGTTCAGCGAAGGCAAACAACAGGAAGCGCCGGATAACTGGCATCGCGAATGCTATCCGTGGTTCAGCCACAACAGCTCACTGTCCGTCGATGTGGCGTTTGGTGGCAAACTGACAAAAAACGAAAAGGGCGCTGAACAGTGGCATCCGGCGTTTACCCTGCGCGGTGAAGCCTGGGATCTGCCGGTGGTCGGGTACAAAAATGGCGTTACCCAGCCGCTGCGTCTGTGGCAGGCCACTGACGTGCATCCGTTCGATCTGACGCTGTTCAATGACGGTGAATTTCTTAAAGCCGAGCAAAAAGGCATTGATGCGGCAAAACTCACCAAAGTGCTGTATCCGAATGACAATCACGACGCCGGTAAACGCCTGCGCCTGATGCAGCAGTATTTCCAGTGCGCCTGCTCGGTGGCCGATATCCTGCGCCGCCATCACTTCCTTGGCCGTAAAATTGAGGATTTACCGAAATTTGAAGTCATCCAGCTCAATGACACGCACCCGACCATTGCCATTCCTGAGCTGTTGCGTATTTTGCTCGACGAACACCAGCTTGAATGGGACGCCGCCTGGGCGATCACCCGCCAGACGTTCGCGTACACCAACCACACGCTGATGCCGGAAGCGCTGGAGTGCTGGGATGAAAAACTGGTGCGCAGCCTGCTGCCGCGCCATTTCTCGCTGATCAAAGCCATCAACGCCCGCTTCAAAAAAGTGGTCGAAAAACAGTGGCCGGGTGACAAAGCTGTCTGGGAAAAACTGTCTGTCCATCAGAACAAACAAGTGCGGATGGCAAATCTGTGCGTGGTCAGTGGTTTTGCGGTGAACGGCGTGGCGGCGTTGCATTCCGAACTGGTGGTCAAAGACCTGTTCCCGGAATATCACCTGTTATGGCCGAATAAATTCCACAACGTGACCAACGGCATCACACCGCGCCGCTGGCTGAAACAGTGTAACCCGGCGCTGTCATCGCTGATTGATGACACCCTGAAAACCGAATGGGTGAATGACCTGGACGCGCTGAAAGGGCTGGAAAGTTCTGCGGATAATAAAAAATTCCGTCAGCGTTATCAGGCCATTAAGCGTGAGAACAAAATCAAACTGGCGCATTACGTGAAACAGGTGATGGGGCTGACCCTCAACCCTGATGCCATTTTCGACGTACAGATCAAACGTCTGCATGAATACAAACGCCAGCATCTGAATCTGCTGCACATTTTGTCGTTGTACCGTCAGTTGCGTGATAACCCGGAAATGGACATGGTGCCGCGTGTGTTCCTGTTCGGCGCGAAAGCGGCACCGGGTTATTACCTGGCGAAAAACATCATCTATGCCATCAACAAAGTCGCGGAAAAAGTGAATAACGATCCGCTGGTGCGTGACCGCATCAAAGTGGTGTTTATTCCGGATTACCGCGTGTCCGTGGCTGAACTGATGATCCCGGCGGCTGATGTTTCCGAGCAAATTTCTACCGCTGGTAAAGAAGCTTCCGGCACCGGCAACATGAAACTGGCACTGAACGGCGCGCTGACCGTCGGCACACTCGACGGCGCGAACGTTGAGATTGCTGAAGAGGTCGGGGAAGACAATATCTTCATCTTTGGTAACACCGTCGATCAGGTCAAAGCCTTGCAGGCGAAGGGCTACGATCCGCTTAAAATTCGCAAGAAAGACAAGCACCTGGATAAGATCCTCAAAGAACTGGAAAACGGCTTCTTCAGCAATGGCGACAAACAGGCCTTCAGCCTGATGCTCGACAGTTTGCTTGGCGGCGGCGACCCATATCTGGTGCTGGCTGACTTTGCCGATTACTGCGCGGCACAGCAAAAAGTCGACGCGTTGTATCGCGACCAGGACGAGTGGACCCGTAAAACTATCCTCAACACGGCCCGCGTAGGGATGTTCAGTTCCGACCGCTCGATCCGCGATTATCAGCAACGGATCTGGCAGGCGAAGCGATAAGGAGCCCGCATGGAGAACAAAGCACTGGAGCAGGCCGCCAGGGAGGCGGGGATTGCTTCTGGTTTTATTAATGCGCACGGCAAACAACAGGCAATCGCTTCCGAGACCAAGCGTGAACTGTTATCGGCGATGGGCTGGGTGGCGGGCAGCCGCCGCCCGGTTGCCACGCCGGTGCCGTCGGTCAAAGTGTTTGTCACCGGCAGCCGTCTGGCATTGCCGGTCGGCGGTGAAGGCGAATATGCCTGGACTCTGAAACTGGAAAGCGGCGTGACCCAAAAGGGGCGGATCAGCGGCAAAATGACGCTGGCACTCCCGGGTAAAATTCCTGCCGGTTATCACCAGCTGACGTTGACGCAGGACGCGCAACAGTGGGAGTGTCGGGTCATTGTCGCGCCGAAACGCTGTTACGAACCGGATGCGCTGCTGGCCGGTAAAAAACTGTGGGGCGCCTGCGTGCAGCTTTATACATTGCGCTCGGAAAATAACTGGGGCATCGGTGATTTTGGCGATCTCAATCTGATGCTGAAAAACGTCGCCGAACGCGGCGGCGCGTTTGTCGGGCTCAATCCGATCCACGCGCTGTATCCGGCGAATCCGGTGGCCGCCAGCCCTTACAGTCCGTCATCCCGCCGCTGGCTAAACGTGATTTATATCGACGTCGGCGCGGTAGATGATTTCCGGCAGAGCGATGCGGCGCAACAGTGGTGGCATCAGCCGCTGACGCAGCAACGTTTGCAGGCGGTGCGCGCCAATGACTGGGTGGATTACGCCAGCGTTATGCCGCTGAAATTAGAAGGATTACGGCTGGCTTACGCGCATTTTCAGGGACGTAAGGCGCAGGATCCGCAGGTGAAATCCCTGCGCAACTTCGTCAAACAGGGCGGTGAAAGCCTGTATCTGCAGGCTGCGTTTGATGCGCTTTACGAGCATCTGGCGAAAGAAAGTGATGTGGCACTTGGCTGGAACCGCTGGCCTGAAAAATATCATGATGCCCGTGGCCCGGCCGTGCGGGCGTTCTGCGAACAACATGCGCAGGATGTGGAGTTTTATCTGTGGCTGCAATGGCTGGCGGAAACCCAGTTTACGCAGTGCTATCACACCAGCCAGCGGCACGAGATGCCGATGGGGCTTTACCGTGATCTGGCGGTCGGCGTGGTGGCAGGCGGATCCGAAACCTGGGGCGACGGCGAACTGTATTGCCTGAAAGCTTCAGTGGGTGCACCGCCGGATATTCTCGGCCCGCTCGGTCAGAACTGGGATCTGCGCCCGATGGATCCGCATGTGATGGTGAGGCGCGGCTATCAGCCTTTTATCGATCTTCTGCGTTCCAACATGACGAGTTGCGGCGCGTTGCGCATCGATCATGTGATGGCGTTACTGCGCCTGTGGTGGATCCCGGCGGGTGAAACGGCGGATAAAGGTGCGTACGTGCAATATCCGGTGGATGATCTGCTGGCCATTTTAGCCCTGGAAAGCCAGCGTCACCGTTGCATGGTGATCGGCGAAGATCTGGGCACCGTACCGGTCGAGATCGTCAGCAAACTGCGCGAAAGCGGCGTGTATTCCTACAAAGTGCTGTATTTCGAGCGCGACGAGGAAAACAACTTCCGCGCGCCGCAGTCCTATCCGGTTCAGGCGATGGCCACGATTACTACGCACGACCTGCCGACGCTGCGCGGCTACTGGCAAAGCGACGATCTGGCGCTGGGAAAATCCCTCGGTTTGTACCGCGACGAGGCTGTTTTACAGGAGCTGTACGCCGACCGCGCCCGCGCACGTCAGGGGTTGCTTGATGGTCTGCATCATTACGGCTGCATCCCGAAGAAAACCGGGCATAAAGCCGCACTGATGGAAATGACGCCAATACTCAACCGTGGTCTGCAACGTTACGTTGCTGACAGTGCCTGTGCCTTGCTCGGCCTGCAACCGGAAGACTGGCTGGACATGGGCGCACCGGTTAACGTGCCCGGTACCAGCGATGAATATCCGAACTGGCGCCGTAAGCTCTCCCATACGCTCGAAGAGATGTTTGCCGACGAGCAGGTGAATAAGCTGATTAAAGACCTCGATAAACGCCGCCGGAAAGTATCGGTGAGCTGAAGCTGAAAGGAAGGAAGTGAAAAGGGGTTCTGCCTTAGGGCAGGACCCCTTTTTTATGGGCAACCGTTGGGATCGGATGGCCTGTATATGAATCCTAAGGTGGTCTGGTGATCGCTATACAGTCCATTGCCTCTTGTGAGCTCGCTGATACCTTTGCACCGACTATTTGGTTATTCCCGATCCCTCCATTGCATAAAAAAAGGCGGCTTATTCAGCCGCCCAAGACACAGGGAATTGATCAAGTATTACAAAGCGCATTAGCCTTACAGTTAACCTTTCACACCGCCTGCCGTTAAGCCGCCGACCAGCCAGCGTTGAGCAATCAGGAACACCGCCGTAATCGGGATAGCCGACAATATGGCTGCCGCCGCGAAATCACCCCACAGGTAATTTTGCGGGTTCAGATATTGCTGCATACCGACCGCCAGGGTGTAGCTGTTGACGTCACGCAGCAGTAACGACGCCACCGGCACTTCGGTGATGGCCGCAATGAACGACAGAATGAACACCACTGCCAGAATTGGCACAGACAGCGGCAGCAGAACCAGACGGAATGCCTGCCACGGGCTGGCGCCGTCCAGCGCAGCGGCTTCTTCCAGCGAACCGTCGATGGTTTCGAAATAGCCTTTGATCGTCCAGACGTGCAGGGCGATGCCGCCCATATAGGCGAAAATCACGCCGCCGTGGGTGTTCAGCCCGAGGAAGGGCACGTACATGCCGAGACGGTCGAACAGGGCGTATAGCGCCACCAGCGACAGCACCGCCGGGAACATCTGAAAAATCAGCATCCCTTTAAGCAGCGAACTTTTACCGCGGAATTTCATGCGGGCAAAGGCATAGGCGCAGGTGGTGGAAAGCGCGACGATGCCGACGGCGGTGATCACGGCGATCTTGATCGAATTCCACAGCCACAGCATCACCGGGAACGGCGGTGGCGTAACGCTGCCGTCGCTGTTGTTGACGGCAATGCCGAGCGCCAGTTTCCAGTGATCCCACGAGACCTGATCCGGGATCAGGCTGCCGGTGGCGAAGTTACCCGGACGCAGCGAGATGGCGAACACCATCAGCAACGGGAACAGGATCAGCGCCAGAAAGCACAGCAACAGCAGGTGTGTGACCAGCAATCTGACTTTCTGCGACTTCGGTTTAACCATAGGCATTGTTTGTTTCTCCTCAGTCGAATTTCATACGTGATGCTTTCAGGTTCACGACAGCCAGCGCTCCCACCAGCAGGAAGATTAGCGTGGCAATCGCTGCCGCCAGCCCGAAGTCCTGCCCGCCGCCGCCTTCAAAGGCGATGCGATAGGTGTAGCTGACCAGCAAATCGGTATGACCCGCTGGCGTGGTGGTGCCGAGCATGTCCGGCCCGCCGTTGGTCAGCAACTGGATCAGCACGAAGTTATTAAAGTTAAACGCGAAGCTGGCGATCATCAGTGGCGTCAGCGGTTTGATCAAAAGCGGCAGCGTGATGCGGAAGAAGTTCTGCATCGGCGTCGCGCCGTCCATAGCGGATGCTTCGTAAAGATCGTCCGGGATCGCTTTCAGCAGGCCCATGCACAGGATCATCATGTACGGATAACCGAGCCAGGTGTTGACGATGATGATCATGCTTTTGGCCGTCCATGGATCGCTGAACCACGCCGGTTTGATGCCAAACAGCGCGCTGAGCATCAGGTTGATCTCACCAAAACTCTGGTTGAATAACCCTTTGAAAATAAGAATCGAAATAAACGCAGGCACGGCGTAGGGCAGGATCAGCAGGATGCGGTACGCCGCTTTCCCTTTCAGTTCTTCCCACTGGACCACGCAGGCCAGCACCATACCGACAGCCACGGTGAGCACCACGGTCAGCAGGGCGAATACAACGGTCCAGACGAAAATCGACAGGAACGGTTTCTGGATCCCTTCGTCATGTAACACGCGAAGGAAGTTGCCCCAGCCGATGCCGACGGTAAAGCCGGGGCTGAGTTTTTCTGCCTGCCATTCGCCCTGAGCGTTCACTGCCTGATAGAAGCCGGTGTCCATGTTCGGGCGGTAAATCGTGCCGGTTTGCACATTGGTCAGCTGCTTCTTATCTTCACCGAGTTTGTACAGCGGCTGAGTGCCGGAGAACTGGCGCAGGGAACTCATGCGCAGCGTTTCGCCGTCGGGTAATTTCGCTGAGATCTGACCGAGGGCCAGACGGTTTTGTGTCACTACCCGCAACCCGGCTTTTTCAGCCGATGGCGCGGTTTGCGGCAGCATGTCCAGCGTTTGCGGCGCGGAAGCGTTGAAAGCAAAAGGCGGGGAAACCAGCGTCTCGCTGTTATCCGCCGACGTCAGTGCCAGTTGCCATCTATCGCCCGCAGGGAAGAGTGCGAAATTCAGCACCTTGCCGCCCTGGAATTCACGTCCCATGAGAACGGACTGCGCACGTTCAAAGGTCAGCTGGTTGGTGCTGCTGTAGTTAGTGAAGGCAATCGCGATGGTGCAGATCAGCGGAAACAACACAAATAACGACATCCCGGCCAGACCGGGGTACACGTAGCGCCACGAATACGCGCGGCGGTTGCCATAAATGTATAAGCCGACACCGGATAGGATCAGGGTTAGAACGGCAAAGAGGTATTCACCCTGCGCATACATCAGCACGATCAGATAACCGGTAAAGCAAGCGAGCAGGGCGATGATCAGCCACTTAAGCGCATTGCTGAACGGCCTTTTTTTGGCTACTGGCATAGGGACAATCCTTGTAGTGGCGGTACGGAGCAGGTTGGCTCCGTACCGTTCATTGAGCTAAAACGCAGGCATTACTTGGTAATGCGGGTTTCTACATCTTTCAGTGCTTGCGGAACGGTCTGACGGCCATTCACCGCGTTGATGATGGCGCTGCGTTCTGCGTACCAGAAGGCGCTCATCTGCGGGATGTTTGGCATGATTTCACCGTTCTTCGAGTTCGCCATGGTGGCAGCAATGCGCGGGTCTTTTTCCAGTTTCTCCTGATAAGACTTCAGCGCCACGGCACCCAGCGGTTTGTCCTTATTCACGACGGCCAGACCGTCGTCGGTGATCAGGTAGTTTTCCAGGAACTCTTTCGCCAGCTCTTTGTTCGGGCTGGCGGCGTTGATACCGGCTGTCAGCACGCCGACGAACGGTTTAGACGGCTTGCCGTGGAACGTTGGCAGCAACGTCACGCCGTAGTTGATTTTGCTCTTGTCGAGGTTTGACCACGCCCACGGACCGTCGATAGTCATTGCGGTCTGGCCTTTGTTAAAGGCGGCTTCAGCGATGGAGTAATCGGTGTCGGCGTTGATGTGTTTGTTTTTCACCAGATCGATGATGAATTGCAGGCCAGCCTGTGAACCTGCGTTATTCACGCCGGTGTCTTTGATGTTGTATTTGCCGTTTTCATACTTGAACGCATAACCGCCGTCAGCGGCGATGATTGGCCAGGTGAAGTACGGTTCCTGCAGGTTCCACATGATGGCGCTCTTGCCTGTGGCGCGCAGCTCTTTGTCCAGCGCCGGGATTTCTTCCCAGGTTTTTGGCGCTTCTTTAATGATGTCTTTATTGTAAATCAGTGACAGCGCTTCAACCGCGACCGGATAGCCGATCAGCTTGCCGTTGAAGGTGACCGCATCCCAGGTGAACGGGAACAGTTTGTCTTTGAAGGTCTGGTCCGGGCTGATTTCAGCCAGCAGACCGGATTGTGCGTAGCCGCCAAAACGGTCATGCGCCCAGAAGATGATGTCAGGGCCGCCGCCTGTGGCTGCCACTTGCGGGTATTTTTCTTCCAGCTTGTCCGGATGTTCTACCGTGACTTTAATGCCGGTGTCTTTTTCAAATTTCTTACCGACTTCCGCCAGGCCGTTATAGCCCTTGTCACCGTTGATCCAGATGACCAGCTTTCCTTCTTCTATTTTGGCGAACGCGGAAGATGACAACACCAGCGTAGCCAGCGCCGAGAGTGCCAGTGTGTGTTTAACAATCTTTTTAATGCTGAGGGTCATAATCCAATCCTTTTGTAGTCGGTTTTTTTATCGTCTGAGACGGAAAAGACAGGGTACGACGCCAGTGTGGATTTAACCTGTCACAGCTTCATCATCCCCCCCTCTACGCCCCCACCTCTCAGAATGTGATCCCACCGACACTCTCAGGCGTTATGTGGTTCATCACTCAAAAATATGGTTCGTTTTTTGCCATTCAGATCACGAATTTGATTTTTGCTGTGAACTTTCATCCGGTTGCGGTGAATCGTCATCCTCCCTGCTCCTCCCCCATGAAAAACTTTGTTACGGATGATTACGGTTACCGGCTAATCCTTCACTCTTCGTTGCATTGAGTTTTCTCGCTGGCAGCAAGTACAGGAGTTCAGGATGGCGAGCGTTTCCCTTAACAGCGTGTACAAAGCCTTTGGCGACACCGTGATTTCCAGCGACATCAACCTGGAAATAGAAGAAGGCGAGTTTGTGGTGTTCGTCGGGCCGTCCGGCTGTGGTAAATCCACTCTGCTGCGCATGATTGCAGGCCTGGAAGACATCACGTCCGGTGAATTGAAGATTGGCGATAAACGCATGAATGAAGTGCCGCCCGCCGATCGTGGCATCGGCATGGTGTTCCAGTCTTATGCGCTTTATCCGCATCTGTCTGTGGCAGAAAACATGTCCTTCGGCCTGAAGCTGGCGGGGGCGAAAAAAGCCGAGATCAATCAGCGGGTGAATCAGGTTTCCGAAGTGTTGCAACTGGCGCATTTGCTGGACAGACGCCCGAAAGCGCTTTCCGGCGGACAACGTCAGCGCGTGGCGATTGGCCGTACGCTGGTTGCCGAGCCGACGGTTTTTCTGCTCGATGAACCGCTTTCTAACTTAGATGCTGCGCTGCGTGTGCAGATGCGTATTGAGATTTCACGTCTGCATAAACGCCTGAAACGCACCATGATTTACGTGACCCACGATCAGGTCGAAGCGATGACCCTGGCCGACAAAATCGTGGTGCTCGATGCCGGGCATATCGCGCAGGTCGGTAAGCCGCTCGAGCTGTATCACTATCCTGCCAACCGCTTTGTCGCCGGTTTTATCGGCTCACCCAAAATGAATTTCCTGCCGGTGAAAGTCACTGCTGCTGAACCTGCGCGCGTACAGGTCGAATTGCCGAACCGCCAGCAAGTCTGGCTGCCTGTGGAAGGGACCGACGTGAAAGTCGGCAGCAACCTGTCACTGGGTATCCGCCCTGAACATCTTCTGCCAAGCGACGTCGCTGAAGTGACGCTTTCCGGCGAAGTGCAGGTCGTCGAGCAACTGGGTAACGAAACACAGATCCACATCCAAATTCCGGCAATTCGTCAGAACCTGGTGTACCGCCAGAACGACGTGGTGCTGGTAGAAGAAGGTGCAACATTCGCCATCGGTTTGCCGCCACACCGCTGCCATCTGTTCCGCGAAGACGGAACGGCATGTCGCCGGTTACACCCCGAACCTGGTGTTTGAAAGCACGCGATCCCCTACAGGAGAAAATGATGATCACAATGCGTAGTTCTTCCCTGGCGCTGGCAGTGGCTGCTGGCATCCTTTCTACACAAGCGATGGCGGTGGATTTCACAGGTTATGCCCGTTCGGGTATTGGCTGGACCGGCAGCGGCGGCGAGCAGCAATGTTTCAAAGCGACAGGTGCAGACAGCAAATACCGTCTCGGTAACGAATGTGAGACGTATGCAGAGTTGAAACTGGGTCAGGAAGTGTGGAAAGAAGGGGATAAGAGCTTCTACTTCGACACCAACGTGGCGTATTCCGTTTCTCAACAGAACGACTGGGAGTCAACCGATCCGGCTTTCCGCGAAGCAAACGTGAAGGGTAAGAACCTGATCGAATGGCTGCCGGGTTCGACTATGTGGGCCGGTAAGCGTTTCTACCAACGTCATGACGTTCACATGATCGACTTCTACTACTGGGATATTTCAGGTCCTGGTGCGGGTCTGGAAGATATCGATCTGGGCTTCGGTAAACTGTCTCTGGCTGCCACCCGTAACACCGAAAGCGGCGGTTCATACGGTTATATCGCCGACCAGCGTAACGAAGTGCCTACCTCCAACGACGTGTTCGACGTGCGTCTGGCAGGCCTGCAAACTAACCCGGGCGGTGTGCTGGAGTTAGGGGTGGATTACGGTCGTGCTAACGCGCGTGATGGTTATTCACTGGCTGACGACGCGACCAAAGACGGCTTCCTGGTCACTGCGGAACATACGCAAAGTATTTACAACGGCTATAACAAATTCGTGCTGCAATATGCCGCAGATTCCATGACGGATCCGGGCCAGGGCGCGGCGAACGGCCACTCGAATGGTGCTGCCATCAACAACAACGGCAGCATGGTGCGTGTGCTCGACCACGGTGCTATCGACTTCAACGACACCTGGAGCCTGATGTACGTGGCGATGTATCAGGACGTTGACCGCGATAACAACAACGGCACCACCTGGTACACCGTCGGTGTCCGTCCGATGTACAAATGGACCCCGATCATGAGCACCTTGCTGGAAGTCGGTTACGACAACGTGAAATCCCAGCGTACCGGCGACAAAAACGGCCAGTACAAAGTCACCCTGGCGCAACAATGGCAGGCGGGCGACAGCATCTGGTCACGTCCGGCCATCCGCGTGTTTGCCACTTATGCGAACTGGGATGAAAAATGGGGCTACGACACTGACAGCGGCGCAAACAATGGCTTAGCGATGAACGACACCAGCACGACCACATACAGCCGTGGTAATGACGACGAAATAACCTTCGGCGCCCAAATGGAAATCTGGTGGTAATTTTTTCCTTCCTCCTTCGCGCTGCCGATGCGTTGGCTGCGCGTCCTCGCCCCGGTCACGTAGTTGTCTACGCTCCCGGGGACTTGGACGCTTGCCGCCTTCCGGCAACCCGAAAGAGTTTGGAAAAATGGCAATGTAAGCTTTAAAAAAACGCAGTAAAGAAGATGTGCTGGCTGGCGGATTATCGCTGATGACCGCCAGCCTTCATGGTGATTTCAAAGGAAACAATAATGAAAAAGAATCTGCTGTCACTGTGTCTGTCGCTGAGCCTGTTGGCTGCTGCCCCTGCGGTGGTGAACGCTGCGCAAAATGATGCGAATACTGCACCGGCTATTTCCAGCCAGACCTTACGCAACCTTTCATGGACGCCGCTGGTTCCGCCAGTGACGCAGGATGTAACGCTGGGTACGTCCAGCGCTGAAATTAATCAGGGTGAGATTCAGGGCGCCGTCGGGGCATTCGCTTTACCTGCTGACCGGGGTTCGCTTGAAATTACGCTGACCAGTATCGCGACCGGTAAAACCGTGTATGCGCCAAATGTTCTGGTGCTGGATGAGCAGATGCGTCCGGCTGCGTTTTACCCTTCCAGCTATTTCCCGTATCAGAAACCGGGCATCGTCTCGAGCGACCGTCTGGAAGGCACACTGAAACTGACACCGGCACTGGGTCAGAAACAAATTTATCTGCTGGTGTACACCACCCGTCAGGACTTAGCTGAGACCACGCAGATGGTGAACCCGGCGAAAGCCTTCGCTGCGGGCGTGGGTAACGCCGTACCGGATATCCCGGATCCGATTGCCCGTCATACCCCGACCGGCACACTGAGCCTGAAAGTCACTGCCGAGCAGAAAACCGGTAACGTGATGATTGGTCAGATCTTCCCGTCTTCCGCACCGGCAGCCGCTGCACCCGTGGTGGTCGGCAGCACACAAGCGCCTGCACCTGCGGCGGCTCCGGCTAAACCGAGCGAGCCAATGCTCAGCGATTCAGAAACCTACTTTAACGATGCGATTAAGAAAGCAGTGAAAGCAGGGGACGTCGATAAAGCCCTGAAATTGCTGGACGAAGCCGAACGTCTGGGTTCCAAAACCGCCCGTAAAACCTTTATTGAAAGCGTGAAGCACTAAGTTTTTCAGCGCCTCCCCCGAGAAAAAGCTGGCAGTTTTTTCAGCTCCTCCCCCTGCGAAGGGGGAGGCCGGGAGGGGGTTTTAAACCCACCGAGTTTTATTCACTCCGCCTATTTGTTACCCTGTTGTTAATTCATTCAGCGGGGGATGTATGGCGTCTGCAAACTGGGTCGATTTATCGAAAGATAAAGACAGCGGGATCGAGACGATCCACGCCCATTTCGAAGGCCATGCTTACGATCCCCACTGGCATGACAGTTATCTGGTCGGTGTCACTCAGTACGGTTTGCAGCAGTTCAGTTGTCGCCGCCAGAAACATCAAAGCCTGCCGGGCAAAGTCTTTATGCTCGAACCGGGCGAAATCCATGACGGCGATGCGGTGCAGCCCGGCGGTTTTACCTATCACATGCTGTATCTCGATCCGCAATGGCTGAGCCGCGAGCTGGCGGCACGGCGCGATTCCCTTTCTCCGGCCGGTGATCCGAGTTTCGAAAATACCTTAGCGCAGGATCCGCAACTGGCGCAGGCGACGTCACGGGCTTTTCAGGCGCTGCACGGCAAAGACCTGCGCATTGTCCGCCAGACCGCGCTCGACGGCTTGCTCTGTGCACTGGGCGGCCATCTCACCTGGCAGCCGCCGCGACTTCAGGGGCATGCGCCCTGGTCGCGGTTGGCGCATCAGGCGCGGGAATATCTGCATGCCCACTTGCACGAAGACATCGGCCTCGAACAACTGGCAGCGGCGACCGGCGAAAGCCGCTTTGTGGTCAGCCGTGCGTTTAAAGCTGAATTCGGATTGCCGCCGCACGCCTATCTTATTCAGCTGAAACTGACCCGCGCCCGTGAAGGGCTGGCGCTCGGGCGCACACCGGCTGACGTGGCGGCTGATTTAGGTTTTGCTGATCAGAGCCATCTCGGGCGCTGGTTCCGCCGCGCCTATCAGCTCACGCCAGCACATTACCGGCGTCTGTGCACAAATCTTCCAGATTGAGAAAAAGTGACGGGTTAAGCTCATGTTTCAACTGAACCGGAGCCTGCCATCATGAATACGCCTGCAACCATTCTGCCTTCGTCACCGGAACGCTGCGTGATTGTCATCAACCAGCAACTTGCCGCCGGACATGCCGCCAATGCCGCCGCCGTTCTGGCCCTGACGCTCGGGCAACGCCATCCGTCGCTGGTGGGCGAGCCGCTGATTGACGCTGATAACCGCGTGCATCCGGGGCTGATCCCGATTGGCATCAGCGTGCTGGTTGCCGACAGCGAACAGCTCACGCACCTTCATCAGCACCTGCTTCATGATGACGAAATGGACGGAATTATTTTTCCGGTCGAAGGACAGCAAACCACGGATTACGCCGCGTTTCGCGAAGCGGTGTCTGTTGTGCCGACGGACAACCTGCAACTGCTGGGCATTGCGCTGGCGGGTAAAAAGAAAGTGGTGCGCAAGCTGACCGGAAAACTCGGTTTGCTCGGCTGATGTTTGTCATTTAAGCGTCACACTTGTTCTCTACTCTCCTGATATTCAAACTAATATCAGGAGTTTTCCCGTGCGTAAGTCCCTCGTTGCTCTGCTGCTTTTCACCCTCGGTTCCACTTTTGTCGTTCAGGCGGCTGACGAAGCCAAACCCTTTATCACCAGCCAGGAACTGGATCTGACGAAATATCTGCCCGCGCCACCGGCGGATGATTCGGCGCAGACCAAAGCGGAACTGAAAGAATTGCTGGAAATTCAGGCCACCCGTACGCCGGAGCAGGAAAAAGCGGCGATTGCTGATGCTGAAGAAAACGTCTGGCGTTTTGCCGATGTGATGGGGCCGGACTTTGATGCTGCGAAACTGCCGAAAACCGCTGCGCTGTTTGATCGTATTGTGGCGACCGAAGACGTGGTGGACGATCACGCCAAGAAAGCCTTTAACCGCCCGCGTCCTTATATGCTCGATGAACAAATTCATCCGCTGCTGAAAAAATCCAAATCCGGCTCATGGCCTTCCGGTCATTCTACTATCGGCTATCTGATGGCGACGGTGCTGGGCGAAATGGTGCCGGAAAAACGCAACGCGCTGTTCACCCGGGCGGCCGGTTACGCCGAAAACCGTCTGGTAGCAGGTTTCCATTACCGTTCTGATACCGTGATGAGTCGCACCGGTGCTGCACTGATCGCGCAAAAAATGGAAGAACAGCCAGATTTCAAAACCGAATTCGACGCGGCGAAAGCGGAACTTCGCGCACAGTTGGGCCTGAAATAATTTTCGTCAGTTCCTGCCTTTCCGGTAAAGTGTGGGGCGTAAAACTTGCAGAGGAAGGGACTGATGGAAAACAGATTCAAGCGGATGGCATCGCCAGTCGGGTTACTCACACTGGCGGCGAAAGGCGATAAGCTGACCGCTATTTTGTGGGAATGTGAAATCGACGGGCGCGTGCCGTTGGGCGATATGATTGAAGACCCGTCGTTTCCGATCTTGCTGAAAACCGAACAACAGCTGAACGAATATTTTGCCGGTAAGCGTACCCGTTTTGAGCTGGAACTCGATTTCACCGGCACCGAATTCCAGAAAGAAGTCTGGGCGGCGTTGCTGGAAATTCCGTTTGGTGAAACGCGCAGCTACGGCGAGATCGCCCGTCGTATCGGTCGCCCGAAAGCGGTTCGTGCCGTGGGCGCGGCCAATGGCCGCAACCCGATTTCTATCGTGGCGCCGTGTCACCGGGTGATTGGTGCTTCCGGGAAATTAACCGGCTTTGCTGGCGGGCTGGACAACAAGTTGTTGTTACTGAAGCTGGAAGGTCGTAAATCTTAGGGTTTTTATTGGGAAATAAATTGCTTGATGTCCGCTTGTCAGTCGATGCATAGTCAAAAAATAAGCAGTAAATAAAAAAGACAACATCACTTACAAACGGAGTTTTACCTTAATGGATCAGATTCAATCCCTCGAACAGTTCTTATCCTCAGTTCAGCAACGCGACCCGCATCAGGTCGAATTCTCCCAGGCCGTACGTGAAGTTATGACCACGCTATGGCCTTTCCTCGAACAAAATCCGCAATACCGCCGTTCTGCTTTACTCGAACGTCTGGTGGAGCCGGAACGTGTCATTCAGTTCCGTATCGCGTGGGTGGATGACAAAAATCAGGTGCAGGTGAACCGTGGCTGGCGTGTACAGTTCAGCTCGGCGATTGGCCCGTATAAAGGCGGCATGCGTTTCCATCCGTCGGTCAATTTATCGATTCTCAAATTCCTTGGTTTTGAGCAGACCTTTAAAAATGCCCTGACCACGTTGCCAATGGGCGGCGGAAAGGGCGGCAGTGATTTCAATCCGAAAGGCAAAAGCGAAGGCGAGATCATGCGTTTCTGTCAGGCGCTGATGCTGGAACTTTACCGTCATCTCGGCCCGGATACTGATGTGCCTGCGGGGGATATCGGCGTCGGCGGGCGTGAAGTCGGCTATATGGCGGGGATGATGAAAAAACTCTCCAACAACACTGCCAGCGTGTTCACCGGCAAAGGGTTGTCGTTCGGCGGCAGCCTGATCCGCCCGGAAGCCACAGGTTATGGCCTGATCTATTTCACTGAATCGATGCTTAAACGCCATGGCCTGGATTTCGAAGGTATGCGCGTGGCGGTGTCTGGTTCCGGTAACGTCGCACAATATGCAATTGAAAAAGCCATGTCACTGGGCGCACGGGTGATTACGGCGTCAGATTCTAACGGTACTGTCGTCGATGAAGCAGGCTTTACTCCTGAGAAACTGGCGCTGCTGACCGAAATCAAAGCCAGCCGCGATGGTCGCGTGGCGGATTACGCGCAAAAACTCGGGCTGACGTATCTTGAAGGGCAGCAGCCTTGGAACGTGCCGGTGGATATCGCGCTGCCTTGCGCCACGCAAAATGAACTGGATGCGGATGCGGCACGCGTGCTGATCGCCAATGGCGTGAAAGCGGTAGCCGAAGGCGCGAATATGCCAACCACGATTGAAGCGACGGATTTGTTCACCGACGCGGGCGTGTTGTTCGCACCGGGCAAAGCGGCGAACGCCGGTGGCGTGGCAACGTCAGGGCTGGAGATGGCGCAGAACGCTGCGCGTCTGAGCTGGAAAGCCGAAGAAGTGGATGCGCGTTTGCGTCACATCATGCTGGATATTCACCAGTCGTGTGTCGAATACGGCGGCAAAAGCCAGCAGACGCAGTATGTCCGTGGCGCAAATATCGCCGGCTTCGTCAAAGTCGCTGATGCCATGCTGGCGCAGGGCGTGCTGTAAGCCCAAAGTCAGGTTTCAGACACAACAAAGCCACCTTTGCAGGTGGCTTTTTTTATGTGGGCAACATACTCAGAAGTGCGTATTCAGGCTCATATAGAACGTGCGGCCCGGCTCGTTGTAGGTTGCCGCGCCTGCGCCGTACATATAGGCGCCGGTGGTGGCATTACCCACGGTCTGGGCATTACCCGCACGGAACTGGCGTTTGTCGAAGACGTTATCAATACCCGCCGTGACGCTGACATTTTTGGTCGCGGTGTAGGTGCCGCTCATGCCGACCACTGAATACGGGCTGACTTCATTCTTCTCACTGCCGGTGACGGCTTCACCTTTGTAGTTGTATTTCTTCGGCTTCTGACGGCCATACCAGGTCAGGGTAGATTGCAGAGAGAGATCTTCCGTCGCCTGCCAGCTCAGCGTGGAGTTGATGGTAAATTCCGGGATGATCGACAGATAATCGCCGGTCTCTTTGTTTTTACTTTCAATCATGTACGTGCCGTTGTTATTCCAGGAAACGGTGCTGCTGACCGGAATATTCAGCGTGCCCTCCAGCCCCTGAACCACGGCTTTCGGCACGTTTTCCCATTTATATACATCAGTTGTGCCGGTGGAGGACGTGCCGGTTGGCAGATAACCGGATTCGATTTTGTTGCGATAATCGTTGCGGAAATAGGTCACGCCCGCCTGATAACCGTTGCGGTGGAATTCCAGTCCGATCTCTTTGTTAACGCTGGTTTCCGCATCCAGATCTTTATTCCCCACCAGATAACAACCGCCGCCGCTGGCCGCACAACCCTGGCCTTTACTGTACAGCACGTAGTTCGGGTTGGTCTGATACAGGCTCGGCGCTTTATAGGCGCGGGCGATACCCATTTTCAGGGTGAAATCGTCGCCCAGTTCCTGAGACAGGTTCAGCGACGGGCTCCAGTTATTGCCGACAATGGAGTGATGGTCGAAACGCAGACCCGGCACCAGCATGGTGCTGTCGGTCAGCTCAATATTATCTTCGGCAAACAGCGAGAAAATCTCTGCCTGAGAATAGGGGCTGCGGTTGGTGCTGTCGGTACCGGCAATCGCGCCGCCGAGCATAGCCTGCGTGTTGGAAGACGGATCTTTCATCTTCTGCTGGTTCCATTCCGTGCCGAACGTCGCGGTTTGCGGCACGCCCAGTTCAAACGGAATACTGACTTCGCTGTGCGCCAGAATGTCGCCCAGTGCGATGGTGTTGAAGTCTTCGTCAGAGAAGATGCCTTCGGTACCGCCCGCCAGCCCTTCATCCATGCGCGAGTTACGGGTTTTTTCGTACTGCACGTAGTTGTTGGTGGTCACACCGTTATCCCACGCGCCTTTGTAGGTCACCGAGTAGGACTGGCGGTAAATGCGGTTAGTCTCTTCACCGTACATGCTTTTCACCAAATCACTGGTGTTGGTGTTCTGCGTGTCGCCTGCGTACAGGTTGCCCTGACGGCTGTTGGACACTTCAAATTCCAGCGACTGCATACGGGCAAAATCCCAGTGCAACAGGGCGTCGATATTCTTATCGATCACGCCTTCGCGACCTGCCGGAACGGTGTCGGCATAGGTGCCGGTACGCTCAGACTGATGACCCTCGTTGATATATTGCGCGTCAGCCTGCGTTTTGCTGTAGCCACCGAACAGGCGGAAACTGAACTGATCGTTGAGCGGGCCGGAGAGGCTGAAATCGGTACGTTTGGTCGAGCCTTCGTCCTTATGTTGTGGTGCGTTCAGATAGGTATTCCAGGAACCGTGCCACTCCTGAGTGTCTTTTTTAGTGATGATGTTCACCACGCCACCCGCCGCGCCGTTACCGTAACGCGCCGCCGCCGGGCCGCGGATCACTTCGATGCGCTCGATCATATCGGGCGGAACCCAGCTTGTGTCGCCGCGGGTATCACGCTCACCGCGCCAGCCCTGACGCACTGAGTTGCGGCTGTTCACCGGCTTACCGTCGATCAGGATTAAGGTATTTTCCGGGCCCATACCCCGGATGTCGATCTGGCGGTTATTACCGCGCTGGCCGCTGGTAGAGTTGCCGGTCAGGTTTACGCCGGGCATGGTGCGGATAAGTTCGTTGATGTCGCGTGCCGGAGGGCGTTTTTGGATTTCATCAGAAGTGATGGTGGAAACGCCGGGAGCCTGAAGGTTTTGCTGTGCGGCGGTGACAACCAGTGTGTCGCTGGTGTCTTCCTGTGTTTCTGCGGTGTTCTGGCTGGCGTCTGTTGTGCGGGTTGTGGTGCTTTCTGCCGCGCTGACGGGCAAAGAAAGTGCTGATCCCAGCCCGATTAAGGTTGCCAGAGAATAGTGTGGTAGCCTGCTTTTCATAGTGGATTCTGCCCTGAAATCCATCCGTTCCTGCAAAACAGATTTAGTGAACAGGAGGATGGCCTGTTGTGTGTGTATTTTTATCGTCCCGTTTACGGGCGGTAACACACTATTGCAAATGCAAACAATTATCAATACGATTCCCATTCATAATTTGCAGGAAGCAGGTCAATTATTCTGCAAATTATGCCTTCTCTCACTGCCAAAAGACTGTAAAGCGTAAACATGATGAAATCGCAGTTTCCGGAAAAACCCACCGCGCAGGCGATGTTAGCAAGCTCTCAGGCGGGAAGTGCCGAATGGTGGAAAGACATTAAAGCGCAGGGTTCACCCTTGATCGAACGGCTGAACGATGATGTATGCAACGTAACGTTCTTCTGGCGGGATCCGCAGGGCAGTGAGGCGACATCGGATTTCCAGCGGGTGTGGATCAACATCAACGGCATCACCGATCACCATCAGTCTTTACCGCCGCAAAGCCTGCAAAGACTTGCGGGAACCGATGTCTGGTCGCTGAGTATTACGCTGCGCTCCGGCTGGCGCGGCAGTTACAGCCTGATCCCGCGCACCAGGCCCGGCAGAGAGTTCCCGCAGGATCCCGATGCCTATACCGCCATGCTGGCTGCGCGGGAATGGTGGAAAGATATGTTCGCCCATGCGATTTATGACCCGCTGAATCCGAATCAGCCGTGGCCGGGGGCGAAATCTCACGCGCTGTCGCCTTTGCATATGCCCGACGCATTGCCGCAGCCTGCCTGGCGGGAGTTTGATCTCCACGGTGCCGCGTTGCCACAGAAACCGGCAAAACTGCAAACCTATCAGTGGAACAGTGCGCGTCTGGGCAACCGGCGCAAGGTCTGGATCTACACTACCGGCGAAAGCCAGGATCCGGCATCGCGCCCGCTGGCGCTGTTGCTCGACGGCCAGTTCTGGGCGCAGCAGATGCCGGTCTGGCAGCCGCTGATGCAACTGACGCAGGAAGGCACATTGCCGCAGGCCGTCTACGTGCTGATTGATGTGATCGATACACAGACCCGCAGCCGCGAACTGACCTGTAATGCAGATTTCTGGCTGGCCGTTCAGGAGGAGTTATTGCCCGCCGTGGCGACGCTCGCACCGCACAGCAGCGATGCGAACAAAACAGTGGTGGCGGGGCAGAGCTTTGGCGGGCTGTCAGCGTTGTACGCCGGTTTGCACTGGCCGCAGCGCTTCGGTCTGGTACTCAGTCAGTCCGGTTCTTTCTGGTGGCCGCGACGTAATAAATCGCAGCAGGATGAAAATCCTGACGAGGCGGATTTGTTACTGCGTGCGGTGAGTAACGGGCTGGGGGCTGCCAGCCATCTGAAAATTTTCATGGAAGCGGGCAGCAATGAGCGACTGATTTATCAGGTGAATAATCAGATGGATGAACTGCTGAGCGGCACCAAAAACAGCGTGCGTTATCGCGTGGTCGATGCCGGTCACGATGCGCTGAGCTGGCGCGGCGGATTAGCCGATGGCCTTCAATACCTGTGGAACGAAGAGCCATGGAGCACCGGAGATTCAACCGTTACCCAGCGGGATAATTAACGGTGTATGCGAAACCGGACAGTCGATAATGGCGCAGCGTAGCCCGAAAACCTGTTCGATCAGTGCCGGTGTGACGATGTCTGCCGGTGCGCCCTCAGCCAGTATTTTTCCATCGCGCATGGCAATCAGATGCCCGGCGTAACGACATGCCTGATTCAGGTCGTGCAACACCACCACCAGCGTGCGGCCGTTTTCCTGATTCAGGCGACACATCAGTTCCATCAAATCAATCTGATGCGCGATATCCAGCCAGGTTGTCGGTTCATCCAGCAATAACAACGGCGTTTGTTGCGCCAGCACCATGGCTATCCACACCCGCTGGCGCTGTCCGCCGGAAAGTGAATTCACCGTGCTTTCCGCCAGTTCGAATACTCCCGTCGCGTGCATGGCGTCGTTCACCGCCAGCGTATCTTGCGCTGTCCAGCGGCTGAACAGGCTCTGATGCGGGTAACGCCCGCGGGCCACCAGATCCGCCACACTGATATCGCCCGGCGCCGTTGAACTTTGCGGCAGTAAACCCAGACGTTTCGCGACGTCTCTGGTGCCGTAATCACCGATCAGTTTGCCGTCCAGAAATACCGTGCCGGATTGCGGCGGCATCAGGCGGCTGAGCGTGCGCAATAATGTGGATTTACCGCAGGCATTCGGCCCGATAATCACGGTGAGTTTTCCCTGAGGGATAGAGACGGAGAGTTCGCGGGCGACGATTTTTTTATCGTAGCCCAGCGTCAGATCTTTCGCGTACAAAGGGGAAGAGTGTTCAGTATTCATGAGCGTCGCGACTCCCGGATCAGCAACCCAATCAGATAAATGCCGCCCAGACTGACGGTCAGCACGCCCACGGGTAACTGATAGGGCGTGAACAGCCGTTGTGCAGTGACATCGGCGGCGAGCAACAGCAGCGCGCCGGTCAGCGCCGCGAAAAATAAAGCGTGCTGCTGGCTGGCGCAAAGACGACGCGAAATTTGCGGTGACACCAGCGCAATAAAGGAAATTGGCCCGGCCAGCGCGGTGGCTGCGGCGGTCAACGCCACGCCCGCCAGCATCAGCAATAAACGTGAACGCGTCACCGGTACGCCCAGCGCACAGGCGGCATCATCGCCCATTTCGAGCAACCGCATCGGAGCGGATAAGCAACGCGCCAGCATGCAGGCGACGATAATCATCCCGGTCGCCGGCAGGCTTTTCTCCCATGTGATGCCATTGAGCGAACCAGCATTCCACAAGCCAGCCGTCAGCGCCGATTCCAGCGAGGCGTGAATAATCAGCCAGGTATTGACCGCAATCAGCAGCGCCCGTACGCCGATACCGACGATAATCAGGCGGAACGTTTCGATGCCCTGACGCCACGCCAGGGCGTATACCACCAGTGCGGTCACGACGCCGCCTGCCATCGCGCCGGGGAGAAGGTCGCCCGCAGCGCCATTGAACAACACGATAATCAGCAGAACGCCGGTATACGCGCCGGTGTTAAAACCGATAACGTCCGGACTTCCCAATGGATTGCGCAGCAGCGACTGAAAAATCGCGCCGCTGATGCCGAGTGCGGCACCGAGAATCATCGCCATCACCACGCGCGGCAGACGCCATTGCGTGACAATAATGCTCAGGTTTTTCGGCCCGTCGCCGAGCAGGGCGCTGACAACCTGCGACGGCGTCAGTGCCAGTGTTCCGCTACCCAGCGCGTAAACCGCCAGCAGGATCAGGCATAACACCAGTCCGCAGGCGGTCAGAAAGGGGCGCGACAGCAGCAAAGGTTTTTTCAGCGGGCGAGGTTCTGTAAGAGTCTGGCTCATGGTTAACCTCTGTGTAATCCACCGGGACGGCGTACCAGGAAAATAAGCACCGGCGCGCCGATAAAGGCGACCACCACGGAAACCCGCAATTCTCCGGTAACCAGAAAACGCCCGGCGATATCGGCTGCCAGCAACAGCGTCGGGGTTAACACCAGCGTCCACGGCAGCATCCAGCGCGGATCCGCACGACAGATCCAGCGCGCCATATGCGGCACCATCAGGCCGACAAAGGCGATGGGGCCGACAGCCGCTGTGGCGCTGCCGCACAACAACGTAATCGCCAGTAATCCCAGCAACTGCGTGGTCGCGATTTTGGTGCCGAGCGCCGTCGCCAGTTCGCTGCCCATCGTCAGATTATTCAGGGAGCGGGCCATCAGTAAGCTCAGGACAACCGCAAAAGTCACCGGCGGTGTGATGGTTTTAATCACGGTAATATTGCGGATATCCAGCGAGCCAGCCTGCCAGAATCGCAACTGATCGTAGACGGTCGGGTTGAGCAGGGAAATCCCCGAAGACATGCCTTCCAGCACAGCGCCGAGCGCGACGCCCGCCAGAGTTAAGCGTACCGGATCCAGCTTTCCGCGTCCCAGCGCGCCGATCATGGCGACCAGCAATGTTGCCAGTAAGGCACCGGCAAACGCGAACCACAAATAGTGGCTGACATCCGTTGCGCCAAAAAAGGCGATACCGATAACCACCGCGAAAGCCGCACCCGCATTAACGCCAAGAATACCGGGATCAGCCAGCGGATTGCGGGTGAGGATTTGCATCAGTGCGCCGGATAATCCGAGCGCCATCCCCGCCAGCAAACCGGCCAGCGTGCGCGGCACACGGGCATCGGTGACAATCACACAGTCCGCCCCAGTGCACTGGCCGTTAAGCGCTGACATCACGGTGCCGGACGCAAGCGATTTCTCGCCCAGCACCAGACTCAGCGCCATCATCAGGCAGAGCAAAAACAAGGCAACCAACAGCGCTGTGAGATTTTTTATTGAGCGGGACATCAGTGAGTTACGAACAGTTTTTCAAGCTGATTCAGCATGTTGCTGGCGCTGTAATAATCGAGTCTGAACGTGTCGTCACCCATGGCATACACGCGCCCGGCCTGCACGGCAGGTAACTTCGCCAGAAAAGGATTGGTCAGCAGCCGTTGTGCATCAGGCTGACTGGCGGAAAATAACAGCAGCGTCTGGCCGTTCATCGCCTCCGGCATTTTCTCACCGGCAAGCTGGATGATGTCATGGCGTTTGCCCTGACTGTAACTGGCGGCGAAATTCAGCGGAACCGGCGCGAGGCTGAATCCTAACTGCCGGAGCAACTGACCTTGCGGTGACGCGGGCGTCCACAGATTGGCGCTTTTGCCATCTGATCCATAAACCAGCGCGGACACCGGCTGCGGTGGCAAATGTATCGCTTTTTTCAGACTGTCTTCACGGGCTGAAAACTGCGCGATAACCTTGGCGGCATCGGTTTCTTTACCCGTCGCCCGGCCTAATTCGGTGGCGAGTTCCTGCCAGCTTTTATCGTCGTAATTGACCACCATAACTGGCGCAATGGCAGACAGCTGATCATAGAGTTTCAGTGCGGAATCCCCGCCTGTGGCGGCAATAATGATGAGGTCCGGTGCCTGACCGGCAATGGCTTCAGCATCGGGTTCACCGATATAAAGCCGCTGCACACCGCGTTGTTTCGCGACATCGCCCCACTGGCGGAAAAAGCCCTGAGCATCGGAAACCCGATTATTGGGCGCAGTCGCCCCGCTGGCGATAACCGGCGCATTAATCGCCAGCAATGTGCCGGTGACGGTGACGCTGGTGGAGACAATCCGCTGCGGCGGCTGTTGTAATGTGATGCTTCCCTTTGAGGTCATAACTTGCCGTGGCCAGCCTTCTGCGAAAGCCTGCGTGGCGACAAGCAGCGATAACAACAGCGCAACCATCCCTGAAAAACGGCGAAAACCAGCCCTTGTCATTGGATCCATTCCTGATTCTTTAATGTTAATGGTTATCATTATTATATGCAGGGCGTATGGGGTCAATGACGAGAGAGGCTCAATCCGTGTAAAAGTCAGGGGAAGACAGGTATTCACGCAACAAAAAAGCCACTCCGTATGAAGTGGCTTAATCGTTTGAATCTCAAACTAAAATCTGGTGGCCCTTGCTGGACTTGAACCAGCGACCAAGCGATTATGAGTCGCGTGCTCTAACCAACTGAGCTAAAGGGCCGAGGTGCGGGATTATACGGTAAACTCTGCTTACAGGTCTATATGTCTTCGGTTTGTATGCGCGTTTTGTGCACAGTTTTAGTCTGTTGTGTTCACTGCGTTTTTACCTATAACTCAGGTAAATACATCTTAAGGGATAATAATGATTACAGATATTATCGCCCGGGATCTTTCTGTCGTGTTTTGCGGCATCAATCCCGGCTTATCCACTGCTCATCATGGTTTCCATTTCGCTAATGCCAATAACCGCTTCTGGAAGGTTATCTATCAGGCGGGTTTTACCGGGCGTTTACTTAAGCCTGAAGAAGAACAGCATTTGCTGGATACAGATTGCGGGATCACCATGCTGGTGGAACGTCCGACCGTTGAGGCAACGGAGCTGGTTCGCGATGAGTTGCGCGAAGGGGGCGCAGCGTTGATGGCAAAAATTGAATACTATCAGCCGCGTGCGCTGGCTGTTTTAGGCAAACAGGCATTCAGTAAAGCGTTTGGCATCAGTAAGGTGAACTGGGGACGTCAGGCGTTGAAAATCGGTGACACGGAAGTTTGGGTGCTGCCTAACCCAAGCGGCCTGAACCGGGCGACGCTGGATGAACTGGTATCCGCATACCGTGAACTATTCTTATCATTAGAAAACACAGCATAATCCCGTCACCTCCTCTTATTATTCCCTCAGATATAAAATCTCGCCATGATGATTATTTTATTAATAATCGTCTTGGTTTTGGTTGATTTGCCAAATTATTTCGCTATTAAAGCAGCTTTATACTCTCTGAACCCCACCTGAATACATTTGCATATTTAATGTAAGAGGAATGCTTCCCCCGTGTGAATGCGCTCAACTGAACTAAAACTTATTCCATCGCCTCATTCGGGGTGAGCAGCAAAGTAGTCAGGCAGTTTGATTCTTCAGGAGCAGGAGATATGGCTAATGTTGAAACCGAAGAAAGACAGGAAAATCTGGAGGAATGGTTCGAACTATTTTCAGGACTACCGCTCCGGCATTCAGAAAGAGAAGCAAGATTAATCAGCTTTTGTGAAAAAAACAGCGTCTGCATCATGTCGGTGATGCCCTGGATAGCATCGGAATTTGCTGAACATGGTGGTTTCGCCGGATTATTTCATTTTATTCATCTCCATGGAGGGAGAAAAATATACATGCCCAAAGAGGCAGAGAAGTTTTATCAGATCTACGGGATTAATATCCCGCAAAATAAATATAACAGAATTTATAAAAAAATTGATTCTTCTGGATATCTGGATACGCCATCCAACTGGGGGGTGTTTATCGCTATTCGCCGGGCAGCAATGCAAGTGGCGATGAAAGAAGATATTCCGGCAAAACTACTCACACAAACTTTTGGTATTACGATGCGAAGTATCCGGCTAATTAAATCACGTAACGCGTGTCTGTAAAGGAGGTCGAGGAAGTTAAGAGAAGGCAAAGACTACACACAATTATTTTCTCATTCATTTTAATATAAAAGGTAAATATTATGACTCAATATTCTGTCACTGTAGCAAACAACTCTGTAAATACCGGCGCAATTTGTATTTATCAAACCTCTCCGGATATCACCGATCCCAAAGTGATGTCACTGGCGTGGTTCTCCAAAGTGGCACATCCAAAAACCAAAGTGCAGTTTGACTGGGGAATTGATTACAGTTTTGTTTGGGATGAAACCGGTGTGCTGATCCCCGGTGTGAAATTCGATGCCTCTCAAACCCTTCCTGCCAGCCTGACGAACAATAATCAGGTGACGCTGAGCTATTCCGAGGGGGCGTTTGAATTCGAACAACAGACCACCGGCGGAAAGAACGGTACGTTGTATGTCACGAACGACAGCAGTTTACCGCTGAATCAGGCCTCTGTCGGGGTCGGTATGTCGGGGGCGGGTACCTTTGTTGTTCAGGCACAGCCGAACATCAACCTGACCTTCACGCCGCATCCAACTTATTGGATCACTTTTGGTAATTATACGCCGGGTCAGGTGCTTGATATTGGTCAGATTACCAATAAGCAGCAGCTTGAGTTTGCGCCGAATACTTACAACCTGAATGTTCAGCTGAAAAATGATAACACCTGGTCTGTTGGCTGAGTCATCAGTTTAATTTACTTACGGAGTAATATTATGATTCTTATCGTCTGTACCGATGATCCGGAACTGGAACATGTTGCCAGTGCTTCAATGGCGCAGTACCAGTCAGTCTTTAAGTCGAGTTACAAAATATTTCATTCTGAGTTGCGGTTACTGGAACAGAATGAAAATCTGTTTATTATCTCCCACGGTGCTTTTCAGGGGGATAATGACCGGCCGGTCATCGGTGATAAAGCCCAGGCCTTTTATGTTAATGGTGATACGCTTTATTTAAACGTGAAAAGTATTTTCCCACCGGGTTATACGGGTAACGTTTATATTGATGCCTGCGAGTCAGCAGACAGTACGGAAGTTTTACTCAGTTTTGCTCAGACGTTTTATCTGGAATTGCATGCTGATTCGCCGGCCTCGAAAGTATTTGGTTTGACGGGTGTCAGCAGCGGGCTTATTCCATTACCGGATAATACTGCCTGGGTGAATGTCAGTTTAGAAAACCAGTAATAAAAAGCCCCGGCATTTCTGCCGGGGCTTTTCTGTTCGTGACTGACAACCAGAGGACGATTAATCGTCCAGGAAGCTGCGCAGCACTTCGGAGCGGCTTGGGTGGCGCAGTTTACGCAACGCTTTCGCTTCGATCTGACGGATACGTTCACGGGTAACGTCGAACTGTTTGCCCACTTCTTCCAGCGTGTGGTCAGTGTTCATATCGATACCGAAACGCATACGCAGAACTTTCGCTTCACGTGCGGTCAGGCCAGCCAGAACGTCATGTGTTGCAGAACGCAGGCTTTCAGACGTTGCAGAATCCAGTGGCAGCTCGAGGGTGGTATCCTCGATGAAATCACCCAGATGCGAATCTTCATCGTCGCCGATTGGCGTTTCCATGGAGATTGGTTCTTTCGCAATTTTCAGCACTTTGCGGATTTTGTCTTCCGGCATCAGCATACGTTCAGCCAGTTCTTCCGGCGTCGGCTCGCGGCCCATCTCTTGCAGCATCTGACGGGAGATACGGTTGAGTTTGTTGATCGTCTCAATCATATGTACCGGGATACGGATGGTACGCGCCTGGTCGGCGATGGAGCGGGTGATAGCCTGACGGATCCACCAGGTCGCATAAGTTGAGAACTTATAACCACGGCGATATTCAAACTTATCAACGGCTTTCATCAGGCCGATGTTACCTTCCTGGATCAGGTCAAGGAACTGCAGACCACGGTTGGTGTATTTCTTCGCGATCGAAATAACCAGACGTAAGTTTGCTTCAACCATCTCTTTCTTCGCGCGACGGGCTTTCGCTTCGCCGATAGACATGCGACGGTTGATGTCTTTTACCTGTTCGATAGTCAGGCCAGTTTCTTCTTCGATCTGACGCAGCTTCATCAGGCCGCGCTGTACGTCTTCGGTGACTTCTTTCAGCTTCTCAGACCAGGGTTTACCCATTGCCAGAGCAGCATCAAACCAGGTATCGCTGGTTTCGTTACCGGCGAACAGATTGACGAAGTTTTTCTTCGGCATTTTGCACTGTTCAACGCACACTTTCATGATCAGACGTTCCTGAGCACGAACGCGATCCATCATGGAACGCATGCTGTTAACCAGGAAATCGAACTGTTTTGGCACTAAACGGAATTGTTTGAACACATCGGACAGCTTCAGGATTTCTTCTGCTGCGCTCTTGTGGCTACGGCCGTTTTTCTTGATGACCAGACGCGTCGCTTCATGCTGTTCACGCAGTTCGGTGAACTTCTGGCGAGCCAGTTCCGGGTCGATGCTGTTGTCGTCTTCAGCATCGTCGTCTTCATCTTCGTCTTCATCATCATCATCCTGCTCTTCGGTGGTCAGTTCAGAACCCACGTGAGTCGCAGTTGGTGCGATTTCTTCTTCGGCGTTAGGGTCAACAAAACCTGTGATCAAGTCAGACAGGCGGACTTCGCCAGCTTCTACACGGTCATATTGCTCTAACAAATAAGTGATAGCTTCAGGATATTCAGCAACGGAGCACTGAACCTGGTTGATACCGTCTTCGATACGTTTGGCGATGTCGATTTCGCCTTCACGGGTCAGCAACTCAACGGTACCCATCTCGCGCATATACATACGCACAGGGTCGGTGGTACGGCCAATTTCGGATTCAACGCTGGAAAGTACCTGCGCCGCCGCTTCTGCAGCGTCTTCGTCGGTATCAGGGCGGTTTTCGGCCAGCATCAAATCATCGGCGTCCGGTGCTTCTTCAAGTACCTGGATGCCCATGTCGTTAATCATCTGGATGATGTCTTCGATCTGGTCGGAATCGACGATATCTTCCGGCAGATGGTCATTGACCTCAGCATAGGTCAGATAGCCTTGCTCCTTACCACGGGTGACAAGTAGCTTAAGCTGTGACTGCGGGTTTTGCTCCATAAGACGGTATCCACACTTCAGAGTATTTGGGTTGGTGTCGGTCGGGTAACATCGCCAACAATAACGTTAGGGGCGTTTATTGTGCCGCGGCCCACCAGGGCGGCTCTGCGCAGGGCCGTGCCCCGCTTTATATCGGCACTTAAGCCGTTTTTTAGTAGTAACGCCTGACGCATTACTTTTTATGTTCTTGTTATTTAACTTGTTAACTCTTTCTCGCTAACACCTGATTCAGGGAACTGACTTCGGTCCGTTCCTCCGGACTCAGGCCATGCGTCCTGGCTTTTGCAATCAAAGTTTCAAGCCGTTGCTCTAAAATCGAGTCATACAGGCTGGCTAACGTGGCGCGAAATTCCTCCTCGACCATGTCCTCTACGATCATGTGGTTCCATGTCGCCAGAGTTTCAAGCTGCTGGTAGAACTTATTGTCGCGATAAAGTTCCAGTAACTGGCCCGTCGTCAGCCCCGGCTGGGCTAAGCAAGTGGTTACTAACTCGCTGAACAGATCCAGTCCTGGTTGCTTCGCTTGCTCCAAACCTTGCAGTGAGGGTATAAGTGTAGCCAGTTGTGGATTTTGTACCAGTAACCCTATAAGTATACGCATGGTTGTGCGTTTTAGCTGGGGCGCCTGATAGACATTGCTACTTTCTGCCTGTTTAGGCATCAGCTTTTCCAGCTGGCTGTCATCCAAAATACCGAGCTTATTCCCTAACTGCTGACGCAAATACATTCGTAACGTTTCACCGGGAACCTGGCGGATCAGCGGCAATGCCAGCATGCTCAATTTGGTCCGCCCGTCAGGGCTGCTCAAATCTACCTGCGGCAACAGCGAATCAAACAGGAAAGTGGACAGCGGCATCGCCTGTTCCATACGTTGTTCGAACGCTTCTTTGCCTTCTTTACGCACCAGCGTGTCTGGATCTTCGCCGTCGGGTAAAAACATAAAACGCAGCTGGCGGCCATCATTAAGATACGGCAGTGCCGTTTCCAGTGCGCGCCATGCGGCTTCACGTCCCGCGCGGTCACCGTCGTAACAGCAAACGATGTTGTCTGTGCTGCGGAACATCAGCTGAATATGATCAGCGGTCGTGGACGTGCCCAATGAGGCAACGGCATAATCAATGCCGAACTGCGCCAGTGCGACGACATCCATATACCCTTCAACCACCAGCAAACGCGCTGGCGTCGGGTGCTTTAACTGTGCTTCATACAGGCCATACAACTGGCGGCCTTTATGGAAAATTTCGGTTTCCGGTGAGTTCAGGTATTTCGGCGTACCGTCACCGAGAACCCTGCCGCCAAAGGCAATTACGCGGCCACGTTTATCACGAATAGGAAACATCACCCGTTCGCGGAAACGATCATAGCTGCGGCCATTGTCATTGGTGACCAACATACCGGCATCAATCAGAGACGCTTTATCATCGGCATTTTTACCGAAACGCTTTAATGCGTTGTCCCAACCCGGTGGGGCGAAACCAATGGCGAAATGGCTGATGACGTCTTCACTTAAACCGCGCCGGGCAAGATATTCCCGTGCGGGAGCCCCTGCAGCCTGTTTAAGTGATTGCTGATAGAACTCGCTAAGCGGTGCCATCAACTGGTAGAGGCTTTGACGCTGATGACGCTCCATCTGGCTCGGACCGGTGCCTGCTTCGTACGGCACTTCCAAACCCTGCATTGTCGCCAGTTCCTCAATGCTTTCGACAAACTCAAGCCTGTCATAGTTCATCAGGAAATCGACGGCGTTGCCGTGGGCACCACAGCCGAAACAGTGATAAAACTGCTTATCGCCATTTACGGTAAATGAGGGTGTTTTCTCATGGTGGAAAGGGCAGCACGCGTGATAATTTTTACCCTGTTTCTTGAGCTTTACCCGAGCGTCGATCAAATCGACGATATCGATGCGAGCCAGCAAGTCATTGATAAATACGCGCGGAATTCTCCCAGCCATAAGCCCCTTACTCACTAGCCTATAAACGAGAACAAGCCGCGCATTCCTTTCGGAAAGCACGGCCTTCGTATGCTACTACGCAGTCTGCGCGTTCTTAATATTGCAAATCACGCGATTTGGGGTTGCCCCCGAAGATTAATACAGACGAGTGCGGCGTGCGTTTTCGCGAGCCAGTTTCTTGGCGTGGCGTTTTACTGCAGATGCTTTAGCGCGTTTACGTTCGGTAGTCGGTTTTTCATAGAATTCACGACGACGAACTTCTGCCAGAACACCTGCTTTTTCGCAGGAACGCTTGAAGCGACGCAGAGCTACGTCGAACGGCTCGTTTTCACGTACTTTAATTACAGGCATGTGCCTCTCACCTCGATAAAATCGGTTTGTTTGCTGATGTTGTACCAGCACATTTCAAAATGGTGCGGAATTTTACTCCAATTCGCGTCGTCTTGTAAAGCATAACGGCAAATTGAAACAGGCGCTTTCTGCAACCCTTCTGCAACATTGTGCGCTTGTTTTGCGTCGGGCGGCGATTATATACCAATCAATCAAAATTGCTCGACATTAATTGGCCTGCGAAGCGAGGAATTCCCACTCCGGTGCAGCACCCGCCGAAGCTTGTGTGCTAAACTGCGCGCCGCGAGTTAGCGCGAAAACATGATGGAAAGAGTGATGCGAGTACTGGGTATTGAAACCTCCTGCGATGAAACCGGAATTGCAGTTTATGACAGCGAAGCCGGTTTGTTAGCCAACCAACTGTATAGTCAGGTAAAACTGCATGCAGATTACGGCGGTGTGGTGCCAGAACTGGCATCGCGTGACCATGTACGTAAAACAGTACCCTTGATTCAGGCTGCGCTGAAAGAAGCCGGGCTGACTGCTCAGGATATCGATGGCGTGGCGTACACCGCCGGCCCTGGTCTGGTCGGGGCGTTGCTGGTGGGCGCAACCATCGGGCGTTCTCTGGCATTTGCGTGGGATGTGCCTGCCGTGCCGGTGCATCACATGGAAGGCCATTTGCTGGCACCGATGCTGGAAGATAATCCGCCGGATTTCCCGTTTGTGGCGCTGCTGGTTTCCGGCGGACATACGCAGTTAATCAGCGTCACCGGAATTGGCGAATATACCTTGCTCGGCGAATCCATTGATGATGCTGCCGGTGAAGCCTTTGATAAAACAGCTAAATTGCTCGGCCTTGATTATCCGGGGGGGCCGTTGCTGTCGAAAATGGCTTCTCAGGGCGTTGCCGGACGTTTTACCTTCCCGCGCCCGATGACAGACCGGCCGGGGCTGGATTTCAGTTTCTCCGGCCTCAAAACTTTCGCAGCGAATACCATTCGTGGCAATGACAGCGACCCGCAGACACATGCCGACATTGCCCGCGCTTTTGAAGATGCGGTGGTGGATACGCTGGCCATAAAATGCAAACGTGCACTGGATCAGACGGGTTTTAAACAGCTGGTAATGGCCGGTGGTGTCAGCGCGAACCGCACATTACGCGCCAAACTGGCTGAGGTGATGGCAAAACGTGGCGGTCAGGTATTTTATGCGCGTCCTGAATTCTGTACCGATAACGGTGCGATGATCGCGTATGCAGGCATGGTGCGGCTGAAAAGCGGTGCAACTCCTGATCTCGGTGTGACCGTTCGCCCTCGCTGGCCGTTAGCGGAGCTTCCGCCAGTCTGAGTGGGGCTGCGACTGCGTTGTTGCATCGACCCGAAATGCTCACATACTCAATTATGCTGCGCTTTCAGGTCTCCTGACGCCTTGTCTCGCTCCCGCTCAGTCAGGCTGGCTGAGCTGAAAAAAACCAATAAAAAACGACCCGCCTGAGGTCGTTTTTTTATGTCTGCAATCTGCATTTTACTGACTATTCGGTCTTATCTTCTTTCGCCGCTTTACGTTTTTTCTTCAGCTTATCCCAGATTTTTCCTTCCTGACCACGCCACAGGCGCTGAATATTATCGTGATGACGCAACAGGATCAGACAGGAAAGCATGGCGACCGGGAAGGTGAACTCCGGTTTGAACCACCAGACATAAAATGGCGCAATCAGTGCGCTGACGATCGCACCCAGTGACGAATAGCCGCTCAGCAGCACGGTCAGGAGCCATGTGCCGGTCATCAGGCCGGTCAGGTCCCAGCCGATGGGGGCGATAGCACCAAACGCCGTGGCAACACCTTTGCCGCCTTTAAAGCGGAAAAAGACCGGATAGATATGGCCAAGACATGCCGCGATGGCCGTCAGGCCAAGATACATAGGCGGAATGTTCAGACGGTATGCCAGCCAGACCGGCAGCATGCCTTTGAGGACATCGAAAATCAGAACAGCGGCAGCGGCCAGACGGCCACCCAGGCGTAAAACGTTGGTGGCGCCGGGATTACCTGAGCCCGCTGTGCGCGGATCGGGTAAACGGGCTACCCGGCAGACCAGAATAGCACTGGAAATCGAGCCGCAGAGGTAGGCGAAAATAATCATTCCAAGCGCGGTAGCACTCATAAAGCCGTTCCGTCTAATAAGGGTCGTTTTAATCGCAACATCCATGGATAATACGCATTTTCTGCTGGAAGTGGTATCCGGCTGGGCCAAAAACAGAGAATCACGTGATGGATATCGTATTTATTGAGCAACTAAATGTAATCACTACCATTGGCGCTTACGAATGGGAACAGACCATTAAACAGAAACTGGTATTCGATATCGAAATGGCCTGGGATAACCAAAAGTCCGCCGCCACTGACGATGTGAATGACTGTTTAAGCTATGCTGATGTCAGTGATGCGGTGATCGGGCATGTTTCTTCACAAAATTTTGCGCTGGTTGAACGCGTAGCGGAAGAGGTGGCGACATTGCTGCTGAGCCGGTTTAATTCTCCGTGGGTTCGGATTAAGCTCAGCAAACCGGGCGCTGTTGCTCAGGCAGCGAATGTCGGCGTGATTATCGAGCGTGGAAAGCGTTTTTAAATCCTGTTATGGATACAATTTAGAAAACGCTTGTCTATTGAATGTCATAAAGAAGCGTTAAAAGGAAAGTCCGGGTTGCCGGGTTTTCTTTACTGAAGCGGCTCAGCATGATGCCGCTTTTTTATTGTGTGTATTGTAAGCATATTTCCCATCAGCGGATCTTTTAAAGGGTAGGGTGCGATAATGATCGTCGAAAGTCATTCTTTGCTTGTTGCGGCTATTTTGGGGGTGGTTGAAGGACTCACCGAGTTTTTGCCTGTTTCTTCTACCGGTCATTTGATTATTGTCGGCAATCTTCTTGGCTTTACGGGAGATACCTCAAAATCATTTGAAGTGGTTATCCAGTTAGGTTCAATTCTGGCCGTGGTCGTGATGTTCTGGCGTCGTTTGTTCAACATGATAGGTTTGCATTTTGGTAAACCGCCGGTTCATGAAGGCTCGGGTTCTCGTCGTTTAAATTTATTGCATATTATTTTGGGGATGATTCCGGCAACGGTACTGGGGCTGCTTCTGCACTCTCAAATCAAAGCGTTGTTCGAGCCAAAATATGTCATGTATGCACTGGTGGTCGGCGGTATTTTGCTGATTGCTGCCGAGTTGCTGAAACCTAAAAAACCGCGTGCCGAGGGACTGGATGACATCACCTACGTGCAGGCGTTTATGATTGGTGTTTTTCAGTGTCTGGCGCTCTGGCCCGGGTTCTCCCGCTCAGGGGCAACCATCAGTGGGGGGATGTTAATGGGGATCAGCCGTTTTGCGGCATCTGAGTTCTCTTTCCTGCTGGCGGTGCCGATGATGATGGGCGCGACGGCTCTGGATTTGTACAAGAGCTACAGCTTCCTGAATATGGCGGATTTACCGATGTTTGCCACAGGGTTTGTCTCTGCGTTCATTGTTGCGTTGATCGCAATTAAAACCTTCCTGGCGGTGATTAAACGTATTTCGTTTATCCCGTTTGCGATTTACCGTTTCTTCGTGGCAATTGCCGTGTATTTTGTGTTTATCGCCTGATTTTTGCTTCCCTGAGGCAATAAAAAGCCCCGCACGGTGAATCACCGGCGGGGTTTTTCTTATGAATAAAGCCAGCGTTTAAATCGCCACGTCCTGAGTTTGTTTCCAGTCGGCGAGCGCCTGAGTACGGCGTTTCTTCAGTTCATCACGGATAGCCATACCCTGGAAACCCGCATCCAGCACCTCTTTATTTGAAACGCTGCTGGCGACTGCAAAGGCTTCACGCAGGTAATCGCCTTGCGGATAGGGATTATTTTCAAATGTCGTACGCCCGCGCGCATCGGCTTCACTGGTCATGATCATCTGCTCAAGACGCTGCGGTTTACGCCAGACATCAATGGTGTCGAACAGTTTTAACAAGGTTTCCGGACGCAGTTTATTGACGGTGTGGATCAGGTCATGGAACTCCGCGACCAGTTTCGCTAAATCACGAATGTGCGTCGGCACTTTCAGCCGCTGGCAGAGTTCCTCCACCAGTTTCACGCCCGCCGGGCCATGACCGTGATGGGCAGGCCAGAATTGCGGCGGCGTCAGAGCCTTACCCAAATCATGGCAAAGCGCCGAAAAACGCACATCGACGTCAGGCGTCAGGGTGCTGGCGATTTTCAGCGTCATCAGCGTATGTATGCCGGTATCAATTTCCGGATGCCATTTCGCCGGTGCAGGCACGCCAAATAATGCATCGATTTCAGGAAACAGCACTTTCAGGGCGCCACAATCGCGCAGCACCTGGAAATAGACCTGCGGATCCTGCGTTTGTAACGCTTTCTCAGTTTCTTTCCACACACGTTCAGGTGTGAGGGCTTCCAGCTCACCGCTTTCCGCCATCTGTTGCATCAGCGCCTGCGTTTCCGGGGCGACCGTGAAATCTAAATGCGCGAAGCGTGCAGCAAAGCGGGCAACGCGCAGAACCCGCAGCGGATCTTCGCCGAAAGCATCGGAAACGTGGCGCAAAAGGCGTTGTTCGATATCACGCTGACCGTGATAGGGATCGAAAAGTTCGCCATCGTTGCTTTTGGCGATGGCATTAATGGTCAGATCCCGACGCATCAGATCTTGTTCCAGCGTGACATCCGGTGCGGCATAACAGGTAAAGCCGTTATAACCGGAGCCAGATTTCCGCTCAGTACGGGCCAGCGCATATTCATCGTGAGTGACCGGATGCAGGAAGACCGGAAAATCTTTACCGACCTGCTGATAGCCATTTTCGAGCATATATTCAGGCGTCGCGCCCACTACCACCCAATCGTGTTCAGACACAGGCAGGTTTAATAAACTGTCTCGGACTGCGCCGCCGACCAGGTAAATCTCCACGCGATAACTCCTGAAATTAGCCAAAGGACTCTGTCTTCATCATAGCAAAGTTGCGCTGAAGATTTCCTGACTGATGGAAACACGAAAAGGCACCGAAGTGCCTTAGGGAAACGATCAGGATGCTGAGCTGTCAGCTCATCCAGCGATCTTTTTTCCTGCGACGTGGGATGAGATGTGGCAACAGCAGACCCAGCACCAGACCGACACCCGCGACACCGCCGCCATACATAAACCATTGTAAAATAATGGTTCTTTGTTTGTCGTCGAGCTGCACATTGACCGCGTCAACCTTCTTCTTCGCCACGATCAGCTGATTTTTCAAATCCTGATTTTCTTTCTTCAGGCCGTTGATGATGCCGTCACTGGAAGAGACTTTGGCCTGCATTTCTGCCGTGCGCTGGTTCCAGCTGGAATCAATATTGGTCAGCTTGTCGGTCAGCGTTTTCACCTGTTGTTCCAGATCCGGAACGCGGGTACGCAAGCTCGGCACATTGCTTAACTGATCAAGCGGGATCCAGGCGGTTTTACCTTTTGAATCAACAATCTCACCGTATTTCGTACTGTCGTTGACACTGCGCAGGGTGACTTCTTCACCGGCATTCAGGGTGCCAACGATGCGATACTGATTACCTGGACCACTGTGGATATAGGTAATCAAATCGTCGGAGATATAGCGCTTCTCATCAGCGTGAGCGCCCCATGTCATGCTTAAACCAAGCAAAGCGAAACCAATTAGGCGTAATTTCTGCATTATTTCATCGTTTCTTTGTGAATTTAGGGAACGTGAAGTGTGGATCCGTTTTATCAGGATACGTCTTCTGGCAACCGCCACTGTCCGGCCATTGCACTCATATAAGTACTAAAAGTTGGAGACCGATAGTAAGGGCAACAGTGTGACGACGCAATGTATAAACCGGAATGAGAACTATCTTACAATCCCGCAACATGCGGCTTGCGCGCTGTGCTTATGATAGAATTGGCAGCGACGCGTTAATCCCTTTTGGCAGCAAAGAATCGGTGTGAAGACTCATATGACCGTAGAAATAGAATTAAAATTTATCGCCACCCCGGCCGCAATCGCCGAATTACCTTCGCAACTCGCTGGTTTTAACAGCGAGCACACCGCGCCTTCGAAACTGACCAACATCTATTTTGAGACTGCGGAAAACTATTTACGTTCGCATGACATGGGTCTGCGGATCCGTGGTTTTGACGATCAGTATGAAATGACCATCAAAACCGGTGGCAAAGTGGTGGTGGGGTTACATCAGCGCCCTGAATACAACGTTGAGCTGAAAAAGCCGGTGTTGAAACTCAGCGCGTTCCCGAAAGATATCTGGCCGGAAGGGTGCAAACCCGCTGCATTGCAGAAAGAACTCGCTCCGCTCTTCCGCACGGATTTCACCCGCGAGAAGTGGGTGATCACTTACGGCGAAAGCGAGATCGAACTTGGGTTAGATCAGGGCGAAGTGGTGGCTGGCGAATTAAACGAACCACTGGCTGAAATTGAACTTGAGCTGAAAAAAGGTAACACCGCCGATTTACTGGCGCTGGCGGCTGAAATTGGCGCGCACGGCGGCTTGCGGCAGGGTGGTTTCAGCAAGGCGGCTCGTGGTTATCATCTTGCAAAGGGCAATCCTGCCCGTGACATCAAACCGCTGCCGGTGTTTAAAGCGAAACCGAAAGCTACGGTTGAGCAGGCTATGTCTGCGATGTTCGAACTGGCGCTGGATCACTGGCAATATCATGAAGAATTGTGGGTTCGCGGCGACAAAACTGCGCGCCTGACTGTGTTGCAGGCCGTGGAAACTGTGCGCCAGGTTCTGGTGCTGTTCGGCGGACTTGTGCCGCGTAAAGCCTCGTCTGAGCTGCGTACCTTACTTACTGATCTGGTGCCGGTTCTGGAACAGAAATCGGCGGATGCACAGGAAATCTGTTACAGCGCGACATATCTGAAATGCAAGTTAGTGCTTACTTCCTGGCTGGCAACATCAGGCTGGGCGCCGTTTATTGATGATAAATCCGCGAAAAAAATGGACGGTTCCTTCAAGCGCTTTGCTGACATCATGCTCGGCCGCACTGCCGCCGATCTGAAAGAAGCCTTTGCACAGCCGCTGACGGAAGAAGGCTATCGTGACCAACTGGCGCGCCTTAAACGCCAGATCATTACCTTCCATTTGCTGGCCGGTGCTTACCCTGAAAAAGACGTTGCCGCGTATATTGCCGGCTGGGCCGATCTGCAACAGGCCATCGTTCAGCAGCAACACGCCTGGGAGGATTCGGCCCGTTCTCACGCGGTGATGATGGATGCTTTCTGGTTAAACGGACAACCTCGTTAATTGACTGATAAGCCTGGGCAAATTGCCCGGGCTTTTTTTTGCAAGGAATCTGACTTCATGTTGCCACTTTCTTCTGTTTTGCAAAGCCATGCGCAGAGTTTGCTTGAACGCTGGCGTGAACATCCTGAAAACCTGCCCCTTCCCGATGATGCGCAACTGGCCGTGCTGAGCAGCAGTGAATTCGTAACGGACAGTTTGCTGGCTTTTCCGCAGTGGTGGCATGAAATTGACCAAAATCCCCCTCAGGCGCAGGAGTGGCAACTTTACCGCCAGTGGCTGGAGGAATCGCTGACACAGGTGGCTGACGAAGCCGGGCTGATGAAAGCGTTACGTCTGTTTCGTCGTCGCATTCTGACCCGCATTGCGTGGTCGCAGTCCGCGCAAACCAGTGAAGCGAAAGACACGCTTCATCAGTTGAGTGAACTGGCGGAATTATTGATTGTCAGCGCCCGCGGCTGGCTTTACGACGCTTGCTGTCGCGAGTTTGGTACGCCGGTCAATGCTGCTGGCGAACCGCAAAGAATGCTGATCCTCGGGATGGGTAAACTGGGCGGCGGCGAGCTGAATTTCTCCTCGGATATCGATCTGATTTTTGCTTATCCGGAAAATGGTCAGACCCGCGGCGGGCGGCGTGAACTGGATAATGCGCAGTTTTTCACCCGTCTCGGCCAGCGGCTGATCAAAGTGCTGGATCAGCCCACTATCGACGGTTTTGTATATCGCGTGGACATGCGTTTGCGCCCGTTCGGCGACAGCGGCCCGCTGGTGATGAGCTTCCCGGCACTGGAGGATTATTATCAGGAACAGGGGCGTGACTGGGAGCGTTACGCGATGGTGAAAGCGCGTCTGATGGGCGGCGCGGAGGACATCAGCAGTCAGGAATTGCGCAAAATGCTGATGCCATTTGTCTTCCGCCGTTATATCGATTTCAGTGTGATCCAGTCCCTGCGTAACATGAAAGGCATGATCGCTCGTGAAGTTCGCCGCCGGGGTCTGAAAGACAACATCAAACTCGGCGCAGGCGGTATCCGTGAGATTGAATTTATCGTGCAGGTATTCCAGCTGATCCGTGGCGGGCGCGAACCGGCATTGCAGCAGCGTGCGTTGCTGCCAACGCTTCAGGCGCTGGAAAATCTGGGGCTGTTGCCGGTAGAACAGGTGTTGCAGTTGCGTAACAGCTATCTGTTCCTGCGCCGTCTGGAAAATCTGTTACAGGCAATAGCGGACGAGCAAACACAAACCTTACCGTCAGATGAACTGAATCAGGCACGTCTGGCGTGGGGGATGAATTATGCCGGCTGGCCGCAGCTTCTGGATGCAGTGAATGCTCACATGCAGGCCGTGCGCTCGGTGTTTAACGAGCTGATTGGTGATGACACGCCAGATGCTGAAGATGATGTGCAACTCTCCCAGTTCAGCAGTTTATGGATTGATGCGCTTGAGCCTGCCGAACTGGCGCCACTGGTGCCGCAACTTGACGAAAACGCGCAACGGCATGTTTTATATCAGATTGCCGATTTCCGCCGTGATGTAGATAAACGCACGATCGGGCCGCGTGGCCGCGACCAGCTGGATTTGCTGATGCCGCGTTTGCTGGCGCAGGTCTGCACCTATAAAAATGCCGATGTGACGTTACAGCGCCTGATGCAGTTGCTGCTCAATATCGTCACACGTACGACGTATATCGAGCTGCTGGTGGAATACCCCGGTGCGCTCAAACAGTTAATCCGCCTGTGCGCCGCTTCACCGATGGTCGCGAGCCAACTCGCCCGCCATCCTTTATTGCTCGATGAACTGCTCGACACACGCACGCTTTACCAGCCGGTGGAGCCGGGCGCGTACCGCGACGAACTGCGCCAGTATCTGATGCGGGTGCCGACGGAAGACGAAGAACAACAGCTTGAAGCGGTACGTCAGTTCAAGCAGGCGCAGCATCTGCGTATTGCAGCCGGGGATATTTCCGGCGCATTGCCGGTGATGAAAGTCAGTGACCATTTAACCTACCTTGCGGAGGCCATTCTCGACGTTGTGGTGCAACAGGCGTGGGAACAGATGGTCGTAAAATACGGTCAGCCAGCGCATCTTCAGCACCGTGAAGGGCGCGGTTTTGCCGTGGTCGGTTACGGAAAACTCGGTGGCTGGGAGCTGGGTTACAGCTCGGATCTGGATCTGGTCTTCCTGCTCGACTGTGCGCCGGAGGTGATGACCGATGGCGAACGCAGCATCGACGGGCGTCAGTTTTATCTGCGGCTGGCGCAGCGCATCATGCATTTATTCAGCACCCGTACGTCGTCAGGCATTCTTTATGAGGTTGACCCGCGTCTGCGACCTTCCGGTGCCTCCGGCATGCTGGTCAGCACCATCGAAGCTTTTGCCGATTATCAGGCCAATGAAGCCTGGACATGGGAGCATCAGGCGCTGGTTCGCGCGCGCGTGGTTTACGGTGATCCGCAACTGACGCAGCAATTTAATGCCACGCGTCGCGACATTCTTTGCCGCCAGCGCGATGGTGAAGGACTGCGTAAGGAAGTCCGTGAAATGCGCGAGAAAATGTATGCCCATCTGGGCAGTAAAAAAGCCGACGAGTTCGATCTGAAAGCCGATCCGGGTGGCATTACGGATATTGAATTCATTGCACAATATCTGGTTCTGCGTTTCGCGCATGATGAGCCGAAGCTGACGCGCTGGTCCGATAATGTGAGGATTTTTGAGCTGATGGCGCAACACGACATCATGCCGGAAGAAGAGGCTCGAAATCTGACGCAGGCTTATGTCACGCTGCGCGATGAAATTCATCACCTCGCTTTGCAGGAGCACAGCGGGAAAGTGGCCGCAGACAGTTTTGCGGCGGAGCGCGCGCAAATCCGCGCCAGCTGGGCGAACTGGCTGGGCTGAGGGTTTTTATTCGGGTAACAGGCGCTTGTGATATTATCCGGCGCATTGTATTTACCCGATTTGATTTATCTGTTTTGGAGTCTTGGGATGAAAGTGACTTTGCCTGATTTTCACCGCGCGGGTGTGCTGGTTGTCGGTGACGTAATGTTAGATCGCTACTGGTATGGCCCGACCAATCGTATTTCACCGGAAGCGCCGGTGCCGGTGGTGAAGGTCAATACCATCGAGGAACGTCCTGGCGGCGCGGCAAACGTGGCGATGAACATTTCGTCTCTCGGTGCTTCTTCGCGTCTGATCGGTCTGACCGGCGTTGACGATGCCGCCCGTGCCCTGAGTGAGCGTCTGGCGGAAGTGAAAGTAAACTGCGATTTCGTGGCGTTATCCACGCATCCGACCATCACTAAGCTGCGTATATTGTCCCGTAACCAGCAACTGATCCGCCTCGACTTTGAAGAAGGTTTTGAAGGTGTTGATCTCCAGCCGATGCTGACCAAAATCGAACAAGCTTTACCACAAAGTGGCGCACTGGTGCTGTCAGACTACGCCAAAGGTGCACTGACTGAAGTGCAGAAAATGATCCAGCTGGCGAGAAAAGCTGGCGTACCGGTGCTGGTTGATCCTAAAGGATCTGATTTCGAACGTTACCGTGGTGCGACTTTACTGACACCAAATCTGTCCGAATTCGAAGCCGTTGTCGGTCGTTGCAAAAACGAAGATGAAATTGTCGCCCGTGGTATGCAACTGATCGCTGATTTCGAACTTTCCGCGCTTCTGGTCACCCGTTCTGAACACGGCATGACCTTGTTACAGCCAGGCAAAGCGCCATTCCATATGCCAACGCAGGCGCAGGAAGTGTATGACGTGACCGGTGCCGGTGACACGGTGATCGGTACGCTGGCCGCTGCGCTGGCCGCCGGTAATACGCTGGAAGAATCCTGCTTCCTGGCGAACGCCGCCGCCGGTGTGGTGGTGGGTAAACTCGGCACCTCAACCGTTTCGCCGGTTGAACTGGAAAATGCGATCGGCGGGCGTTCAGACGTTGGTTTTGGCGTGATGAACGAAGAACAGCTAAAAGCCGCCGTGGCGATGGCGCGTCAGCGCGGCGAAAAAGTCGTAATGACCAACGGCATCTTTGACATCCTGCACGCGGGACATGTTTCTTACCTGGCAAACGCCCGCAAACTGGGCGACCGTCTGATTGTCGCCGTTAACAGCGATGCTTCGACCAAACGCCTGAAAGGCGAAACCCGTCCCGTAAACACGCTGCAAAACCGCATGATCGTGCTGGGTGCACTGGGTGCCGTGGACTGGGTGGTTTCTTTTGATGAAGACACGCCGCAGCGTTTGATCGCCGGGATCTTGCCTGATCTGCTGGTGAAAGGCGGCGACTATAAGCCTGAGCAAATCGCCGGTTGTCAGGAAGTCTGGGCGAATGGCGGCGAAGTCCGTGTGCTGAATTTTGAAGATGGTTTGTCCACTACCAAAATCATCAATCAGATCAAAGCGCAGGACTGATTTCCTCCGGGAAGACCATGTTACCTGCACTGAAGGGCTTATCTGATAAGCCCTTTTCTTTTTGATTTTTCAATCAATAACGCAAAACGGAAGTGGCTCTGTTGTGAGCGGATTAAAACAGGAACTGAGTCTGGCGCAGGGCGTCGGGCTGCTTTCAACCTCATTACTGGGGACTGGTGTCTTTGCGGTGCCTGCACTGGCGGCTCAGCTGGCACAAAATGACAGCCTGTGGGCGTGGCCGGTGCTGATCCTGCTGGTGTTTCCGATAGCCATCGGGTTTGCTGCGCTTGGGCGGCATTTCCCCAGCGCGGGCGGTGCAGCGCATTTTGTCGGCAAAGCTTTCGGGCCGCATATGGCGCGGGTCACCGGTTGGTTATTCCTGTCAGTTATTCCAGTCGGATTGCCCGCCGCATTGCATATTGCTGCCGGTTTCTGGCAGGCCGCCTTTGGCTGGAGCAGCATAAACCTGCTGCTGGTGCAGTTGGGTACGCTGTTTGTTATCTGGTTCCTCGGCACACGCAGTGCCGGGTCCAGTGCCAATATTCAAACGCTAATCGCTTTTCTGGTGATCGCGCTGGTGGTGGCAATCTGGTGGAAAGGGGATATTTCTCTGCCTGAAATTCCGCTGCCTTCGGTGCGTGACGTCTCACCATCGAACCTGTTTGACGCGCTGGCGGTGATGTTTTGGTGTTTTGTCGGACTTGAGGCTTTCGCGCATCTGGCGACCGAATTTCGTCATCCGGAACGGGATTTCCCGCGCGCGTTGTTGATCGGCATGCTGGTGGCTGGCGCAGTTTACTGGGGATGTACGGTAGCGGTGCTGAAATTCCATGCCTGGGGAGAAGGGCGGGAAGCAGGCGCATCATTGCCGGGTATCGTCGTACAGCTCTTCGGACAAAAAGCGTTGTGGATCGCCTGCATTATTGGCTATCTGGCGTGTTTTGCCAGCGTGAATATTTATACCCAGAGTTTCGCCCGGCTGGTGTGGTCACAGGCTCAGCTCAAGCCGCAAAGTAAACTCGCACAGCTTTCCGCTCAGCAAGTGCCGGTGCCCGCGCTGAATTTAGTGGTGGGCTGCTGCGCGTTGTTTACGTTACTGATTTACTGGCTGCACCTGCCGCTCGGCGCGCTAATCACTTACGCCAATGGGATTTTCATCCTGATTTATCTGTTATGTATGCTGGCGGGGATCCGGATCCTGGCAGGACGCTCGAAATGGATGGCGATGCTGGGCGCTGTATTGTGCTGCGGATTGCTGGCGATGGTCGGCTGGAAAGCGCTGTATGCAGTCGTGGTGTTTGCAGGATTGTGGCTGTTATTGCCACGCGCCACAACGGTACTTCATGTACGGTAACGCCGATTTCGCACAGCAAAAAGGCCTGCTGAGCAGGCCTTTTCTGATGATATCATTCGCAATAATCAGGCCGGATCTTGCGGCTTTTCCGTTTCAGTCAGCTTGCCTTCCAGCGCAGCAAGACGTTGTTCCAGTACAGCCAGTTTTTCACGGGTACGCAGTAAAACCTGGGTCTGAACGTCAAACTCTTCGCGATTGACTAAATCCATGCGGCTGAACTGCGCCTGCAATACCTGACGGATTTTCTTTTCGGCATCTTCACCAAACTCACGGATCCCTTTAGGCATAGATTCGTGAACCTGGCGGGCAATTTGTTCAATTTTTTTCGGGTCAATCATGTTATTTCCTTTTCTCGAAGGAGGTGCTTTTCCTTAGTGTAATCGCTGATGCTGTTTCTATAAACCTTCAGGGGCACTAATTGGACAAACCACAGGATTGCTCTGCTCATTTATTGGCGCTATAGTTGTTTTGCTTATTCTCAGGGCGGGGTGAAAGTCCCCACCGGCGGTAAACCACGGAATATCGGAAGGATCATAATCCCTTCCATGTGGAAGCCCGCGAGCGCTCAATCCTTCGGGGTTAGAGGTCAGCAGATCCGGTGTAATTCCGGGGCCGACGGTTAAAGTCCGGATGGGAGAGAGTAACGATTCAAGCCGGGCAAATATTGCCCGCTGCGTTATTTTTTATAACTGTAGCACGCCATCTGGCGGCTGCAGCTAGCCTCCTCAAGACGCCCTGATTCTGGTAATCCACATACAGAACATGAGGTTATTTTTACCATGAATCAGACCCTACTTTCCGAATTCGGTACATCAGCTGAACGCGTTGAGCGTGCTATTGACGCCATGCGTAACGGCGTGGGTGTGTTGGTGCTGGATGACGAAGATCGTGAAAACGAAGGCGATTTAATCTTTGCCGCTGAAAACATGACCGTTGAGCAAATGGCACTGACCATTCGCCACGGCAGCGGTATTGTTTGCCTGACCATGAACGAAGACAGCCGTAAAAAGCTGGATTTACCAATGATGGTTGAGAACAACTCCAGTCCGTTCCAGACGCCATTTACCGTGACTATTGAAGCGGTTGAAGGTGTGACTACCGGTGTTTCTGCTGCCGACCGTATCACCACTATTCGTGCAGCCATCAAAGATGGCGCGAAACCTTCTGACCTGAATCGTCCGGGGCATATCTTCCCGCTGCGCGCGCAGGCTGGTGGTGTGCTGTCCCGTGGCGGTCACACTGAAGCGTCGGTTGATCTGGCGACGCTGGCAGGCCTGAAGCCTTACGGCGTGCTGTGTGAACTGACTAATGACGACGGCAGTATGGCGCATGCGCCTGAAGTTATTGTCTTTGCCCGTCGGCATAATATGCCGGTAGTGACCATCGCCGATCTGGTGGCCTATCGTCAGGCGCAGACCCGTCAGGCAAGCTAAGTAAGGGGTTGTGCGTAACAGAAAAGGCCGCTTATGCGGCCTTTTTGCTTTTTATTGCCAAAATGGGTCTTTGCAAAATAGACTCCTCCTGCCTTCTTTGATTTTTTTCATCAAATTTATTGAATATCTTCTTCATGGTTATCCGGCTGTCAGCGGTAATCAAAAAGAGTACCGTATGGTCATCACGCGGCAGGTGACTCACTGGCTGCTCTCTTTTATCTTGCGGTAAGGAATTCATGATGACGACTCAACGTATGCCCGCACTTTTCTTAGGCCACGGCAGCCCGATGAACGTGCTGGAGGACAATGTGTATACCCGTGCCTGGCATGCGCTGGGCGAAACATTACCGCGTCCAAAAGCGATTCTGGCCGTGTCAGCGCACTGGTTCACGCGCGGCACTGCAGTAACGGCAATGGAGAATCCGCGCACCATTCATGACTTTGGAGGGTTCCCGCAGGCGCTGTTTGATAAGCGCTATCCGGCACCCGGTTCACCGGCGCTGGCAAAACGTGTTCAGGAATTACTCAGCCCGGTGAATGTGATTTCCGATACCCACGAGTGGGGCTTCGACCACGGTACCTGGGGTGTGCTGATCAAGATGTATCCTGACGCGGATATTCCGGTGATCCAGCTGAGTATTGATGGCACGCAACCCCCTGAATTCCATTATGAATTAGGCAAGAAGCTCGCGGCTTTACGTGACGAAGGGGTAATGATTGTCGCCAGCGGTAACGTAGTCCACAACCTGCGGATGGTAAAATGGGACGGTAACGCCGAAGCTTATCCGTGGGCGACATCTTTCGAGACATATGTGAAAGATAATCTGAACTGGAAAGGTGAGGCGAAAGATCATCCTCTGGTGAAATTTATGGAGCACGAAGGCGGCGCGTTATCCAATCCGTCTCCGGATCACTATCTGCCATTACTGTACGTTTTAGGGGCGTGGGATGGTGCTGAGCCAATCACGCAGCCAACGGACGGGATCGTAATGGGATCGCTTTCGATGCTTTCCGTTCAGGTAGGTTAATTTGGCGAATAAAAAGGATAATGAATTTATTCATTATCCTTTTTTAGTTTTTTTATCCGACAATAGTATGCGGATAGAAACGTGACAGATCCTGGGTGATCAGTGCTTTATCTTCGCGGATGCCGATGCCGCAAGGTTGATCGTTGACCAGCCAGCTGCCGATCAGCGTGTAACTGCCTTCAAACACCGGCAGCGGATGGAACTGCTGCACGATCATGCCTTCCGCGCCATACGGGCCATCAACGCGGGCCACTTCCTGGCCTTTCTCGATGACTTTAATGTTCGCGCCTTCGCGGGAAAACAGCGGCTTCACCACGTAGTGATCCAGTTCCGGATGCGGGTCTTCGGCAAAATAAGCCGGTAACAGGTTCGGGTGATCCGGGAACATTTCCCACAACAGCGGTAACAAGGCTTTATTCGACAGAATGGCTTTCCAGGCCGGTTCCAGCCAGCGAACACCGGCATCTTCCAGTTTGGTCGCGAAGACTTCGCGGAACATGAATTCCCACGGATACAGCTTGAACAGATTCGAAATCACCTGATCCTGCGTATCGGTGAATTGTCCGCGTTCTCCCAGCCCGATTTCCTCGATAAACAGGAATTCGCTGGCCAGTTCTGCTTCCAGCGCGCAGTCCTGCAAATATTGCACCGTACCGCGATCTTCTTCAGTGTCCTGACAGCAGGCGATGTGCAGCAACGAGAAACCATGCTGATTTTTCAGCTCGGCAAAACGCTCAATCAGCTTTTCCTGCAGACTGTTGTACTGATCAGCGTCTTGCGACAAATTGCCTGCCGCTATCTGATCTTCAAGCCATAGCCACTGGAAGAAAGCGGCTTCATACAAAGACGTCGGCGTATCGGCGTTATTTTCCAGCAGCTTCGGCGGATTAACGCCGTCATAGGCCAGATCCAGACGTGAATACAGCGAAGGCTGTTGCGTGCGCCATGAACTGCGGACAAATTCCCAGACATGTTTTGGGATCTGGAATTTCGCCATCAGTTTGTCGTCATTCACCACGCGCTCAACGACCTTCAGGCACATCTGATGAATCTCCGCCGTCGCGTCTTCGATCTCTTCGATCTGCGCCAGCGTGAACTGGTAATAAGCATCTTCACACCAGTAGGGTTCGCCATACATGGTGTGGAAGTTGAAGCCAAACTCCGTGGCTTTTTCGCGCCAGTCCGGGCGCTCGTTAATGGCTAAACGTTTCATCAGAGTCTCTTAGCCACCCATGCTGCGGCCAGGGCTGCGTGACGTGGCAGAAGAGCTGCGTTGCATCGACGTTTGTTTTGCCACGCTGTCGCCAAAACCGCCACGGGTGATGGTGTTGGTCACGGCAGGTTTAGGGGCCATCGCCGTTCTCGGAACGTTCATGGTCCGGCCGCCCGCAGTTGCCGGGCCGTAGTTTTTACCGGTCGCATCGACGAATTTACCGTTCGCCGGGCTGGCCGGGTTTTTTGAGCTGAATAATGGCTGTTGCGCGTAACCGCCACCGCTCATCATGCGGCCCATCATGTAACCTGCCATCAGCGGCATCCACATGCTGCCACCGCTGCTCTGGTTTTCAGCCGTCGCGACGCCAGACTGTGCCGGAGCCTGAGTACACTGGCCTTCGCCGAATTCAGCGATACAGTCTTCGCGGCTGGCATATTTTGGTGCGGTTTTAGCCGCTTCCTGTTTCGCTGCATCATACGCTGCGACACATTGCGCGCTGCCGGAAGGATTGGCTTTCGAGCAGTCATCAGCGTTCTGATACAGAGAAACGGTTTCGTCGGTTTTCTCGCAGCCGGCCAGCATAAAGACTGCGCTGACTGCCAGAGCGACAGGAGTGATTCGAGAGCTACGCCATGATTTACGGAAGGTAGCCAGGTTAACGCGTTGTGTCCGTTTCATCGTTCTTATCCCATGTGTAGGGCTTTTTTGCCCTTTCCCAGTAGGGCCTAAGAATAGGGGAAAGCGGCTGATTGTTAAAGCAGCGACAGGCAATTGTTACGAGACTTTACAGAGCGGCGTGACACAGGCAAAAAAAAGCAGCCTTTTCAGGCTGCCTTAGTCGAAACGCAGGGAAACTTTTCCGTATCAGTTCTGGAAAGGATTGCCGCTTTTCTTCGGTGTGGTCGTTGCTGTGGATGCGCTGGCTTGTTGAACGCGTGGTGCAGGTGCAGCCGCGGTTTTGTTGCCGTAACCGTCTGCAGCGGCATCCTGATCTGGCGTTTCTGGCGCAACCTGATCGGGGGCTGTCGGAACAGGTTTACCCAAAGCACCGTTCAGTGCCAGCAGGTCGCTTTCGTTCAGCGTACCCAGCGCTGATTTAATGTTCAGCTGATTAATCAGGTACGTGTAACGTGCGCTGGAAAGCTGTTGTTTGGCGTTGTACAGCGTGGTGGTGGCATCCAGCACATCAACGATGGTACGGGTACCGACCTGGTAACCGGCTTCCATCGCATCTAAAGAACTCTGTGCAGAAACAACGGCTTGTTTATAGGCGTTGATGCTGCTGATCGAGGCAGAGATGTTGTTGAAGGAAGACCGAACGGTTTGCACGACGCTGCGGTGTGCGCTTTCAAGCTGTTCGCTGGCACCCACGAAATTATACTGCGCCTGTTTCACCTGAGAGGTGACAGAACCGCCGCTGTACAATGGCAGGGAGAAGCTCAGACCAATTTTGTTCTGGCCTGCGTCAGCATCCTGATAGCTTGAAGAACCGCCGGTTTTGTCGCCGTGGTATTTGGTATTGCTGATGCCGGTAGAGGCCGTCAGATCAACCGTTGGCATGTGGCCGGTTTCCGCATAGCGGATTTGCTCACGTGCCAGATCCTGTGACAGACGCGCAGACAGCAAGCTCAGGTTACGACTTTCTGCTTCTTTCAACAGCGTGGCGACCGGTTGCGGACGCGTGGTGTTGAAGTTGTCGACATTCAGGGAAGACAGTTGCGGATAATACATACCGGTAACCTGACGCAGGGATTCCAGCGCGTTATCCAGGTTATTACGGGCAGTCACTTCGTTTGCCAATACGGTGTCGTATTGTGAACGGGCGTTCTGCACGTCGGTAATAGCCACCAGGCCCACGTTAAAACGTTGAGTGGTTTGATCCAACTGACGGTAAATAGCCTGTTTCTGCGCTTCGGTATACGAGAGTGAATCGATCGCACTCAGGACGTTGAAATAAGCCGTTGCGGAATTCAGGATCAGTGATTGTTGATCAGTCTGATAAGACACATCCTGAATACCGGCAGTTTTTTCCTGCAGCGTCAGGGCGCGCCATTTTGACATATCAAAGATGGTCTGCGTTAATTGCAGGCTGGCGCTGCCAACATCGCTGTTAACGCCATTCGCATCACGGTAGCCATTGGTATAATTGTAATCCGCACCTAATCCGAGTTGCGGTAATAAAGGACTGCGGCTTTCGTTAATTTTTTCGAATGCAGCATCCCGGTCAGCAGCAGATTTGCGCAGGTCCGGGTTACTTGTCCTGGCTTGCTGATAGACCTGCATCAGGTTTTCGGCCTGGCTTATCGTACTAAAGCCGCCCAGGCTGAGTCCGATGAGAAGGGGGAGCAGTTTCTTCATTTGCATTCCTTGTTGTGCAGCAATGTTGTTATGTATGGTGGCGCAGTCAAATTAACCAATAGACGCGGATTCTAGCAGAGTCAGGCTAGCGGGGCGGTTGGCTTAACGTGCCTTCCCGAGTGAATGAGCCTAAATCTATCACAAACAACCTTGATTATTATTAACGCATTTTCATCAAATTGACCTCAAAGGGCGATAAATTACCTTTATGAGGGATAAGGAAACATTCCATGTCTTCATTTAAACGGTCACCGGTTACTTTCGGCAAAGATGATGTAGAAATTATTGCACGTGAGACGCGATATAAAGGTTTTTTTTCTATTATTGCATATCGGTTTCGCCATCGGCTGTTTAATGGGGAAATGAGCGGCGAAGTCGTCCGTGAAGTCTTTGAGCGCGGTCATGCCGCCGTATTATTACCTTATGATCCGAAAAGGGATGAAGTCGTGCTGATCGAACAGATCCGCATCCCGGCTTTGGATTCCAGTGATACTCCTTGGCTTCTGGAGATGGTCGCCGGTATCATTGAAGAAGGCGAGACAGTTGAAGATGTTGCCCGCCGCGAAGCACTCGAGGAAGCGAACATTGTGGTGAAACGCTGCAAACCGGCTGTGAATTACCTGGCAAGTCCGGGCGGAACCAGCGAGCGTCTTTCCATTATGGTCGGTGAAGTCGATGCCACGACGGCAGAAGGAATTCACGGTCTGGAAGCAGAGAATGAAGACATCCGGGTACATGTGGTCAGCCGTGAACAGGCTTACCGCTGGGTGGAAGAAGGAGCGATAGACAATGCGGCGTCAGTGATTGCCCTGCAATGGCTGCAGCTGCACCATGAATCCCTGAGAAAAGAGTGGGCCAACTAATGATTAAGCGCTATACCCCTGATTTCCCTGAAATGATGAGATTGTGCGAAACCAATTTTGCACAATTGCGCCGTTTGATGCCACGTACCGATGAACCTGGTGAAACTGTGGCATATCAGGTGAGTAGCGCAACGTATTGCCTGACGATCCTCGAATCAACGCGTTACACATCCCTGATAGAAATCAAACAGACCGCACCGGCGGTGAGTTACTGGAGCCTGCCTTCGCTCACCGTTCGCCTGTACCATGATGCGATGGTGGCCGAAGTGTGTGCGAGTCAGCAGATCTTTCGCTTTAAAGCACGCTATGATTATCCGAATAAAAAGTTGCATCAGCGTGATGAAAAGCATCAAATTAACCAGTTCCTTGCGGATTGGCTGCGTTATTGCCTTGCGCACGGAGCGATGGCAGTTCCGGTTTGTTAGACAGACTTCAACAACAAAGGAAACGATTTGGAAAGCCTGTTTACACTGCCTTTGGTGAATGGGGCCAAAGTCAGGATTCTACAGATTACTGATACCCATCTTTTTGCCGGTGAAGATGAAACGTTGTTAGGCGTGAATACGTTTAACAGCTATCGCGCGGTGCTGGACGCCATCAAAGCGCAGCAGCGTGAAGTCGATATTATCGCGGCAACAGGTGACCTGGCACAGGATCAGTCGGTGGAAGCCTACCATCAGTTTGCCCGCGGCATCAGCGAGCTGACAGCGCCCTGCGTCTGGCTGCCGGGCAATCATGATTTCCAGCCTGCCATGGTCAATGCCTTGCAGGATGCGGGGATCAGTCCTTCTAAACACGTTCTGCTCGGCGAGCACTGGCAAATTATCCTGCTTGATACGCAGGTGTTCGGTGTGCCGCATGGCGAGCTGAGTGAATATCAGCTGGAATGGATGGAGCGCTGTCTGAATGCGTACCCCGATCGTTTCACTCTGCTGATGTTACATCATCATCCGCTGCCTTCTGGCTGCACATGGCTCGATCAGCACAGCCTGCGCAATGCGCATATGCTGGCGAACACCCTGGTAAATTACCCGAAAGTGAATACGCTTTTGTGCGGACATATTCATCAGGAGCTGGATCTCGACTGGTATGGCCGCCGTCTTTACGCCACGCCGTCAACCTGCGTACAGTTCAAACCGCATTGCACCAATTTCACGATTGATACCGTTGCGCCGGGCTGGCGCTACCTTGATTTGTATCCGGATGGCCGTGTGGAGACTGAAGTCTTCCGTCTGGAAACCAATGAGTTTCATCCTGACACGGAGTCGGACGGCTACGAATGAACACCTTACTTTACCTGCACGGATTCAACAGTTCTCCCAACTCGGCGAAAGCCACGGCGTTAAAAAACTGGCTGGCGGTTAATCATCCCCATATCGATATGGTTATCCCGCAATTACCGCCTTATCCGGCCGAGGCTGCCGAAGAACTCGAGAGTCTGGTGATCAGCAATGCAGGTAAAAAACTGGGGATTGTCGGCTCATCGCTGGGCGGCTATTACGCTACCTGGTTGTCGCAATGTTTTGCCGTGCCGGCTGTGGTGGTGAACCCCGCCGTGAAGCCGTATGAGCTGCTGATCGACTTCCTGGGACAAAACGAGAACCCCTACACCGGCCAGCAATATGTGTTAGAGTCACGCCACGTTTACGATCTGAAAGTCATGCAGGTCGAACCGCTGGAGTCGCCGGATTTACTCTGGTTACTGCAACAAACGGGCGATGAAATTCTCGATTACCGTCAGGCTGTGGCGTACTACACCACCTGTCGCCAGACGGTCGAACCCGAGGGGAATCATGCATTTGTCGGCTTTGAACGCTATTTTTCGCCGATTGTAGATTTCCTGGAACTGGCCGCAGACTAACATCGTCAGGGTGACTTTTTCCCCCGGATTTATAGCGTCTGCTTGCTGCCAGAGCTTCCACCCGCCCACATACTGTATCGTTAGCCCACAAACCTATGAGCCACGAATAATCAACGATGAGCCAATCAACTTATAACGCGGATTCCATAGAGGTCCTCAGCGGACTCGAACCGGTGCGCCGCCGTCCGGGCATGTACACCGATACAACCCGGCCAAACCATCTCGGCCAGGAAGTTATTGATAACAGCGTGGATGAAGCATTAGCTGGCCACGCCAAACGCATCGAAGTGATCCTTCACGAAGACCAGTCTCTCGAAGTCATTGATGACGGTCGCGGCATGCCGGTGGATATCCACGCGGAAGAAGGCGTTCCGGCGGTCGAACTGATCTTCTGCCGTCTGCACGCGGGCGGTAAATTCTCCAACAAAAATTACCAGTTCTCCGGCGGCCTGCATGGCGTGGGGATTTCGGTGGTTAACGCCTTATCAAAACGCGTCGAAGTGGCGGTAAAACGCGGTGGCGAAGTGTATGAAATGGCGTTTGAAAATGGCGATAAAGTGCAGGATCTGCACGTTACCGGTACCTGCGGCAAACGCAACACCGGAACCAGCGTTCATTTCTGGCCTGACGGCAGCTTTTTCGACAGCCCGCGTTTTTCGGTCAGCCGCCTCAGCCATTTGCTGAAAGCGAAGGCCGTACTGTGTCCTGGCGTAGAAATCCTGTTCAAAGACAAAGTGAATAACACCGAGCAACGCTGGTGTTATGACGATGGTCTGACTGATTACCTGATGGAAGCGGTCAACGGCCTGATTACTCTGCCTGAAAAAGCGTTCGTCGGTAATTTTGCCGGTGATACTGAAGCTGTCGACTGGGCGCTGTTATGGCTGCCGGAAGGCGGTGAATTGCTGACCGAAAGCTACGTCAACCTGATCCCAACCATGCAGGGCGGTACACATGTTAACGGTCTGCGCCAGGGCCTGCTCGATGCCATGCGTGAGTTCTGCGAATACCGCAATATTCTGCCACGCGGCGTCAAGCTTTCTGCAGAAGATATCTGGGAACGTTGTGCGTATGTGCTGTCGGTAAAAATGCAGGATCCGCAATTTGCCGGCCAGACCAAAGAACGTTTGTCTTCGCGTCAGTGCGCGGCCTTCGTTTCCGGTGTGGTGAAAGATGCCTTCAGCCTGTGGCTGAACCAGAACGTTCAGGCGGCAGAACAGCTGGCGGAACTGTGCATTTCCAGTGCCCAGCGCCGTCTGCGTGCCGCAAAAAAAGTTGTGCGTAAGAAACTGACCAGCGGCCCTGCGCTGCCGGGCAAACTGGCTGACTGCACGTCACAAGATCTGAACATGACAGAATTGTTCCTGGTGGAAGGGGATTCCGCAGGCGGTTCTGCCAAACAGGCGCGTGATCGTGAATATCAGGCGATCATGCCGCTCAAAGGTAAGATCCTCAACACGTGGGAAGTCTCTTCTGATGAAGTGCTGGCCTCGCAGGAAGTGCACGATATTTCTGTGGCGATCGGTATCGATCCGGACAGTGAAGATCTGACGCAACTGCGTTACGGCAAAATCTGTATCCTGGCGGATGCGGACTCCGACGGCTTACACATCGCCACCTTGTTGTGCGCGCTGTTTGTCCGTCACTTCCGCTCCCTGGTGCGTGGCGGTCATGTGTATGTGGCAATGCCGCCTTTATACCGTATCGATCTGGGCAAAGAAGTGTTCTATGCGCTGGATGAGCAGGAAAAAGAAGGCGTGCTGGAGCAACTGAAACGTAAGAAAGGCAAGCCGAACGTGCAGCGTTTTAAAGGTCTGGGTGAAATGAACCCGCTGCAGCTGCGCGAAACCACGCTCGATCCGAATACCCGTCGTCTGGTGCAACTGACCATCGATGAGGACGATATCGACCAGACGCTGCGCATGATGGATATGCTGCTGGCGAAGAAACGGTCTGAAGATCGCCGTAACTGGTTGCAGGAAAAAGGCGATACCGCCGAACTTGACGTCTGATCCTTTCGCCGTCGCCATAAAAAAATGCCGGACGCTTTGCAGCGCCGGCATTTTTGTTTCCGAATTTAGCGATGTTCAGAAAATCAGACTTTCTCAATAATGTGGATCACCACATCCAGCACGTCGGCTTTGATGTTTTCACGGTGCTTATCCATGTGCTCAGCCTGCTGATGCGCTTCGAGGTGCGCCAGGCTTTCCCAGTCTTCCAGCATGAAAATGGAATCAGGTACTGTTTTACGCCAGGGGATCTGGCCGTTGAAATCAACATATGGCTCATAACGATGACAGCCTTTCTCTGCCAGAACGCTGGGCAGCAGTGCTGTGATTTTTTCTATAACCGAATCGCGACGGCCTGGTTTTACTTTGATTTCAGCAATAACAGTGATCATAAAAACCTCTTTCCCGGGTGACCTTCAACCTTAGGCCTGACCGAATACATTTTCAAGGTGAGCACGATAGCGTGCGAAATCGCCTTCCACATCAGGTTGTTTGATCACGTCGTTACACATAAAGGTTGGCAATGTATCAAGGCCGATAAACTGGTTGGCTTTGTGCTGTGCCATGTATACGCCGTCAACGCCTACGCCGTGGAAGAACTGTTCTTTATCTTCGAACGCTTCCAGCGGCGCGTTCCAGGTCACAGACAGCATGTAGCATTTGCCGTGCAACAGGCCGCCGGAACCGTATTTTTTCGATTCATCAGAACGGGTACGGCCATCGCTGGCGTACAGTTTACCGTGGCCTTCTGTGAACACTTCATCGATGTATTTTTTCAGTGTCCATGGCATCCCCATCCACCAGCCCGGCTGCTGATAAATGATGGCGTCCGCCCACAGATAGCTTTCAATTTCGGTCTGCACGTCGTAACCGTCTTCCAGAACAGTCACGCGCACGTCGTGGCCTTTGTCACGCAGAAAGCCGGTGGCGACGTCGGTCAGGCTGTTGTTCAGCGCGCCTTTGGAATGGGCAAAGGTCTTACCGGCGTTGATTATCAGGATGTTGCTCATGGTTTTTTCCTTATCGGGAATGCTTAAATTCTGGTGGTCAGGCTGTTACCACGTAGTGTACTGAACTCTGCATGACAGAAAAATGTGATATTGCGCACAAGACTATTGACTCAGATGCAATAATTGAAGAAAGAGCGCGGCAATTTAACCAGTTTGTTGTGCAAAAACTGTTTAAAAATAAGGCATGAACACAGCAACTGTGACAGTCATACGGCAGATGATGTACTATCGCGAACATCATTGCCTCGCGGCAGCGGACATCGCGCGCCTGCGGGTGCAAGCTTCCTTAATTTCCAAAACGATAACGCCACGGGTCTGAGGATTAAACATCAATGAGCGAAATGACTCATGACGGAACAGAACGTTTAGCTCTGCACACGTTTACTGAGAACGCCTATCTCAACTATTCCATGTACGTCATCATGGACCGCGCGCTGCCGTTTATCGGTGACGGGCTCAAGCCAGTGCAGCGTCGTATTATTTACGCGATGTCCGAGCTGGGCCTGAGTAATAACGCCAAATTCAAAAAATCCGCGCGTACCGTCGGTGACGTGCTGGGTAAATATCATCCGCATGGCGACAGCGCCTGCTACGAAGCCATGGTGCTGATGGCGCAGCCATTCTCTTACCGCTATCCGCTGGTTGACGGGCAGGGAAACTGGGGCGCGCCGGATGACCCGAAATCCTTCGCCGCGATGCGTTATACCGAATCGCGCCTGTCAAAATATGCCGAAGTTCTGTTACGTGAATTAGGTCAGGGCACGGTTGATTATGTGCCGAACTTTGACGGCACCATGCAGGAGCCGAAAATGCTGCCTGCGCGTCTGCCGAATATTCTGCTTAACGGTACGACCGGCATCGCGGTCGGGATGGCGACCGATATTCCGCCGCACAACATCCGTGAAGTGGCTGCCGCTGCGGTGGCATTACTTGAGAAACCGAACAGCTCGCTCGAAGATCTGCTGGAATTCGTACAGGGGCCTGATTTCCCGACAGAAGCTGAAATCATTACGCCGCGCAATGAAATTCGCAAAATGTACGAGTCGGGTAAAGGCTCGGTGCGCATGCGTGCGGTCTGGCACAAAGAAGACGGCAGTGCGGTGATCACTGCGCTACCGCATCAGGTTTCCGGCGCGAAAGTGCTGGAGCAAATTGCCAGCCAGATGCGTGCCAAAAAGCTGCCAATGGTTGAAGACCTGCGTGATGAATCAGATCATGAGAACCCGACCCGCCTGGTCGTCGTGCCGCGCTCCAACCGTATCGATCTGGATCAGGTGATGAATCACCTGTTTGCGACTACCGATCTGGAACGCAGCTACCGCATTAACATGAACATGATCGGTCTTGATCATCGTCCGCAGGTCAAAGGGCTGCTTGAGATCCTGACGGAGTGGCTGGCTTACCGCCGCGATACCGTACGCCGTCGTCTGAACTTCCGCCTTGATAAAGTGCTGAAACGCCTGCATATCCTCGAAGGTTTGCTGACCGCGTTCCTTAATATCGATGAAGTGATCCACATCATCCGTACGGAAGATGAGCCGAAACCGGTACTGATGCAGCGTTTCGAACTGTCAGATACGCAAGCTGAAGCTATCCTTGAGTTGAAATTGCGCCATTTGGCGAAACTCGAAGAAACTAAAATCCGTGGTGAGCAGGATGAACTGGCGAAAGAGCGCGATCAGTTGCAGGCGTTGCTGGCGTCAGAACGTAAACTCAGCACGCTGATCCGCAAAGAGATTCAGGCGGATGCCGAAGCCTTTGGTGACGAGCGACGTTCGCCGATCACTGAGCGTGAAGAAGCCAGGGCGATGAGCGAGCACGATTTTATTCCGTCCGAGCCGGTGACCATCGTGTTGTCAGAATCAGGCTGGGTGCGCAGCGCCAAAGGCCACGACATCGATGCTTCCGGCCTGAGTTACAAAGCCGGTGACAGTTTCCGCGCTGCGGCCAAAGGCAAGAGCAATCAGCCCGTGGTGTTTATGGACTCCACCGGCCGCAGTTATGCGCTTGATCCGACCACGCTGCCTTCTGCGCGCGGCCAGGGCGAACCGCTGACCGGTAAACTGACACCACCGCCGGGCGCAACCATCGAGCACGTACTGATGGCGGCGGACGACCAGAAACTGCTGATGGCATCGGATGCCGGTTATGGCTTCGTTTGTACTTTCAACGACTTAGTGGCCCGTAACCGTGCCGGTAAAGCGATGATTACCTTGCCGGATAACGCCAAAGCCTTCACGCCAATGGAACTTCATGGCAGTGACGATATGCTGTTGTCGATTACTGCAGCGGGACGTATGTTGCTGTTCCCGGTGGCGGATCTGCCACAGTTGTCGAAAGGCAAGGGTAACAAAATTGTTTCAATTCCGGCAGCGCAGGCGGCCAGTGGCGAAGATAAACTGGCGTGGTTGCTGGTTCTGCCACCGCAAACGTCGATCACGCTGCATGTCGGTAAACGTAAGCTGGTTCTCCGTCCGGAAGACCTGCAGAAATTCCGTGCCGAACGTGGCCGCAAAGGAACGCTTCTGCCGCGCGGGCTGCAACGTATCGATCGTGTTGAAGTCGATTCACCTGTTCGCATCAGCGGCGGTGACAGCGAAGAATAAGACCGCTGTTAATCGGCAAAAGTCAGGGCACATTTGTGCCCTGAAATCTTTCGATGGAATTCAGTGGTCTGAGACTGTCGCGCAGTGCAAAGATTTTACATTTGTATTAATAAAACCGTTGTGCCGTGTTGAATGAGGCTTGAGAATAGTTCACCGCACAGGGAGCGAAACTGCACAGGTTTCTTACCGGCTTCGGCTGTAGTTTTAAGAGGATGTTATGTTATTTATTTTGCGTCTGATTATCGTGGTGATTTACTCGATTCTGGTCAGTGTCTTTGGTTGCATCTACTGTCTTTTCAGTCCGCGGAACCCGAAACATGTGTCGACTTTCGGTAAGCTGTTTGGTCGTCTGGCACCGGTATTTGGTCTTCGTGTTGAAAAACGTATTCCTGCAGAAGCAGTGAATAACGGCAACTGTATTTATATTGCCAACCATCAAAACAATTACGACATGGTGACGGCTTCGTCCGTCGTCATGCCCGGTACGGTGACCGTCGGCAAAAAAAGCCTGGCCTGGATCCCGTTCTTTGGTCAGCTTTACTGGCTGACGGGCAACCTGCTGATTGACCGTGATAATCGCGCCAAAGCGCACGGTACTATTTCTCAGGTGGTGGCCCAGATTAAGAAAAAGAATCTGTCGATCTGGATGTTCCCCGAAGGGACGCGCAGCCGTGGTCGTGGTCTGATGCCATTCAAAACCGGCGCTTTCCATGCGGCGATTGCTGCCGGCGTGCCGATTGTGCCGATTTGTGTATCGAACACCAGCAACAAGGTGAAATTAAACCGCTGGTCTAACGGGCTGGTGATTGTCGAAATTTTGCCACCGATCGACACCAGTGGTTACACCAAAGAACGCCTGCGTGAATTGTCCGAGCATTGCCGTCAGATCATGGCGGACAAAATCGCCGAGCTGGATGCCGAAGTGGCACAGCGCGAAGCCGCCGCAAAAAAATAATACTATTTATAAATCCACTAAATAATTCGAGTTGCCAACGCACCTGCAGCCTGAAGTATGACGGGGATTCTTCCCGCTGCCATTGATGGCGGCGGCGTTCAATACAGTTTATGGTTCGTTTTCATGGAGAAGATATGTCACTCAGTCGTCGCTCGTTCCTGCAAGCCTCCGGCGTGGCTCTTGCCGCAGGTGCTCTGCCTTTAAAAGCAGAAGCGAGTGGTTCGCAACCGGCATTACCTGTTCCCCCGTTGCTTGAATCGCGCCGCGGGCAACCGCTGTTTCTGACGTTGCAGGCCGCGCACTGGTCATTCCTGGGGGGCGCAAAGGCACCGGTCTGGGGCATTAATGGCATGTACCTCGGCCCGACCGTCAAAGTGCACAGCGGCGATGACGTCAAACTTATTTACAGCAACCGTCTGGCTGAACCGGTTTCTATGACCGTCAGCGGCCTGCTTGAACCAGGAACGTTAACCGGTGGCGCAGCACGTCTGATGCAGCCAGGCGTGGACTGGTCTCCGGTATTGCCTATTCGTCAGGCGGCGGCCACCTGCTGGTATCACGCCAATACCCCCAACCGCATGGCGCCACACGTTTATAACGGGCTGGCGGGGATGTGGATTGTTGAGGATGAAGTCAGCAAGAATCTGCCGTTACCGAATCACTACGGCGTGGATGATTTCCCGATTATCATTCAGGACAAGCGTCTGGATGGGTTCGGTGTGCCGCAATATGACACGCCAGCGTCAGGCGGGTTCTTCGGTGACACCATGCTGGTAAACGGTGTGCAAAGTCCTTATGTCGAGGTTTCGCGAGGCTGGGTGCGTCTGCGCCTGCTGAATGCATCGAATGCCCGCCGTTACGAACTGAGCATGACTGATAACCGCGCGTTTCACGTCGTGGCTTCCGATCTTGGTTTTCTGCCTGCGCCAATGACCGTTAAACGTCTGTCGCTCGGACCGGGAGAACGCCGCGAAGTGCTGGTGGATATGTCGCAGGGCGAAGAAGTGTCGATTACTGCCGGTGAAGCCGCAGGCGTGATGGACAGACTGCGTGGCCTGTTTGAACCCTCGAGCATTCTGGTGTCGACGATCGTGTTGACGCTGAAACCGACCGGCTTGTTGCCGCTGGTGACGGATAATCTGCCGATGCGTTTGCTGGCCGATCAGATCCTCTCCGGTAACGTTGTCCGCACCCGTGATTTGCGTCTCGGTGACAGTGAGCCGGGAATCAACGGCGCGATGTGGGATATCAACCGTATCGACCTGACTGCGCAACAGGGCACATGGGAACGCTGGACCGTTCATGCGGACATGCCGCAGACATTCCATGCAGAAGGCGTGTCCTTCCTGGTGAAAAGCGTCAACGGTGCGGCACCGCTGGTGGAAGATGCCGGATTCAAAGACACGGTCTGGGTGGATGGCGATGTCGAATTACTGGTGTATTTCAATCAGCCTTCCTATGAGCATTTCCCGTTTGTCTACCGCAGCGGAGCGCTGGAACTGGCTGACCGTGGCTCAGCGGGAAATATGCTGGTTCAGCCGTCGATGTAACGTTGTTCTGCTACATAAAAAAACCCGCCATGGCGGGTTTTTGCGTTATGACATTGACTGAATGGCTTACAGGCCTTTTTCCGGATCCGGCCCCAGACGGTGCTCTTTATCCAGCTTGGTGACTTCCGCCAGTTCTTCCTTCTCCAGTTTAAAGTTAAACACGTCGAAGTTTTCACGGATACGTTTAGGTGTCACCGATTTCGGGATAACAATCAGTCCGTTATCCAGATGCCAGCGGATGACAATCTGCGCAGGTGTTTTGTCATATTTTTCTGCCAGTTTCTGGATCAGCGGCTGATCAAATACCCCTTCGCCGCCCTGTGCCAGCGGGCTCCAGGATTCAGTGGCGATGGTGTGGGTGGCATTCCAGGTGTGCAACTGGCGTTGTTGCATCAGCGGGTGTAACTCAATCTGATTCACAGCAGGGAAAATACCGGTTTCGTCTTTCAGCTTCTGTAAGTGTTGCAGCGGGAAATTACATACGCCGACACTTTTCGCCAACCCTTGCTCTTTGAGTTTCAGCAGGGCTTTCCAGGCATCGACGTAATGCCCCTGGGCCGGTTGTGGCCAGTGGATCAGGTACAAGTCGACATAATCAGTTTTCAGCTTTTTAAGGCTGGTTTCCAGCGCCTGTGGCGCGTTTAGCTGATCGTCATTCCACAGCTTAGTGGTAATAAACAGCTCTTCACGCGGAACAAGGTTAGCAGCAATTGCTTCGCCGACGCCTTCCTCATTTTTGTAGATGGCGGCGGTATCGATGTGGCGATAGCCGGTTTCAATCGCCGTTTTCACCGCACTGGTGGCTTCCTGATTACTGGCTTTCCATACGCCAAGTCCTAACTGAGGCATCAGATTGCCATCGTGAAGTTTGATGATGGGTTGCGTTGCCATGAGTTTCTCCTTTCAGGGCAGAGTGCCCGCCGGAATGCACGGGCACCGTGTAGGGATTGACGTTAAGTCTAGTTAACGAAACGGCATCTTGCTGAGCAGGCTACTTATTTTAAGTGTAAAAAATACCTAAGCATGCATATCCAGTACCACGCGGTAGCGCGCTTTCCCTTCATGCAGATGCTCCACCGCGTCATTGATTTTACTCAGCGGGAAGTGCTCAACCTGCGGGGTAATGCCATGACGGGCGCAGAACGCCAGCATGTCGGCAAGACGGGAAGGGGCACCGGTCGGTGAACCGGAAATTTCTGCCTGTTTGCTGATAAGCGCCATCACATGCAGCGGTACGGCTTCGGGCACCACCCCTACAAAGTGCAGACGGCCTTTGGGTGCCAGCGCGCCGAGAATGGCGTCCCAGTCCAGCGAGGCATTGGCTGTCACCATAATAAAGTCCAGCTGACCGGCGATTTTCTTCAGTTCTTCGCTGTCTCGGGTGGCGATAACGCGGTGCGCGCCAAGTGAAATCGCTTCGTCACGTTTAGCCAGTGATGACGTAAAGGCGGTGACTTCGCAGCCCCATGCATTCAGGAAGCGCAGCGCCATATGACCTAAACCGCCGATGCCAATCACACCGACGCGGTGAGTTGGCAGTACGCCAAACTGCAGCAGCGGGTTGAAGACGGTGATACCGCCACAGAACAGCGGACCGGCGCTGGTGATATCCACGCCTTCCGGCAGCGGGATCGCCCACGCCCAGTGGCTGCGGATGCGGTCAGCGAAGCCGCCGTGATGGCCGATGATGGTGGCTTCCACGTCATGACAAAGGTGCTGATCGCCGGACATACAAGGATGGCAATGCATGCAACTGCCACGGTTCCAGCCCACGCCGACAATCTGGCCGACTTTCAGTCCTTTGTTCTGCGCATGATTACCTATTTTGACGATTTTACCGACCACTTCATGGCCTGGTACGAACGGATACTGCGTGATACCCCAGTCGTTATTGAGCATAGACAGATCTGAATGACAGACGCCGCAGTAATCAATCGCGACTTCAATTTCTTCATCGCCAATCGGACCTGCGTCGAAAGCAAATGCTTCCAGTGGCTGGTTCGGGCCGGCAGCGGCCCAGGCGTTAAAGGTGTTTTCAGCAGCAACAGGTGCAGACATACAATCCTCCGAACTTTCGGGTTAGACAAATAATGAATTGAAATAAGAAGTTATCAGAAAAATGAATCGGCGAACGAAGGTCGCTCACGATCAGCGAATGAAAAGTGCGTTCATACAGACTAGCAGTTCATCGCGTTTATGCAGGTGTGTCCCCCTGCGGAAGGCGACATTAACTGTAAGAGAAAATGCGCAACAGGATGATGCCCATTTCTGCGAGAGTCTTGCCTGATTCTGCTTCTCTCTGTAGGAACGTAGGGTGTTATGGCAAAATCAATGTCAGTTTAATGAATGTGTGGAGCGGAATGATGGAAAACGTGAACAGCCTGTGCACCCGCATGGCAGCCAGAGTCGCCCGGCTCAGCGGAGATAAAAACCTGACGCCGTCGGCGGTACCGCAGGTGACGCTGATGTACACCACGCGTTACCATCCGCGCCAGCCGGTTTTGTACAATCCCGGCATCGTGATCCTTTTTCAGGGACGCAAAGTGGGTTATCTGGGCAAGAAAACCTTTTCCTACGATCCGCACAATTATCTGATGCTGACCGTGCCGTTGCCTTTCGAATGTGAAACGTTCAGCAGCCCCGAAGAGCCGCTGGCCGGTATCCAGATCAGTATTGATAACCTGATGTTGCAGGATTTACTGATGGATATGGGCGACGAAAGCGTGGTGCGTCAGAAAGAACCTTCAACCGGTATCAACTCCGGCGTGCTGGATGGCGATATTCTGTGTGCCACAGAGCGTCTGCTGGATGTGATGGATAAACCGCTGCATGCCCGCATTCTTGGGCCGAAGATTATCCGCGAAATCCTGTTCTTTGTTCTGACCAGCGAAAATGGCGGGGCGTTACAGGCGCTGGTCAACCGTCATACCCATTTCAGCCAGATTGCTAAATCCCTGCGCCGGATTGAAGCGCAGTACGCCGACAATCTTAGTGTGGAAGCGCTGGCCAGCGAAGTGAACATGAGTATTTCTGCGTTTCACCATAACTTCAAAGCCGTGACTAGCACGTCGCCGCTGCAGTATCTGAAAACCTATCGCCTGCATCGTGCGCGTACGCTGATGATTTTTGATGGTGTGAAAGCCAGTGTGGCGGCACTGCAGGTCGGGTATGAAAGCGCGTCACAATTCAGTCGTGAATTTAAGCGCTATTTTGGCGTCACGCCGAGTGATGAGATGGCACGTCTGCGCGAAGGGAGTTCCGGTGTGCTGGCGTTAGCCGATGTGGCATTTAAAGCCTGAACCGCGTGTTCAGGCCCGGCATTTGCGTTTCTTCCACACCACCACCAGTCCGCCAGCCAGCCCCATCACCAGCAACAGAACCGGTAAAATCATCAGCCCCGCCATAACCTGATCTTCATGGCGTTTAACCACCGGAATGTGGCTCAGCGCAAAACCGATGGTGATTACTCCGCCGACCCACAAAATGGCGCTCAGCCAGTTGAAGAACTGGAAGCGGGCATTGTTCAGACCGGAGATGCCCGCCATCGTCGGCAGCAGGGTGCGGATAAACGCCAGAAAACGGCCCACCAGTAAAGCCATCAGCCCGTGTTGGGTAAACATCTGATGTGCGCGCTGATGATAATGCGCCGGAAGCTGTAACAGCCAGCCTTTTACCAAGCGGGTATGTCCGAGCCAGCGCCCCTGAATATAGCTCAGCCAGCAGCCCAGGCTGGCAGCGGTCACCAGGATAATCAGGGTCGGGAAGAAGCTCATGACGCCTTTGGCGATAAGCGCGCCGGTCAGCAGCAATAAGCTGTCGCCGGGCAGGAAAGCGGCGGGAAGCAGCCCGTTTTCGAGAAAAAGCGTGGCGAACAGAACAGCGTAAATAACCCAGAGAAGTTTCGGGTCGGCGAGCATAATAAAATCATGTCGCCAGAGCGCATGAAAAATGTCGCAAATAACTGCCATATTCTGTCCTGTTTCTGTTCATTAAAAACTGTCACTTGCCAGTGTACCGCGATTTGCGCCGGAAGACGTTGATCTGAGGACACTGTGAAAAAGACAGAATGCTCCGGCGTAAATTTACCGGAGCTAAAAGTAGAGCTTACAGATTATTCTCATTTTGCGAACGAAAATACGTCACACACCTTACCGATCTGCGCGGTGTGTCGCAATCTGTGCGGTTCAGTATGTCGCAATCCGTTCAAAGGCTGTTGAAAGATCGGCGATCAGGTCGTCACAATTTTCCAGCCCGATATGCAACCGCACCAGAGTACCGCTGAAATCCACGGTTTCTGCCGGACGTATCGCCTGAATTTCTTCCGGCTGATTGGCTAAAACCAGTGATTCAAAACCGCCCCAGGAATAGGCCATGCTGAAATGTGCGAAGTGATCGAGATAGTCGGAAAGTTGCTGTTTGCTCAGGCGCTGTTTCAGCACGAAAGAGAACAGGCCGCAACTGCCGCTGAAATCACGTTTCCAGAATTCATGGCCTTTGCTGCCGGGTAATGCCGGATGGTTGACCACCGCCACTTCCGGCCGCTCTGCCAGCCACCGCGCAATGCGGAGACTACTTTCTGCATGCTGTTTCAGCCGCACGCCCATAGTGCGTAAACCGCGGCTGGCGACATACGCGGTATCAGCATCGACCATCTGGCCCATCAGATATGAGTGTTCCCGCAGTTGCTCCCAGCAACGTTCATTAGAAACGGCGGTGCCAATCATCGCATCAGAATGACCGACGATATATTTGGTGCCTGCCTGAATCGAAATATCGATATCGAATTCCAGCGCTTTAAACAGAATGCCCGCCGCCCATGTGTTGTCGATCATGATGACGACGTCCGGATTCACGGCCCGCACGGCTTTCACCATCGCCGGAATGTCCGGGACTTCCAGGGTGATTGAACCCGGCGATTCCAGGAACACCACTCTGGTGTTGGGTTGCATCAGCGAGCCTAACCCCGCGCCGATATTGGCCGGAAAATAGGTGGTGGATACGCCGAGTTTTTTCAGCACTTTTTCGCAGAAATCCTGCGTCGGTTCGTAGGCTGAACCGGCCACCAGAATGTGGTCGCCGCTGCTGACAAATGAGAGTACGGCGTTACTGACTGCCGCCGCACCACAAGGATACAGCGCGCAACCTGCGCCGCCTTCCAGCTCCACCATCGCTTCCTGGAATGAGAAATGCGTCAGGGTGCCACGACGACCGTAAAATAGTTCGCCGTTGGCGCGGTTAGCGGTGGCGTGTTTTTTATCCGCCACGGTTTCAAACACCAGCGATGAGGCGCGCTGGATCACGGCATTCACTGAACCCTGCGTGAATTTCTTGTCCCGTCCGGCGCTGACCAGCGCGGTTTCAATTTTCTTAGACGACATAATCCGTATTTCACCCTGTTTTATAGCGCGGTGCTCTCTGCATCCGCCGATATGTCATTAACTTAACATGATGAATTTCAGGGATCAGGCTTTTGGCGGGTGGATGAGAAAATTTCAGCAGCACGGCCAAAAAAAAGCCCGTCGTCACGACGGGCAAGGGAGAAACGAGTTTTGGGCATCAGCCGGTATAAACGCCAAACAGTTTGGGCAGGAACAGCGAAATGGTCGGAATATAGGTCACCAGCATCAGCACCACGAACAGCACGCAGTAGAACGGCAGCATGGCTTTCACTACTTTTTCGATGCTCTGTTTACTCACCGCACTGGCGACAAACAACACCGAACCGACCGGCGGGGTGATCAGGCCAATCCCCAGATTCACCAGCATGATCATGCCGAAATGCACCGGGTCGATGCCGAGCGATAACACCACCGGCAACAGCACCGGCGTCAGGATCAGGATGATCGGCGCCATGTCCATCAGTGTGCCGATCACCAGCAGCATGATGTTGATCCACATGAGGATCACGTACTTGTTGTCGGAGATCGAAGTGAAGAATTCGGTGATGCGCATCGGCAACTGCATGTAGGTCATCACTGCGCCAAAGCTGGCGGCAAAGCCGATCAGAATCATCACGATGCTGACGGTTTTGACCGTGCGGTACATCAGTTTCGGCAGCTCGCTCCACTTGTAATCGCGGTAGATAAACATGGTGACGAAGAATGACCACAGACAGGCAATCGCCGCAGATTCTGTTGCGGTAAATATTCCGCTGAGAATACCGCCCATGATGATGACAACGGTCATCAGCCCCCACAGCGTGTCGATGAAAATCTTCAGCGCCTGGCGGAACGGCACGCGTTCGCCTTTTGGATAACCGCGTTTGTGCGCAAACACCACGCACATCACCATCAGCGTCAGGCTGAGCAGTAAACCGGGCAGAATACCGGCGATGAACAGCGCGGCAATCGACACCGTGCCGCCGGTCGCCAGTGAATAAATCACCGAGTTATGGCTGGGTGGTGTGAGGATCGCCTGCACCGAGCCGCTGGCGGTCACCGCTGCCGCAAAGTCACGCGGATAACCTTTCTTCTCCATTTCAGGGATCATCACCGAGCCGATCGAGGCAGTGTCCGCTACCGAGGATCCGGAGATCGCGCCAAAAAAGGTTGAGGCCACAATGTTCACCAGCGACAGCCCGCCGCGGATAAACCCGACAAAGATGTAGGCAAAACTGACCAGCCTGCGGGCGATCCCTCCTTCGGCCATGATCGCGCCTGCCAGAATAAAGAACGGGATCGCCAGCAGTGAAAATTTGTTCACGCCGTTGGTCAGTTGGATCATCAGCGCTTCAAACGGCAGGTCAATCCACCAGGCTCCTGCCAGCGCGCTCAGCCCGACGGCGTAAGCGACCGGCACGCCAATCGCCAGCATCACTGCCAGCGTTAACAACAAGATTAATGCATCCATAACAGGCTCCGGTCAGGCGTCAGAATTGCCCAGCATCACCACAGGCCGCTGATGTTGCGGGCCGGCAATGATCTGCTCAATGATGAATAACAACGTCAGTGCAGAACCTATAGGTAGCGGCAGATAGGTCTGTCCGGCGGTCAGCAGCGGGAATTCCGCCACCGGCTGTTGCCAGAGTTCACTGCACAATTGCAGGCTGTACCAGAAAATAAACACGCTGATGGCCAGCATCATCAGGTCAGCCAGCAGGGCAGAAAATTTTTTCAGCGCAGGTGGCAGGCGGTCAGTGACCATCGCAACGACGATGTGTGAACCAGCGCGGTAACTGACAGCGGCTCCGATAAAGGTGAACGTCACCATGCACATAATCGCGATCGGCTCCGGCCACGACAGGGCGCTGTTCATCACGTAACGGGCAAAGATCCCAACCGGGATCACCGCCACCATCAGCAGCAACGCGATGCCCGCGATCCACATCGCGCAGCGGTAAAGAATGTCCATCAGGGTGTGATAACTCGAAACCATAAATCCCCCGGCGAAAGATCAGAAAGAAGCAGCCCGCAGGCTGCCGGTGTCAGGGTTTACTTCACGTCAGCGATTTGCTGCATCAGATCCTGATGGTCTTTGCCGAATTCATCGCGCACGGATTGCGTGGCTTTGACATACGTCGCGGGGTCAATCTCATAGAATTTCACGCCGCCCGCTTTCATCGTGGCGAGGGCTTTCTCGTTATAGGCTTTCCACAGTTCGCGCTGTTCGTCCTGTGCTTCTTTCGCCAGTTTGAGGATTAACTGCTGATCTTCCGGTTTCAGTTTGTCCCATTTCACTTTTGAATACAGGAACAGCTCCGGGATGATGAAATGGCGGCTGTAGGTGTAGTTTTTCACAACCGGCAGGTAGTTATGGGCGACAAAGGTTGGCGGGTTGTTTTCGGTGCCGTCAATGACACCGGTCTGCATGCCGCTGAACACTTCACTGACGCCCATCGCCACCGGATTGGCACCCATCGCTTTCAGCGTTGCCAGCGCAATCGGACTGCCCTGTACGCGGATTTTCATGCCGTGCAAATCTTCCGGTTTCACCACCGGTTTTTTGGTGATCAGGTTACGCGTCCCGCCATCCATCCAGCCGAGAAAAACCAGTCGCGAATTCGGGTTGTTGGTGATTTTATCGCCGATTTCTTTACCGATCTGACCGTCGAGCACTTTGTGCATATGGTCTTCGTCGCGGAAAATATAGGGCAGGGTGAAGACATTAATTTCTGGCAAAATCGAAGCAACCGGCGTCATCGACACACGGATGATATCCAGCGCACCGAGCTGCGCCTGTTCAATTTCCTGCTTTTCATCTCCCAGCACGCCGCCCGGAAACGTTTTAATTTCGAGGCGTCCGTCTGTTTGCTTTTGCAGTTTTTCGCCCATGTGCTGGACGGCGACCACGTTGGGATAGCCTTGCGGATGCACGTCGGCGGCTTTCAGCGTTTGTGCTGACACGCCATGCGTAAATAAGAGGGTCGCGGAACTCAGGCAAAGGCTGAGAAGTGCTTTTTGCATTTTCATCAGTTTGTCTCCAGGGTACTCGGTAAGGGAAAGATAAATGTGAACAAGTATCGAACAGGACGGGCGCAGAGGCGTTGCCGGTTCATTTTGAAAAATGTCTGAATAAGCTTTTAAATGATAGGGATGCATGACGTGCCGGTGTGAGGTCTTCGCCAGTGAATGCACTTTATCCTATTTTTTGTTGTGCGGTATTTGAGCGTTATCACAAACTCGTAACAAATGTAAAAAGCTGTTGCTTAATATTTAAAACGTTGTTTTAACTTGAGTAATGAAGCTCAGATGATTGATTTACTGTGTGATTTTTTTTGAAAGTGTGACGGAGGTTAAATTGTTCAACCTTTGTACAAACAGGAAAAACCTTGTCATCTGTCAATGACACGTCGGGCGGCAGGCGGGACAATGTAAATAATAATGAGAACGACTATCAATTAGGCCTTTTTCTTTGATATCATTCGGCGTTATTCATTCCTTCTACACACTGATTCTGGCTGGAGGCGACGCGTGAAAACGGCTCGCAATAAGATGAAAGAGGCGACCTCATTACTGATGTCGTTAATGTTGGTTGCTGGTCTGAGCGGCAACGCGATGGCTGCACCTGCGACGCCGGCGGGACAAGCCGTCAATTCTGCAGCAACTCAACCTGCAACGGCTGACGCACCGGCGACCGGTGACGCAACGCCAGCTCCGGTGATGCAACCCGCGTCAGCAGAGACGGCACCCGTGATCCCAACCGATTTGTCTGTTATGGGCATGTACCATCACGCTGATGTGGTGGTGAAGACCGTCATGATCGGTCTGCTGCTGGCTTCTGTGGTCACCTGGGCATTGTTATTCAGCAAGGGTGCGGAAGTCTTCACGGGCAAACGCCGTATGCGCCGTGAATTTGATGCGTTGTCCTCCGTTCGTACGCTGGACGAAGCCGCCGAGCAGGCTGAAAGTTTCGCTGACAGCAGCATCAGCGCGCAGATGATCCGCGATGCGCAGAACGAGCTGGAACTGTCTGCCGGATCGACTGACAACAACGGCATTAAAGAGCGTACCGGTTTTCGCCTTGAGCGCCGCGTCAGCGCCGCGGGTCGTTACATGGGCCGTGGCAACGGTATTCTGGCGACCATCGGGGCAATCTCTCCCTTCGTCGGCCTGTTCGGTACCGTATGGGGCATCATGAACAGCTTCATCGGTATCGCACAGACGCAGACTACCAATCTGGCGGTCGTCGCACCGGGTATCGCCGAAGCCTTACTGGCGACGGCTGTGGGTCTGGTTGCAGCCATCCCTGCGGTGGTCATCTACAACATTTTCGCCCGTACCATCACCTCTTACCGTCATCAGGTAGGCGATGTGGCGGCGCAGATTATCCTGTTACAGGGCCGTGATTTGGATCTGGCTGCCAGCGAAGGCAATGCGCCACGCGGTCAGACAGGTCAGTTACGCGTAGGGTAAGAACAGATTATGGCTATTCGGTTAAACGACGATATCGACGAAAGTGGTGAAATGCATGACATCAACGTCACGCCTTTTATCGACGTCATGCTGGTATTGCTGATCATCTTCATGGTGGCGGCACCGCTGGCCACCGTAGATGTGCGGGTGGATTTACCGGCTTCGACGGCAAAACAGCAGCCGCGTCCGGAGAAACCGATTTTCCTGTCGGTGAAAGCTGACAAGCAACTGTTCCTCGGCGACACGCCCGTGAACAGCGATAATATGACCGCGATGCTGGATCAGCGTACTCAGGGTAACAAGCAGAGTACGATTTTCTTCCGCGCGGACAAAAGTGTCGATTACGAAACGCTGATGAGCGTGATGGATAACTTGCGTAAAGCCGGTTACCTGAAAGTCGGGCTGGTGGGTGCAGAACAAACCGGTGCCGCTGCGGCGCAGTAAGTTGTGAATCAAATCAGACGCACAAAAAAGGCCAGCATTGCTGGCCTTTCGTTTATCCGCAAAACGGTAACTCAGGTTACCGGCGCCGGGTTAAACACCGCCAGCGCATTATGGATGCCCCAGGTGTCTGACCAGGTTTTCTTGCGACCGCTGGCGATGTCCAGAATGAAATGGAACAGTTCCCAGCCCACATCCTCGATGGTGGCATCACCGGTCGCAATTGTCCCGGCATTGATATCCATCAGATCGTGCCAGCGGTTTGCCAGCGTGGTACGTGTTGCCATTTTAATCACCGGCACGGCAAGCAGGCCGTATGGCGTACCGCGTCCGGTGGTGAATACCTGAACGGTAATACCGGAAGCCAGTTGCTGTGTCCCGCAGACAAAATCGCTGGCAGGTGTGGCGGCGTAAATCAGGCCTTTTTTGGTCGGACGTTGTCCCGGAGACAACACTTCTGAAATCGCACTGGTACCGGATTTAGCAATCGAACCCAGGGCTTTTTCAACCACGTTAGCCAGACCGCCTTTTTTGTTGCCCGGAGACGGGTTGGCGCTGCGGTCGGTCTGACCCAGCGACAGATAATTATCGTACCAGGCCATTTCTTCCAGCAGACGTTTACCCACGTCGACGTCCGCTGCACGCGGTGTCAGCAGATGGATAGCGTCGCGCACTTCTGTGACTTCTGAAAACATCACTGTTGCACCGCAGCGCACCAGCAAATCCGAAGCGTAACCGACTGCCGGGTTGGCGGTGACACCGGAGAAGGCATCACTGCCGCCGCATTGTGTGCCCACAACCAGATCGGAAGCCGGACAGGTTTCGCGCTGGCGGCGGTTCAGGCGTTCCAGATGAAATTGTGCGACCGTCAGGATATCGTCAACCATCGACTGGAAACCGACATGTTGCTCATCCTGCAAACGCACAATGTGCGTGTCATCGAGTGAAATCGCCTGCACATCCGGCGTGCCTTCCAGCAGGCGCTCGGGTTGCAGCTTCTCACAGCCCAGACCGACCACCATGACTTCGCCGCCAAAGTTCGGGTTCAGCGCCAGATTGTGGATGGTACGGATCGGGATAATGGCCGCAGGGGCGTTAATCGCCACACCGCAACCGTACAAATGATTCAGTGCCACGACGCCGTCGACGTTGGGGAATTTCGGCAGTAAATCACGTTCAATGATTTTCACTACGTAATCCACTACGCCCGCCACGCAGTGCACACTGGTGGTGATTCCCAGCAGATTTTTGGTGCCGACGCTGCCGTCGGCATTGCGGTAGCCTTCAAAGGTATAGCCTTCGAGTGGTGGCAGCGCGGGTGGCACACGGGTGGCCAGCGGCAGGCTGTAAAGTTCAGGGGCGACCGGTAATTCCACCAGGGATTCATCAATCCAGCTGCCCTGCGCGATATCCCGTACGGCATAACCAATGACTTCTCCGTAACGAATAATATCGCCGCCTTTAGCAATGGGTTCTAACGCCACTTTATGGCCTTGCGGAATATGCTCAATTAATTCCAGACCGTTCGCAAATCGGGTGCCGGCTTTTAAGCCGTTGTCATTCACAATAATCGCCACGTTATCGCTTTCATGAACTTTAATAAAAAGCGCTTCGGTAGCGTGTTCTTTATCTTTATTACGTGACATAACTGTCTCCGCGTTTATTAAACATCCCGGAACAAAAAATTCCGGTAAATTATCTGAAGTTGACGCTCAATAATGTTCTTGTAAACATGCTCTGGTAATACAGGGTATGGCATCCATTATAAGGCAGTCTTCCGGCAACCTCATTGTGCAACTGACCAGCTTTTTGCCCGATGAACGTCATTCTGTGTGGCAGGTGACAGAATAAATGTGATGTAAATCACCCTTTGATTTGAGCGGTTATCGGTTCCGCACAATCTGTGATTCTCCTCCCACACCGATGTGTGGATGCAAAAGAATAGTCACAATCAACGGGGCTATTCTTGGGCGAATGCACAGTGTTATTTCGTGGCCTCCTTTTTATACTGTATTGGCCCTCTGAAGGTGACGTTGAAAGTAATACAGGTAAATTTCAGGCGATCATAAATAAAGTGTTTATTGCCTGTTTCGAATTAAGACGCTGTACGGCGAATAACCACAGGTGAACGAAAAACGTTATTTCAATAACGGTGAGCTCCCTGAAAAATTTTCGCATTATGACAATGAGGGTCACCATGAACATTCAATCTCAGTCCGGGACAATCGCGCAAAGTAAGGTACGGACCCATATCCGTTACTATATTTTGCTGATTATCTTTTTAATCACGGCGGTGAATTACGCTGACCGCGCAACGCTCTCTATCGCGGGAACCGAGGTCGCGCGTGAGCTGGGCCTGGATGCTGCCGACATGGGACAAATCTTTGCCGCGTTCGGCTGGGCTTATCTGATTATGCAATTGCCCGGCGGCTGGCTGCTGGACAGATTTGGCTCCAAAAAAGTGTACACCTACAGCCTGTTCTTCTGGTCGCTGTTCACCCTGTTGCAGGGTTTTGTGGGCTGGTTCCCGCTGGCGTACGGCGCACTGACGCTGTTCATGTTGCGTTTCATGCTCGGTTTCTCCGAAGCTCCATCCTTCCCGGCGAACGCCCGTATTGTGGCTGCCTGGTTCCCGACCACTGAACGCGGCACGGCTTCCGCGATTTTTAACTCCGCACAGTATTTCTCACTGGCACTGTTTTCGCCTTTACTGGGCTGGCTGACTTATGCCTGGGGCTGGGAACATGTTTTCATCGTGATGGGCGTGCTGGGTTTTGTCCTGACGCTGGTGTGGATCAAATTCATTCACAACCCGCCGGAACATCCACATATTTCTAAAAGTGAGCTGGAGTATCTGACAGACGGCGGTGCCGTTGTTGATATCGACCACAAGAAAACGGACAGCGCGAAAAACGGCCCGAAATGGAGCTACGTTCGTCAGATGCTGAGCAGCCGCATGATGCTTGGGATCTTCTTCGGACAGTATTTCATTAACAGTATTACGTGGTTCTTCCTGACCTGGTTCCCGATTTATCTGGTTCAGGAAAAGGGCATGTCTATTCTTAAAGTGGGGATGATTGCCGCAATTCCTGCGCTGTGTGGTTTTGCGGGCGGTGTGCTGGGTGGCGTGTTCTCAGATTTTCTGATCAGACGCGGCTATTCGCTGACCGTGGCGCGTAAAATTCCTATCGTGCTGGGCATGTTATTAGCCACCAGCATCATTTTGTGTAACTACACGGACAATAACGTACTGGTCGTCACCCTGATGGCGCTGGCGTTCTTCGGTAAAGGCTTCGGAGCGCTCGGCTGGCCAGTGATTGCGGATACTGCGCCAAAAGAAGTCATCGGTCTCTGCGGCGGCATCTTCAACGTGTTCGGTAACGTGGCCTCCATCGTGACGCCGCTGGTGATCGGCTACATCGTGAAAGGTCTGCATTCTTTCAATATGGCATTAATTTTTGTGGGCTGTTCAGCACTGATGGCGATGCTTTGCTATCTGCTGGTGGTCGGCGATATCAAACGTCTGGAACTTAAGAAATAGTAAATTGCGATGCGGGGTAATCCGGGCATCCCGGCTCTGCCCCCTTTTATGAGGTCAGATATGAGTAATCAAATGATTCCAAACCGGTTCCGCCAGGACTTATTGCAAGGGAAAACCCTGATTGGCTGTTGGTCAGCATTATCCAGCCCGATCTCAACCGAAGTGCTTGGCCTCGCAGGTTTTGACTGGCTGCTGCTCGACGGCGAACACGCGCCAAACGATGTTAGCACTTTTGTGCCGCAGCTGATGGCGCTGAAAGGCAGCCGCAGCGCGCCGGTAGTTCGTCCGCAATTCAACGATCCGGTGGTGATTAAACGTCTGCTGGATATCGGTTTCTACAATTTCCTGGTGCCGTTTGTGGAAACACAGGAACAGGCTGAGCTGGCCGTTGCTTCTACCCGTTATCCGCCTGCCGGGATCCGCGGCGTTTCCGTTTCCCACCGCAGCAACATGTTCGGCACCGTGCCGGATTACTTCAACAGCATCAATGACAACATCGCGGTGATGGTGCAAATCGAAAGCCAGCAGGGCGTCGATAATCTGGACGCGATTGCTGCCGTTGATGGCATCGATGGCATTTTCGTCGGCCCGAGTGATCTGGCCGCAGGCATGGGGCATCTGGGCAACGCCGGACACCCGGACGTGCAGGCCGCTATCCGTCACATTTTTGCGCGTGCAAAAGCGCATGGCAAACCGAGCGGTATTCTGGCACCGGTTGAAGCGGATGCGCGCCGTTATCTGGAGTGGGGAGCGACCTTCGTGGCTGTCGGCAGTGATTTAGGCGTTTTCCGTGCAGGCACACAGGCGCTGTGCGATCGCTTCACCCAGTGATCCGCTCTCATTACATCAATATAAAGAGGATACCCGAATGAAAATTGGCTTTATTGGTTTAGGCATCATGGGCAAGCCTATGAGCAAAAACCTGCTGAAAGCAGGTTACGAGCTGGTCGTTATGGACCGCAATCAGGATACCGTCGGCGAGATTGTCCAACTTGGCGCGACAGCCGCAGACACACCAAAAGCGGTGGCTGCGGTTTCTGATGTGATCATCACCATGCTGCCAAACTCGCCGCAGGTGAGAGATGTGGCGCTGGGCGAAAATGGTCTGATTGAAGGCGCTCGTCCGGGCACCATTTTCATCGACATGAGTTCTATCGCGCCGCTGGCAAGTCGTGAAATCAGTGAGGCGCTGGCCGCTAAACAAATCGCGATGCTCGATGCGCCGGTCTCCGGTGGTGAACCAAAAGCCATCGACGGCACTATGTCTGTCATGGTGGGTGGCGACAAAGCTGTGTTTGATAAATGCTATGAAATCATGAAATCCATGGCGGGTTCGGTGGTGCATACCGGTGATATTGGTGCAGGCAACGTGACCAAGCTGGCGAACCAGGTGATTGTGGCGCTGAACATTGCGGCGATGTCAGAAGCACTGGTGCTGGCAACCAAAGCGGGCGTGGATCCGGATCTGGTTTTCCAGGCAATTCGTGGTGGTCTGGCAGGCAGTACCGTGCTGGAAGCGAAAGCGCCGATGGTGATGGATCGCAACTTCAAACCGGGCTTCCGTATTGATTTACACATCAAAGATTTAGCGAACGCACTGGACACCTCACACAGCGTCGGCGCACAACTGCCTCTGACCTCGCTGGTCATGGAAATGATGCAGGCATTGAAAGCGGATGGTCACGGGCAATCTGACCATAGCGCTATTGCACGCTATTATGAAACCTTAGCGAAGGTTGAAGTTACCCGTTAGTCTGCGGCGGACGCGCGGCGCTGAATGAACACGGCCGGCGCGCGGCCCTTCAGGCAGGATGCAAAACTGACAGGACGCTTTTCCACATCGGCGCGTGCAGTTTATGAAGGTAATGACTTTATGAAAATAGTGATCGCACCGGATTCATACAAAGAAAGTTTGTCTGCTTTGGATGTGGCAAAAGCCATCGAGAGTGGGTTCCGTGAGATTTTCCCCGAGGCAGAGTACGTCAAGTTGCCGGTTGCCGATGGCGGCGAAGGCACGGTAGAGGCCATGGTGGCGGCTACCGGTGGGCGTGTGGTGAAGGTGAATGTCACCGGACCACTGGGCACCCCGCTTGAAGCGTTTTTTGGCCTTTCAGGTGATGAGAAAATCGCTTTCATCGAAATGGCGGCGGCCAGCGGGCTGGAAAGTGTTCCTCCGGCGCAACGTAATCCGCTGAAAACCACGTCGTATGGTACAGGTGAACTGATCCATTCTGCTCTCGGCCACGGCGTAAAACACTGCATTATCGGGATTGGTGGCAGCGCTACCAACGATGGTGGCGCTGGCATGATGCAGGCGCTGGGCGCGAAGTTGCTGACCAAAGATGGCAAATCTATTGGTCAGGGCGGAGGCGAGCTGGAAAAACTGCACCACATTGATATCAGCGGGTTGGATCCGCGAATTAAAACATGCCGCTTTGAAGTGGCCTGTGACGTCACGAATCCACTGACCGGCAAGGACGGAGCTTCTGCCATCTTTGGCCCGCAAAAAGGGGCAACACCGGAGATGATCGAACAGCTCGACGGCTATCTGCATCATTACGCCCGGGTGATCAAACAGGATCTGGGTATCGACGTTGAGCATGTTCCCGGAGCTGGTGCTGCTGGTGGCATGGGAGCGGCACTTTACGGGTTCTGTCATGCCGAACTGCGCCAGGGCATTGAGATCGTCACCGATGCGCTGGGGTTGGATGAACTGGTGAAAGATGCCACGCTGGTGATTACCGGTGAAGGGCGGATTGACAGTCAGAGCATCAATGGCAAAGTGCCAATTGGTGTGGCACGGGTGGCTAAACGTTACAACAAGCCCGTGATTGGTATTGCCGGCAGTCTGACAAAAGATGTTGATGTCGTTTACGACCATGGTCTGGATGCTGTTTTCAGCGTGCTCTACAGCATTTGTACGCTCGATGATGCCCTGAAAAACGCCGCAGACAACTTGCGTAAATCAGCACGAAATATTGCCGCCACTATTAAGTTATCGCAAAAGCTTTAACCGACAGCACTCAGGATATAAAACCGGTGTTCAGGCCCAGCCTGCGCCGGTTTTTGTATTTTATTTCCCTCGGTTTTACGTTAGGTTTTAAAGACATTCGCCAATGAGAAAACACGTATGTCAGAGATCGATTTTTCAAAGCAGCCAGTTAATACGCAAACGAAAGGGCTGGGGCCGCTGAGTGACGGTGCGCGCATGCGCGATATCCGTGAACAGGGCTGGAATATCCTGCGTGAAGACGTCAGCCTGCCGGTGGCGGTGCTGCTCGAAGAGAGAATCGAACACAACCTTTCCTGGATGCGTGAATTTATCCAGCGTTATCAGCTCAAACTGGCACCGCACGGCAAAACCACCATGAGCCCTGAGTTGTATCAGATGCAGCTGGAATTCGGCGCATGGGGCATCACGCTGGCAACGGCACCGCAGGTTAATGCCGCGTTCCGGCACGGTGTGCGCAAAGTGATCATGGCGAATCAGCTGGTGGGGAAAGGCAACATGGCAATCATTGCCGGGTTGCTGCGTGATGACCCGGCATTTGATTTTACCTGCATCGTGGATTCTGCTGAGAACGCCGATGCGCTCGGGCACTATTTCGCCAGCCAGCGACAGAAACTGCGGGTGATGTTTGAGTACGGCATAACGGGCGGGCGCACCGGTATTCGCACCGAACAACAGGAAGCCGACGTACTGGCGGCGGTGAAGCGCTGGCCGCAGTCACTGGCGCTGGTCGGCGTCGAGCTTTATGAAGGCGTGAGCAATGATGAAGCGGTGATCCGCCGTTTCCTGCGTCACGTGATGACACGTACCGAAGCGCTGGCGCAGGCCGGAGAATTTGCTGAACCCCAGGTGATTTTGACCGGTGCAGGTTCCGCCTGGTTCGATGTGGTTGCCGAGGAACTGACGCGGGAAGAAACCCATCTCGATACAGAAAAACGCTACGTGCTGGATATCATTCTGCGTTCCGGTTGTTACGTGACACACGACGTTGGCGCGTATCAGGCGGCGCTGGAACGCATGCAAACCAGCAATCCGGTGGCGCGTGAAATGAACAGCAGTTTACAGCCAGCGTTGCAGGTCTGGGCAGCCGTGCAGTCGTTGCCGGAACCGGGCAGGGCCATTATTGCGTTCGGCAAACGTGATGCCGGTTATGATGCCGGATACCCGAAAGCGGCCGGACATTTTCGTCCGCGCAGCGCCACACAGGCCGGATACACCACGGTGGTGCCCGCGCCTGACGACTGGAAAGTATTCGCGATGATGGATCAGCATGCGTTTATGTCGATCCCGGAAGATGCGGATTTGAAAGTCGGCGACATGCTGGTGTTTGATATCTGTCATCCGTGCCTGACGTTCGACAAATGGCGTCAGTTGTTGCTGGTGAATGAACAGTGGGATGTGACCGGCGCGGTGACGACCTGGTTCTGACGACACGAAAACGCCCGGACGATGCCGGGCGTTAATCTTTTTAATGACTACCTCGGTAAATACGCCACTGCTGCGCGCTTCACGTTGTCAATTTCATCAAGCAGTTCAAACCATTCCGGTTCCAGCGTTTCCACGCTGACGCCCTGACGAAGCTGTTGTTCAATGTAGAAACACAGTCGTTTCAGACGCGGTACGCCGCTGTAGCTGCAACTGCCATGAAGCTTGTGGATCAGCGCCAGAATATCGTCGTCCGGTTCGCCACGCGTGACGGCTTCCACCCGTTCTGCCACCTGCGGCAGAAACTCCACCAGCATTTGCAGCAAATCCTGCGCCAGCGCGACTTTATTGGCTGACTGACTCAGTGCCAGTTGCCAGTCGAGTGTGCTGATCGGCGCGAGTGACTCGCTGGCCTGCAACGGTGAATCCAGCTGTGTCTGATGCTGATGATGGCGCGACAGAACATTTTTCAGCATGCTTTCATCAATGGGTTTAGACAGGTAATCGTCCATCCCCAGTTTCAGTAACTGTTCACGCTCGCCGCTCAGCGAGTGGGCGGTGACGGCCACCACCGGCGTTTTGGCATGGCGCGCCATCTGGTGGATGATTTCGCTGGCGCGAATGCCGTCGATATCGGGCATCTGAATATCCATCAGAATAATATCCAGATCGGTATGACGTGCGACATCGATGGCTTCTTCACCGCTGTGACAAAGCACGGTGGTTTCCACCAGTTCTTCCAGCAAGGCGCCAATCAGTTTGAGGTTTGCCGGATTGTCATCCACCGCCATGGCGGTCAGCGGCAGACGCGAGGTTTTATCTTCGTCGTTACCGATCACCCTGACGGAAGCCTGTTGTTCATGTAACAACAGCGGCAGCAGGCGGATACTCGACATCGGTTTAATCAGACAGGCCTGAACGCCACGCCTTTTCAATTCTTCGGCATCCACCTGGAACTGACTCGGCAGCGCCAGCAGAAGGTGCTGTGTCATGCCCAGCACTTTCTGCAATTTACCCTCGTAGTCCGCCAGAACCTGATCCGGTTTGACCGGAATGCTGCACAACATGATGTCGTACCATGGCTCAGGAAGCGCAGCCAGCGTGGTGCGATGTGTGATATCCAGCGGTGTGGCCTGCAGGATTTCCATCGTGGCTTTCGCCGCCGCCGGATTGGCTTCAACATAGGCCAGACGTTTGCCTTCAAGATGATTCATGGAAACCGGCGTAATATGACGGTTTTCATTCAGCTCGAGCGTGACGTGGAACCAGAAGGTCGAACCGCGGTTCAGCTGGCTGTAGAAACTGATGTCTCCGCCCATTTCTTTCACCAGACGCTGGGTGATCACCAGCCCTAATCCGGTGCCGCCATGTCGGCGCGAAATGCTGGCATCAGCCTGACGGAAAGCCTGGAACAATTGCGACTGCTGACGTTCGGAAATCCCGATGCCGGTATCGTGGATCTGCACTTCCAGTTCCACCTGCAAATTGTTCTGCGAACGCAGCTCGACATTGATATCGATGTTGCCGGTTTCAGTAAATTTAATCGCATTTCCCAGCAAGTTAGTCACCACTTGCTGCATGCGCATCGGATCGCCCAGCACGTTTTCCGGCACGTTGTTGTGGACGTTCAGCGTCAGTTCCAGACCTTTATCATGCGCGGTGTGCGCCAGCAAAATAACCACTTCATCGAGCATTTCACGCAGCGAGAACGGAATATGCTCGAGCACCAGTTTGCCAGCTTCCAGCTTGGAGAAATCCAGCACGTCATTAATGATGGTTAACAGGTGATTCGCGGAGCGCTCAATGGTCTGCAGATAGTCCGCCTGCGTTGGCGAAAGCGGTGTTTTCAGTGTCTGGCGGGTAAAGCCGATCACGCCGTTGAGCGGTGTTCGCAGCTCGTGGGACATGTTCGCCAGGAATTCAGATTTGATACGCGCCGCTTCCTGGGCACGTTTCTTCGCCAGATCCAGCTCGACGTTTTGGATTTCCATCTGCTCCAGCGTTTCGCGCAGGTCTGACGTTGCCTGATCGATATTCTGCTGCACTTCTTCGTGGTAGGCCGTCAGCGACATCGCCATCGAGTTAATGCCGTTTTTTAGCATGCTCAGTTCGCCCGGCATGTTGCCTTCCACGCGGCTGTCGAGCTGCCCGCGGCGGATGCGGTCAACGGTATTCACCATATTACGGATCGGTCCTGTCACGTCGCGCATCAGGCGGTAAGCGAACAGCGTGGCGATACCCAGACACAGCAATAACAGCATGGTGGATACGAACGCTTCCTGATATTGCGCCAGTTTTACCGAACGTAAATCCAGTTCAATGGCGATATAACCCAGCCGGTTGTCCGGCGAGGCACTGAAGGTTTCGTCATCCGCTTCCGTATGGTTTTCAGCCTGAATGGGCGTGCGCAGGATCAGCACATCGCCGGAACGGGTTTTCGTCAGCTCGGGCGGAATGTCTTCGATGCGTTTTACCTGCAACGGACTGTCATCATGCTGGCTGGTCGAACTGGCAAACAGTTTGTTCTCGCCATCAAACACACTGATGCTGCGTACAATATCAGAGTGATTACGGTGCAGACGGCTGATCAGCCGTTTCACCGGTTCGCGTTCCCGGAACGTCATGCCATATTCGCTTGCGACTGCCAGAGGCTCGATAATACTGGCTCCGGCTTCTGTCAGCTGGTTCTGCAACTCGTTGTAGCGGTGCACCACAAAGAAGGTGCTGAGCAGCAAACCGATCATTAATGTCGGTGCCAGGATCAGGATCATCATCCGTGCGCGAAGGCTATATTTGGTCATGAGGTTCCAATGTGGGAGAATTAGCTAAAGTAAGCTTAATAAACCAGCGTGTAATCGACAATAATGGCTCAATTCTACTCTCCGAACCGTCGCGTGACGACCCGGCAAACGATAACTGTGACCGCCACCGACCTCGATACTTTCGGGCAAGGTGTGGCACGCCACAATGGCAAAGCCGTATTTGTCAGTGGTTTACTGCCCGGCGAACAGGCCGAAGTCACTTTAACAGAAGATAAAAGCAAGTACGCCAAAGGTAAGCTGAAGCGTTTGCTGACCACCAGCGACGATCGGGTAAAACCGCTGTGTCCGCACTATTCCACTTGCGGCGGGTGTCAACAGCAGCACGCCAGCGAGGCACTGCAACAGCGCAGTAAATCAGCGGCGTTATTACGCCTGATTTCCCGCGAAACCGGTATTCAGGCGGATCCGCTGCCAGTGATTGCCGGTCCGAAATACGGTTACCGCCGTCGTGCGCGTCTGGGATTGCAAATTGCGGGCGTTAAACCGGGGCGTAAATCCGGTGCCGTCAGCGGCCCGCTGGTGATGGGGTTCCGTCAGGAAGGCTCCAACGATCTGGTGGCGATTACCCGTTGCCCGGTGCTGCGGCCTGAGCTGGAGCAACTGCTGGTGCCGGTGCAGGAATGTTTGTCGTCATTATCGGCGGCGAAACGCCTCGGGCATCTGGAAATGGTGCTGGCGGATAACGGCCCGCTGTTGGTGCTGCGTCATCTTGATCCGCTCAGTGAAGCCGATCGTGCGCGCCTGACGGCGTTTGCGGCGCAACATCAGTTAACGATTTTTCTGGCGCCTGACAGCGAGACTCTGGAGCCTTTGTGCGGCGAACCCCCTTATTATCAGATTGATGGTTTGAATCTGAAATTTGGCCCGCGCGATTTTATTCAGGTGAATGATGCCGTTAACCAGCAAATGGTGGCGCAGGCCCTGGACTGGCTGGAACTGACGCCGGAAGATCGCGTGCTGGATTTGTTCTGCGGGATGGGGAATTTTACCCTTCCGCTGGCAAAAAGAGCTAACCAGGTTGTCGGCGTCGAAGGTGTTGCTACACTGGTGGCGAATGGGCAAGATAATGCCCGGAATAATGGATTAGAGAATGTGTCCTTCTTCCATGAGAATCTGGAAGATGATGTCAGTAAACAACCCTGGGCGGCACAAGGTTTCAATAAAATCTTGCTTGACCCGGCCCGGGGTGGCGCTGCTGGCGTGATGACGCATATTGTTAAGCTTGCCCCGGCGCGTGTGGTGTATGTGTCATGCAACCCCACAACATTGGCGCGGGACAGTAAAATTTTGTTGGAGGCGGGTTATCGTTTGGCCGGGGTGCGTATGCTGGATATGTTCCCGCACACCGGTCACCTTGAATCGATGGCTCTGTTTATCAACCCGTCTGACACAGGTGTTGTGTCAGAAACGTAGGGAGAGGGTATGGTTGCGGTAAGAAGTGCACATCTGAACACGGCTGGCGAGTTCGCGCTCGACGACTGGATCAATAGTTTAGGACTGTCCAGCCAGCAATCATGTGAGCGTTTAGCCGAAACCTGGCGCTACTGCGAGCAACAAACGCAGGGCCATCCTGACGCCTCGCTGCTGCTATGGCGCGGTCTGGAGATGGTTGAAATCCTCTCGACCCTCAGCATGGATAACGACAGTATGCGCGCGGCGCTGCTGTTCCCGCTGGTTGATGACGGCATCATTGATGAAGACACCCTGACCCAACAGTTCGGTAAAGCCATTACTGATCTGGTACATGGCGTGCGTGATATGGATGCCATCCGCCAGCTGAAAGCCACGCAAAACGATTCCATGGCTTCCGAGCAGGTGGACAACGTCCGCCGCATGCTGCTGGCGATGGTGGAAGATTTCCGCTGCGTGGTGCTGAAACTGGCTGAACGTATCGCTCATCTGCGCGAAGTGAAAGATGCGCCGGAAGAAGAGCGCGTACTGGCGGCCAAAGAATGTACCAATATTTATGCGCCGCTGGCTAACCGTCTGGGTATCGGCCAGTTGAAATGGGAGCTGGAAGATTTCTGCTTCCGTTATCTGCATCCTGACGAATACAAACGCATTGCCAAACTGTTGCATGAACGCCGTATCGACCGTGAGCAGTACATCGACGATTTTGTCTCGACCGTTAAAAATGCGATGGCCGAAGAGGGCATCAAAGTTGATGTTTACGGCCGTCCCAAGCATATCTACAGCATCTGGCGCAAGATGCAGAAAAAATCCCTGTCCTTCGACGAACTCTTCGACGTGCGTGCCGTGCGTATTGTGGTGGAGCGTTTACAGGATTGTTACGCCGCGTTAGGGATTGTGCACACTCATTTCCGCCATCTGCCGGATGAGTTCGACGATTATGTCGCCAACCCGAAACCGAACGGTTATCAGTCGATTCACACTGTGGTGCTGGGGCCGCGTGGGAAAACGCTGGAAGTGCAGATCCGTACGCGTCAGATGCATGAAGATGCTGAGCTGGGCGTCGCGGCGCACTGGAAATACAAAGAAGGCACCGCTGTGGTCGGTGGCCGCAGCGGGGGCTACGAAGGTCGTATTGCCTGGCTGCGAAAACTTATCGCGTGGCAGGAAGAAATGGCCGATTCGGGCGAAATGCTCGACGAAGTGCGCAGCCAGGTGTTCGACGATCGCGTCTACGTGTTTACGCCAAAAGGCGACGTGATCGACCTGCCGATGGGCTCCACGCCGCTCGACTTTGCGTATCACATCCACAGTGATGTGGGGCACCGGTGTATCGGGGCGAAAATTGGCGGCCGCATCGTGCCGTTCACCTATCAGCTGCATATGGGCGATCAGATTGAAATCATCACCCAGAAGCATGCGAACCCAAGCCGTGACTGGCTGAACCCAAGTCTGGGTTACGTCACGACCAGCCGCGGGCGCTCGAAAATTCAAAACTGGTTCCGTAAACAGGATCGCGATAAGAACATTATTGCCGGTAAACAAATCCTCGATGACGAGCTGGACAGACTGGATATCAGCATCAAAGATGCCGAGAAACTGCTGCTGCCGCGCTACAACGTCAACTCGCTGGATGAAGTGCTGGCCGCAATCGGTAACGGCGATATCCGTCTGAATCAGATGGTGAACTTCCTGCAATCGCAGCTGAAAAAACCGAGTGCGGAAGAGCTGGATAAAGAAGCTTTGCGCCAGCTGACGCAGAAAACCACACCGCCACCGACCCGTACCAAAGACAATGGCCGCGTGGTGGTTGAAGGTGTCGGTAATCTGATGCACCACATTGCGCGCTGTTGTCAGCCGATCCCGGGCGACGAAATCGTCGGTTACATCACTCAGGGCCGCGGGATTTCCATCCACCGTGCCGACTGTGATCAACTGGAAGATTTACGTTCGAATGCGCCGGAACGTGTGGTCGATGCCGTATGGGGCGAAAGTTACTCCAGCGGGTATTCACTGGTGGTACGTGTGGTGGCTAACGACCGCAGCGGCCTGCTGCGTGATATCACCACGATTCTTGCCAATGAAAAAGTGAACGTACTCGGTGTTGCCAGCCGCAGCGATACACGTCAGCAACTGGCTACCATCGACATGGATATCGAAATCTACAACCCGCAGGTGCTGGGACGTGTGATTGCCAAACTGAACCAGTTGCCGGATGTAATTGAAGCCAAGCGGCTTCACGGCAGCTGATCAAACGCTTATAAGGCCCGCCAGTCGGGCCTTTTCTTTTATGTTTTTGACTCATCTCTTTTAAAACGGACAGATCCTATGACCGACTCTTCTTTACAACGCCTGCTCACCATTATGAAAACCCTGCGCGACCCAGAAGCGGGCTGCCCGTGGGATAAAGAGCAAACTTTCGAGACGATTGCCCCGTACACGCTGGAAGAAACCTACGAAGTACTGGATGCCATCGCCCGCAAAGATTACGACGATGTGCGCGACGAACTGGGTGATCTGCTGTTTCAGGTGGTGTTTTACGCGCAGATGGGCAGCGAACAAGGGCTGTTTGAGTTTGACGATATCTGCAATGCTATTTCGGACAAATTAGAGCGCCGCCATCCGCAAATCTTTGGGCAGGAAGCGGCCTGGTCGAAAGACGCCAGCAGTCAGGATGTGCTGGTCAAATGGGAAGCGCGTAAGGCTCAGGAGCGGGCGGAGAAATCCCTGCATTCGGCACTCGATGACATTCCTTCCGCGTTGCCTGCGCTGATGAAAGCACACAAAATTCAGAAACGTTGTTCGAATGTCGGGTTCGACTGGACCACACTCGGGCCGGTGCTCGACAAAGTCTACGAAGAGATCGACGAAGTGATGTTTGAAGCGCGTCAGGCAGTGATCGATGAAGAAAAGCTCGGCGAGGAAATCGGCGACCTGCTGTTCGCGACGGTGAATCTTTCCCGCCATTTAGGCCACAAAGCGGAAGATGCGTTGCAGGCGGCCAACCGCAAGTTTGAGCGCCGTTTCAGGCAGGTCGAGGAAATTATCCGTGGAAAAGGCTTAAACATGGAAGATGCTACACTTGAGCAGATGGAAGACGCCTGGCAGCAGGTGAAAAAGCAGGAAGGCTGAGTTAGCTCTCCGACTTTGATCGGAAACAAGATCTGAATCTGCTGAAACGGTTAAGCTCAATGTCATTCAGTGCTTAACCGGCTGATCTGAGAGCAGTAAAGTCCAACAAATTGAAATCTAAGATGTTTTAGTGCGTCATGCGAACAACACAGCACTTTTTACAAGCTAACTGTTTGTTTTTGAACGAATGAAAGAACAGCGCTGGCAGGGTTAACCCTTCTGAACTGACGGTAAGGAAAACGATGATGGACAGCAAAACGTTTATTTGTGGCGCACACAAGGTTCCGGTATACTGTTTTCCCGTCTTGGTTACTCCATCATCTTTAAACCTAACCTCTCAGGTTCAGCATGACAACTAATTATATTTTTGTGACCGGCGGGGTCGTATCCTCTCTGGGTAAAGGCATTGCCGCAGCCTCTCTGGCGGCTATTCTCGAAGCCCGTGGCCTCAACGTGACCATCATGAAACTGGACCCGTATATCAACGTGGATCCGGGTACGATGAGCCCAACTCAACATGGCGAAGTCTTCGTTACCGAAGATGGCGCTGAAACCGATCTCGATCTGGGTCACTACGAGCGCTTCATCCGCACCAAGATGACTCGTCGCAACAACTTCACCACGGGCCGTATTTATTCCGACGTGCTGCGCAAAGAGCGCCGTGGCGACTATCTCGGCGCAACCATCCAGGTTATCCCGCACATCACCAACAACATCAAAGAACGCATCATTGAAGGCGGCGAAGGCCACGATGTCGTGCTGGTTGAAATTGGCGGTACTGTCGGTGATATCGAATCCCTGCCGTTCCTGGAAGCGATTCGTCAGATGGCGGTTGAAGTGGGCCGTGAGCACACGCTGTATATGCACCTGACACTGGTGCCTTACATGGCGGCAGCCGGTGAAGTGAAAACCAAACCGACCCAGCACTCTGTAAAAGAACTGCTGTCTATCGGTATCCAGCCGGACGTGCTGATTTGCCGTTCTGACCGCGCAGTGCCTGCCAACGAACGCGCGAAAATTGCGTTGTTCTGTAACGTGCCGGAAAAAGCGGTTATCTCCCTTAAAGACGTTGATTCTATTTATAAAATCCCGGCCCTATTGAAATCTCAGGGTCTGGACGACTATATTTGTAAACGTTTCAGCATCAACGCACCGGAAGCCAACTTGTCCGAATGGGAACAGGTTGTTTACGAAGAAGCCAATCCGGGCGGTGAAGTGACTATCGGCATGGTCGGTAAGTACATTGAGCTGCCAGATGCTTATAAATCTGTGATTGAAGCGCTCAAACACGGCGGCCTGAAAAATCGTCTGACCGTGAACATTAAACTTATCGATTCTCAGGATGTCGAAACCCGTGGTGTCGAGGTGCTGAAAGGCCTGGACGCGATCCTTATCCCGGGTGGCTTCGGCTACCGTGGTGTGGAAGGGAAAGTGGCAACGGCGCGTTATGCACGTGAAAATAACATTCCTTATCTGGGCATTTGTCTGGGTATGCAGGTTGCGCTGATTGAGTTCGCCCGTAACGTTGCGGGTATGGAGAACGCCAACTCCACCGAATTTGTGCCAGACTGTAAGTTCCCGGTGGTTGCACTCATCACCGAATGGCGCGATGAAGAAGGTAACGTCGAAGTACGTTCCGAAGACAGTGATTTAGGCGGCACCATGCGTGTGGGCGGACAGCAATGTCACCTGAACGACGGTAGCCTGGTTCGTGAGATGTACGGCGAGCCGACAATAGTTGAACGCCATCGTCACCGTTACGAAGTGAACAATATGCTGCTCAAACAAATCGAAGCCGCAGGTTTACGCGTAGCCGGTCGCTCTGGCGATAAGCAACTGGTGGAAATCATCGAGCTGCCTAACCATCCGTGGTTTGTCGCTTGTCAGTTCCATCCAGAATTTACGTCAACGCCGCGTGATGGTCATCCGTTGTTTGCAGGCTTCGTGAAGGCTGCCGGTGAGTATCAGAAGCGTCAGGTAAAATAAAATACCGGGGAAGAGATGCGCCATTGGCGCATCTCTTGTCTGAAGCTTTAGTTAACTTGTACTGAGGAAATCTTAATGTCTAAAATCGTTAAAGTTATCGGCCGTGAAATCATCGACTCCCGTGGTAACCCGACCGTAGAAGCTGAAGTTCATCTGGAAGGTGGTTTTGTTGGTCTGGCTGCTGCGCCATCAGGTGCTTCTACCGGTTCCCGCGAAGCGCTGGAACTGCGTGACGGTGACAAATCCCGTTTCCTGGGCAAAGGCGTACTGAAAGCCGTTGCTGCGGTTAACGGTCCTATCGCTCAGGCTGTAACCGGTAAAGACGCGAAAGATCAGGCTAACATCGACAAGATCATGATCGATCTGGACGGTACTGAGAACAAATCTAAGTTCGGTGCTAACGCGATTCTGGCTGTTTCCCTGGCTGCTGCTAAAGCGGCTGCGGCTTCTAAAGGTCTGCCACTGTACGCACACATCGCAGAACTGAACGGCACCCCAGGCAAATACTCTATGCCACTGCCTATGATGAACATCATCAACGGCGGCGAACACGCTGATAACAACGTTGATATTCAAGAGTTCATGATCCAGCCTGTTGGCGCTAAAACGCTGAAAGAAGCTATCCGCATGGGTTCAGAAGTGTTCCACACTCTGGCTAAAGTGCTGAAATCTAAAGGCATGGGTACTGCTGTTGGTGACGAAGGTGGCTACGCGCCAAACCTGGGTTCTAACGCAGAAGCGCTGGCTGTCATCGCTGAAGCGGTTAAAGCAGCAGGCTACGAACTGGGTAAAGACATCACTCTGGCGATGGACTGTGCGGCATCTGAGTTCTACAAAGATGGCAAATACGTTCTGGCTGGCGAAGGCAACAAAGCGTTCACTTCTGAAGAGTTCACTCACTTCCTGGAAGACCTGACTAAACAGTACCCAATCGTTTCTATCGAAGACGGTCTGGACGAGTCTGACTGGACTGGCTTTGCTTACCAGACTAAAGTTCTGGGCGACAAAATCCAGCTGGTCGGTGACGATCTGTTCGTCACCAACACCAAGATCCTGAAAGAAGGTATCGACAAAGGCATCGTTAACTCCATCCTGATCAAATTCAACCAGATCGGTTCTCTGACCGAAACTCTGGCTGCGATCAAAATGGCGAAAGACGCTGGCTACACTGCCGTTATCTCTCACCGTTCAGGCGAAACTGAAGATGCGACCATCGCTGACCTGGCTGTGGGTACCGCTGCTGGCCAGATCAAAACCGGTTCTATGAGCCGTTCTGACCGTGTTGCTAAATACAACCAGCTGATCCGTATCGAAGAAGCGCTGGCGGCTGCGGGTACTCCTGCTCCGTTCAACGGTCTGAAAGAAGTTAAAGGTCAGTAATTACTGCCCCGTAACGCTTTCATAAAAACCCGCTCCGGCGGGTTTTTTTATGTCTGCAATTCAGGGAGATCGTTAAGATCTCCGTCTTACAGCAATAAAGAAAGCGTGGCACTCGCGCTGTGTTCGCTGGCTTGCAGATAATCCGGAGAGTGCGTTAACAGCTGATTGATCAGTAATTCCACCAGCAGCATCCCGCCGACTTTGGACGTCAGTAAACCCGCCGTCAGCGGACCTTCGGGTTTGGCGGCCACCAGTAAAATATCGGCCAGTGAGGAAAGCGGGCTGCGCAACGTATTGCTGATACCGATGACTGTGGTGCCCTGACGCTTCGCCAGCGCGGCGGCGTGCAACACATCTTTAGTGGAACCTGAGCTGGAAATCACGACCACAATATCCTGACTATCCAGGCTCACGGCATTCATCGCCGCGCGGTGCATATCAGCGAAACATTGCGACGCTTTGCCCAGACGCAGCAGCTTGTAACCCAGATAATCCGCCACGATAGCGCTGGCTGCAACACCATACACCTGAACGGAACGCGCGTTATGAATGCGAAACGCGGCGTCCGCCAGCACCTGCCGATCGAGCAGTTTTCCGGTATCACGCAGGGCAGTGATGCTGTCTTCGATCAGCGTCTGAACGTCGTCATTCCCTTCAGCGGACGGCAATGTCGGATTTTGTCGCGTCTCAAGCGCGAGACCCATCTTAAATTCGGTAAACCCTTTGCAACCGAGCTGGCGGCAAAGCCGCGTGACGCTGGCTTCACTGGTATCACTCTCACGCGCCAGTTCAGTGATGGTCAGGTAAAGCACGCGCTGCGGTTGTTCCAGCACAAAACTGCCCAGCTTGTGCAGCGTCGGACTGTAATTCTCCAGTCCCTGACGCATTCGCAGTAACAGCGTGCCTGTTTCCTTGGTCTGACTCACTCGGCTCTCCTCAGAATAATTGACCTGACTAGTTTGGCTGATGTGACGCAGTTAACGCCAGAAGAATTCCATATGGATAACGTTGTACATTTGATGGTAATTATTATTTTAATTATATAGTGTGGTGAAAATAATTATCACAACAACACAACGCGGAGTTATCTCATGTCAATATTCAATGGTTCAGGGGGCGGGGCGTGGTTCGAAAGAGCCCAAAAGTTTGGCAAGTCTTTCATGTTGCCTATCGCTATTTTGCCCGCAGCCGGATTGCTGCTGGGTATTGGCGGGGCGCTTTCCAACCCCAATACCTTAACGGCATATCCGTTTCTGAATATTCCGGCCTTGCAGGCGATTTTCACCGTCATGGCCAGTGCCGGATCGATCGTCTTTGCCAATCTGGCGGTGTTGTTTGCCGTCGGGGTCGCCGTCGGGCTGGCACGCAGTGATAAAGGAACCGCAGGTTTGTCCGCGCTGCTCGGATACCTGGTGATGAACGCCACCATCAACGCCATCCTGATCCTCAAAGGGCAACTGGTGACCACCAATCTCAGTGCCGCCGGGCAGGGAATGGCGCTCGGCATTCAGACGCTGGAAACCGGCGTATTTGGCGGCGTGGTGATCGGTCTTGTGACGTGGTGGCTCCATCAGCGCTACAACAAAATCGAATTACCGCAGTTTCTCGGGTTTTTTGGCGGTTCCCGCTTTGTGCCGATCATCTCCTCCGTTGCGGCCATCGTGGTCGGGGCGTTGATGTTCTTCATCTGGCCACATTTCCAGAAAGTGATTTTTGGCATGGGCGGGCTGGTGGATGCGACGGGATACCTTGGCACCTTCATTTACGGTTTTGTGCTGCGCATGCTCGGCCCGTTCGGCCTGCATCATATTTTCTATCTGCCTTTCTGGACCACCGCACTCGGCGGCAGCGAAGTAATTAACGGGCATCTGGTGGAAGGCACGCAGCGGATCTTCTTCGCCCAGCTGGCAGACCCCAATACGCAGCAGTTTTATATCGGCACTTCACGATTTATGTCCGGGCGCTTCATTACCATGATGTTTGGTCTGGTGGGTGCGTGTCTGGCGATGTACCACACGGCGCGGCCTGAGAATAAAAAACGCGTCGCCGGGCTGCTGCTGTCGGCGGCACTGACCTCCTTCCTGACCGGGATCACCGAACCCATTGAGTTCTCGTTCCTGTTTGTCGCGCCGATGCTGTATGTCCTGCATGCGGTATTCGACGGTCTGGCGTTTATGATTGCCCACATTTTGCAGATCACCATCGGACAAACTTTCTCCGGCGGCTTTATCGATTTCATTCTGTTTGGGGTTTTACAGGGCGAAAGCAAAACGCACTGGATGTACGTCCCGCTGGTCGGCGTGCCGTGGTTTGCCCTTTATTACTTCTCTTTCCGCTACCTGATCAGGCGCTTCAACCTGAAAACGCCGGGGCGTGATGAGGCTGAAATTCAGCAGGATAACGTCGTGACCGATCGCGCCGGACTGATTATCGAAGCACTGGGCGGCGCGGCCAATATCGCCGAGCTGGATTGCTGCGCAACGCGTTTGCGCATCAGCGTTCATCAGGCTAGCGAAGTGGATGAAAACAAGCTGAAGTCGAGCGGGGCACGCGCCGTGCTGATCCGCGGAAACGGTATTCAGGTGATCTACGGACCGCATGTCACGATTATTAAAAATGAAATTGAGGAGATGTTGGGAGTATGAATCAGTCAATGTTAACGACCGTCAGGGGACAGTTGATCGTGTCCTGTCAGGCGCTGGATGACGAACCGCTGCACAGCGATTTTATTATGAGCCGTATGGCACTGGCCGCTATGCAGGGCGGTGCCGCGGGGATCCGCGCCAACAGCGTCGCAGATGTGAAAGCCATCCGCGCTACCGTGCCGCTGCCGGTTATCGGCATCATCAAACGTGATTACCCCGCAAGCGATGTCTATATCACCGCAACCCTGAAAGAAGTCCGTGAGCTGATGACTGTTGCGCCGGACATGATCGCGATGGATGCCACGTTCCATCAGCGTCCGGGTGAACTGCAACTTGCGGCGCTGGTGCAACACATTCGTAAAGAGTTTCCGTCCCTGTTGCTGATGGCGGATATCGCGACCTTAGAAGAAGCGCAAAACGCGCAGGCTTTAGGTTTTGATTGTATCGGGACAACATTGCACGGCTATACTCAGGAGACGCAGGGCAGCAAACTCTGGCATGACGACTTCGCTTTCCTGCGTCAGGTGCTGGCGCAGTGCACGACGCCGGTCATTGCCGAGGGAAACGTGGATACCCCAGAAATGGCGGCGCGATGTTTAGCGCTGGGGGCGCATTCCGTTGTGGTCGGTGGTGCAATTACCCGACCGCAGCAGATCACGCAACGCTTTACTGACGCCATCCGCTCTTTGCGCTGATAAACATTTTTGCACACACTCCCGCTGCGCCCTGTATTTGGCGCAGCGCCTGCGATCTGCGATAATGCGCGCTGATTTTTTTAGAGATGACTGAGAAACCGATGCAGTACCCGATTAATGAGATGTTCGAAACCCTGCAAGGGGAAGGCTATTTTACCGGCGTGCCGGCGATTTTCGTTCGCCTGCAAGGCTGTCCTGTGGGTTGCAGCTGGTGCGATACCAAACACACCTGGGATAAAATTGCCGATCGGGAAGTCGATATGCAGCGCATTCTGGTCAAAACTGAAGAGAGTGATGCCTGGGGTAACGCCACCTCAGAACAACTGCTCGAGGTTATCGCGCAGCAAGGTTACACCGCGCGTCACGTGGTGATCACCGGCGGCGAGCCATGCATTTACGATCTGACTGAACTGACGTCATTGCTGGAAAAGAGCGGCTTCAGTTGCCAGATTGAAACCAGCGGCACGCACGAAGTCCGTTGCTCGGTGAATACCTGGGTGACGGTTTCCCCGAAAGTGAATATGCGTGGCGGTTACGACATTCTGCCGCAGGCACTGAAACGGGCCGATGAAGTGAAACATCCGGTGGCGCGTCAGCGTGATATCGACGCTCTGGATGCCCTGCTGGAAACCCTGACTGACAGCAAAGCGCGGATTATTGCCCTGCAGCCAATCAGTCAAAAAGAAGAAGCCACCAGACTGTGCATTGCGACCTGCATTGCAAGAAACTGGCGGCTTTCAATGCAGACACATAAGTATCTCAACATTGCATAAGAGATATGCTGAGTTAACCTTTATATACGCAACCTGCGGTGCAGGTTTCTTTCACGCGCACGGCGCTGAGCAGTGGCAGCTTAGGTTTCATCTCGTTCCAGATCCACGCGGCCAGCACTTCGCTGGTCGGGTTTTCTAAGCCCGGAATGTCGTTCAGATTATAGTGATCGAGACGATCCAGAGTCGGATTAAACGCAGCTTTCAGTTCGGCGAAATCCATCACCCAGCCGGTATGCGGATCCACTTCACCGGTGATTTCTAAACGGACGGTGAAAGAGTGGCCGTGCAACCGTCCGCACTTATGCCCTGCGGGCACATGCGGTAAATGGTGGGCGGCTTCAAACTGAAAATCTTTAAATAATGTGGTGGTCATGAGGCATGTCTCGTTGCTCGAAAAAACGCGGCATAGTACCGGAATACCGGCTTACGTGCCATGACTTAACTGCGCTTTTCTTCACCAAATCCTGACTTTTACTCTCTTTACTCCGCCCGCATTGCTGGCATACAGTGAGCCGGTAGAAACTAACTTGTTGAGATAGTGAATGATTACTGTGCTTCGTTGCGCTGTTCTGGCGTTGTTGTTCTCGGCTGGTGTTCAGGCAGAGACCACTGCCACCCCTCAGCAGTCCGTCCCCGCTGCGGCTAAACCGGTTCAACCCGCGGTTAAAGCCTCTCCGGTTGCCAAAACTCCGGTCAGTAAAGCACCTCTGGTTTTCCCACCGGGATCCGGTGTGATGCATATTGCACTGGCACCGGGTAAAAAGCCGCTGGAAGTTTTCACCTACCAACCGGCCGGTGCAGATGAGACTACGCCGGTGGTTATGGTGATGACCGGCGTGGACCGTAACGCCGCGACTTACCGCAATGACTGGATGACCGTTGCTGATCAGTATCATCTGCGCGTGGTCGTGCCGCATTTCAGTGAGCAGGATTTCCCCGGCGCCGCTGGCTATAACCTCGGTAATCTGACCGACAGCAAAACCCATCACCGTTTGCCGAAATCGCAGTGGGCGTTCAGCATGGTCGATAACTTGTTTACGACGCTGCAAAAGCAGGGCGTCACCAGCCAGAAACAATACTATTTATTTGGAAACAGCGCGGGTTGCCAGTTTGTACACCGCATGCTGACGCTGTTGCCTGAGCCGAATGTGAAAGCCGCGGTCTGTGCGGCGGCAGGCTGGTGGACATTACCGGATACCGATCAGCGCTGGCCTTACGGTTTACGCGAAGCGCCGGTGGCGGTCAGCCAGCAGCAACTGAATGATTACTTTGCCAAACCGGTGCTGATTGCCGTGGGGGCTGAAGACGACGATCCGGAAAACCGCCTGCTGCGCAAATCCAAGCAGGCGATGGCGCAGGGGACAAACCGTCTGGAGCGCGCCGAGAGTTATTTCACCACCTCCCAGCAACGCGCTGAACAGAACAACACACCGTTTAACTGGCACTTTATGGACCTGTCAGATGTCGGCCACAGTGGCAGTAAAATGTCAGTATTTGCCGCCGGACAGTTCGCCTGGTTTGAACAGCACAACGCTTTTCATCTTTAAAATCGTCACGCTTAGCTGAGTACTGAAAAATATTCATCACCCCGCTCCGGCGGGGTTTTTCTTTATGTATCCGGCACTTTGCAAAGAGCCTGCTCGCAGTGAGGTAAATTTTTTAGCGATTTCAGTAGGATAAAAATCATGCCTTACCACTTTTTCAGATAGACCTTACCTCTAAATCCTCTTAGTCATTTTGGTTATTTATTATTTCCATCACTTCTTTAATTGTTATTATCCTGCTCGTTAACCTACATCCTCTGAAAGGTTTTTCCCGCGCGAACATATACTGTAAAAAGCGCCGGAGGCCGGATTGATGACTTGCTTTTGCATAAGGGAATTCGTACCGCGATGACGACTCAGGCTCCTCCAACTTCACTGCTCCCGCTGACCCCCGAGCAAATGGCCCGCCTTCAATCGGCGATTGGTGATTACTCACCGACTCAGATGGCCTGGCTGTCAGGGTATTTCTGGGGCATGGTTAATCAGCAACCGGGTGCGGTGGCAGCTTCTGCTCCGGTACAGAATGCCGCGTCAGTCACTCTGATTTCCGCCTCGCAAACGGGTAACGCCCGCCGTGTTGCCGAGCAACTGCGTGATGACCTGATCGCCGCGAAAATTAACGTCAATCTGGTGAATGCCGGTGACTATAAATTCAAACAAATTGGTCAGGAAAAGCTGTTGCTGATCGTGGCCTCCACGCAAGGCGAAGGCGAACAGGCTGAAGAAGCCGTCGCGTTGCACAAATTCCTGCAATCCAAAAAAGCCCCGCAAATGAAAGACACGGCTTTTGCGGTGTTTGCGCTGGGTGATACCTCTTACGAATTCTTCTGTCAGGCAGGTAAAGATTTCGATACCCGTCTGGGCGAGCTGGGGGCAGAACGCCTGTTAGACCGCGTTGATGCTGATGTGGAATATAAAGAAGCCGCCGAAAACTGGCGTAAGCGTATTGTCGATGTGCTGAAACAGCGCGTACCGGCTGACACCGGGGCGCAGGCGGTTCCGACGCTGGCAGGCAGTGTGAATCAGGTCGACAGCAGCCCTTACACCAAAGAAGCGCCGCTGACCGCGACACTTTCCGTTAACCAGAAAATTACCGGCCGCGATTCTGATAAAGACGTACGTCATCTGGAACTCGAACTCGGTGATTCCGGCCTGCGTTACCAGCCGGGCGATGCGCTGGGGATCTGGTTTGAAAACGATCCGCAACTGGTGCAGGAAATCGTTGAACTGCTGTGGCTGAAAGGTGATGAAATTGTCGAGGTGAACGACAAAAAACTGTCGCTTTCAGAAGCGCTGCAACATCACATCGAACTGACCCAAAACACCACGCCGATTATCGAAAAATATGCCGCGCTGTGCCGCGATGAACACCTGACCGGTCTGCTGGCTGACAAGCCTGCGCTGCAGCAATACGCCCAGACCGTGCCGTTTGCTGACATGGTACGCCGCGCACCGACTGAGCTGGATGCCCAGCAACTGGTGGATTTACTGCGTCCGCTGACGCCGCGCCTGTATTCGATTGCCTCCTCGCAGGCTGAAACTGAAACAGAAGTCCATATTACTGTTGGCGTGGTGCGTTATGACATCGATGGTCGTCCGCGCTCTGGTGGTGCGTCCGGCTTCCTGGCCGATCGTCTGGAAGAAGACGGTGAAGTGAAAGTCTTCATCGAGCATAACGATAACTTCCGTCTGCCGGTGAATCCGGAGACGCCGGTCATTATGATAGGACCCGGTACCGGCATTGCGCCATTCCGCGCCTTCATTCAGCAGCGTGATAACGACGGCGCCACCGGCAAAAACTGGCTGTTCTTCGGCAACCCGCACTTTACCGATGATTTCCTGTATCAGGTCGAGTGGCAGCGTTACGTGAAAGACGGCTTGCTGACCCATATCTCTCTGGCATGGTCACGCGACCAGGCGGAAAAAGTATATGTACAGGACAAGTTGCGTGAGCAGGGCGCTGAAGTCTGGCAGTGGTTGCAGGAAGGCGCGCACGTGTATGTCTGCGGCGATGCTAACCGTATGGCGAAAGATGTAGAACAGGCGTTACTGGAAATCATCGCCGAATACGGCGAAATGGATCTGGAAACGGCCGACGAATATCTCAGTGAATTGCGCCTTGATCGCCGTTATCAGCGCGACGTCTACTAACGAATCTGAGCAATGAGCGAAAACCTTATGAGCAATAAGTTGTGGAGTGAACTCAATCCCGGTCCGGGCCCGTTGATCGTCGATGCCCCGCTGGCTGACGCCGAACGCCTGAAGAAGGAAAGCAATTTCCTGCGCGGCACCATCACAGAAGATTTAAAAGACGGCCTGACCGGCGGCTTCAACGGTGACAACTTCCTGTTGATCCGCTTCCACGGCATGTATCAGCAGGACGACCGTGATATTCGTGCTGAGCGTGCTGAGCAGAAGCTGGAACCGCGTCACGCCATGATGTTGCGTTGCCGCTTGCCGGGCGGGGTGATGACCCCTGCCCAGTGGCTGGGCATCGACAAATTTGCTGAAGACAGCACGCTGTATGGCAGCATCCGTATTACCAACCGTCAGACCTTCCAGTTCCACGGCATCCTGAAACCGAACGTCAAACCGGTGCATCAGTTGCTGAACAAACTTGGTCTGGATGCACTGGCGACCGCCAACGACGTTAACCGTAACGTGTTGTGTACCTCGAATCCGGTGGAATCTGAACTGCATCAGGAAGCGTATCAGTGGGCGAAGAAAATCTCCGAGCACCTGCTGCCGCGCACCCGTGCTTACGCCGAAGTGTGGCTGGATCAGGAAAAAGTCGAAACCACCGACGAAGAGCCGATCCTGGGGGCGACCTATCTGCCACGTAAATTCAAAACCACCGTGGTGATCCCGCCGCAAAATGACGTGGATCTTCACGCCAACGACCTGAATTTTGTGGCGATTGCCGATAACGGCAAACTGGTCGGCTTCAACGTGCTGGTCGGCGGCGGGCTTTCTATCGCCCACGGTGATAAAGCCACTTACGCACGAACTGCCAGCGAGCTGGGCTTTATTCCGCTGGAGAACACGCTGGCCGTCGCCGAAGCCGTGGTGACCACGCAGCGCGACTGGGGTAACCGTACCAACCGTAAAAACGCCAAAACCAAATACACGCTGGAACGCGTCGGCGTGCCGGTATTCAAAGCCGAAGTTGAAAAACGTGCAGGCATTCAGTTTGGTGATATTCGTCCTTACGAATTCACCGGTCGCGGCGATCGTATCGGCTGGGTAAAAGGCATCGATAAACAATGGCATCTGACACTGTTTATCGAAAATGGCCGTATTCTTGATTATCCGGGCAAGCCGCTGAAAACCGGACTGGCAGAAATTGCTAAGATCCATAAAGGTGATTTCAGGCTTACTGCTAACCAGAACCTGATCGTGGCCGGTGTCGCGGAACAAGACAAAGACGCGATCGAAACCCTGGCGCGTAATCACGGCCTGATTGACGACGGTGTCACCGAGCAACGTAAAAACTCGATGGCCTGCGTGTCTTATCCGACCTGCCCGCTGGCGATGGCGGAAGCGGAACGTTTCCTGCCTGAGTTTGTGACCAAAGTAGAAGGCATCATGCACGGCCACGGCGTAGGCGATGAACACATCGTGCTGCGTGTGACCGGTTGTCCGAACGGCTGCGGTCGTGCGCTGCTGGCCGAAATTGGTCTGGTGGGGAAAGCGATGAACCGCTACAACCTGCACCTTGGCGGAAACCGCGCCGGAACACGTATTCCGCGCATGTACCGCGAAAATATTTCTGATGCAGAGATCCTGAGTATCATTGACGAACTGGTCGGACGCTGGTCGAAAGAGCGCGAAACCGGTGAAGGCTTTGGCGACTTTGTGATCCGCGCAGGGATCATTAAGCCCGTGCTGGATCCGGCACGTGACTTTTATGATTAAGAGCGATAACCGACAGGAGGCGATATGAGTTTGCTGAACCTTACTCTGGCTGAACTGAATGAACTGCCGAAGTCCGGACAATCCATGGCGCTGGCGGAAATTAACGTCAGCCTCGAAAAATTGTCCGCGCAGGAGCGTGTGCAATGGGCGCTGGAAAATATGCCTGGTGAATTCGCCCTGTCTTCCAGCTTCGGCATTCAGGCGGCGGTCTGTCTGCACTTAGTCACTCAGCAGAAACCGGACATTCCGGTGATCCTGACCGATACCGGCTATCTGTTCCCGGAAACCTATCAGTTCATCGATACGTTAACCGAACAGCTGAACCTGAATTTACAGGTATTCCGTGCTGAACATTCGGCAGCCTGGCAGGAAGCGCGTTACGGCAAACTTTGGGAGCAGGGCGTCGAGGGCATCGAGAAATATAATCACATCAATAAAGTCGAGCCGATGAATCGTGCGATTCAGACGCTCGGCGTGCAGACCTGGTTTGCCGGTCTGCGTCGTGAGCAATCAGGCAGCCGTGCGCATCTGCCGGTGCTGGCGGTGCAACGTGGTGTGTTTAAAATCCTGCCGATTATTGACTGGGATAACCGTCAGATCTTCCGTTATCTGCAAGACAACGGCCTGAGCTATCACCCGCTGTGGGATCAGGGCTATCTTTCCGTCGGTGACACACACACCACGAAAAAATGGGAAGAAGGGATGAAGGAAGAAGACACGCGCTTTTTCGGACTGAAACGCGAATGCGGCCTCCATGAATAAATCCCCGTCATACTTCGGGTTGCAGATGCGTTGGCTGCGCGCTCTTACCCCGGTCACATAGTAATCTATGCTCCCGGGGATGCGTTCACTTGCCGCCTTCCTGCAATCCGAATTATTTAGGGGATTCCTGTAATTAACGTCTCAACTCCCCATATTTAATCAGGCGTGTTTCGCCGGTTTCGCCAGATCCTTCAGCAGCGGGAATAACACTTTCACTGTATCGCGTGAGCGTTTTTCGATGCGGCCCGGCAGGGCTTTATCCAGATATTGCAGATTGTCGAACTGGCTCTGATAACGCGTGGTACCCAGCGGGAAGTGGCTGGTGATCGCGCGTTGCTGGAGGCCGTCTTTCTTACCCAGCGCATAGTTAGTCGCCGTCACGTTCAGCAGCGGCAGCCGTGCGTCATCCAGCGCTTTTATGCCATCGCAGCAATGTACGCCTTCGTGGCTTTCTGCCGGAATACCCAGACTGTGCGCAATATTCAGCGCCCGTACGCGGGTGAGTTTCGCCACGGCCACGGAAGTATTCGCGCCGCTGTTGAAATACAACCGGTCACCGGTGATCAGCGAATTCAGGTTGATCACCAGCAGCGTATTTTTCTTCTCTTCAGCACTCATGCGGTTCACAAAGTCTTCCGCGCCTTTAGCACCGGTTTCTTCCGCGCTCAGCGCCACGAAACGTAAGCTGTAGTGCGTCGGGATGGCCTGCATGCGTTCGGCCAGCTCAAGCATCACACCGACGCCGGAAGCGTTGTCATCGACCCCCTGCAGCGTCAGGCCGCCGAGATTATGGTTGGTATCACTGTCACTTTGCGGCACATAGGTATCGAAATGCGCCATCACGATGATTTGCTGCGGCACTTCTCCTGCACGTGCGGCAATCACCGACGTGGCGTGAATATTTTGCCAGTTCTTTTTGCCCGCATTGCTGGTGTAAAGATAGCGGGTATCGAAGCCACGTAAATCGCTCGTATATCCTAATTTATTGAACTGCTGATTCAGATAATCCGCAGCGATCAGTTCTGCCGGGCTGCCGGCCATGCGTCCGGGAAAATAGGTGGCGATATGGCGAATTTGCTGACTGGCGATCATCCCCACTGGCGGAAGCGGGGCGGACGCCGCCATCGCATGACCCATACAGACACAGCTCAGGCTCAGCGCCAGCAGCGTCCGCTTCATGCGTAAAAAAGAAAACATAGCCAAAAATCCTTATTTGCTGGTCAATATGACCGGAAGGCAATCAAACAACAGGCCGCGTGTGGCGGTCTTTCTGGGGCGTACAGTATGCGATTGTCTGTGCGATTAGACAATTTCCCGTTATCCCAAACCGCTCTTTTTGTCGGGCTATATTCCATTTAGTAACTAATCATTCCTTTTCGTCATTTCAGATCAATTATTGCCTGCACGTATAGTTTGTTTATTAACTCTGACAATCATTAAAGGCTTTTGTGGACTATCTACCAATATTTGCCGACCTCAAACAACGCCCTGTGCTGGTCGTGGGAGGTGGCGAAGTCGCTGCTCGCAAAATTGATCTCCTCCTGCGGGCAGGTGCGCAAGTACGGATAGTCGCACAGGCACTTTCTCCCGAGCTGGAACAACGCAGACAGGCCGCAGAAGTTAGCTGGTCGGCACAGGCATTTCTGCCGGAACAGCTCGATGACGTGTTTCTGGTGATTGCCGCCACCGACGACGCTGCGCTAAATGCTGAGGTTTTTGAACAGGCCAACCGCCGTCATGTTCTGGCTAACGTGGTTGACGATCAGCCGAAGTGCTCGTTCATTTTCCCTTCGATTGTCGACCGTTCGCCGATTGTGGTCGCGATTTCTTCCAGCGGTAAAGCGCCGGTACTCGCCAGAATGTTGCGCGAGAAGCTGGAAACTCTACTGCCGGGCAGCCTGGGGCAAATGGCCGATATCGCCGGACGCTGGCGCGACAATGTGAAAGTACAGTTCAGTTCAATGCGTGCGCGTCGCCGTTTCTGGGAACAACTGTTTGCCGGACGCTTTGCCAGCCTCGCTTCTGCGGGAAAGCTCGCAGAAGCAGAACAGGCGCTGCAACAGCAGTTAGAAAACGCGGAAGACATCTCGCATCGCGGGAATGTCACGCTGGTCGGTGCCGGGCCGGGTGATGCAGGATTGCTCACCCTTCGCGGGCTGCAGGTGATGCAGCAGGCCGATGTCGTGCTTTACGACTATCTGGTCAGCGAAGACGTGCTGGATTTAGTGCGCCGCGATGCGGACAAGATTTGTGTGGGTAAACGTGCGGGCAGCCATTCTGTCGCGCAGGAAGACACTAACCGTCTGCTGGTCGAACTGGCGCAGCAGGGGAAAAAAGTCGTGCGCCTCAAAGGCGGTGATCCGTTTATTTTCGGACGCGGCGGCGAAGAATTACAGGCGGTGCAGGCGGCAGGCATTCCTTTCCAGGTGGTGCCGGGTGTTACCGCGGCTGCCGGTGCGACAGCCTATGCAGGTATTCCGCTGACGCACCGCGATTACGCGCAAAGTGTGATATTCGTGACCGGGCATTGCCGTCCGGAAAACAACGGCGTGCAGTGGGAGACCCTCGCGAAAGGCCAGCAGACATTGGCGATTTATATGGGCACGCTTAAAGCTGCCGAAATCAGCCAGCAACTGATCGCTCATGGTCGCGCAGCGCATACGCCCGTTGCGGTCATCGGACGGGGAACGCGTTCTGATCAGCAGGTGCTGACCGGAACACTCGATAATCTTGAACATCTGGCTCAGCAGGCGCCGGCGCCGGCGTTACTGGTGATAGGTGAAGTGGTATCTCTTCATCAGCAACTGGCCTGGTTTGGGCATCATCCTGAGACTGACGGCACCCAACGCCCGTCGGTTGTGAATTTGGCTTAAAGGATCTGTTATGGACGAAAAACGACTGACTCATTTGCGGCAACTGGAGGCGGAGAGTATCCATATCATCCGTGAAGTGGCTGCTGAATTCGCCAATCCGGTGATGATGTACTCCATCGGGAAAGATTCCTCGGTGATGTTGCATCTGGCGCGCAAAGCTTTCTTCCCGGGCACCTTGCCGTTCCCGCTGCTGCATGTGGATACCGGCTGGAAATTCCGCGAAATGTACGACTTCCGTGACCGCACGGCGAAGAATTACGGTTTTGAGCTGCTGGTGCATAAAAACCCGGAAGGTGTGGCAATGGGCATCAACCCGTTTGTGCACGGCAGTGCCAAACATACTGACATCATGAAAACTGAAGGTCTGAAGCAGGCGCTGAATAAATATGGCTTTGATGCCGCTTTCGGCGGTGCACGCCGTGACGAAGAAAAATCCCGTGCCAAAGAGCGTATCTATTCGTTCCGTGACCGCTTCCACCGCTGGGATCCAAAAAACCAGCGTCCTGAACTGTGGCACAATTACAACGGCCAGATTAACAAAGGCGAAAGCATCCGCGTGTTCCCGCTGTCTAACTGGACTGAGCTGGATATCTGGCAGTACATCTATCTGGAAAATATCGAAATCGTTCCGTTGTATCTGGCCGCACCGCGTCCGGTGCTGGAGCGCGACGGTATGCTGCTGATGGTTGATGATGATCGTATTGATCTGCAACCGGGCGAAGTGATCGAGAAGAAAATGGTGCGTTTCCGCACATTAGGCTGCTGGCCGTTGACCGGTGCTGTTGAATCTGAGGCACAAACGTTGCCGGAGATCATCGAAGAGATGCTGGTATCGACCACCAGTGAACGTCAGGGACGCGCGATCGACCGTGATCAGGCCGGTTCGATGGAACTGAAAAAGCGTCAAGGATACTTCTGAGGAGCCGCAGCTAATGAATAACGCAATTGCACAACAAATCGCGGAGCAGGGTGGCGTTGAAGCTTACCTGCACGCTCAGCAACACAAAAGCCTGCTGCGCTTTCTGACCTGCGGCAGCGTCGATGACGGCAAAAGCACCCTGATCGGGCGCCTGCTGCATGACACCCGTCAGATCTACGAAGATCAGCTGTCTTCTCTGCATAACGACAGTAAACGTCACGGCACCCAGGGCGAGAAACTGGATCTGGCACTGCTGGTGGATGGCTTACAGGCCGAACGCGAACAGGGCATTACTATCGATGTGGCTTACCGTTATTTCTCTACCGAAAAACGTAAGTTCATCATTGCGGACACGCCGGGGCACGAACAGTACACCCGCAATATGGCGACCGGTGCATCGACCTGTGATCTGGCGATCTTACTGATCGACGCCCGTAAAGGTGTGCTGGATCAAACCCGCCGTCACAGCTTCATTGCGACCTTGCTCGGGATCCGTCACCTGGTGGTGGCCGTCAACAAAATGGATCTGGTGGATTACAGCGAAGCGGTATTCGAGCAGTTTAAACAGGATTATCTGGATTTCGCGCAGCAACTGCCGACCGATCTGGACATCAAATTTGTGCCGCTTTCCGCGCTGGAAGGCGACAACGTTGCCACATCAAGCGATAAAATGAACTGGTACACCGGCCCGACGTTGCTCGACGTGCTGGAAACGGTAAACATTATTAACATTCGTGAACAGCAACCGATGCGCTTCCCGGTGCAGTACGTTAACCGCCCGAATCTTGATTTCCGTGGCTATGCGGGAACGCTGGCATCCGGTTCTGTCCGTGTCGGTCAGAAGGTGAAAGTATTGCCATCCGGTGTGGAATCTACCGTGGCACGCATTGTGACCTTTGACGGTGATTTGCAGGAAGCCTGGGCGGGCGACGCGATTACGCTGGTGCTGGCCGATGAGCGTGATATCAGCCGTGGCGACACGCTGGTCGATGCAGAAGAAACGGTTAAACCGGTACAGAATGCCAAAGTCGACGTGGTGTGGATGGCCGAGCAACCACTGAGCGTCGGCCAGAGTTACGACATCAAAGTCGGCGGCAAGAAAGCCCGTGCGCGTGTGGAAAATATCGAATATCAGGTGGAAATTAACTCGCTGACGCAGCGTGTGGTAGAAAACCTGCCACTGAATGGTATCGGACTGGTGGAACTGGCCTTCGACGAACCATTGGTGCTGGATAACTATCAGAGCAACGCGGTGACCGGCGGCATGATCTTTATCGATCGGCTGACCAACGTTACCGTGGGTGCTGGTCTGGTACGTGAAGCCATTGAACAGGTATATCAGGAATCGGATAAATACAGCGCATTTGAGCTGGAACTGAACAGCCTGGTTCGACGTCACTTCCCGCACTGGGGTGCGCGCGACCTGCTGGGTGGCAAATAAGATGGCGTCACAAGACAGCACTTTTTTAAAAGATGAGAATGTTGTCTGGCATCCGCACACGGTGACTCGTGCGGATCGCGAAAAGCAACATGGCCATCGTGGTGCGGTGCTGTGGTTCACCGGGCTTTCTGGCTCGGGGAAATCCACCGTGGCCGGTGCGCTTGAACAGGCGCTGTATGCGCAGGGCGTCAGCACTTATCTGCTCGATGGCGATAATGTCCGTCACGGACTGTGCCGTGATCTGGGCTTCACCGACGACGACCGGCGTGAAAACATCCGTCGTGTAGGTGAAGTGGCGAAACTGATGGTGGATGCCGGGCAGGTCGTGCTGACGGCGTTCATTTCACCTCACCGCGCCGAGCGTGAAATGGTGCGTGATTTGCTGGAAGACGGTCAGTTTATTGAAGTGTTTGTGGATACGCCGCTGGCTATCTGTGAGGCTCGTGATCCGAAAGGTTTGTATAAAAAAGCCCGTGCGGGTGAACTGAAAAACTTCACCGGTATTGACTCAGAATATCAGCCACCGGAAACCCCGGATGTGCATCTTGATGGTGAACAATTGGTAACACAATTGGTGCCTCAATTATTAGAAGTGATGCGCCAGCGCGCTATTATCAATCCCTGAATGTTGCCGGCCAAACGTCACAGAGCGTGCCGGTTTACACTGAAATACAGGGATCATCTATGCAGGCGTTATTTAGCAGACTTGTCAGTCGGAACCGCGTGGATCGCACCGGGGAAATTACCCCCCGGACACGCGTGCCGATACCGGAAACCGACAGTGCAGACACCGAAGATCCTTCCTACTCCATGCAGGGCGGATTCATCGGGTTTGTCTTCTACTGGCTGGCGTTCGCGATCCCTTTTCTGGTTTATGGTTCCAACACCCTGTTTTTCCTGCTCTACACCTGGCCGTTCTTCCTGGCGCTGATGCCCGTTTCCGTCCTGATAGGCATTGCGTTCAGCACGTTCTTTGGCGGTGGCTGGTTTAAAACCTCTCTGGCCAGCGCGGTCTGCGTTATCGGCATGTTCTGGACAGTCTTCTCTTTCCTGTCTGGCTGGTGACTTTTCCTGGCGGTTTTCCCTGCAAATTCCCTTCACGATGTAACCCATTGTGTCATTCTCACCCTTAATTGCGTGCGTAAGTCTGATTCTCACCGGCTTTACCACTGCCACAGTGGAGTCAGAGGGAAAGTTGTGGGATGATTGTCCAGCTTTTTTAGGGGGCGGGGATGGGCAAACTAACACTGCTATTACTGATTTTACTTGGCTGGCTACAGTATTCGCTGTGGCTGGGTAAGAATGGTATTCACGATTATGTACGTGTAAACGATGACGTTCAGGTGCAACAAGTTAATAACGGCAAACTGAAATCACGTAATGATCAACTTTTCGCAGAAATCGACGATTTAAACGGCGGTCAGGAAGCGATCGAAGAACGCGCACGCAATGAACTGGGCATGATTAAACCCGGCGAGACTTTTTATCGTCTGGTGCCTGACAACAAACGTGCGCCTGGTAGCACCGTTTCGCAAAACAACCTGAATCAATAGCCATGAGCCATATCGCAGTTTCCCTTCCAGAGGTTATTGCCGTGTTACCGGCTGCCGGCATTGGCAGCCGTATGCAGGCAGAATGCCCCAAGCAATATCTTTCTATTGGCGGTAAGACGCTGATAGAACACTCAATTTGCGCTTTGCTGCAAAGCGGCAAAGTCAGTCAGGTTATCGTGGCATTAAGCCCGCACGATACGCAATTCGAACAACTTCCCATTGCCCGTGATCCGCGTATTCGCGTGGTTGCAGGCGGTGCGGAACGTGCTGAGTCGGTGATGGCCGGGCTGGATGTTGCCGGAGACAGCGGCTGGGTGTTGGTACATGATGCCGCGCGCCCGTGTCTGCATCCTGACGATCTCCATAATCTGCTGGCGATTGCCACCACCAGTAAAGTGGGCGGGATCCTTGCCGCCCCCGTGCGCGACACGATGAAGCGTGGTGAACCGGGCATTACAGCGATTGCACATACGGTCGATCGTCAGGACCTGTGGCATGCACTGACGCCGCAATTTTTCCCGCTCGAATTACTGAAAACCTGCCTGCGCCGTGCACTCAATGAAGGTGCGGTGGTCACAGATGAAGCCTCGGCAATGGAATATTGCGGTTTTCATCCTATGCTGATCCCGGCACGGGCCGATAATATTAAAGTCACGAGGCCAGAAGATCTGGCCCTGGCTGAATTCTATTTAACCCGCTTATCCCAGGAGGAGAACGCATAATGCGTATCGGTCACGGTTTTGATGTACATAAATTTGGCGGAGAAGGCCCGCTGGTGATCGGTGGTGTGCGTATCCCTTATCCGCAGGGTTTACTGGCGCATTCAGATGGTGATGTTGCCCTGCACGCGGCTACGGACGCACTGCTTGGTGCCGCTGCGCTGGGAGATATAGGTAAACTTTTTCCGGACACTGACCCGGCATTCAAAGGTGCTGACAGCCGCGAACTGCTGCGCGAAGCCTGGCGCCGTATCCGTGCAAAAGGCTACAAGCTGGGCAATCTGGATATCACGATCATCGCACAGGCACCGAAAATGGCTCCGCACATCCCGCAGATGCGCGTGTTTCTGGCAGAAGATCTGCAATGTCATATGGATGACGTCAACGTGAAAGCCACGACAACCGAACAGCTGGGCTTTACTGGCCGTGGCGAAGGTATTGCCTGCGAAGCCGTTGCTCTGCTGATTAAGGAATGATGTTGTGGAAGATTACCGCATGATAGATATGTCCCGTCTCACCTGGTTGCTGGGCGAGCCTGTTGCCACCGGCCTGCTGAAAGCCAATCCCGAAGACTTTATTGTCGAAGAGGATCTGGGTTTTGAGCCGGATGGCGAAGGTGAACATCTGTTGGTGCGGATCCGCAAAAATGGCTGTAACACGCAGTTTGTCGCGGAACAACTGGCGCGATTTGCCAAAGTGCATCCGCGCGATGTCAGTTATGCCGGTCTCAAAGACCGCCATGCCGTTACCGAACAATGGTTTTGCCTGCATCTGCCGGGCAAGACTGATCCCTATTTAAGCCAGTTTGATCTCGAAGGCTGCGAAGTTGTCCGCGCCTCACGCCATCGCAAAAAGATGCGTATCGGTACGCTGAAAGGCAACGCGTTTACGCTGGTGCTGCGTCAGGTAAGCGATATGGCTGATGTCGAGGCGCGTCTGGAAAAAATCACCCAACAGGGCGTACCGAACTATTTCGGCACCCAGCGCTTTGGTCGTGGTGGCAATAATCTGGTGCAGGCGAAACGCTGGGCAACCAATGAAGCCCGTCCGAAAGAACGCGCCAAACGCAGCTTCTATCTTTCCGCCAGCCGCAGTGCGATGTTCAATATCGTCGCCAGCCAGCGTCTGGCCGATGGCACCGTACGTCTGCCGATGCTGGGTGATGCCCTGCAACTGAGTGGCCGTGGCAGTTGGTTTGTGGCGAAAGCCGAAGAGTTTGAATCGCTGCTACCGCGCGTTGAAAACGGTGAATTGCTGGTAACCGCACCGTTGCCGGGAGATGGCCCGCTGGGCACACTCGAAGACGCTGAAGCCTATGAGCTGGCCTGTCTGAATGGTCAGGAGGATTTACTGTCGCTGCTTAACCGTGAGAGGGTCGAACCGGCACGTCGTGCCATCATGCTGCAACCTTTGCAGATGCAATGGCAGCGCTGGGATGATGTTACTCTGGAACTCAAATTCTGGTTACCGGCCGGCAGTTATGCCACCAGCGTGGTGCGTGAACTGATGAATCTGGATGAAAGTGATGCGGATATTACTGAGTAACGACGACGGCGTACTGGCTCCGGGTATACAGGCGCTGGCGTCAGCACTGCGTGAATTTGCTGACGTGACGCTGGTGGCCCCTGATCGTAACCGTAGCGGCGCATCTAATGCGTTGACGCTGGACGGCCCGTTGCGTATTCAGTCTTACCCTAACGGGGATACCGCCGTAATTAACGGTACGCCGACCGATTGTGTGTATCTTGGCGTGAATACGCTGATGCGCCCTAAGCCAGATATAGTGGTCTCTGGCATCAATGCGGGGCCGAATCTGGGTGACGACGTCATCTATTCCGGTACGGTCGCCGCCGCGATGGAAGGCCGCCATCTGGGCTTTCCCGCGCTGGCGGTCTCACTGGACGGCCATCAGCATTATGACACGGCGGCGATCATCACCTGTCGGATCCTCAGGGCTCTGGCGCGTGAGCCTTTGCGTACTGGCAAAATTCTGAATATTAACGTCCCGGATTTGCCACTTTCGCAGATCAAGGGGATCAAGGTGACGCGTTGCGGTAGCCGTCATCCGGCCGAGCAGGTATTTTGTCAGCAGGACCCGCGTGGTCAGGACTTGTACTGGATTGGCCCGCCGGGGGATAAATTTGATGTCGCACCTGATACTGATTTTGCTGCTGTCGCGCAAGGTTATGTTTCAGTGACGCCACTTCAGGTGGATTTAACCGCCTATGCGGCTCAGGATGTCGTGGTCTCATGGTTGGAAAAGGCCGGGGTGAGCGCGAATGGTGAATAAACCGATGTACAACCTGCTGGAACAACTTCGCCAGCAGGGCATTCATGATGAAAAACTGTTGCATGCCATAGAATCTGTGCCGCGTGAGCGTTTCGTGGATGAGGCATTTCAGCATAAAGCTTACGAAAACACTGCGTTGCCTATTGGCTCCGGTCAGACCATTTCTCAGCCTTATACCGTGGCGAGAATGACCGAGCTGCTGCGCCTTGAACCCTCTTCACGCGTGCTGGAAATTGGCACCGGGTCAGGCTATCAGACTGCGATTCTGGCACACCTGGTTGAACATGTTTTCTCGGTTGAGCGCATCAAAGGGTTGCAGTGGCAGGCCAAAAGACGCCTCAAGCAACTCGATTTGCATAATGTCTCCACCCGTCATGGTGACGGCTGGCAGGGCTGGCCTTCGCGTGGCCCGTTCGATGCCATTATTGTCACTGCTGCACCTCCTGAAATACCTCAAGATCTACTGCAACAACTCGATGATGGCGGCGTATTAATTCTGCCCGTGGGCGAAGAAAATCAAACATTGCAACGGGTCACACGACGTGGTGATGAGTTTGTTGCAGAGACTATCGAAGCCGTTCGTTTTGTCCCGCTGGTGAAAGGCGAGCTCGCCTGAAACCGGTGATAAGCCGATCCCAGCAGGACTAACCTCTTAAAATTTAAATACAACTGTTATATGGTGCTGTACTGGCGATGTTGATAGCATCCACTACAGTTTTTTATGGCACAGCGGCATTTGGGCAAAGGCCTGAATGAGCATGTTGCCTGCCCGCACCGTGTCTGATGACACGAAAAGCGCCAGCTGGCGCGGTGTGCGAGGTTAAAGAGATATTCTGAGATTGCCGTAACGGGGGAAATATGAGCACGGGAAGCCCAATAAAAACACTAAGCCGCATTGTAATGTGTACTTTTATCAGTGCCTGGATGGCGGGATGTACGAACAATTCAACGACATCTGCACCCATCAGCAGCGTTAATGGCGGCGGTGGCAGTGGCAATAGTAGTCAGAATACTCTGAATTCCACTCCGCAAATGGCGCCTGCTGTCGGCCCTGGCGGACACATTGTGTACAACCGCAGCTATAACTCAATCCCTAAGGGAAGTTACAGTGGCAGCACCTATCAGGTGAAGCGTGGCGACACTCTGTTTTATATTGCATGGATCACGGGCAATGACTTCCGCGACCTGGCCGCGCGCAATAATATCCCAGAGCCATACAGCCTCGAAGTTGGCCAGACAATCCAGATAAATAACGTCTCTTCCGCAGCAAGTACCGGGGGTGCGATAGCGGTCACAGATGCCACAAATGGCGGTGTTCCGAAAGTTCCAACCGGGGGCATGCTCACAGGTTCTGTGGTTGCATCTCAACCAACTACCACGTATTCTGATTCTTCTGGTAAACAGAATGTAGGCAAGATGTTGCCTTCATCAGGTGCAGTTACTACCACCACAACACCTGTTGCTGTAGCCAGCACTCCCGTCGCCACATCTACAAATAATGGCGGTCCGGTTTCCTCCTGGAAATGGCCGACTGACGGGAAAATTATCGATAATTTCTCAGCTTCTGAAGGGGGAAATAAGGGGATCGATATTGCTGGTTCGCGTGGACAGTCTGTCGTAGCAACCGCCTCGGGGCGTGTGGTCTACGCCGGTAATGCTCTTCGCGGTTACGGTAATCTGATCATCATCAAACACAATGATGATTACCTGAGCGCCTATGCACATAACGATACAATGCTGGTCCGGGAACAACAAGAAGTGCAGGCGGGTCAAAAAATAGCGACTATGGGTAGCACCGGAACCAGTTCAGTAAGATTGCATTTTGAAATTCGTTACAAGGGGAAATCCGTAAACCCGCTGCGTTATCTTCCGCAGCGATAAATCGGGGCAGAGCATCGATTCTGCCCTCGGGACCACGGGTAGGAGCAGCTTATGAGTCAGAATACGCTGAAAGTTAACGAGTTACATGATGATGTAGATTTCGATGAGAACAGCGCTGAAGCCTTTGACGAGAAAGCAATAGTCGAAGAGACTGCCGACAACGATGCTGAAGAAGAATTGTTGTCGCAGACTGTAAGCCAACGAGTGCTGGATGCCACTCAACTGTACCTCGGTGAAATCGGTTATTCCCCTCTGCTTACCGCAGAAGAGGAAGTTTATTTCGCACGACGCGCGCTGCGGGGAGATGTTCCTTCCCGCCGCCGTATGATTGAAAGTAATCTGCGTTTGGTGGTTAAAATTGCCCGCCGCTACAGTAACCGCGGTCTGGCACTGCTGGATTTGATCGAGGAAGGTAACCTGGGTCTGATCCGTGCGGTTGAAAAATTCGACCCTGAGCGCGGCTTCCGTTTCTCTACCTATGCAACATGGTGGATCCGTCAGACAATCGAACGGGCGATTATGAATCAAACCCGTACTATTCGTCTGCCGATTCATATCGTTAAAGAACTGAACGTTTACCTGCGTACCGCACGTGAACTTGCACATAAACTGGACCATGAACCGAGCGCTGAAGAGATTGCTGAGCAACTCGACAAACCGGTACATGACGTCAGCCGTATGTTGCGCCTGAATGAACGCATCACTTCTGTAGACACCCCATTGGGTGGTGACTCAGAGAAAGCGTTGTTAGATATTCTGGCGGATGAAAAAGACAACGGCCCGGAAGACACCACACAAGACGACGATATGAAACAGAGTATCGTGAAGTGGTTATTCGAGTTGAATGCAAAACAGCGTGAAGTGCTGGCGCGTCGTTTTGGCCTGTTAGGCTATGAAGCGGCAACGCTGGAAGATGTGGGCCGCGAAATCGGTCTGACACGTGAACGTGTTCGTCAGATTCAGGTAGAAGGTTTGCGTCGCCTGCGTGAAATCCTGCAGGGGCAAGGACTGAGTATCGAAGCACTTTTCCGTGAGTAAATAACTCACAGGCAATTGCCACAATATGCAGCATCCAATAAAAACGGTGGGTTAATCCCCACCGTTTTTTTATGCATCCGGTTCAGTTCAGCGGACGTTTACACCATATCTTTCAGACGATAGATCCATTCCAGCGCCTGACGTGGCGATAACGAATCTGCATCCAGTGACTCCAGTGCCTCAACTGCCGGAGATACTTCTTCGGTCAGTAAAGCCAGTTGCGGACCGTCAACTTTGCTGGCGGCAGCGTTGTTCGACAACGTTTCCAGCTCTTTCAGTTTCTGACGGGCGCGCTTAATCACATCACGTGGCACACCAGCCAGTGCGGCAACGGCCAGACCATAACTCTTGCTGGCGGCGCCATCCTGTACGCTGTGCATAAACGCGATAGTGTCACCGTGTTCGATAGCATCCAGATGCACGTTGACGGTGCCTTCCATTTTTTCCGGCAGGGTGGTCAGCTCGAAATAATGGGTGGCGAACAACGTCATGGCTTTAATACGGCTGGCGAGGTTTTCCGCACATGCCCATGCCAGCGACAAACCATCGTACGTTGATGTCCCGCGCCCGATTTCATCCATCAGCACCAGGCTGTTTTCCGTCGCGTTGTGCAGGATATTCGCCGTCTCTGTCATTTCCACCATAAAGGTCGAACGCCCGGAAGCCAGATCGTCCGCTGCACCGACGCGGGTGAAGATGCGATCCACCGGCCCGATGACGGCAGTCTCAGCGGGAACATAGCTGCCGATATGCGCCATCAGAACAATCAGTGCTGCCTGGCGCATATAGGTACTTTTACCGCCCATGTTCGGACCGGTGATAATAAGCATCCGTCGCGCCGGAGACATGTTCAGAGGGTTGGAGATAAAGGGTTCGCTCAGCACCTGCTCAACCACCGGATGGCGACCGCCGGTAATATTAATACCCGGTTTTTCACTCATGGTCGGACAGGCGTAATTGAGCGTGTAAGCACGTTCCGCCAGATTGCTCAGCACATCCAGTTCGGCCAGTGCACTGGCGCTTTGCTGTAATGCAGACAGGTGCGGCATCAGCAAATCGAACAACTCTTCGTACAGCGCCTTTTCCAGAGACAAGGCTTTACCTTTGGAGGTCAGCACCTTGTCTTCGTACTCTTTCAGCTCAGGAATGATGTAGCGCTCGGCATTTTTCAGCGTCTGGCGACGGACGTAATGAATCGGCACCAGATGGCTCTGCCCACGGCTGACCTGAATGTAATAACCGTGAACGCCGTTGAAACCGACTTTCAGCGTATCCAGCCCCAGCTTTTCACGTTCGCGGATCTCCAGACGATCGAGATAATCCGTCGCGCCGTCTGCCAGCGCACGCCATTCATCCAGCTCAGCGTTGTAACCTGGTGCGATTACGCCACCGTCACGCACCAGAACCGGCGGGCTTTCGATCACAGCGCGTTCAAGCAGTTCCACCAGTTCGGTAAAGTCACCGGTTTGCTCCACCAGCGTTTTCACATGAGCGGCTTCGGTTCCCTGCAAGATCTCGCGGATTTCCGGCAGTTGCTGCATGGCATGACGCATACGGGCCAGATCACGCGGACGTGCGCTGCGCAGTGCCAGACGTGCCAGAATACGCTCGAGGTCGCCGACCTGACGCAGCACCGGCTGTAAATCGGCGGTGATATCCTGTAACGCACCAATCGCCTGCTGACGATGCGTCAGCAGTTTGATATCGCGGCTCGGCATGTGGATCCAGCGCTTGAGCATGCGGCTGCCCATCGGCGTTACGGCCTGATCCAGCACTGCCGCCAGCGTGTTCTCTACACCACCCGCCAGATTTTGCGTCAGCTCCAGATTACGGCGCGTGGCCGCATCCATAATAATCCCATCCTGCTGGCGCTCCATGGTGACGCCACGGATATGCGGCAGGGCGGTGCGCTGGGTATCTTTAACGTATTGCAGCAGACAACCGGCAGCACGCAGCGCCTGAGCAGCCTGCTCAACGCCGAAGCCGCTCAGATCGCGGGTACCGAATTGCAGATTAAGCTGCTGTTTCGCGGTTTCCAGCTCGAATTCCCACATCGGACGGCGGCGCAGGCCACGGCGGGAGGAAATCAGCGACATGGCTTCAAAGCTTTCCGGGTAGAGTAATTCCGCCGGATTTGTGCGCTGTAATTCGGCTGCCATGGTTTCCAGATCGTCAGGCTGTGCGACGCGGAAACGGCCGGAACTGATATCCAGCGTGGCATAACCAAACCCGCGCCCGTCCTGCCAGATAGCCGCCAGCAGGTTATCATGACGCTCGCTCAGCAATGCTTCGTCACTGACGGTGCCCGGCGTGACGATGCGTACCACTTTGCGTTCAACCGGCCCTTTACTTAGGGCCGGGTCGCCAATTTGTTCAGCAATCGCGACGGATTCCCCTAGCTGGACCAGTTTCGCCAGATAACCTTCTACCGCATGATAAGGCACGCCCGCCATCGGGATCGGCTCACCGGCAGAAGCGCCGCGTTTGGTCAGGGAGATATCCATCAGCTGAGATGCGCGTTTCGCATCGTCATAAAACAGTTCGTAAAAGTCACCCATGCGATAGAACAGCAGAACTTCCGGGTTCTCAGCTTTCAGACGCAGATACTGCTGCATCATCGGGGTGTGGGCATCCAGGTTTACATTATTTGTCATAGACTTAATCTTTTTAATCCATTTTTCGACGCGATGGGTTTAAGGATTTTTTCTGTTGCGTATCTTAGCCCAGCGGGCAAGAAGCTGTCACAACTAAAAATGGAAAGCATCGCGCAAACCAGATATGTAACACCCCCTTCGTTTGCAGAGCGTAAAGGTCAGGGGATTTGAACATGTTGCAACGGGCGTAATAATAGAGTTTTTATTTTTTTGAGAGTAATAATAAGGGGGTGATAATAATAAAAAACGTGCCGTTATATTAATGGGTTAGTTGTTCGTAATATTATTAATAATAAGTATATAAAATGAATTAAGTGTGGATATGAATGTTGTACTCCTCTGCTAGGGTGATGGCTGTTCCCGGATGACCTTATTAATACGGGATTTTCCACACTATTTATCCATCTTTGCGGAGAAGTATTATGCAATTGCAATTTAAATTAAACATGATCAACGATGCCTGGTATCCCACTCTCGATTTGAATGAGATTAAATCAACGTCTGGCGGCGCGGTTGATATTAAAGAAAAGTTAGTGATCGTATTTTCAGCACCCGGAAAAATAACTGCCGGTGATATTAATGTCGAAACCAATCCGTGGAAACCGCTCGGCACGAAAGTGGAATCCACGGAAGTTGGCGGCGGGATTTTTGATGTCAAAGTGACGATTGAGCCGACCGATGGACAGCCTGTAGGCGATGCCATTCAGAAAATTCATATGGGGCTGAACGTCTCCTCTGCGGATTCGCCTGCCTGGTCTGATTTCCGCGAAACCTTTGCGCTGGCCGCTGATGAAGAACCGGGTGTTACCGGTGAATTGTCGGTCAGTTGTCCGCCGTTGCCTGCCGGGCTGACAAATGCCGCACTCGAACTGCGTCTGGTGCGCGGCGATAAAACATTGCGCGTTTTGCCAGAGTTTGGTCACGTCTCTAAATTTTCCGTCAATGCGGGGAATTACAGTGTCTTTGCAGCAGAATTAAGCACGGAAGACGGTACTGTCCGCGTGCCTGTCAATCTCGGACAGACAGAAATCACCATTGATAAAGGCCGTACCACCTCGCTGGCCGTCACTTTCGGCGCTGTGGATCGCAGTACAACTATTGATGTGGCACTGAATTTCTCAGGCATTGCCGGTTTGCGCGATGAAGAGCTGACGCTGATTTGCAGCGAGAACGGCACAGATAAACTGAGCCTGCCAGTACGCTCCGGCCAGCAATATCGTCTGGAACATTTACCTGCTACCGGCCGCTTTGAAATCCGTATTGCCGATTTACGTCTGAACAATATTCATTATCTGTTTGATGATTACGACGGTCAGTTCGACGGCCAGTATCACAGTATTAACTTCACTCAGGCGCAGGTCAGCCAGCGTGGTGATTCACAGCCAAATGCTGCGAAGCTGACGGTCAGTGTGAAAGCGGAAAGCGCGGTCAGTAAATCCATTTCCCTGCGACTGACAGACAATTCCGCCACACCTCGTCAGTACCGCTTCGATGCGATTGCCGCGCAAAATGGCAGCATTGAGCAGCCGGTTCTGGTTGTGCCGGGTTCTTATACCGTGGTCTCGGGAACCTTTATTCACAACGGCATCGTACATTACGTGGATGTCAGCCCTCAGCCGTTACTGGTCAGCGCGAATGCACCGGCACAGCTGAATGTGACGATTGTGAAAGGGGCGAATCTGCACGTGAAAGGTTTCCCTGAGTTCCTCACCTTTGGTGCCTGCGCCAATATGGTGCCGACTAACGTGGATGATTTTGCCGCGGCGCGTGTCTCTTCAATTTTCAAATATTCCGGTGATGACGGCATGGGCGATGCGGGCGATTATCTGTCACCGTCTAAAGAACCGACGCTGCAAATTATTAAAATGGCACGGGACGTCTCCGCCAAACTGAATGAACCCGTGTTGCCGCTGATGGTGTCTTACACCTGTAACTTATCATTGGGTGACGTGCCGAATATTATTGCCGATCCGGTACGCCATAAATTCAGCTTCGCCAACTTTATTCAGTCGTTGCAAATGGCGCAATCCCAGCAGGATGCGGAACATCCGGTACCAGCCGGGTATATTGTGAATCCGGATTATCTCGGCGAATGCCAGAAATACGGTTTCCTGCCAACGTATGAAATTCCGGTTCGTCAGCCTCTGAGCGAAGCACTTGCCCACCACAATGTGAATGTGCAGGTTCCGGCAGGCATCACCAATACCCTGAAAGGCTATATCCGGGCGGTAAACTGGCTGACGCGCGTGGTTGCGCCAGACGTCGTACTCGGCTGGCAGGTCAACCTGTGGGGAGTGGCAGGTTCGCAGTGGATTTATAAAGATTTCGTCTACGATGATGTTTTTGATGCCGCTGACGGGCAACATAAAAAAATGACGGTTGATCCGTTCACTGCGGGCAGACTGACGGCGCAATATGCATTGCTGGTCGGCGTGTTTGATGACATCGAATATATCCGTGCTGACGGTTCTCCTGATGTGGCGAAAGGCGCTGATTTTATGGCCGCTGACCGTTACGAAGCCGATGATTTCACTATCCGTTCATATGCCAATGGTTATTGTTATTCGCCATACGAATGGGAGCGTACGTTCGATTTCTGTGCCTCCTTAAGCCGCCATCTGCGTCAACCGGTTCTGCCATGGCAGATCCCGGCCAGCCATCTGCCAACTTCCGCAGATGAGGTTAATGCTGATTTCAACACCCAGAACTGGGGCAGCGGCGGCAGCTACCTGATGGGGCATTCCGAAATTGGTGCCTCGGTGGATGCCATCCATGAACGCCTTCTGCCGCTGAAATTCGATGCCGCTTATGCCTCAATGATGGGCCACGACACCCGGGAACTGTTCTCCCGGCATTCATGGGATCTTTCCACACCTAAGTATCTGGATTTCCCGTCACGCGGTATTTTCCATGTCCACCTGGGCGGCGGAGCGACGACCGGGGTGATCAGCGGCGTGGGTGATGCCAGCAGCTGGATGCGCAACAAGCTGAAAGCTTATCGTGATAATCCGGTGAAATTTGAGGAAAGCAGTACGCTTAAATCAGGCAGCCAGTGGCGTTCCAAGACGCCGTCGGTGAAATAATTACGCAGTATTTTTAACACGTGCGGGTCCGTTACAGCGGGCCCGTCACTTAGAATTTTTGTGCCTTGTAAAGACGATGATTTTCAGTTTTTTCGGCTTTAATAATGCTCTACCATATCCGCACCTCTTTTATTGCATGGTTACGGATATCCGATGCGCCACCTGGCAGTCATTCTTCCCCTGGTTCTTACACTTTCTGCATGTAGCAGTAATAAGCCCGCACCTCAACCTGAAGGCCCGCGAAATCCTTTTTCCGATGGAAGAAATGCCAGTGCGAATACGGTTCCCGCTGGTGGTTTTCTGCTGCAGGCTGAGCACACCGGTGCCGTCCAGACCGGTGATTTCGCCTATGATCCGGCCATGAACCAGTTTGTTGACAAAATGGTGCGCGAGCACGGATTTGACCGTCAGCAATTGCATGATGTCCTGTCGCAAACCAAACGTCTGGGATTTGTATTACGACTGATGGATCAGCAGGCGCCATCTGGCCCGCCATCTACCGTGCCGAATGGCGCATGGAACCGCTATCGCAGCAAATTCATTACGCCGGATAACGTGCAAAACGGCGTAGTGTTCTGGAATCAGTATCAGGATGCGTTACAGCGTGCGGAGCAGGTTTACGGCGTGCCGCCGGAAATCATTGTCGGGATTATCGGTGTGGAAACCCGCTGGGGACGCGTAATGGGTAAAACCCGCATAATCGATGCGCTGGCGACCTTATCCTTTGCTTATCCGCGCCGGGCAGAATATTTCTCCGGCGAGCTGGAAACCTTCCTGCTGATGTCCCGCCGTGAAGGCGATGATCCGCTGAGTTTACGTGGTTCCTTTGCGGGTGCGATGGGCTACGGCCAGTTTATGCCATCCTCTTATAAGGACTACGCTGTAGACTTTAACGGTGATGGTCATGCCAACCTGTGGGATCCGATTGATGCCATCGGCAGTGTTGCCAATTATTTCAAGGCACACGGCTGGACGAAAGGCGCACCGATTGCGGTGCCGGCAGCAGGCCAGGCGCCTCTGCTGGAGAATGGCTTCAAAACCAAGTATCCGCTGTATACGCTCAAAGCAGCGGGGCTTAGCCCGCTGGGTTCACTGGGCAATTATCAGGAAGCCAGCTTGCTGCGCCTTGATATGGGCACTAATTACCAGTACTGGTACGGATTGCCGAATTTCTACACCATCACCCGCTACAACCACAGCGTGCATTATGCGATGGCGGTATGGCAACTGGGTGAAGCGGTGAAAGCCGCGCGCTAACGCCGGTGAGTTAATCTTTCATGAGGGCCGCAGATTGTGGCCCTTCTTTTTCTTTTTATTCCAATTCTGAATACATCGCGCAAAACGCTTCGACGGGACTCACAGACCGGAAGAGAAATGCTAACATCGGGTCAGTTTCAGATGACCCGCCAGGAGGGAGTATGAGCGAAAAACGTTTACATGAACTGAGTGTGGAAATCGGGGCGGCGCTGAAAGCGAAGGGATGGTGGGTAACCTGTGCGGAATCCTGTACCGGTGGCCTGATTGCCAAAGCGATTACCGATATTGCTGGAAGCTCCGCCTGGTTTGACCGCGGATTTGTCACTTACAGCAATGCGGCCAAGCATGAATTGCTGGGCGTTTCTGAAAGCACGCTTGAGCAATATGGCGCAGTGAGTGAGCAGGTGGTGCATGAAATGGCACTGGGCGTGTTACATGCGGCGGGTGCTGATGTGGCGGTTTCGGTCAGCGGTATCGCCGGCCCTGACGGGGGTTCTGCAGAAAAGCCTGTCGGCACTGTCTGGTTTGGATTTGCCGGAAAAGACGGACGGGTTCTGACCGCGAAACAGCAGTTTTCCGGCGATCGCGAAGCAGTGCGTTTGCAAGCTGCTGTTTTTTCGTTACAAACTGCATTGCGTGAGTTTATTAAAAATTAGGCTTGATACTGTATGAGCATACAGTATAATTACTGCCAATTACCTGTACATAAATTATATTCAGTGATGCAGGCGGGATGTTCCCCTGTATCAGACGAGGAGTAAAAATGGCTATTGATGAGAACAAGCAAAAAGCGTTAGCTGCAGCACTGGGCCAGATTGAAAAGCAATTCGGTAAAGGCTCCATCATGCGTCTGGGTGAAGATCGCTCCATGGACGTCGAAACGATCTCTACCGGCTCTTTGTCTTTGGATATCGCGTTAGGTGCTGGCGGCTTGCCAATGGGCCGTATCGTTGAAATTTATGGTCCGGAATCCTCCGGTAAAACCACGCTGACTCTGCAGGTTATCGCTGCTGCACAGCGTGAAGGCAAAACCTGTGCGTTCATCGATGCAGAACACGCGCTGGACCCTATCTACGCTAAAAAACTGGGCGTCGATATCGATAACCTGCTGTGTTCTCAGCCAGATACCGGTGAACAGGCTCTGGAAATCTGTGATGCGCTGACCCGTTCAGGCGCCGTTGACGTTATCATCGTTGACTCCGTTGCCGCACTGACGCCAAAAGCTGAAATCGAAGGCGAAATTGGTGACTCTCACATGGGCCTCGCAGCTCGTATGATGAGCCAGGCGATGCGTAAGCTTGCGGGTAACCTGAAAAACGCCAATACCCTGCTGATCTTCATCAACCAGATCCGTATGAAAATCGGTGTGATGTTCGGTAACCCGGAAACCACCACCGGCGGTAACGCCCTGAAATTCTATGCCTCTGTACGTCTGGATATCCGTCGTATCGGCGCTATCAAAGAAGGTGATGTGGTTGTCGGTAGTGAAACACGTGTGAAAGTCGTGAAGAACAAAATCGCCGCACCATTTAAACAAGCTGAATTCCAGATCCTGTACGGCGAAGGTATCAACATCAACGGCGAACTGATCGACCTGGGCGTTAAGCACAAACTGATCGAGAAAGCGGGTGCATGGTACAGTTACAACGGCGAGAAGATTGGTCAGGGTAAAGCGAACTCTTGTAACTACCTCAAAGAAAACCCGAAAGTTGCTGCTGAACTGGACAAAAAACTGCGTGATATGCTGCTGAGCGGCACCGGTGAATTGAGCGTTGCGACTACTGCTGAAGACGCTGACGACAACATGGAAACCAGCGAAGAGTTTTAATTTCGCGGTTGTCTGACAAAGACATTTGAAGGGCAGGGGACTTTGTCCGCTACTTTCAACAGTCGTTAAAATGCCAGTCTGGTTTCCAGACTGGCATTTTGCATATCAGGGGGAAATCTTATGCCCGATGAAAAAATACCTAATGAAAAAATCGTCGACCTGAAAAAATTGCTGGAAGACGTTGCGCAAAACAGTGAGTCCACGCTGTTTGAGCCGCAGAAAAAAGACGGTGATGCAGCGAAAATCAACACGCTGATTAACCGTGCTATGCGCCTGCTTTCTCAGCGTGATCACGGCGAAACAGAGTTGCGCCGCAAGTTGCTTATTCCACCAATGCCTTTTGTTAAACCTCAGAATAAGAAAAACAGCTGGTCATCACGTAAAAAAGCGGAGCAAAATGCGTTTGCTGAAGAAGAGGTGGTGAGAGCTAAACCTCAGCCGCGGCCAGTGCCAGAAGAAATTGCGGAAGAACATGTGCAGGCGGTGATTGACTACTGCTATCAGCATCACTGGCTCGATGATGCCAAATTTGCCAGCCGTTATATTTCCGGTCGCAGTAACAAAGGTTACGGTGCGCAGCGCATCCGTTCGGAATTACTGCAAAAAGGCGTCGATAAAGAAATCATTACAGTGGCGCTGGAAAACACTGAGGTAGACTGGTGCGTTCTGGCGCGGGATTTGGCCGTCAGGAAATTTGGTGAAAATTTACCGACTGACTGGAAAGAAAAATCAAAAGTTCTGCGTTATTTGCTCTACCGGGGCTTCTTTCAGGAAGAAATACAGTCTATTTATCGCGATTTTGACGATTGACCGCATACGGTATTTTACTTCCCCGCGCAGAAATTTTATCTTATCCGCACTTTTTCGTTCGTGAGCTGAACAGATTGCTGCCATATGCAGCGTTATCCGGCTCAAGAGCCGTTCTTCCAGCATGATTCCGGGACATTTATGAGCAAGAGCACCGCTGAGATCCGTCAAGCGTTTCTCGATTTCTTCCATAGTAAGGGACACAACATTGTTTCAAGCAGTTCGCTTGTCCCGACAAACGATCCGACACTGTTGTTTACCAATGCCGGGATGAACCAATTTAAAGATGTTTTCCTCGGTCTGGATAAGCGTGATTACAACCGCGCCACCACATCTCAGCGTTGCGTCCGCGCAGGCGGTAAGCACAACGACCTCGAAAACGTCGGTTATACCGCACGTCACCACACCTTCTTCGAAATGCTGGGCAACTTCAGCTTCGGTGATTACTTCAAACACGATGCCATCAACTACGCCTGGGAACTACTGACCGGCGAAAACTGGTTTAATCTGCCGAAAGAGAAGTTGTGGGTCACCGTCTATGAGACTGATGACGAAGCCTTCGAAATCTGGGAAAAAGAAGTCGGCGTTCCAAAAGAACGTATTATCCGCATTGGCGATAATAAAGGCGGCGCATTTGCTTCTGATAACTTCTGGCAGATGGGCGATACCGGCCCTTGCGGCCCTTGTACCGAGATTTTCTATGATCATGGCGATCACATCTGGGGCGGTCCTCCGGGTTCTGCTGAAGAAGATGGCGACCGTTATATCGAGATCTGGAACCTGGTGTTCATGCAGTTCAACCGTCAGGCTGACGGCACCATGCTGCCACTGCCAAAACCATCCGTAGATACCGGGATGGGGCTTGAGCGTATCACTGCGGTTATGCAACATGTGAACTCAAACTACGACATCGACTTGTTCCAGAAACTGATCGCTGCGGTGGCAGAAGTCACTGGCGCGACCGATTTGAGCAACAAATCCCTGCGCGTTATTGCTGACCATATCCGTTCATGCGCATTCCTGATTGCAGATGGCGTTATCCCGTCGAATGAAAACCGTGGCTATGTGCTGCGTCGTATCATTCGTCGTGCGATCCGTCACGGCAACATGCTGGGGGCGCAAGACACGTTCTTCTACAAACTGGTTGCTCCGCTGATTGAAGTGATGGGGCCGGCTGCGACAGAACTGAAAGAACAGCAGGCGATGGTTGAGCAACTGCTGAAAACCGAAGAAGAACAGTTTGCCCGTACTCTGGAGCGCGGACTGGCGTTGCTGGACGAAGAATTGGCTGCACTGAAAGGCGACACTCTGGACGGCGAAATTGCTTTCCGTCTGTACGACACCTTTGGTTTCCCGCTGGATCTGACTGCTGACGTTTGCCGTGAACGTAATCTGAAAGTGGATGAAGCCGGTTTTGAAAAAGCGATGGATGTTCAACGCCGCCGCGCACGTGAGTCCAGCGGTTTCAGCGCAGACTACAACAGCATGGTGCGTGTTGACGGCGTGACTCAGTTCTCAGGCTACGAACATTTGCAGCGCCATTCCAAAGTCGTGGCGTTGTTTGTCGATGGGCAGCCAGTGAATGATATTCAGGCTGGCGTTAATGCTATCGTGGTTCTGGATGACACGCCGTTCTACGGTGAATCTGGTGGACAGGTTGGCGATAAAGGCATTCTGAAAACGACTACTGGCGTATTCTCTGTTTCTGATACCCAGAAATATGGAAAAGCGATCGGTCATCAGGGCGCACTGAGCGCAGGTAAACTGAGTATCGGCGACAGCGTCGAAGCAGAAGTTGATGTCGCCCGCCGTGACCGCATCCGTCTGAACCACTCGGCAACGCACTTGCTGCATGCCGCGCTGCGTCAGGTGCTGGGAAAGCACGTTGCTCAGAAAGGTTCTCTGGTTAACGATAACTATCTGCGTTTTGACTTCTCGCATTTTGAAGCAATGAAACCAGAGGAAATTCGCCAGGTAGAAGATCTGGTGAATGCCCAGATTCGTCGCAACTTGCCGATTCAGACCACCATCATGGATCTGGACGAAGCGAAAGAAAAAGGTGCAATGGCGCTGTTTGGTGAGAAATACGAAGACAGCGTTCGTGTGCTGAGCATGGGCGATTTCTCTACCGAATTGTGTGGCGGTACGCACGCCAGTCGTACCGGCGATATCGGCCTGTTCCGTATTCAGAGTGAATCCGGTACTGCAGCAGGTGTTCGTCGTATTGAAGGGATCACCGGTGAAAACGCGATTAATGCCCTGCATCAGCAAAGTGATTTGCTGCAGGATGTCGCGCATCTGGTTAAAGGGGATGTGAACAGCATCACCGATAAAATTCGTTCTCTGATTGAGCGTTCACGTACGCTGGAAAAAGAACTTCAGCAGGTGAAAGGTCAGCAAGCCGCGCAGGAAAGTGCATCACTGTCCAGCCAGGCGAAAGAAGTGAAAGGCGTTAAACTGTTGGTTCGTCAATTGGATAACGTAGAGCCTAAAATGCTGCGTACGATGGTTGATGACCTGAAAAATCAGTTAGGATCAGTGATTATTGTCCTGGCAACCATTGCCGATGACAAAGTCAGCCTGATTGCAGGTGTCACAAAGGATCTGACCGATCGTGTTAAAGCCGGTGAGCTGATTGCTTCTGTGGCACAGCAGGTCGGTGGCAAAGGTGGTGGTCGTCCTGATATGGCGCAGGCTGGCGGCAGCGATGTACAGGCATTGCCTGCCGCGCTGGCGACTGTTGAAGCCTGGGTTGAAGCTAAGCTGTAATAAGAAATAAATAGCTAACCATGAAAACGTCATAATGTATTGTGCTGTATGGCGTTTTCAGTCTTAATGGCAATGTAAGCTTCGCGATTAAAGTCGCGACAATGACGATATCGGCTAAACTTAAAGTACTCATGGCTGAAGTTGCAGGCTGCTTACATTTTATGTAGGGGTCATGGCTTACGTTTTACCCGCTTATGATCGATAATGGCCGGGAAACTGAGAGACCCGACTCTTTTAATTATTCAAGGAGCAAAGAATGCTTATTCTAACTCGCCGAGTTGGTGAAACCCTCATGATTGGCGATGAGGTTACTGTTACCGTATTAGGTGTTAAAGGTAATCAGGTGCGCATTGGTGTGAATGCGCCGAAAGAGGTCTCTGTTCACCGTGAAGAGATTTATCAGCGTATTCAGGCTGAAAAGTCACAGCAGACGAGTTACTGATTTACGAGGCGTCTCGCTAATGGCGAGGCGCTGAACCTCTTTTGTGTGTGTTATCCCTTATTCTTCCCTCGTTTTCCTGCGTTTTAGTTTTTAATTTCTTCCTGTGTCTTATCTCCTGAATTGTCTTTTTCTAAAAATGAAGGCGTTTTTTACGCGTTCGCGGCCTGTTATTGTGTTCAAACTGCTCAGGTTGCGCGTGAAATGTCCAAACGGGTGATTGTTAGGAAAAAAGGGTTTGACTTATAAGGGCCAGAAAGTAATATGTGCGCCACGCAGTGCCGATGAGCTTGAACAAAGTTAGTCAGCACACTCGCAAGAGGCGTATGGTGAGGTGGCCGAGAGGCTGAAGGCGCTCCCCTGCTAAGGGAGTATGCGGTCAAAAGCTGCATCCGGGGTTCGAATCCCCGCCTCACCGCCATTTAAAATGCACCCATAGCTCAGCTGGATAGAGTACTCGGCTACGAACCGAGCGGTCGGAAGTTCGAATCTTCCTGGGTGCACCATACTTTCCTGAACGTATGTTGATTTGCAATCAAATGAGCGTGAAGGGCAAAAGCTAAAGCTGATGCAGTAGGGAAAAATGGTCAGGTAAATCTGCAGTAAGAATCAAAATGCACCCATAGCTCAGCTGGATAGAGTACTCGGCTACGAACCGAGCGGTCGGAAGTTCGAATCTTCCTGGGTGCACCATTCTTTTAGCAATTTCCGAAATAAAATCTGTAGTAACCCAATGCACCCATAGCTCAGCTGGATAGAGTACTCGGCTACGAACCGAGCGGTCGGAAGTTCGAATCTTCCTGGGTGCACCATATTCTAAACGTGTTTGAGCGACGACTTTCGTATAGGGTCCTCCGGCATGAAGGTAGCACGAAGGAAGATAACGTTGCTTTAGCAACGGCCCGCAGGGCGAGGCCCCGCCGAGTCATCTTCCTGGGTGCACCATATTTTGTGTATGTTGAAGCGATTTTTGTCTTTCAGCATTAGAAAACCCGCTTCGGCGGGTTTTTTGTTTTATGGATTTCACGTCTGTATCTCACTCTTCTTTTTCATTTTCCTGATCTTTCTGACGTGTTCTGATGTGCTGTGCGCGTGGACAAAATGCGACTTTCTACAGACTTTGCGATAAAGTAGTTTTCCTGTTTTTTCGTGATCATGGAGCATCCGATGTACGATCGATACGAAGGGCTAATATTTGATATGGATGGCACCATATTGGATACCGAACCTACGCACCGTAAGGCATGGCATCAGGTCTTGACCAAATACAGCATGCGGTATGATGTCGACTCCATGGTCGCTCTGAATGGCTCTCCAACCTGGCGCATCGCCAAGTTTGTTATAGACAGTAATAATGTTGAGATGGACCCCCATCTTCTTGCTGCTGAGAAAACGGCTGCCGTGCAGGAAATGTTGCTCGATACCGTACGTCCTCTGCCGCTGATTGATGTCGTGAAGGCTTATCATGGCCGGCGTCCAATGGCGGTAGGAACAGGAAGTGAGCACTGGATGGCGGATGCACTCTTACGGCATTTAGGGCTGCGCGATTGCTTTGATGCGATTGTGGGGGCCAATGACGTGAAGAATCACAAACCTGCACCGGACACTTTTTTGCGTTGTGCGGAGCTGATTGGCGTGCCTCCTGAAAAATGTGTCGTCTTTGAAGATGCTGATTTCGGTATTGAGGCAGCAAAACGCGCCAATATGGATTTTGTGGACGTGCGTACGCTGTGAGCAGCGCCCTGGCGCTGGCTTCCTTATTCGGCAGCAGCTTTTTAAGTGCCACATTATTGCCTGGGAATTCAGAAGTCTTATTAGTGGCTTTATTGTCAGCTGGCAGCGCAATGCCAGCGGCACTGGTTTTGTCTGCATCAGTTGGCAATACCTTAGGTGGCATAACCAACGTCATCATCGGACGCTTTTTGCCGCAGCTTAAGCCTCAACGTGGACTCAATGTTGCACAGGGCTGGCTGAAGCGCTTCGGACCTGCGGCGTTATTGCTGAGCTGGTTACCGGTGATTGGTGATGTGTTATGCGTATTAGCAGGTTGGCTGCGAATGCCGTGGGGTCCTGTCGTCTTTTTCATGTTTATCGGAAAAGCAGTGCGTTACATCCTTTTGACTTTTGTAACGCTGGAGGGGCTCTCATGGTTCGGTTAGATTGGCATCAGCTATCAATTATGGTCACATCTATGCAGATTCAGTATGCTTGCAAATTAATGGTTTCACCAAGCGGGAGGTCAATTTGATCCCGGATGTATCTCAGGCGCTTTCCTGGCTGGAAGCCCACCCTCAGGCATTAAAAGGTATTCGTCGTGGTATCGAGCGTGAAACGCTTCGGGTTAATCCTGACGGTTCATTAGCGACTACGGGCCACCCGGAATCTTTAGGTGCGGCTCTGACGCATCGCTGGATCACCACCGATTTTGCTGAAGCCTTATTAGAATTTATTACGCCCGTCGATGACAATATTGAACATCTGATGGCGTTTCTCCGTGACATTCATCGTCATGTGGCCCGTGAGCTTGGTGACGAGCGTATGTGGCCGTTCAGCATGCCCTGCTTTATCGAATCCGGACAGGATATCGAACTGGCGCAATATGGTTCGTCGAACATCGGGCGTTTAAAGACACTTTATCGCGAAGGCCTGAAAAACCGCTATGGCGCGCTGATGCAGGTAATTTCCGGCATCCATTACAATTTCTCGCTGCCGATGACGTTTTGGCAGGAGCGGTTGGGCGTGACTGATACGGAAAGCGGGAAAGAGGCGATCTCTGCAGGTTATTTCAAACTCATCCGTAACTATTACCGTTTCGGTTGGGTGATCCCGTATCTGTTTGGGGCTTCGCCTGCAATCTGTTCCTCATTCCTCAAAGGACGTGAAACGGATCTGCCTTTCGAATATACCGAAGGTGGATTGTGTTATCTGCCTTATGCGACATCACTGCGTCTGAGTGATTTAGGGTATACCAATAAGTCACAGAGCAATCTGGGCATCACTTTTAATGATCTGAACACCTACGTTCAGGGCGTGAAGAGAGCGATCCGCACACCGTCTGCTGAATATGCTGAAATGGGTGTGAAAAAAGACGGTAAATATCTTCAGCTGAACACCAATGTGTTACAGATTGAGAACGAACTTTATGCGCCAATCCGTCCTAAACGGGTCACCAAATCGGGTGAAACACCTTCGGATGCGCTGATGCGCAGCGGGATCGAATATATTGAAGTCCGCTCGCTGGACGTCAACCCGTTCTCTCCGGTGGGGATTGATGCAACCCAGGCGCGTTTCCTGGATCTGTTTTTGGTATGGTGTGCTTTAGCGGATGCGCCGGAAATGAACAGCGACGAGCTGCTTTGTACGCGTAAAAACTGGAACCGGGTGATCCTCGAAGGACGTAAACCGGGCCAGACGATTGGTATCGGGTGTAACGATGAACGTCAGCCGTTAGCCAGCGTTGGCAATGCGTTGTTTGCTGATCTGAATCGGGTAGCTCAGATCATGGATAACCAAAACGGTGATCATCTCTATCAGGATGTTTGTAAAAAGCTGGTTGCTGCGTTTGATGATCCTGAACTGACTTACTCTGCCCGCATCCTCAAGGATCTGAAACAGCAGGGCGTCGGTAACCTCGGGCTGGAACTGGCAGAAAAATATCGTCAGATGCTGGTGAGTGAACCGCTGGAAGTGTTGGATGAAAGCGCTCTGATGGCTGAACAGGATGGTTCATGGCAGCGTCAGCGCACACTGGAAGCCAGTGATAAGCTAAGCTTTGAAGAATACCTGGCTGCGAATGCAGGCAGTAGCAATGAGTAGAAAAGAAAAAGGCCACAATTAATGTGGCCAAATAAACATCTCTGTTTACAGGGATGATGATAACAAATGCGCGTCTTTCACTAATTAAGACCCGCATGCTGGGAAAAGGTTTCCTGAGTTCGTAAAAAAAATTAATTTATTTAGGAGAGGTGACGATATGCCACTGTTGGATAGCTTTACCGTAGACCATACCCGTATGGCAGCACCTGCTGTTCGCGTCGCAAAAACCATGAAAACCCCGCACGGGGACACGATCACTGTGTTCGATCTGCGTTTCTGCCGCCCGAATATTGAAGTGATGCCGGAACGTGGTATCCACACGCTCGAGCACCTGTTCGCGGGTTTCATGCGTAATCATCTGAACGGTAACGGTGTTGAAATCATTGATATTTCTCCGATGGGTTGCCGTACCGGTTTTTACATGAGCCTGATTGGTGTGCCGGAAGAGCAACGGGTTGCTGACTCCTGGAAAGCAGCGATGGCTGACGTTCTGAAAGTGAAAGAGCAGCGCCAGATCCCTGAGCTGAATGAATACCAGTGCGGGACTTACGAAATGCATTCCCTGAAAGAAGCCCAGGAAATTGCACAGCACATTCTCGATCATGATGTTGTTGTGAACCATAACGATGATCTGGCTCTGCCAAAAGAGAAATTGTCCGAACTGCACATCTAGTTTTTAGTTTGTGCGGATGACAAAAAAGACGCGAAATTCGCGTCTTTTTTATGTCTGAAATTCAGAGGATTAGCGCTGATTCACACTGCTTTGCAACGGTTGTAACGGACGGACCTGCACCTGTTTGATCATGTTGTCCTGAACATCCAGGATCTCAACTTCATAGTCCTCAATGCGCAGATTAGTACCGATTGTCGGGATCTCTTCCAGCACTTCCAGCAGCATGCCGTTGATAGTTCTCGCTTCTTCGGCTGGCAGATGCCAGTTAAAGGCTTTATTCAGTTCCCGCACGTTCGCGCTGCCTTCGATCAGTACTGAACCATCACTTTGCGGCGTGACTTCTTCTGCCAGCGTTGGCGACATAGACGTCGTGAAATCACCGACGATTTCTTCGAGGATATCCTCAACCGTTACCAGCCCCTGAATATCACCGTATTCATCAACCACGATGCCCACTTTCTTTTTATTCCGCTGGAATTTTACCAGCTGAATGTTCAGCGGCGTGCCTTCCGGAATGTAGTAAATTTCGTCAGCGGCGCGCAGCAGATTTTCTTTGGTGAACTCTTTTTTCTCGGTCATCAGGCGATAAGCTTCGCGCAAACGTAGCATCCCAATAGCGTCGTCGAGTGAGTCTCGGTAAAGCACAATACGGCCATGAGGTGAGTGGGTAAGCTGACGAATAATCGATTTCCAGTCGTCATTGATATCAATACCGACGATTTCATTGCGCGGAACCATGATGTCATCAACAGAGACTTTCTCAAGATCAAGCACGGAAAGCAGCATGTCCTGATTCCGGCGCGAGATATTCGAGCGTGACTCGTTCACGATGGAACGCAGCTCTTCTTTACTGACGGCGTCACTGAGGCTTGTGGTGGTTTTGATACCAAACATTCGCATCAGCAAACGCGAGAGACTGTTAAGGATCCACACCAGCGGCATCATAATGGTTTGCAGCGGACGCAACAAAATGCTGCTCGGAAACGCGATGCGTTCAGGATTCAGGGCGGCAAATGTTTTAGGCAGCACTTCTGCAAACAGCAGTACGACAAATGTCAGTACACCCGTGGCAATCGCTACACCGGCATCGCCGTAAAGACGGATGCCCACAATGGTTGCCAGAGCGGAAGCAAGGATGTTGACCAGGTTGTTACCGATAAGTACCAGACTGATCAGCTGGTCCGGGCGTTTTAACAGCTTTTCGACGCGACGCGCCGCGCGGTTACCCTGTTTAGCCAGGTGACGTAACCGGTAACGGTTGAGTGTCATCATACCGGTTTCGGAGGCTGAAAAATAAGCCGAAACCACCACCATGATGATCAATGTGATGATCAGGGTTGTTGTTGAGACGTGCTCCAACGGGTATTCCTTTTAATTAATGAACCATGATTTGCTGGATCAGGCGACTGCCAAAATAGGCAAGAGTAAGCAGGATGGCGCCCGCCATGCTGAACCATACCACGCGACGGCCACGCCAGCCTTCGTGATAATGGCCCCACAGCAGAACGATATAAACAAACCATGCCAGTATCGATAAGACAGCCTTGTCGATATTCTCTGGGCTGAACAGGTTGTTCAGATAAAGTAATCCGGTGCACAACGTCAGCGTCAGTAAAATAACGCCAATCTGAGTGATGTGAAAAAGTTTGCGTTCAATACTCATTAACGGCGGCATATCAGCCGTAAACGTCAGGCGTTTATTCTTTAGCTGATAATCCAGCCACGCCAGTTGCAACGCGTAAAGGGCGGCAATCATCAGCGTGGCATAAGAGAATAATGCCAGGCCGATATGTACCAGTAAGCCTTTGCTTTCTTCAAGATGCGTGATGAATTCGCCAGGAAGAAACGTCACGAACGCCAGATTGATCAGCGAAAAGCTGTAAACAATTGGCAAAACAAACCAGCCGCGATTGCGCGAGGCTACGATGGTCATCACCGTTCCGATGATTAAACTGACCACCGAACCGATATTGACCAGGCTGAGGTTCTGGCCGGTGCTGACGTCGAAAATACGTTGCTGCAATGCGACAGCGTGGCAAACAAGTGCCACCACAACGGAAATCAGTGCTAAACGCCGGTATGCGCTGTTCTTCCGGATGATGCTCGGAATGATCAGTGCAAGGCTGAGCAGATAGGCCAACATGGCGACGAGAGCAAAAACTGACATAGCGTTTCGGTAGCATCGAAAAGTGAATGAGAACCGCAGTATAACGTTACCCGCGTCACGCTCCAACCTATCTGAGATGCCAAAGCAGAGATCGTCCGCGCTTCGTGTTATAATCCCGCAATTACGTCGCAAAAGCGGCCTGTCATTACGTTGAGCAAGAGACGATGTTTGAGAATTTAAGCGATCGATTGTCGCGCACACTGCGCAATATCAGCGGCCGCGGGCGGCTGACCGAAGAAAATATCAAAGAGACATTACGTGAAGTGCGTATGGCCTTACTGGAAGCGGACGTTGCGCTGCCGGTCGTACGTGACTTCATCAGCCGGGTGAAGGAAAGCGCTGTTGGCCATGAGGTCAATAAGAGTCTGACGCCGGGGCAGGAATTCGTCAAAATTGTCCAGAAAGAACTGGAAACTGCGATGGGCGAGGCTAACACCGAGCTTAACTTAGCGGCGCAGCCTCCGGCCGTGGTTCTTATGGCGGGTTTACAAGGTGCAGGTAAAACAACCAGCGTCGGTAAACTGGCGAAATTCCTGAAAGAAAAGAAAAAGAAAAAAGTACTGGTGGTGTCCGCCGACGTTTATCGCCCTGCGGCGATCAAACAGCTGGAAACCCTGGCGCAGCAAGTTGAAGTGGATTTCTTCCCGTCTGATGCACAGGAGAAGCCGGTTGATATCGTTAGCCGCGCCCTGCAGCAGGCGAAACTGAAATTCTACGACGTGCTGATTGTCGATACCGCCGGCCGTTTACACGTCGACGAAGCGATGATGGACGAAATCAAACAGGTACATGCCGCGATTAATCCGGTTGAAACTCTGTTTGTGGTTGATGCTATGACCGGTCAGGATGCCGCGAATACCGCGAAAGCGTTTAATGAGGCGCTGCCGCTGACCGGTGTGATCCTGACAAAAGTCGACGGTGATGCCCGCGGCGGTGCTGCGCTGTCGATTCGTCACATCACCGGCAAGCCGATTAAATTCCTGGGTATGGGTGAAAAAACCGATGCGCTGGAGCCGTTTCATCCGGATCGTATTGCCTCCCGTATTCTGGGTATGGGCGACGTTCTCTCTCTTATCGAAGATATTGAGAGCAAAGTTGACCGCGCGCAGGCTGAAAAACTGGCCAGCAAACTTAAGAAAGGCGACGGCTTTGATCTGACCGATTTTCTCGAGCAGCTCAAGCAAATGCGTAATATGGGCGGCATGGCGAGTATGATGAGCAAACTGCCGGGTGTCGGTCAGTTGCCGGATAACGTCAAATCCCAGATGGATGACAAAGTGCTGGTGCGGATGGAAGCGATCATCAACTCGATGACGCTGAAAGAGCGCGCTAAGCCAGAAATTATTAAAGGTTCCCGTAAGCGTCGTATCGCGATGGGTTCCGGCATGCAAGTGCAGGACGTCAACCGCTTACTTAAGCAGTTCGACGATATGCAGCGCATGATGAAGAAAATGAAGAGTGGCGGCATGGCGAAAATGATGCGTGGCATGAAAGGTATGATGCCACCAGGTTTCCCTGGCCGTTAATCGACGTCACTGCCTATATATCAGCCATATAGGTGGCTCATGCAAAATGGTGGCTAAGGTTTCTACGCTTTAGATTGCTTTTTGCGCCAAAATGAGTAAAATTTTCGGGCTTTTTATATTGCAACCAGACCCCGTTCCCCGATGGGGTCTGGTTGTTTTATTAACTAAAGAGGATGTTATGGTAACAATTCGTTTAGCACGTGGCGGCGCAAAAAAGCGTCCGTTTTATCAAGTAGTAGTGACCGACAGCCGCAACGCTCGTGACGGTCGTTTCATCGAACGCGTAGGTTTCTTCAACCCATTGGCTTCTGGCCAGGCTGAAGCACTGCGTATGGATCTGGACCGTGTTGCCCATTGGGTTGGTCTGGGTGCTACCGTTTCTGATCGCGTTTCTGCGCTGATCAAAGACGCTAAGAAAGCAGCTTAATCTGTCGCGGTGGTGGCAATGAGCAAGCAATCCAATCCAGTGGTACCCGCTGAGCCGTTAGTTCTTGGCAAAATGGGTTCAACGTACGGCATTCGTGGTTGGCTCAGAGTGTTTTCATCCACCGAAGACGCTGAAAGCATCTTTGACTACCAGCCCTGGTTTATCCAGCGTGCCGGTAAGTGGCAAGTTGTCGAGCTGGAAGGCTGGAAACGCCACACTCAGGACCTGATTATCAAAGTCAAAGGCGTTGATGATCGGGATGCCGCGAATCTTCTGACTAATTGCGAAATTGTCGTCGATTCAAAGCAACTGCCTCCACTGGAAGACGGTGACTACTACTGGAAAGACCTTTTCGGTTGCCAGGTAGTGACAACTTCCGGTTACGAACTGGGCAAAATCATCGATATGATGGAAACCGGTTCTAACGATGTGATGGTAGTTAAAGCCAACCTGAAAGATGCCTTCGGACTCAAGGAGCGGTTGATTCCGTTCCTCGATGGGCAGGTTATCAAGAAAGTCGATCTCGCTACTCGCACTGTTGAAGTAGATTGGGATCCTGGTTTTTGACCTCCGTAGTGTTTACTGATGTAAACAACGTCTGGTTGAGCGGTCAAACATTTGGAAGGGGTAGGCTATGTGGATTGGTATAATTAGCCTGTTTCCTGAAATGTTCCGCGCAATTACGGATTACGGGGTAACTGGCCGGGCAGTTAAGAATGGCCTGTTGAGCGTAAATTGCTGGAGTCCTCGTGACTTCGCATACGATCGACATCGTACCGTGGATGAGCGCCCTTATGGCGGTGGTCCCGGAATGCTGATGATGGTGCAACCCTTACGGGAAGCTATTCATGCAGCAAAAGCAGCGGCAGGCGAAGGTGTGAAGGTGATTTATCTTTCACCTCAGGGGCGCAAACTGGATCAAACCGGTGTTTGCGAGCTGGCGGCCCATCAGAAAATTATTCTGGTTTGTGGCCGTTATGAAGGGATCGATGAGCGCATAATTAAAACCGAAATTGATGAAGAATGGTCAATTGGCGATTATGTTCTTAGCGGTGGAGAGTTGCCGGCAATGACTCTGATTGATTCAGTTTCCCGCTTTATACCGGGCGTTCTGGGTCGTCAGGCTTCAGCAGAAGAAGATTCTTTCGCTGACGGATTGTTGGATTGTCCCCATTATACCCGCCCTGAAGTGTTGGAAGGCATGGAGGTACCGTCAGTTTTACTGTCGGGCAACCACGCTGATATACGTCGCTGGCGCCTGAAACAGTCGCTGGGTCGAACCTGGCTTAGAAGACCTGAACTTCTGGAAAACCTAGCTCTGACTGACGAGCAAGAGGTGTTGCTGAGAGAGTTCCAAAAGGAACATCGGCTCAGTCAACAAAACTATGAAGGGAACGCCAAAGCATAACGCGAGGCCGTCCCGATATATCAGTTTACCTAGGGTAAGAGACATATTATGAGCAATATCATTAAACAAATCGAACAAGAGCAGATGAAGCAAGACGTACCTGCATTCCGTCCAGGTGATTCTCTGGAAATTAAGGTATGGGTCGTTGAAGGTTCTAAAAAGCGTCTGCAGGCATTCGAGGGCGTGGTTATCGCTATTCGTAACCGCGGTCTGCACTCTGCATTCACTGTTCGCAAAATTTCTAACGGCGAAGGTGTTGAGCGTGTATTCCAGACTCACTCCCCGGTAATCGACAGCATTACTGTTAAACGTCGTGGCGCCGTTCGTAAAGCTAAACTGTACTACCTGCGTGAGCGTACTGGTAAGTCTGCTCGTATTAAAGAGCGTCTTAACTAAGGTATCGCTAACGCGACATCTACTAGTTAATATAGAACAAGGGGTTAGCCATCGGCTAACCCCTTTTTTTTACATCAGTGACTACAAAATGGCTACGCAGTGGCAGGTTGGCTACCCGGTTTTGAGATAACCCGGGCGACTGATTCATGCGTCGCAAAAGTACAACTGCATTTGATATTCTGGCACTGATGATAGCGTTCCTTGGTCGATTCACTCAGATAGCGGCTCGAACGTGTATGGGCTACTTTTCCGCAAAGTGGACAATGCATCATAAAAACCTCCGGCATAACAGGTAAGCGATGAGGTAATTATGAACTCATAACTCGCAAAAGCAAGTTATAATTGCAAAATTGAAGACTGATAAGTGATATCTGCAACATAAGGTTTCAGAATCAATTTAGTAGTAAAACCTTTCTCATTAATCTCATGCAGAGCGGAATCAATCACCCAGCGCTGACTGTCGATCACGTCTTTAAACCCTTGCACATTGACCGGAGATTGCGCACTCAAATCAGCACGTCCCAGGGCCAGCCGTATGCTGAATGTTGCGGCATCATTCTGAATCTGATTGAACACTGAATCCGCAGCCCGCTTAGCAGTCTCTTCGTCAGGAAATATTTTGCCCAGTTCAAGAACATTTGTCCCGGATCCCGCGATGTAACTGGCAGGCTGGGTTTCTTTGCCTTCTGCGGGCGAACGCTTGAGAGCAACATTGCTGGTGGTCGCCGTTTTGAGATCATGCCACTGCGCCTTCACGCCATCGTATGCCTTCTTATCGACCATCTGATAGTTGTGGTTATCGCCGTCGCTGCGGACAATGGTTTTCCAGGGGATTGCTTGTCCGGAAGAGGTTCGACCGGTGCCTGCTTTAAAAAATAAAATTGCGCCGTTTTTAACCGTTACCTGCGCACCGTAACGTTGTGCCAGCCGGGTGAGAAAGTAGCTGTCCGTTTCGCTGGTCTGGTCAATATGCGGGATCTTAACGCTATCAAGTTCCTGCGGGATTACTGGCAGATCTAATTTATTCCGGCTTGAAATGATTCTGACAATCGCGCCGAGCGTGTAATCATCGTAAGACTGGCTGATTTTGTTATCAAAGGAACCGCGGAAATCTGCGCTGCGGGCAACCACTCCTATTTTGTCCGGAGAGCCGGAATGAGTGACTGTATCGACCGTGAAATAGCCGCAGTCATAGAGCGCCTGTTTCGACCATCCCAGATGCAGATGCAAAACGGTGCCGCGAACGGGCATTTGCAATTGCCCGTCGCTGTCATCGAAGGTTAAATTCAATGTGTCTGCGGTAAAACCGCTGTTATCCGTGACAGATAAACTGATGATCCGAGCAGAGATATTTTCTTCCAGCACCTTATTTTTTATCGTCAGCGTGAATGCGGGCGTGATGCGTGCGCCAACGGGTAGCTGCAAATCAGTAAGCATGATCAGACTCCGCTGGCGAAATTGTTGAGTGCCGAACTGGCCTTGTTATATAAGCCCTCGGCCTGGGTCAGCAGATCGCCGAACATGGCGGCCTGCGATTCATCGACGCGCGTCAGATTGAGCGTGAAATTGATGCTTCGCGCCTGGCCGCTGGAAGTAAACTCGGCATTGTCATTGGCTATACTTTTGATAACGAACATGCCGTAAATCGTGCCACTGCCTTCAATGAGCGGCCATGCCCGCCCTGAATCTGCCATGCTCTGCAGTGCCTGCAAATAGCGCATGCCGCCGGTCATTTCAGGCAATAATTGCCCGGTGATTTTTATCGTTTCCTCACCCAGCCCGAGAAACTGAGAGACCGGACGCTGTCCGAAACGCGCGTTCGCCCCCCAGCCATAGTTCACCTGACGGTTCGTATTCTGATAGGGCAGCGTGCTCAACTTAAACACAAATAAACCCAGCGACATCATCATGAGTAAATCCCTCCGTTGTTGTACTGGCTGAGGAGATTGTTGGTATTGTTCCATTCCCGCTGGTTAATGGAATCCTCGATCCAGGCTCTGACCTGGTTATGATCCGTCTCCGGGGTAGCTGTGAAACTTAAATTTACCGTCGTTGCCCGGTTATCCGTCAGGTTGTTGGCCACGCTGCTTTTAGCTGGCTGATACAGGTTCAGCGCACCGCCGGTTGGGGAGATGCCATCTAAGGGCGGTGTTGAAATATCCGGGCGTTCAGCGGGTTCACTGTCACCAAAAATGGAGTCCCATCCTTTTTTCGCCCAGCTAAAGACTTCGCCGATTTGAGAGACGGCTTTATTCAGCGTGACGAAAATCTCTGCGATCGCTTCTCCGACCCCTTTGCCGATATCAGTGAAGCCGCTCAGGGTGTCCTGAGTGAAGTGGATTGGCTCAAACAAATCCGTAATCCATCCCAGCGCGGTTTTGAACGGTGTAAACGCGCCACTTATTGGCCCCATTGCCGCAGTAAATCCGTCAATTACTCCGCCGACAAAGGCACTGATCGGCTCCCAAAGTTTCACTACGGCGATACCGATCCCGGCAATCAGTGCGATGACGGGCAGAAGTGGCAGCCCGATGGCCGTGAACGCTGCGGCAATCATGCCACCGGTACCGGTAAAAATAGTCCCAAGTAAACCGGCTCCCGCCATCAGCATACTGATGCCGCTGAGCACTGGCGCGATGACCATGCCGAGCGCACCCATACCGCCGACAATGCCCGTGATGCCTAATGCCAGACCGAGCAGGGAATTCACCAGCATAGGATTATCGGTGATCCAGGTATTGATCGTGCCCAGCCAGCTGGTAGCCGTTTGCGTCAGTTCTCGCAGGGCGGCACTTTGTCCGTCAAAAAGATTGATACGGATAGTGTCCCAGGTGGCAAATAACTTAGTGATATCGCCATCCAGATTGTCGCCTTTCACGGTCACCGCCATCTGCGCAGCAGGCGTTGCGCCATTCAGTGCCGCCGGTGTTTGTTCCAGAACCTGATCGGCATTCATTCCGCCTTTCGCTAATGCCTGCTGTCTGGCCACAACCTCCGCTGGCGAATGGCCGGAAGCCGCCATCGAAAGACTTTGCTGACGCAGAGCGGCAATGTGCGGATCGTCATTTTTCAGTCCGAGGACCGACTGCACTTCAGCCAGCCCGGCCTCCAGATCTGCACCCGGTTTGAGAAAAGTTTGCGCCAGCGCCAGTTTCGGTTGTGCAAAGGAAAGGACTGATGAGCTGATATTTTTTAACTGGCCAATTTTCAGTTCGCGATTTTTAAACTGTTGCCCGATCTCCAGCCCTTTCTGTTCCATTTGCATCGGGCGTTGCTGCCGCAACTTTTCTGCCGGCTGGCTGACCACCGCCTTTTTCAGGCCGGAAAATGCCTGCGTTTCGGTTTCGCTGTCCGGGGCGAAAAGCGACTTTTCAAACTGAAGGGAAGCATCAGTGATGTCTTCTGAGACGACGCTGAATAATGTCTTCCCGGGCAGCATCAGCAGGTTTTCTCTGACCTTGTCGGTTTCGGCCCTGAAGGTGGCCAGATCCTGATTTATTTTTTCCAGCGTGTGAGGTAACTGTTCGAGATTACTCATCTGTTTTTACTCCGCTGCGTTGCAGTGCCTTATGTCGCCAGTTCAGCAGATCGGTGAGTGACATACCGTCCATCTCGGACGGCGGCCAGTGAAATATCACCGCGATATCTGCCATCAGGTCATCCACGGTGAGGCGGGGCGCAATACTTACGCCACCGGTTTCGGCGATAAAAAACCTATCACCTTACCTGCCAGCGCGATCAGATCGGGAAGCTCCAGGCGCGAGCATTCTTCTTTGGTCAGATTCGGATACGTGATGCGCGGCAAAATAGTGATCAGCGCGTCCACATCGGCGTTCGCCAGCGCCGCGAGGCCGATACCCCGCAGGCTGCCGGCTGTGGGTTTAGTCACCTGAACTTCAGTGATTTCCATTTCACCGCGTTTTAGCGGAACATCCAAAATCACGGTGTTGTCGTTGATATCAGTGAGATTCATACGTTTTCCTGCTTAAATCGGAAATCAAGCCGGCAAAAGCTGCCGGCTCAGGGAAGGGATTACAAGCCGAGCGCGGTGCGGTGTTCCGCCAGACGGTCAACGCCGTTGACGACTTCCACCATATTGACGGTGTCGATCTCAATCAGCTCTTTGCCGTCGATGGTCAGTTTGAAATACGTACACTGGGTGGTGACTTTGGTTTCAGTATCTTCACCCTGTTTGTACTCGCCGAAATCAAACTCTTTGTGACGGCCGCGCATCATCACTTCGACTGCGGAGACATCACCGGTGTCGTCGCGCTGCAATGAACCGGCAAACCGCAGCGGAATGTCTGATGTGCTGCCCCATTGTTGCAGAACCAGCTCATCCAGACCGCCGATGGACCATTCCAGCGTCAGCGCATCGTCATCCAGCCCGAAGTCCACCGCGACCGAACCGCTCATGCCGCCGCCACGATAGTTTTGCAGTTTACGGGTGAGTTTCGGCAGCGTCAGTGAGGAGACCAGACCGAGGTAGCTGTTCCCGTCATTAAACAGGTTCAGGTATTTCAATTTCTTAGGAAGTGCCATGAGTTTTTGTCTCCTTAGCTGTTTACGGACGCGGCAAAGTTCACCAGGTAAGAGTCGGTGATACGCTGGCGCAGGGTCAGATCTTCCAGTGGAGGAACCGGAGTGTAGTCGTAATCGATATACAACTTACCGGCCTTCAGAGTTTCAGCGGTGTTCGCGGTTTCGTCATACCAGCAGTCGCCGTCAATGATGTAACCCGCTGATTTCATTTCGCGCATTTTGGCTTTGATGCCGTCAATCATGTCGCGCACCAGTGTCGGGGTCATTGGTTTATCGACCGCCCACATGTGCGCTTCGGCCATGGTGTCGGCCAGAACCTGCGCTGTACGGGTGTAGTTTTCGAACAGGAACAGTGTGTCATCGCTGCAGGTCCGGTTGCCCCAGAAACGGAAACCGTCTTTGCGCACCAGTGTTGTCACACAGGCTTCGTTCAGCAAATCCGCGTCGGTACCCGTTGCCTGCAAATCCCAGAAGACACTGGCGGACAGACCGGTAACACCGTTAACGCCGACGTTGGATAAGGTTTTATGCCAGCCAGTGTCCTGGTCAATTTTGGCGCGTAAACCCAGAGCGCGGGCGGTGGCATAAGCGATATCAGACTGGCTGGTGGTGGTATTCCAGTTAACAAAGTCTGGCCAGATCAGCATCAGCTCGCGCTGGCTGAAGTTGTCGCGGTATTTGATCGCATCAGAAATGGTTTTTGCACCATAAACGCTGACATAACCGAACGCACGCAGCTGCTGACAAACACCTGCCAGCGCGGTCGCGACAGCCTGATTATCCAGACCAGGAACACCCAGAATACGAGGCTTCACGCCCAGCTCTGCCTGCGCAGAAAGCAGCGCTTTCATACCGGTGTAACGGCCATTGGCATCAGAACCGCCAATGATGTTGCTGGTGGTTGCGGCTTCATCTTCACCCGTGGCGACACGTACCACGACGGTGACCGGTTTACACTGGTCTGCAATTGCCAGAAGCGCGGCACGCAATGTTCCGCTGGTGCCCGCTTTACCGCTGGCCGCCAGAACGTCAGTGATCAGAACCGGGGTATTCAAAGGGAAAACAGTCGCATCCGCATCTTCTGCGGTACAAACCATGCCGATAATTGCTGTGGAAACGGTGGAAATAACGCGGGTGCCGTCGTTGATTTCGACAACACGCACGCCGTGATGATAATCAGCCATCAGGGTGACTCTCTCTGTTGTGGGTGGTAAAGCAAGGATGCCGGTTCGCAACAGAAAGCGCATTTGATCAGGGGCGTGGGGGCGGTGGCACAACAGAGAGGGGAAATAAAATAATAAAAAAGCCCCCGAAGGGGCTTAAGATCAGGCCGGAATTTCGGGCCAGGTGATGTCAGGGGCAGTGGATGTATCAATTCTATTAACGAGTATTCTAAATATCATCCAGTCCTTTAGGGTTACTAATTCGTCTTCACTTGCCATTGCGAGTTCTTTAGCATCTTGTAATGGTGTAATAATATTCGTTGCCTTATTTAATAATTCCCTCTTTTTTTCATCTGCAATTTCTTGGTTTTCAAGTGGGGTATAAACTCTGGCTACAATTTTATTCCCATCAAAAGTCCAGTTCCCACCACTTACAGGAAGTGTGAAATTGTCGGTGAATTCTTTTAACTCTGTAATGCAAAAAGATTGTGGCCAAAGAGTGGATGCATCATGACTTGCAGATATGATTAATCCGTTACTTTCCTCATACACTATTTTTAAGGTGTCTTTTGAAAATCGTTTTTGTAACTGATACCAGTCATTACCGTGAGTATCTTCAATAAAAACAATTCCATGATTCTGGGCCAGAGTTAATTCTTCATCAGTAAGTTTATTACGAACTGTAAAAGGACCATAACTTTGAATTTTCATGCATACCCCACTGTATACCAGTTGCCACCGACTGCTTTTTGAAGAGGACGGAGTCTGATCCAATAGTTAGAACTGCCAGCATCTTTGAATGAAGTCATAACACCACCGCCCATCCTTTCGTTATTGCCGCGCTCCTGAAATTCTGCTGACGCTGCTAATCTGATATCCGAAACGAAACTCCCATATACCCAATTTCGGACATTATTCTCTGAAATATTAACTAAGTTTTGAGCATCGTTATGCATGTTGGTGTTATTATTTGCCAGCCACGTATTGAGATAGCCATTCCATACTGAACCATAGATGTTTCCATCTGAATAATGAGTTGCCGGGCCAAGTTGCAAATAAACATCAGGTCCGTTTAAATGAAGTGAACCTCCATTTCTAAATGTGTAATAGGCCTCTGCGCCACCTGACGCGACATGAAATCCTAATGCTGCATATTGGCCAATGGTTTCTTCAAAATATGAATCGGCAAATTGCCCTCCGTTCCCCTGAAGCCTTAAACCATTTGTCACATTAGTGTTCGCATTGACTGCATACCAGCCATTTTTTCCAATTAATCCTTTCCCATTAATTATGAAGTCATTGGAAACTATTAATGAGTTTACTGTGTCACCACTGGTATTAACAAAACGATTATCAGAGTCCGTTATGCTATAAGCACCGACATCAGTTGCAGTAAGATTAATATCTGCACTGAGAGCTTTCCCGTTAACTTTTCGGGTATTTGGAACACGCCCGTTAGCATTATCATTTGCTGATTTTGCCAGATCGTAAGACGTTTTTACCGCTTTTGGCGTAGCTGCCAGAACTTCACTGGTGCTATCCACCGCGCTGTTCAGCTGCACAAAACCTTTAGCGGTCAAGGTTCCGTCGGGGTGACGTCGTGAGGCTTCATGTTCTGCCAGCAGATTATTAACGTATTCTTCGGTCGCAATAATCAGGGTGTCGTCGATTGTAAGACTAACCGCATCGGTATCTGTTACGGTTAACACCATGCGCAGGGTTTGCGTCCGGCCAGAGCCTTCTTCGAGAGTGGGTTTATAGCTGTCAGCCATATTGCTGACGGCAATCAGCTCCCCTTGTGCTGAAAACAGCCCCATCTCACGCATCCAAAAACCGCCGACACTTGCCGGAATAATGGCTTCCGCAATAATCCAGTTGGCATTTTTATTGTCGATTTTGATCGAATTCAGCGCCAGACGGTAGGTTTCATGGACCAGCGCCGTCTGACCTGCGGAGGGTTCCGTGGCGCTGCCATTACCGTCACCGACGGCCAGATGGGTGATATTGACGTCTTTTCCACTTTCGATAGCTGATGCAATGCGCGCCTGCCCGATGGTGGTAACGATGGATTTGAATTTGCTCATAAAATTCCTTATCAGTCCGGATAAACAGTGAGTATTTCTGCGTCATACATTGCCGCAGCCAGATAGACGGTGCCGGGAATATCCTGGGTAATGGTCAGCCCGATCAGGTGACGGCTGGCGGGTTTCGCATCATCAATCAGGCGCTCCATTTCTTCGTACATGGCTTCATCGATACCCGAATCCAGAACGCCGATATCGAGTTTGAACGTGCCCGGCGGATCGTCGGTTTCCCACCATTCGGTGACCTTAATGACATAACCCAGAGGCTCGACCACGCGTTTGATGGCGCTGATGGTGCCTTTATGCTGATGGATGAACCAGGCAGACTGAATCACGCTGCGTTTTGTCGCTGTTGGCCATTCGCTGTCCCAGCGATCGACAGAAAGTGCCCATGCCAGATAGGGCAGAAATTTTGCCGGGCAGGTTTGCGGATCCCATAAGGTTTTCAGCGGAACATCCACACGGGCCAGTTCCGCGCAGGCTTCGGCAGCTGCCAGTTCCAGCGCGGATGAACCACTGGGCAGCAGCCTGTTACTCATCGGAACCTCCGACGGTAATCACGTAATTTGTACAATAAGAGGCTTGCGTGCTGTCGAGCACAATGTCTGCGGTGGGTTTAGCAAGCTCAACACGCTGGACGCCTTCGACATGCAGTGCGGCATAGATGGCGGAAAGCCTGATATCGCGGCCCAGGCGATGTTGATCGCTGATATAAGATTTCAGTTTTTCTTCGGCTGCCAGAATGATAGGTTCAGATTCTGGCCCCGGATACAGATAGAGCGTGGCATCAATTTCATAAGGCACCACACTGGCTGATTGCACCAGAACCCGGTCGGCAACAGGTCGTACATTTTCGTCGTTCAGTGCGATACGGACTTTCGTTAATAAGTCTTCCGGAGCGATACCATTGGCTTCACGCGACAGCACAGAAATAGTGACATTGGCGGGGGAGGGACTGATAACCGAGATGTCCGCCACCCGGCCATCTGCAGACAAACCGTGGAATTCGTATGACCCGGACGGGCCGGCAACACTCATTCCTTCAAAGGCCTGCGGGATGCGCGTTCGGAAATCTGCATCACTTTCCATGACAGCTGCGACTGGAGGAACTGTGGAGTTATCTGCAGGCGCCAGCACCAGTCTTTCTACGCCATTATTCGCCGCAAGCTGATCCAGATCACTGCCCGTCGCATACGCCACCATCACGGCGCGGGCGGATTCGTTAACTCGCTGGCGCAGGATCAGTTCGCGGTAAGCGTTCTCCTGCAACAGCTTGACCAGCGGTTCGGATTCCAGCGTCAGCGTGCGGCTGATGGCCTCCTGCTGATCGGCGGGATAGAGCGAAATCAGCGTCGTTTTACGTTCTTCAAGCAGGCTTTCATAATCCAGTTCTTCGACCACATCAGGGGGCGGTAACTGGCTCAAATCGATCGTTGCCATAAGTGTCAGCTCACAGGAATATTCAGGGAAAAATCCGTTGCCGTGTCGTTACGGCTTCCGGTCAGTTCCACCACCATCTTGCCGGTGTAATCGGTCTCGAAAGTGATGGCATTCAGTGAAATGCGGGGTTCCCACTGCAACAATGCGGTGTAGCAAATTGCCATCATCTGCAGTTGCAGTGCGCCGTTTTGCGGCTGGTCGATCAGCTCAGAAAGTAACGAACCGTAATTGCGGCGCATCACTCTGGAACCGACCGGTGTATTCAAAATGTCGCTCACGGACTGGCGGATATGGTCGAGATCTTCGATAGCCATACCGCTGTTTCTGTTCATCCCCAGGTACTTGGGATTGCTCATTGCGGGCCTCCTGTCTGACCGCCGCCGGTCTGAACACCGCTGTGGCGGTGAGTGTGCACAACGATGCCGTTGGATGTCAGGCTGCCGCCGCTGTGGGTTAAGTTGCCGGTCAGCGTGCCGCCTTGTTTCACCTCGAGAGATCCGGTAGTCAGTTTGCTGGTGCAAACTACTTCCGGCGTGTCGAGCGTGATGCGGGTGCTGGCGGTACAGCGGATTTCGGGTGCGGTCACCTCAACCTTTTGCGCTGCGTTAATCACGGCTGTTTTAATTCCCGTCACTTTCAGAGCGCTTTGTGCCGGTTCGTATTCAAAAACTGCGCCGTCCGGGAAGGCCAGATGAAAGGCGTCCGGCGAGGCAGATGGGGCGGGCGAAGCATCAGAGAATACTGCCGGTAACACGAATGCCGTATTAAGCTCGCCGCCCATCGAGAGCAGCAAAACCTGTTCACCGACGGAGGGCGCCCACCAGCTGCGCGTACGTCCGGCGCGATGCGTCATCCACGGCAGCCAGGCTGTCACGTTGCTGCCCGTTTTGACGCGGCAGCGGGCGTTGGCAAGATCCAGTTCGGAGACTTTGCCGATGCGTACCAGATTGCCAATCAGCCGCATTATGTCGTTGAGTTGAAGAGTCGTGTTCATGGGATAAAGGATGCCGTTTCAGAGGGTTGAGCGACAACCGGTGACCGTTCGCCAGCGGCTGACACAACAAGGTTTATCGGATTACACCGTCCAGCTGCTGATCAGTTCGCCGTTGAGATAAACCTGACGCGGCAGCGCCACATTTTCTGGCAGTGGCGGTTCCGGGAGATGAGTGATGGTGCGCACCTCATCCTTGTCACTTACCTGGACGCGCTCTGTCAGTTGCAGCACCAGAACGAGGCTTCGTTCCTGCTGAGTGAAGGTAAAATCATTTAGCCGATGCAAGGCGTTGCCGAGAATTTCAGGCTGATTAACCTGCAGCCAGTCGAGAACGGTGACTACGGCCAGATCGACCAGCGTTTCGCTGAGCGCGTCGTCAGTGATCTTCACTGTCAGCGGATAGCGGTACTCAAAAGAAAGCGAAGGTGCAGATGTGGCCACCACATTGCCCGGCCCGGTGGCAATCACCAGTTTTTCAGGCGTAGCCGCAAGCAGAGGGATCTGTTCAATCAGCCGTTGTTGCAATTGAATCGGTTTTTGCATGTTGTGCCTCCTGACACTTTTTGATGGCTTCAATTTGTAAGCCGCAATCCATCAGCGCGGACTCCAGCTGAAGAATGTCGGTACTCAGATCTTCATTGGTGGCCGGTTTGCTGGCCGGAATAGGGCATGAGCTGACCGCCGGACAGCCAACGTAAATAATCGCTGGCGGAGCTGAAGGCGGGACGCTGGTGCAACCGGCTGATATCAGCAGGCAGACTGCTGTCAGCCCACTGACGGGTTTGCGGATCATCATGGAGGCTCCTCTGCCTTTGTTGCTCACGGCTTTGCATCACTTGCCGGGCGGTGTTCAGGTCTTCGCGTAACGCCAGTTCAGCTTGCTCGCGCTGGCGCATTTGCTGGTTCAGTGTGGCGATCAACTGCTCGCGTTGTTGTAACTGTGTAATCAGGGCATCGCGTTGCTGACTGGCATTGTTGAGGTCGTGCTGTAATGAGCGATTGGAAAGCAACAGTATGGCGACCAGTAAAACCATCCCCGCCAGAAGTGCTGTTAACAGACGCATTCAGACTCCTTTCAGGCAGAGAGTACGTTCGGCATTTCGCCTGCGTTCCAGACCCCGGTTGCGTTCACCATTAACGAAAACCCAGCGTGGCAACTGGTCGCAGGCTTGTTGCCACTGCTGCTGGTTGATGAAAAACGCCAGTGTTGATTTACAGGCGGCACCGGTGCCGACGTTAAAACTGAAGGACACCACGGCATCAAAAACCGGTTGCGGCATGATCACCGGCATACATTTTTTTACGGCGCGCTCTGTCTGCTGAATATCCCCCAGCAGGTTTTCAGCGGCCTGATGTTCGGTGACTTCCTGTGCCGGTTTAACGCCGGCCGTATGACCGATGCCGCTGGTCCATACGCCAGCGCTGCATTGATAGGGTTGCAGCTGACAGCCTTCAAAATCGGTAATCAACCGCAGACCCTCTTCTGACACCTGCAAAGAGCTGTAGCCTGGCAGTGCTGCCATCAGCCCCAGGACCACGGCGGCACTACAGCGTTTAAGAGTTGAGGTTTTCATAGTCGTCTTTGCTCAGGCCTTTACGTGCCAGCAACTGATAGCTTTTGCGCCGGTAGTACCAGTTGATCAAAAACGTGCCGACGCCAACTGCTGAGCCGACCAGAAAGGCGACGTCCTGCGATGTCAGACTGGCGAGCCAGGTCAGCGAAGTGGCGATGAAATAGGCGCAGCCTGAACTGATGCGCTCCGTATTCAGTCCCATAATTTGATCGTTTCCTGAACCGGTTGTTCTGCAATGTCGGGCATAAAGACGGCTGTGCCGTGAGGTAATAACGGGCCTAAATCCGCGATGCCAATATTGGCGGCATACACTTTTTCGACGACGAGTGCCGTGCGGTTGTAATAGCGCCAGCAAAGAGAATCGAGGGTATCGCCCTGTTCTGCATAGACTTTCATGAACTTTCTCCACAAGTGAGTGAAATCGTCAGGAGGTGAGTTCAGTCTGCGCAATAGCACGCCGGGCGGCAATCTGAGTGGGATGTGAAACGGCTGGCACAACAGGTAAGCAGACAGCGAAGAGAGGGAAAGGGCGGGGCGCTTAGTCCGGAGGGAAACCGGTCGGGCAAGCGCCAGTAATGTTGGCTACTACCGCCGCAGGATCTGGCAATCAGTGGGTGTCGTCAGTGCTCCCGTTGCAATACACAACGTCCTGGTTCTCGTCAGTCAGCGCCTGGCTGGCCAGCTCTGAGATCAGTGACATCACGACCAGGAATTCTTTTGGATTGCATTGCGCCGTCTGCGAAATGTCTGCGATCAATTGTATCCTGGACAACGTTAACTGTTGTTTAGTCAGGTTTTCCATTTTCTCCCCTCGCCAGATACTGTGTTTATATACAGTATTCTTTAATTGATCTGATACGTCAACAGCCAGAGTATTTTAAAATTTATAATCCATTGAATTTATGTATGAATTTTTATTGGCGCGGTTTTTGTATCAATGACTGACTTTGTCAGGCGGGAGGCGATCCACAGTTATTGACAGAACTCCAAGGTATACGAATCTTCGATATTTCCGTATAAGAAGGCCGGTGACGGACAGTCCGCCACTGTGCAGTGTGTGTCAGAAAAATATGAGAGATGCCCAGATGAGGGGCATAAATGCCGATGACTTTATTGCGGGGCTCGTCGTAGGCATTTTTCTCCTCGCTGAGTTGACGGGCAACGCGAACCGTTTGCGCCTTGCGGGGAATGTGAATACCACCCTGTGCCTGAATATAACGGGCGAAATCACCTTCATCGGCAGCGCTGCGCACGTTTTCAACCCGTGCGTCAAAACGGCTGGTCAGATTCTGGTAGCGGATCCGCCTGCATTCTCGCCAGGCGCCGACCGAGGGAATACCGATGGCGTGGAATTGTGGGATCCGCCACGTCGAGGCCCAGGAGGTGACCGCAGTGGCGATATCTGTCAGCAAGCGTCCAGAGTCAAAATCGGTTTCGCCATCGAGCGCGTATCCATCGATATTCTTGGCGACGTATTTCGCGATATATCCGGCTGCGCCACCCCGGTTTAGCGGCTTGCAATTGAAACGTGACTCAGCGGCACCCGGTTCATCCGAATCTTCTTCAAGAGCATAACGGCGCATAACCTCTGTCACTTTTTGCTGCTGATCCTGCGGTGTGAACAACATCATGTGCCAGTGCGGCGTGCCGTCATGATGCGGTTCGACGACGCGCACGCCGTAAACTTTCAGGTTCCGGTCTTTAAAAGTGGTACGGATTTTTGCCCAGACAGCCACCAGATAACGCTGCGCATCTTTGGGGGTAAACGCGTGCTGCTCCCATTTCTTATTAAAGATTGGAGCAGTACGGGTTCCGGTGGTTTTCAGCGGATGATATTTTGACGGCGTGGTCAGCGTAATAAACAGCCCACAGTCGCGCTGCCGGTCAGCGACATCTTCGACGCCGGCGATCAGCGTCATCAGTTCCATACGACGAAGTTTGGGATTGGAAATGCTGGCCAATACGGTATCCAACAAACTCAGCGTTTCACCGGATTCAACATTTTCGAGCTGGCACTGTTTCAGGTAGTTGATGGCGGATAAGCGGCGTGAGACCACGTCACGGATGGCGTTTTTACTGGCATAAGGCGATGTTGCGCGGCTGACATAACCGCAGGCAATCATCAGGGACTCCCGCCACAAACGCTGTTTTGAACGCAGCTGTTTTTCCCACCATTCGCCGTTGACCAGACGTGAAATGCTGGCGACAGCCGAATGCGTTGTCATATGGCCTTTTTGCCATTTCTGCCAGTAAAGAGGTTGTACGCGGCAGGAACGTGCCATCGCGGCAACATGCCCGTAAATCTCCTGCTGGGTGCTGTCGCGCAACAAAATGCCGGGTTCGTCAGGACGGTTTTTCAGCCAGCATTCACAGTGATATTCATAGGCATCCTGCATTTGCACGGCAAGTTTGTTGGCCAGCCTTCTCAGACCGTCATCATTAAGATCGGGCAAGCGGTTAAACATTTCTTCTTCAGTGAGTAGCTTTTGCGAGATTTGACGATTCAGTGTGTTTCGCGCATTTACCAGCTTAATACGCGGCCATACGCGTTGCGTGAAAACTGTCATCAGGAAATGAAACGCCGCGCGCACTCCTTTAGTTTCCAGTAAAAATGTATGCCGCTGATATAACGGCGTGCGCACGCAACGGGGCAGTGCTGCCAGCTGAGAAAGGGCCGTTTGCTGGCGCTGACAAAAGTCACGGGTCAGTGGTTTTTCCAGCGGGCTGCTGAGCGCTGCGCGGGGGGCATTCCACCACCAGGCACCCGCAAAATATTGCCCTGATGTCCGGTTAAATGCAGGTGGGGGCGAAGGGATTGTTCTGCCTCTGATATTCTCTGACATACATTGATTCCGAAAAATAAAATAGAAAATCCTCTCCGGAAATAATATTATTTCCAGCGTGATGATTAATTTAAATAATATTAATTAGACTTTTTATACGGGGCGGTAATTCTTTCTTTTAATCTCCTCAATTTCCTGACATTCAATACATCGCTGTACACCGGGGATGATTTTCCTGCGTGGCTCCGCAATCGGAGAATCACAATCCACGCAGAAGAAGGCCGACAGTGAAGGCCGGGTACGGGTTGCCTGCGTAATCTGCGCTTCGAGGATTTTTAACTGATACTCCTGCGATTCATCTATCCAGTCTGCCATCAGTAAAGTTCTCCTTTAAATATCGCCGTGAAGTGGCGAAGTGATAATAATGCCTGCATTATTTTCATTTTTTCCTCATTATTTAATTGTGAATATGTCAGTAAGGTATGATGGCGTTTAAGACCGGCGTGAAAACATAATGTGAGTTTCCATTTTTCAGGAGCCTGATCATAAATAACCTCAACCTGATTCTTACTCTGAACGAAATAAGTTTCTTTCAGATGAGCGATATGGCGCAGGCCGGTCTGGCGCTGCTGCTCTGTTCCTAAAAACATCGCGTCTCCTTATTTCTCCACGACGCCGTAAATTTGGTATCATGGTCGTCTGTCGGTACATTACATAATCAATCTAAACTTGCATTTGCGAGTTGTCAAGATGATATTTACAGATTCAGGGGTTTTCGCCAGATGCAATTAGATGAACTTGAAGGTGGAAAAGCTGTTCTGACGCGTATGCTTCAGGCTTACGGCTTTAGCATGCAGAAGGAACTGGGGGATCTGTATGGATTATCATCTGGCACGATAAGTACCTGGGTAAGAAGAGATTATTTCCCCGGTGATGTGGTCGTGGCCTGTGCGCTGGATACCGGCGTCTCGTTGCGCTGGCTGGCAACGGGCAAAGGCGCGATGCAGGATGCAAGCTCTTCGGCTGCCGTGGCGTCAGGTGAAATCCGTCAGCTTAAAAAATTGAGATTGCGCGGCGGGGAGCTTGAGGAAGAAGGCCTCTGGACGGTTGACCCTTCGCTATTGGACGATTCGCTGGCGCAGCCTGCGTATATCGTGAAAGGCAATCATTCATGGATTATCGATCTGGGCAGCACACATCCCGGCAATGGTCGCTGGCTGTTGGACATTGATGGTGATCTGGACGTTTATGATGTGGCCCGTATTCCTGGTAACCGTCTGAGCGTGACGCGTCAGGAAAGCCATTTCGAGTGTGGCGTGGATGAAGTGACTGCTTTAGGGCAGGTATTTATTACCCTGGATCGTAATCTGTAAATTTCGTCTCCTCAGCAGCTCCCTGTTGCTGAGGGTATTTCTGACGTTGTTCTCCTTCCCTCCCCTGAAATTCCTTTTTCACCGCTGACAAACCATGTGTAATATTTACGGTACATCCTTTTCGTCTGATTCGCTTTTTATGTAAAGTTAACTTTCCGTTGTCTGCATATCAATGATGAAATGGTAATGTTAAGTTTACAACTAAGGCTTGCTAAGTTTACGTGCTGTGTTAATGTTGTCCGCAGATGCCGCCGTGGCAGCCCATTTTCCTTATAACGGAACACGATCATGCAAAAAGACGCCCTGAATAATGTTCATATCACTGCCGAACAAATCCTTATCACTCCTGAAGAGCTGAAAAACCGTTTTCCTTTAAGCGTCAGCGACGAAAACAGTATTTCCGAAGCACGTAAAACCATCGCGGATATCGTCCATGGTCGTGATCCTCGTCTTCTGGTGGTGTGTGGCCCTTGCTCAATTCATGACGTGGATGCGGCGCTGGATTACGCGCGTCACCTGAAAACACTGGCGGCCGAACTCAGCGATCGTTTGTACATCGTGATGCGTGTTTACTTTGAAAAACCGCGGACCACTGTCGGCTGGAAAGGGTTAATTAACGATCCGCACATGGACGGCACGTTTGATGTGGAAGCGGGTCTGCACATTGCCCGTGATTTGCTGCTGCAACTGGTCGGCATGGGGTTACCGCTGGCAACAGAAGCGCTGGATCCCAACAGTCCGCAATACTTAGGTGATCTGTTCAGCTGGTCAGCAATCGGTGCGCGTACGACCGAATCTCAGACTCACCGCGAAATGGCGTCTGGTCTGTCAATGCCTGTGGGCTTCAAGAACGGGACTGACGGCAGCCTGGGTACGGCGATCAATGCGATGCGTGCTGCAGAAATGGCGCACCGCTTTGTGGGGATCAATCAGGCCGGTCAGGTTTGCCTGTTGCAGACTCAGGGCAACCCGGACGGGCATGTGATTTTGCGCGGCGGCAAAATGCCAAACTACAGCGAGCAGGACGTTCAGGCCTGTGAAAAACAGATGGCCGATGCGGGACTCCATCCTTCCTTGATGATAGATTGCAGTCACGGTAACTCAAACAAAGACTATCGTCGCCAGCCTGTCGTGGCTCAGTCTGTCATCGATCAGATTAAAGCCGGTAACCGCTCTATCACGGGGCTGATGCTGGAAAGTCATCTGAACGAAGGCAGCCAGTCTTCTGAACAACCGCGTTCAGAAATGAAATACGGTGTATCTGTTACGGATGCCTGCATTAACTGGGAAACCACGGAAAACCTGCTGCGCACGATGCATCAGGAACTGGGCGACGCGCTGGCGGCACGAATCGCAGGAGAGTAAGTTTTTATGGTGGCAGAACTTAACGCGTTGCGCGATCAGATCGACGACGTTGATAAAGCGTTGTTAGATCTCTTATCACGGCGTCTTGCGCTGGTGGCAGAAGTCGGGGAAGTCAAAAGTCGTTATGGTTTGCCGATTTATGTCCCTGAACGGGAAGCGGCAATGCTGGCTTCACGCCGTCAGGAAGCGCAGAACCTCGGTGTTCCGCCCGATCTGATTGAAGATGTATTGCGCCGCGTGATGCGTGAGTCCTACTCAAGCGAAAACGATAAAGGCTTCAAAACATTGCATCCGGCATTGCGCCCGGTGGTGATTATTGGCGGAAACGGGCAGATGGGGCGCTTGTTCACTCGTCTGCTTGAACTTTCCGGTTATCAGGTAAAAGTGCTGGAGCAGGAAGACTGGCCGCAGGCAGAAACATTACTGGCGGATGCCGGAATGGTGATTGTCAGCGTACCGATCCATCTGACTGAAGAAGTGATCGCACGTCTGCCAAAACTGCCGGATGACTGTATTCTGGTGGATCTGGCGTCAGTGAAAAATCGTCCGCTGCAGGCGATGCTGGCGGTGCATGAAGGTCCGGTGCTTGGCTTGCATCCTATGTTTGGGCCGGATGTCAGCAGCCTGGCAAAACAGGTTGTGGTGTACTGCGATGGTCGTGAACCTCAGGCCTATCAGTGGTTGCTGGAGCAGTTACAGGTCTGGGGTGCTCGCCTGCATAAAATCAGTGCGGTCGAGCACGACCAGAACATGGCGTTCATTCAGGCGTTACGCCACTTTGCAACGTTTGCTTATGGCATGCATTTATCAGAAGAAAACGTTGAAATCGAACAGTTGCTGGCTCTGTCTTCACCGATCTATCGCCTCGAACTGGCGATGGTTGGTCGCTTGTTTGCACAGGATCCGCAGCTTTACGCTGATATTATTATGTCGTCAGAAAGTAATCTGGCGCTGATCAAACGTTACTATCAGCGTTTTGGCGATGCACTTGCTCTGCTGGAAACGGGTGATAAACAGGCGTTTATCGATAAGTTCAGGCAGGTTGAGCACTGGTTCGGTGATTATGCACCGCGTTTCCTGAAAGAAAGTGGTGCGTTACTCCGTCAGGCCAACGACAATCGCAAGTAAGCTTTTCGGAAATGCTGTCTGTAAATGAAAAGAAGGGCGTTGCAGTTGTATGCAGCGCCCTTTTTGTTTGTGGAAAATTACAGGTCGACGGAAACGACGTTTTCGCTTGGATAACAGCCGAGAACTTTCAGCGAGCGTGTGATTGGAGCCAGATCCTTCAGCGCCTTTTTCATCTCTTCTGAACGCAGGTTTGCCTGCACATCGATATAAAACATCTCTTCCCACGGATTACCGTTGATCGGACGTGATTCCAGCTTGGTCATGATGATGCCCTGATCACGCAGCACCAGAAGCGCGTTCACCAGCGCCCCCGCTTGCTGGCCAGTGGCCATAATCAGCGTGGTTTTAGCCGGAACCTGGTCTGTCACTTCAATGGCTTTGCGCGCCAGAATAATGAAGCGGGTGATGTTTTCCTGCTGGTTCGCCAGGTTGTGTTCGAGCACCTGCAATTTGTACAACGCGCCACCGGCTTCGCTGCCCAGCGCAGCCACGTGCGGAGAATTGGCTGCCGCCACTTTTTCCATCGCCGCCGCAGTGCTTTCGCAGTATTCAATTTTCCAGTGAGGGAAGCGGTTAATGAACTGGCTGCATTGCTGGAAGGGTTGCGGATGGCTGTAAACCGTCTGAATCTGCGACAAATCCGTGTCTGCCGCCACCAGAACGCAATGATCGATAGGGTTTGTCAGCTCGCCCACAATCGACAAGCTGGTGTGTTGCAGCAGGTCATAAACGTCATTGATTGAGCCGGAACTGGTATTTTCAATCGGCAATACCGCGTAATCAGCCTGGCCGGTTTCAACCTGAGAAAAGATATCCTGGAATTTCTGGCAGCCACATTCGATGAACTGGTCGAAATGACGTGCGGCAAACTGACGGGCGGCGAGATGTGAATATGAACCTTTCGGACCGAGGAAAGCGATGCGGGCTGAATCAGAAGAGGTTTTATTCAGATGTTGCTGCAGGAGTGCCTGTTGTGTGAGAACGGAATCTTCAATGATTAGCTGATAAACGCGGGTGATGTAATGGCCGTCCAGCCCCTGTTTTTTCCCTTCCTGAATCAGTGTGTTAATCAGTTCTGCTTCGCGTTCTTTATCGCGGATAGGGCGGTGAGAGTGCATTTTGGATTGCGCGACCTCAATCGCCATCGTACGTCGTTCTGCCAGCAGGGCCAGCAATTTCAGGTCTAATGCGCTGATGCGTTCGCGCAGTGCCAGTAATGAGTTCTCGGTCATGTTATTACCCTTTTAGATGTTCTTTCTTTCAGCAAAATGTGTAAAACGCAGGCATAAAAAAAGCCCCCTTTTCAGGAGGCTTTGTTGTTCGTCTTCGCATTCATTCTTTCGCGACGAAACGCCTCCCAATCAGGGGAAGGTAAAAAAGAATGCGAAGAAAAACAGACGGGTATTCATGTATACGTTGTTTCCATAAGTTTGAGCAGAGTCTTAAAGTAACCGCTGGGTTTTCCCTGTGTCAATAAGATTCCTTCAGACACAAAAAACGCGCCCCTCAGAGCGCGTTGTTACTGACATGCCGGATAACCCGGTTATTCCTCTTCTTCCTGCACCGGTTCCAGATTGAGTTCTTTGACGCCGGACTCTGCACGGCGGGCCTCACCTTTATGCTGCGCTTTATTGAGCTGGCGCTCGAGTTTGGTCGTCATTTCGTTAATCGCAGCGTACATATCATCGTGCGTAGCACTGGCAACCAGTTTTCCGTTTGGTGTACTGATGGTCGCATCGGCGACAAATCCCTGAGGTTCTTTCGACAGGATTATGTGTGGGTTAATGAGCTGAGTTTGCCATTTATCCAGTTTTTTCAGACGCCCTTCGATGTGTTCACGAATCGCGGGGGTGATGTCCATTTGTTTACTGGTAATGTTGACTGTCATATAACTTACCTCTCTTCTTTCCGTCTCCGATGAATCCAACATACCAGCCTTTTTTACGAAATGCGTCCCTAAACTCGCGGTTTTTTGTCACTTTTTGTCAATGTTGAAGTTTATGTGACTCAGGGTAATTAATGGCCGGAAAGGCCTTGAGACTTCATTCAGGAGCAGGCATGATTGATAGGATCAGTACGTTATTCTTTCCTGTGTTTCTGCAATTATCCCCTAAAAAGAGCCAAAAAAAACGGCAGCCTGAGCTACCGTTTGTCCACGGACATGTAAAATTATGCTGCGCTGTTGGCGGCAATAATTTTCGCGACTTTATCAGCCTGAGTGTTCAGCTGCAGTTCACGGTAGGCGTTTTCCATCAACGGCAGCGCATCATGCGTTGCTTTCGTATCCGGATAATCTTTCAGCATTTGTTCTACACGGTTAACGACAGCGACGTAAGCACCGCGTTTAGTGTAGTATTGCACCACTGACAGCTCGTATTTCGCCAAACGATCTTTCAGGAATACCAAACGTTTAGTCGCGTCAGTGGCGTACTGGCTGTTTGGATACGTGTGGATCAACTGGCTGAAATCACGGAATGCTGCACGTGCATGCTGTGGATCACGGTCTGAACGATCAACACCGAAAAATCCTTGCAGGGCACTGTCATCCAACGCCATATCCGTTAAACCACGCATATACATGACGTAGTCGATATTCGGATGTGTTGGGTTCAGACGCATAAAGCGATCAATAGAAGCCTGAGCCATAGGCAAGTCAGCAGACTTGTAATAGGCATAAATCAGATCTAACTGAACTTGCTGCGAGTAAGGCCCAAACGGATAGCGGTTATCCAGCGCTTCTAATTGCGCAATAGCGCCTTTAAAGTTACCGTCCTGCAGCTTTTGCTGGGCAGTGGCATAAAGGACGTTAGGCGGGTTATCGGGAACCGTTTCTTTGGAACTGGAGCAACCGACCAGCGCCAGGCTCAACGTGGCTGCTGCCACCAGATATTTCACACGCGTCATGACGTTTTGATTATCCTCAGGTGTTATTCTGGGAGACTGTCCGTTAAGCTCCCGACAAAGACCAGCTACAATAGCACATTATTTTAAACGGCATCGCCGTGAAAACCCAACGTTAACCAAGAAGCTGCATATGGCACAACAAGTACAACTCACCGCAACGGTGGCCGAATCTCAACTCGGTCAACGGTTAGATCAGGCTTTGGCCGAATTGTTCCCTGATTATTCAAGATCTCGCATAAAAGATTGGATCCTTGAAGACAGGGTCACGGTCAATGGCAAAAAAGTGACCAAACCAAAAGAAAAAGTGTTGGGTGGCGAGGCTATCGCAATCGATGCGCAAATTGAAGAAGAAGCGCGTTGGCTGCCACAAGATATCGCTTTAGATATCGTGTATGAAGATACTGATATTTTAGTCATCAATAAACCCCGTGATCTGGTTGTTCATCCGGGCGCCGGGAATCCTGATGGCACGGTACTGAATGCGCTGCTGCATTATTACCCTGCAATTATTGATGTACCGCGCTGCGGCATCGTGCATCGCCTGGATAAAGATACCACCGGTCTGATGGTGGTGGCGAAGTCGGTGCCTGCACAAACGCACCTGGTGACCGCACTTCAGGCCCGCGAAATTACCCGCGAATATGAAGCTGTGGCGATTGGTACAATGACGGCAGGCGGCACAGTGAATGAGCCGATTGCGCGCCATTCCACCAAGCGTACGCATATGGCGGTTCATCCGACTGGCAAACCGGCGACGACACACTATCGCATCATGGAGCATTTCCGTGCTCATACGCGTCTGCGCTTGCGTCTGGAGTCCGGTCGTACACACCAGATCCGCGTGCATATGGCGCACATTAACCATCCTTTGTTAGGCGATCAACTGTATGGTGGCCGTCCACGTCTGCCAAAAGGTGCTTCAGAACCGTTCATTAATATGCTGCGCGGATTCGATCGTCAGGCTCTTCACGCTACCATGCTGCGTCTTTATCATCCGGTCACTGGTATTCAGATGGAATGGCATGCGCCACTTCCGCAGGATATGGTTGACCTGATCAATGCGCTTAAAGCGGATACCGAAGAGTTCAAGGACCAGATGAACTGGTAATGAGCGTGCTTATCCAGCCTCAGTGGCCGCAACCGGCATCGGTGCGGTCATGTGCGACAACCCGCGAAGGAGGTGTCAGTTTGCCTCCTTACGGTTCGCTTAACCTCGGCAGTCATGTCGGGGATTCTCCTGAGCATGTTGCGCTGAACCGCCAGCGGTTGATCGAGCTGGGCGGTCTGCCTGCTTCGCCACACTGGCTTGAGCAGGTTCATGGCACCGACGTGGTTCGTTTATCATCGCAAACCCCCCTTATTCCGACACAGATTGCCGATGCGGCCTATACCCGCGAGCCAGGCGTTGTCTGTGCAGCAATGACAGCCGATTGTTTACCGGTTCTGTTTTGCAGTAAAAACGGCGATGAAGTCGCTGCAGCGCATGCGGGCTGGCGTGGTTTGTGTGCAGGCGTGTTGGAAAATACGGTTGCCTGCTTTGAGGCGGCTCCCGCAGAAATCATGGCGTGGATGGGACCGGCAATTGGTCCTGCGCATTTTGAAGTTGGCGGCGAAGTTCGCGAAGCCTTTATGGCTGTGGACTCTGCCGTATCCGTCGCTTTCAGACCTGCAGGTGCCAAATTCATGGCCGACATTTACCAGCTTGCACGTTTTCGCTTGCAAGCTGCGGGTATCACCGCCCTCTACGGCGGTGAATATTGCACTGTGACAGACAGCAACAAATTTTACTCTTATCGGCGCGACGGAATTACCGGACGGCTGGCAAGTTTAATTTGGCTGATATAACCTATCGAATCAAGACGATCCATCACGCATAACAGCTGTCCTCTGAATATACTGCCAAGATAACCTTGAAAACGTGAGGGTTGACCTCATCTAATCTCCAGTAGCAATTTTGTTCAGTATTGGAGGTGTTATGCGTCTGGATCGTCTTACCAGCAAATTCCAGCTTGCCCTCGCGGATGCTCAGTCACTCGCGCTCGGGCGCGACAATCAATTTATCGAACCTGTTCACCTGATGAGTGCTTTGCTTACTCAGGAAGGCGGAACCGTACGTCCTTTATTAACGGCGGCTGGGATAGATACCCAGAAACTGCGCACGGACGTTGATCAGGCTTTGGGGCGTTTGCCGCAAGTTGAAGGTACCGGCGGTGATGTTCAACCATCCCATGAGCTGGTACGTGTTTTAAATCTTTGTGACAAGCTGGCACAACAACGTGCCGATACTTTCATCTCTTCAGAACTGTTTGTTCTGGCCGTGATGAAAGACCACGGCTCTTTAACGGATCTGTTAAAAGCCTGCGGTACAACGGCCGAGAAAATCACAGCGGCTATCGATCAAATGCGTGGGGGTGAGAAAGTGGATGACCAGAATGCCGAAGACCAGCGTCAGGCATTAAAAAAATTCACTATCGATCTGACCGAACGTGCCGAGCAGGGCAAACTGGATCCGGTCATCGGTCGTGATGAAGAAATTCGCCGGACTATTCAGGTTCTGCAACGTCGTACCAAAAATAACCCGGTGCTGATTGGTGAGCCAGGTGTCGGTAAAACCGCGATTGCGGAAGGACTGGCACAGCGCATCATTAATGGTGAAGTGCCGGAAGGTCTGAAAAATAAACGTGTGCTTTCATTAGACATGGGTGCATTGGTTGCCGGTGCCAAGTATCGCGGTGAATTTGAAGAACGTCTGAAAGGCGTGCTGAGTGATCTGGCTAAACAGGAAGGCAACGTCATTCTGTTTATCGACGAATTGCATACCATGGTCGGTGCGGGTAAAGCCGATGGCGCAATGGATGCCGGCAATATGCTGAAACCGGCTCTGGCGCGTGGTGAACTTCACTGTGTAGGTGCGACGACATTAAATGAATATCGTCAGTTCATCGAGAAGGATGCGGCGTTAGAGCGTCGTTTCCAGAAAGTGTTTGTTGCCGAGCCTTCTGTTGAAGACACCATCGCTATCTTGCGTGGTCTGAAAGAACGCTATGAGCTGCATCACCATGTACAGATTACTGACCCGGCTATCGTTGCGGCGGCCACACTGTCGCACCGTTATATCTCGGATCGTCAGTTACCGGATAAAGCAATCGACCTTATAGATGAAGCGGCATCCAGCATTCGTATGCAGATGGACTCTAAACCGGAGTCTCTGGACCGTCTCGATCGCCGTATTATTCAGCTCAAACTGGAACAGCAGGCGCTGAAAAAAGAGTCTGATGATGCCAGTGTGAAACGTCTGGAAATGCTGGAAACCGAACTGAGCCAGAAAGAGCGTGAATATTCTGAGCTGGAAGAAGAGTGGAAAGCTGAGAAAGCATCCCTGACCGGCACGCAGAATATTAAAGCCGAGCTGGAGCAGGCAAAGATTACGCTTGAACAGGCTCGCCGCGTTGGCGATCTGGGCCGTATGTCAGAATTGCAGTACGGTAAAATCCCGGAACTGGAAAAACAGCTGGCAGCGGCGACTCAGGCAGACGGTAAAACCATGAAGCTGCTGCGCAACCGTGTGACAGATGTGGAAATTGCCGACGTGCTGGCGCGCTGGACCGGTATTCCGGTTGCCCGGATGCTTGAAAGTGAACGTGAAAAACTGCTGCGTATGGAAGAAGAACTTCATAACCGTGTGATTGGCCAGAACGAGGCGGTAGAAGCAGTATCGAATGCCATTCGTCGTAGCCGCGCAGGATTGTCAGATCCAAACCGTCCGATCGGGTCATTCCTGTTCCTCGGTCCGACCGGTGTGGGTAAAACAGAGCTGTGTAAAGCGCTGGCGACATTCCTGTTTAACAGCGATGACGCGATGGTTCGCATCGATATGTCAGAGTTTATGGAAAAACACTCCGTTTCACGTCTGGTCGGTGCGCCTCCGGGTTATGTCGGTTATGAGGAAGGGGGTTACCTGACCGAAGCGGTTCGTCGTCGTCCTTACTCTGTCATCTTGTTAGATGAAGTTGAGAAGGCGCACCCGGATGTCTTCAACATCTTATTGCAGGTGCTGGATGACGGCCGTTTAACTGACGGGCAGGGGAGAACAGTTGATTTCCGCAACACGGTTGTCATCATGACCTCTAACCTGGGCTCTGACATTATTCAGCAGCACTTCGGTGAGGCCAGCTATGCGCAGATGAAAGCGTCGGTAATGGAAGTGGTCACACACAGCTTCCGTCCGGAATTCATCAACCGTATAGATGAAGTGGTTGTGTTCCATCCGCTGGGTCATGGGCATATCAAGAATATCGCCAAGATCCAGCTGGCACGTTTGTATAAACGCTTAGAAGAACACGGCTACACGGCAACGCTGACCGATGCGGCGCTGGAACTGCTGGGTAACACAGGATTTGACCCGGTTTATGGTGCGCGTCCATTGAAACGTGCCATCCAGCAGGAGATTGAGAACCCGCTGGCTCAGCAAATCTTGTCTGGCAAGCTGATCCCAGGCAAACCAATTACTGTCGATGTGGAAAATGATCACATCATCGCAAGACAGTAAATAGATAAGTAGCGGCCTTATAACGGGCTCCGGAGTCATTCGGAGCCCGTTTTTTATGCATTACTTGTGTGTTACTTATTCATTTGGTGAATTTATGAACGCTTGGTAGGAAAAGTGAAATTAGCCCTTGCGGCCTGCTGAGAACTCCCTATAATGCCGCTCCATCGACAGGGAACAACGTGAATAACATCACGAAGTGACCGGGTCGGAAAGATTAAAAACAGCGGCAACCGGATAAAATAAACGGTTGACACTGAATGAGGAAAGCGTAATATACGCCACCTCGAGTTAGCAAGCGAAAGCGCGTAACTCACTGCTCTTTAACAATTTATCAGACAATCTGTGTGGGCACTCACAAGACGATATCAGCCACTTCGGTGGCAAAAAATATCAAGTCTTAGAGTGACCAAGCAGTAATTCATTTAGTTGAATTATTACGAAGTAATCTCTGAGCACCGCTTCACTTGTTGAAGCAAATCGAACTTTTAATTGAAGAGTTTG